>Ga0316206_1000092_pt1 | contig 180170 bp, 184 predicted proteins | sample 6monthpyrite_MG_FD_204942 | JGI IMG/M metagenome (GOLD analysis project Ga0316206, IMG submission 204942) | Microbial mat bacterial communities from mineral coupon in-situ incubated in ocean water Damariscotta River, Maine, United States -... | ecosystem: Environmental > Aquatic > Marine >... | reverse complement strand
AAATTCTCAACAACAACATCAAGAAGGCTCTGGGAAAGCTTTATTCGTCCCATTCTTATAGAGCTGGATACTGTACGGACCTTTTAAATAAAGGGAATGTTCCGGCAAATGTTGTGCAGCAACTTGTGGGACACAAAAACCTGCAGACAACACTTCGTTATAACTTTGCAACTGAGGAAGATCTTACTGATGCACTTGAGAGAGTTAGATAGATGGCTGATATATTGCCCATCTCGAATGATGAGCACATCAAACTTGTGGAGCATATCAATAGCTTATCCATGAAAGAGAGCTACAAAAAAGAGATTGTTCTTTTAGCTACTCTACTGAGAACAACAGGGCTACGGAAGAAAGAAGTTTTCATGTTAAATAGTAAGCATGTACATGAAGCATTATCAAGCAAGGAATTTTCTCTGGATACCGGACGTGCGGTTGTTGTTATCTCTTTGACAAATGAAGATCATTCAGAACTTGCGGAAGTCTTTGATGGGTTTGTGCTTGATAGCTCAGCTGAGATTAGTTTGTTTAACTATAAAGAAGATCTTTTGATGAAGAAATTAGCTTTTCACATGAAGAAGTGCCTTGGGAAATGGTTCTCGACCTACTCTTATCGTTTAGCTTATAAGAGTAGATAAGTGCTCCGTTAGGGGCGATTAACTAGCTTTGTTAGCAAAGAACTCTTCTTCGCCAGCAGGTCTATTTTCAACTTCATTAACAATATCTTCAAAAGCTTCGATAACTTCATCTATTGTTTTATTTCTTGTAAATTCAAGATCATCTTGTGTTTTCATGGTAATTACAACAGATCCTTCTGTAACTGGATCTAATTGAATATTAACCACATCAAAATCACCCTCTTCAATTTTATATTTATTACCTTTGATTGCTTCTACTGCATTTAACAACCTTGTCTTTGCGGATACAACAATCTTATTTACAATAGTAAAGATCACTTCTTTTCCAAGCTTAACATCTTTATCATTTCTTTCCCGCTTCTCTTTTACAGTCATCATTCTCATAGTAATTATACAATCAGAGTTTTCATTGATGTCTTCTTTCGCAACTTTCAATATTTTATTTTTGAATATAGCGAAGTTGCTGTTTTTACTATTATAAAACCTGAGCACATCTTTTTTAGAAAGCACGATATTGCTCCCTGCTCTTTTTTTGCTGTTTAAATTTCCATCCAGTTTTTTAATATGTAAATAAAGAGGCTTTGAAGTCTCTTTGATATTTAACATATTCAAATATGTAAATTGTGTATAGTTTTGATTTTTAAAGTCTGCAAAATGTTCTTTCAAATCTGGACTAATTCTTACTTTTATATTTTTTCCGGTGTCGAAAAAAGTATTCTCAGTTCTTGTAAGTATGCTGTTTTCGACAATTGAGCCATCTTTGTAGTAGAGAAAGCTATTACCCATTAAGCCATTCACAGAGTCTCTAATGATTCTCTTGTAACCACCACCCTTTCTAAGGTTCTCTTCTGGGAAAATCTTTTCAATAGCATCTCTATTTAAAGTTAGATCGTACATCTCAGTATCTTTGTAGTCTTGAGTAGCTAGAAGAAACATCAACAAAAATCTTTCATTTGCTGTGGTTTGTTTCTTTACTCCAAGGTTACTGATGATATTTTCGCTTTCCTCTCGTTTATTGTTAAATAGAGCCTCTTTTGTTTCATCATTATCATCTTCAACAACAATAGCAGTTCCAGCCAAAACACCAATAGCCGTATTGGCAAAATTAGATTTTCTATTCATCAAGTAATTAACTTCTCTGTCAGTCTTAATATCTTTCGTGTGATTTTCTGCTTTCATAGTAATCCTTTTTATTGGAGAAGATACTGCTTTCTCTTTGTATATTTAACATTATAGCAAAAGATACAGGTATTGTTTACTCTTTATTGTAAATTCTTTCATATTTCTTGATTTTATATACTTTTCTATTTTTCCTGTATATTATTTGTGTTATTTTTGTATAAAACATCGAAAAATGGCTATATTTTGAATATCAAGAAACCTGTATTAGATGAGAAAAACAACGAAAAAAGTATATAATCTTAAAAAAAGTGACGAAAAAAGTATATTTAATTTAATAATTTCTACGAAAAAAGTATATAATTTTGACCATTTTCTACGAAAAAAATTTATAATTTTGAGTTTGCTTTCCTACTTTTCACTGACTAGCCTTATATACAAAAAAGCTACAAAGAAGGCTGTGTGCAGTGGTTCCAGAGATTTTAAATATTTATGAAAGAGTAATATAGATAATTCTAAAAAATGACCTACAAGAGCTATATAAAGAGCTCAAAGAGATTAGGGTCGCTACACTCTCCGCTGCCTTCGCTACGAGTATTTTGACCAAGAGAAGTTCTCTTCGTTAATAGCTTTGTGGTTTGTTTTGGATTTCTGGATGCAAGCATAGAACTCCATTTTCCAATTTGCAGTCGCTTTGCTTTTTGCAATTTAAAAAATTCCGCATCTTCGAAGTTCATTCGCTCCGCTCTTCTCAATCTCGATTTTGGCATCTCTTGTCTAGTTTGTTCATAGATTTACATGAAAGACCAATTATTATTATGTAATTGCATTTTAAGATAACCGTATGAGTCAATGTTGCTACGCAACGGCAACAATAAGGCAAGTGTTAGGGTTAATTTATAGATGAATGGCAGATATGGCCTTAGGTGGTAAGAATTTATCATTAGAAATCTAAAAACAAACACAGACCTTCTTTGTAGCCTGACAAATATGAAAATCTGAAAATAAAAGAGTAGAAAGATGCAGTAGTTTTATATATAATGAAAATAACTTAAATACAAAAAAAAGGATATATATGAAAACTAAAAATATAAAGGACGAGCGACTACTACTGTTCCATGAGGCAAAGAATAAGGCAACAACAACAAGGAGGCTTGTTGAGATAGTACAGAGCTTAAAATCGGATTATGTGATGAGCACCAAGGGGAGTAAGGAATATAATGCTCTCTATTCTATATTCGCTTGCTCGTGCTTTCATCAAAATTCTTCGGATGAGATAGTTATGATTTGTAATATACCTGAGATTATAGCTACGAAAAATAGAATAAGGCAAAGAGAGGCAACAGCACAATAACGGAGCGGAGCGACACAGGAAGACAATAAAAGAGGACAATGGAACGAAGTGAAAGGAAGATAACTGGATTTTCATTTAATAGCTTTATATAGATGCCCCTGCATCTGCTGCGTTAGCAGTATGGAATAATAATGAAAAAAGATACCACTGCTTACTTGGCTTACGACCATGAGTAGCAAGCACATTTTATAAAAACCCCACCACTCTCTTCATGATAATAATTTTTTACCACTTATTAGCAGATTAGCTTAGTTTTCTTTTTTTGACTTTTGTTTTTTTTTGACTTTTGTTTTTTCTTTCCCGTTTTTCTTTTTTATGTTATGTTTTTATTTTTCCATCTTGCGAGTTTTAGTTTTGTCTCGATTCCGGCTTTTGTTATTTCAAATTCTATAATAGAATTATCATCAGAGAAGAGAACTTTTTTTTCAAAGAAGTCTGCAAGAATAGGCTGACTAAAATCTTTTGTGCTACCGAGAGCTTTTTCAAGCTCTTGGATATTGAAATCAAAAGGCTCAGCATTCAAAACACTTCCCACCACATTATTAATAAGATAGATCTTCTTATCTCTCTTTAATAAGTAATAAAGAGCACTGATACACTCTTGATCAAGCTCTGTATGATCTAATAGACCATCCGCTCCATACTTTACCTCACCGCTCGTAAATAATAGCTCTGTGTCCTCTTTACCGAGTTTATCATCTTTACTAATATTTAGCCATAACTTCCCATCTTCAAACTCTTGGTGCAATCCAAGCACTTCTCTCGTATCAAAAATTAATTTCATATTCTTATTCCTCTTCTTTGTATTGTTTCATTAGTTCATGAATCCAGTATGAATTCGGAACCACCTTGATTTTTTCATTGTTACCTGCAGGTCTAGGCATTTTATGGTAAGATCGGTAACTGTCAATGATGTCAGCTATCTTAATGTCCATAACTTCTTCGTCTTCAACAACAACTCCAACTTTTAACGAGTCGAATATTTCATAGTTCAATTTTCCAAAGACACACAGCCAAGAGGCTATAAAGCCAAGTTCATAATCTTTCATGTTTTTTACAATATCATGGCATTGTAAAAACCCATTAGCACCACTTAAAAATTTAAGTATTGAGTTTGCATCCCTTAGTTCTATTGCAGAGTGCCCTTTTTTGTACAGATCATCTCTTATATTAAAAAGAAGAAGCTCAGTGCCACAGAGGCTAGAACCATACATTCCCCCGTCTTTTAAATCAACATCACCCCCAATAACAAGGTCTAATTCTGAAATGTTCGAATATTCAAGATCAGCTCGCCCAGCTCTCGCTTCATTATTGATAAGCTCTCCGATAGCTCCACCTCTAAACATTGTGTCTACTTCAACTACAACCATATTTCTGTGTTCTTTATCAATCATTTGTCACCTCCTGCTTTAAGCTTTTTACATATTCAATATAATTAGCATAGAAACCTTTCACTTCAAAGACAATAGAAGAATCTAGATCAGTAGTAAGACTCTCTTTTATGTAATCAATTTCTTTATCACTGAAAGAGAATCCTTTACTTATGCCCGCAAGTCTTTCCATTATAGTTTCATCAGGGATCTGATTCTGGATCTTATATCCGTACTCCATGAATCCTTCTTTATGCTTCTTGATTTGTTGTGCTTTAACCTCTTCAACATCTTGTGAATGTTCTTCATACAAGACCAAAGCGAAAGCATAAGCATCTTTTAAAAGACCACCATTAAAGTTCAGAGCATGGTTGGCACCGACGAATACTATGCTTTGAAGGGTATGTGTCGTATTTACAAAAGAGGTAAACACTGCCTGAATTTCCTCCTGATACCCAAACTCGATAAGCTCGTCACGATCTAAGCCTAAATGATTTATGAAGAAATATTCCAGATAATTCAAAACAGCAAAAGTCCACTGCACTCCGGATTGAATAATGATCTTCTCGTTGCTGATCTCTTTTGCTTTCATCCTCCAAAGCACTTGGAACTCTTCCAGGGTTAAAACATCTTCTAGGACTTTATTTTCCAAAGTCTCTCCTTTTTGTTGCTGATTGTATTTTATAGAAAAATAACGAGACCAAGCTCAGAAATCACATTTTGTAATTTGTATTTTAAAGAGTAAAACAACGGTATCTTTTAAGTTATCATTGTGAAAATTAAAAATGAAGGAGTTTAATTATGCAAGTTCTTAAAGATTCAGAACTCAAAGACATGCAGGAAGTTAAGAAAGCTGTATCTTTGGATACATTTGAGAGTTTATCATTAGCTTATGTTGAAGATGATGCTATTGATTTAGATGATGAAAACTTTTTAGAGAAAGTCAAGTCATTAGATTTTGCAGTGTAATACTACTGCATACTATGCAATTAAATAAAAAATACAACAAAGGATTACAAAGATGAAAGCAATTTTATTAGGTTTAGTAGCACTGACCACATTAGCAAGTGCCAATCAAATGTCGAGAAGTGAGGCATATAGTTTAATCAACAACAAACTGGATGTAGCTTACAACAAACACACTGCCCCACTATCCACTTCTGCTTCTTATTCAATTGGTGGGGATAAATTCTCCATGGAATGTAAAACAACAGAAGGTAAAGGTGAATTTGTACTTGATTGTACAGATAGAGGTTTGTTTTTTGGAACCAAAGAAGAGGCTTCCGAGATTGCAGTAAAACGAACTTACAATGCAGTCAAGCCAATTTCAAAAACATTCAGACTTGACACAATTCATGTTGAATTCGAAGCAGGATCTGAAAATTTTGAGTGTTCATTTAAGACTCTCTCTTTGTCTGACAGATATGCAGGCGATGATGTTGTGGACTTAACATGTGCTGACAAGTCTGAAACTAAAAAAACTGAAAGAGTGGACTTCATATGAAAAAGTTAATTACAACAGCAGTGGCATTAGCCACATTGGCGGGGACAGTATCAGCATCGGACTCAATGAAAGGCTGGGGAATTGAGTCTAGCTTACATTATGTAGGCAACAAGCCTGTGGATTTTAAAGACACAATTACCGGAGACATCGAATCTCCTTTTGGTACTTTACAAACAGAGATGAAAAATAATGGTTCATTAAAGCAAGACAATGGCTTCGCTGGCTTTGTTACTGGTACTTACACAGATGAGATCAATGAAAAATGGCTTTGGTCAGCAAGAGGCGGTGTTGGTATCGACAATTATGAAAGTTATCAGTTAAGAACTGGTGTTCGTGCTTTAAGAGATGTAGGCGACAATGAAGCATTTTGGTTTGGAACATTTGCAGAAATTGGGCACGGGGGACAAAGAGAAGTTGCTGGATCTGTTTCGACTGAAACACCATTTTCATCATCTTCTCAATCTGGATCAGTAAAGATGGATATTGATGAAAGTTATAAACTTGGTGTAGAAGTGGGTGTAACAAAGTTTAATTTTCTTGGGGTTGATGGTTTGACAGCATCAATCGGCATCGAGGTTTCAAGAGAAAAGACAAACACTACAACTCTATATGGTCCGAGATCAACTGATCCATTAATGGCTGCTTTTCAAGAGATGTCGGAAAGTGGATTTAGTCATGATTATTATCAAACTAATACAGGTGTGACAGCATCAATCGGCTGGGTGTTTTAAGGGAGGTGGAGCTATATGAATCGGTCTTCATGATTCAAATGAAGACTATATGATCTTGCTCCGCTGTTGACTGCTTTGATTTTAATATAAGGCAGTTATGGAACCTTTGAACACAACATAACAAGATAACAAATTACAAATTGACAAAACTACGGTATGTTTTGCTATTAAAATGTATACTAAATTAATGAAAAGGAAAAAGTTATGAAATGTAAATGCGGAAATACAGTAAATGAAGCCCCAGGATTCTTCATATGTAGAGATTGTGGATTATCAAAAAATGAAAAAAAATCAACTATTGTCGGCAAAAATTTTCATGGTGAAGATCGTTCAAATGAAATAATTCAGATACTTTTTAATAGAGAAACTACGGAGCCTATCCCCACTTCATGGCAGGGAGAGCCTGGAAAAAACAAACAATTTAAATTAAACGATGAAACAGGAAAAGTAGAAGTAATAAAAAATACGACAAACACTAATGCTTTTACTAAAAGAATGGCTGATTTTAAATGTGAAGATGGTGGTGATATTGAAATAGACCGTGCGGTTCATACTTGTCTAACTTGTAAAAAATCGGCATGGAGCATAATTGGAGGAGTTTCTGTCTCTCGAAATCAAATGAAAAAATTATTCAATGGTGAAAAGATCTACCTAGAAGGCATCGTTATTAATAATGGTGCTCCATTCGATGCATGGGTGGGTTTTGTTGAAGGTACCCTTAAAACAAAGTTTTCATATGAAGATTCACCGAGAGAGAAGATCAGAAAAGAAATTGCGGAAGAAGATGCAAACACTATTAATATTGATAATGTCATGGGCAAGATTTTAGACCCTCTTGGTCCAGATATAGACGACATCATCGAAGAGGAAAATAAAGGCAAAAATATTGTGTTTGAACAGAACGACCAAGGAAACCCTTCGGATGAAAACAATCTTTCATGGATGGGAGCAACAGCATGTTAGACAATTACTCTTCATATGAAATTATGGCTATGTCATACAGTATGAACACACCAGTTGAAATGTTAAAAGAAATCATTGTGAAGTGTGACTTCGCATTATCAAGAGCAGCAACAAAAACACTTAATGAAAAAGGAATGAAGAGATGAAATTATTTACAACTATATTGCTTTTAATGTTATCAGCAACAATGATGAATGCAGAGAGCACAAAGGCGAAGGCGAGTTTTGTTACGGAAATTGGGTATGGAGTTTCTGATAGTCCAAGAGAGTCTAAATATAGCGACGGTGTTTTCGAAGCTATCTCATTAGATATAGCCCCAGAAGATTTTTCAGAAGCTATGAATAACGATGGTGATAGATATATTTATATGGGTTATGATGTACCAATGGGGAACAATTGGTTAATTGGAGTTGGGTTGAAGGCTCACGACAGAGATGGCTTAGACTGGGAAGGTGATTTTTCATTTAGAGCTGCAAAATTCATTACTCCAGAGTGGTCAATGTTTGGGGGGTGGTGGTTTCGGTTTTGGAAGACTTGAAGTTGCATTTTACACTATTGAATTTTCTGATGGATCTATAATTGATTATCCTGAAAAAATGAATTTTTCGACAAGTTTTTTTAGTTTAGGAACAGATTATAGGTTGACAAAAAACTGGTCGATTGGAACCTTTTATGAACTAAAAGAAATGGCAGTAGAGGGTGATGACTTAAAAGAACAAGTGAATTGGCAAAGTGGAGGAGATGCATTAAAGACAGCACAAGCAATTTCATCATATGAGTCAACGACACACTCGCTTTATTTTTATATAAAATGTACATTTTAAAATTCAGACCTCTTCATGAAATGGATTAATATTTTTACATGAAGGGGATTTAACCCCCTAAACTCTACCCCCTCGATAACTTTCATCCTTCTCTTTTGTAGCTTTCTAAATTTGTATTTCAAAGAGTAAAATCACTGTATCTTTTGTTGTAAAATTGGGTTAATAAAAAATTACAAAGGAAAATACTATGTGGGAAGCTATAAAATCAAACCCCCTTTTACTACTAATGTTTGGAATTCCAATTATTTTAATCACAGTTGGAGTCATTCTTATGAATCAAGATATTAATGAAGATCAAGCTGCTGTAAATATCAAAGCTAATGCACAAGCACATTCTGGAAAAGCTCGAGCGGAAACCAAGAGACAATCAGATGAGATTATCAGTGCTGTTGCAAGCATAACCGAAAAAGGTGAGCGAATGAATGCTAAGAGACAAGGAGTTGATACTTCCGTACAAGCTCCGAAGGAAACGGTAGCACCTGCACAAGAGAACCCTTTACCAGCAAAAACACCTACTTCTTCAAATGTCGAAGAACAGCAAATCGAAGAATTACCGAAAGTTCTAAGTAAATCTAAAAAGTCTAAATTGAAAATACGATTAGATAGAGCAAGGAGCAGAAGATGAAAAAGGTAATACTAATTAGTTTATTTGCTTTAACATTTTTACAAGCTGATGTTTCTGTTAATGTAAATGACTCAAAAAACATTTCTAATAATGCTGATATCTCTGGGGCAGACTCAACCAATGATTCTGTTAACAATTCAAACAGTGAGGGCATGGAAGCAAGAGACACTAACGATACTAGAAGGGAAACCAATTCAGGCACATCTGAATCAGTAAGAAGTTCATTAAGTACCGCAGAGGGCTTTGAGATTAGAAAGAACCTTATTCCAACTGTGATTAGGCTTCTGATTGATGAAGAGGGATTTAGTGAGCAGATAGCTATTCTTCAAGAAAAAGATTTTGGTGTTGTTTACACATCTAATACACTTGGTAATGGAATGATGATTCATGACAATATGCTTTCGTCTGTATCAGATGAACTCAGTAAGACAAATACAGATGTATCAACTTTTGCTAATAAATCTAATTTCATTAAAGCAAAATCACCTCAGACTCAAAAGTTTGAATACATCGTAGAAGAAATAATTCAAGCATCAAATGTTGTTCTGCTGGTTTTAAAAGAAGCCCAGGCATTGGAACTTACTTTTGATAACTATAACAGTATTTTAAAACAATTAGTGGCTAAACATTCGAATGCTTTTACTGGGCAACTAGCAGGAGTTGAAGACTGCAGATACAACGGAAATAGAAGAAATGTAATTTGCAACAATAGATATATTCTTAACTTTGAATCTGGATCTGTTGTTCTTAAAGACACGAGTGGGATTGTTTTAAGTACAGAACAAGTTCAAAACTTTTCTGGGAACATGTCATTGTCTTATTCGGGGACGGTGGATGAAGCATACGAAGAGACATTCGGAAATATGAAGTCAAACTCATTAACAGAAAGTGTAGCTGAATTTATTTCTGAGAATGAAGGAAGCTCACACAGTGAAGATGTAGCAATAGTAAAAAAAGCAGCGATTAATTTCGCTTTAACTCACAATGAAGATGCTGTTAAGTCCTCTTCAATTAAAGATCTAGAATTACAAAAATCTTCGGCAACGAATTTCTAAGGAGAAATTATGAGTAGAGCAAACGAATCAATTTATTTACATGTAGATGAAGAGGCAAGAAACAAGGCTGGTGCTATTCCTAGAAATGTTCCTACCGTTGGAGCAGAAGGAGTGTCGAGAGATATCCTGCAATCAATTGGATATTACTCTATTGTTGCATCTATTTTCTTATCTCCTGCTGGGTTAATCAGTACATTCTTCTGGACTCACGATTTAATTATCAAAAGGAAAGAGAAAGTCGAGAGTAAAGACATTTTCTATAATGCTGAGGCTTACATTGAACAACCTATTGAAGTCATTCATGCAAAGCTTCAATACCTTGATGTAACTAAATTAGAACTACAAACTATGTTAGAGAATTTTGTTAATGGTAATTTCATAACAATATCTGAATATGTAAAAGGTGTTGATCCACTTTGGTATATAGTCGCTGGTGTAACAGCTATGATTATCTTTTCAAGAGAAATAACTTGGAGATACATAGAAGCATCATGGAACAAACATGTCTTACTTACTAATAGTATTCATGTAGCTGGAACAAAGAAGCTTAGATCAGCACTAGCATTGGGAATAGATGCATATTATGCAATGAGGAACAAAGGATTTAATTTTGACGACCCTGATGCTGCTGTTGATCTAGTTTATGAATACTCAGGACATAGACCTAATGAAGACTATGATATTAATGAAGAGGATGTCGAGTTCTTTACAAAAGAAAGAGATAACACGATGCATCTAATCAAAGAAAAAAAACAAGACCAAACCAACGAAGAAGGAGAATAATTATGCTAAAAAAACTATTGGATACTGTGGTTCCAGCAAGAAAAAGTAAAAAGATTTTGCAGATGCTACAACGAACAGTTGATAAAAACCGTGCATCTATTCATGAAAAGAATTTTGGAAGACATATGATGATCTTTGGGTCCACTGGAACTGGAAAGTCAAGACTATTGATGACTATTGTTTCTCAATTAAAATTCAGACTAAAACAACGATGTATTTTTATTGATATTAAATTAGAGCTTGCCAGGTCTTTGGGAGTCTTTCCTGAGTCTCAACAGGCAGGAGAAGTGTGTGACATCATGTTTTCTCCTGCCTTTAAGAACTCAGTAAAATGGACTTTATTTAACGATATTAGAACTGTTCATGATATTTTGGCAGTGTCTTATTCAATGGTGCCAGATGATCCTAAAAACCCTAATTCATATTGGGTTCTTTCTGCTCGTGCAGTGTTACAAGCTCTTTTATTGTTCTTAAAGTCAACAAAAGAAGGTGCAACTAATGCAAAACTATGGGAATATGTAAATGACAAAGAGAAGCTTAAAGCTCTTGTTTCTAATAAGAAGATAAGAGAACACTTATTTAAGACTTTTAAAGTTGATAAAGAAGTTTATCTAAGTCTAGCTAACTTCATTGATTTCAGTGGACAAGGGGATAGAGTTGGTTCTACTCTTGGAACACTATCTTCAATTATCTCTCAATTCAAAATGATTAAAGACCTTGATGGTCCTTTCTCTTTTATTGATTATGTTGAAGATGAAAATGAGACAAGATCAATTTTCTTTGGAGCACCAGAACACATTAAAGATGATTTAATGAAATTGTTTAGAGGTCCAATTGAAATTATGGTTAAAAGAATTTTAAAAATGGATGTTCTTGATTCAAGAAGGTTCAACCTAATTCTTGATGAGTTCTCTGGTATGGGATATATGCCAACTGTAATTGATGCAGAAGGAAGAGGTAGAGCTTATGGTCTTAGAGTGTTATTGGCTTTTCAAACTCTTGAAGATATCAAAAAGAATTTTGGTGATGCTTATAAGATTCTAGTAGATAATGTGAATTCAATGGCAGTCTATAAAACAACATACTCCGCAAAAGAAGCAGCAGACTTGATAGGTGAAGTTGAATATGTCGGTGCCAATGAGAGTCATTCTAGTGGAGCCAACTCTGTAAGAGATGGTGCAACAGTCACGAGGGACTTTGATAAAAAGAAACATGCAGTTAGTCCTGGTGAAATACAGAGTTTGCAAGACGGTGAAAGTTATCTGTCACTGGCGGGCTCCTCTTCTGTTCTATTTGGAAAACTGAGTTATGGAGAGTTTCCAGATCGTAAAAATAAGTTTGAAAGAGTTGAGGAAGTGATAGAGACAGATGTTTATAGCTTAACAAACTTCGAAATTGAATATGAAAAAATGGCGAACGATCCTTTGTATAGAACACCAGAAGATGCTGATGTTGAAAATGAGCTACAAGTAAAAGCGAGTAAGATGCTTGATAGTCAAGAGAAAACTGGAACGGAAGATTTCTTTGGGCTAGTAGATGTCTCTGATAGTGTTAAAGAAATGAATGGAAAGCTTGATGATATGGATGACAATGTAAGGTCAGCACTTATGCAAGCGGTAGATATTGATAGTAAGCTAAAAAAACCTGATTTATCTTATGACCATGAAGCAGATCCTAAAAAAGAAAAAGAGAAGTATCTAAAAGTAAAGGCTGATATGTATTTCAGTGAAGAAGATGCTGTTTTAGATGAAGCTATGAAAGACATTGAAAGTGAAGTTGATGATATAGAAAACGGATATCTAGATAGTGAAAACAACACAGAAGAGTCAGCAGATGACATGTTTGATGACTTTGATGATGAAACAGCATAAGGAGGATAAGGCTATGGAAGATAAAGAGGTAATCGAACTTAAAAAGGTTGTGAGTGAGCTCACAGCTATTACTGTAAAGCTAACTAATGAAGTGGTGGACTTAAAATCTATTGTTGTGGAAATGAGAGATGACACAAAGGATATTAAAAAAGAGGTGTTTAGTTTCAAAGGTTCATTCAATGAATTCATCAACTTGACTACTTTGCTTTTTCAAGTTGTCCATGCAGGAGCTATCAACAGTAGGGTATCACGGTTCAGCACCAAACACCTTATTGGCTTTGTTAAAAAGAAAGACATGGATAGTGTAGATAAAGAAGCATTCAATGAAGCAACTGATTTCTATTCTAAGTTCATAGAGCCATTCAAGGTATCTATGGTTAATGCTAAAAATAGTTTAAAGGGATAATTGATGGAAAATAATATTCAAGAAGATGTCCCTAAGACTGAGCAGGAGAAAGAGTTTGAAGGAATGGAGCAAAGTGCAAATGAAGTACAAAGCTTTTCTTCCAACATGAAAGCTCTTAGTGATGCTAACCAAAAGATAGATCAAGCCATAAGTGGACCGAGCAACAATGACGATGCTGAAAGTATCATGAAGAATGCCCAGAGCTCACAGACTTCGTTAGAAGCAGCGAGAAGTGAAAAAGACGATGCTTTGGACAATGGTGTTAAGGCAACTGGAACAGCATCCCTGGTTCAAAGTGCGGCGGATCAGAATGCAAAAGCAGAAGCTGATGCAGTAGTTGGACCTTTTACTCAATATGAGCTAGAAGAACCTGAGGTCCCAATGGAACAAGGAGGGGCACTAGAAGACAGTATGATTGCCAATAGAGATGATACATGTTTACAACGAAGTGACCCTGACCAATCCGATGGGCTTAGTATGGGATCTGACGACGATTAGATCCACCCTCCCTCAACATCACCCTTCTTTTTTGTAGCTTTCTAAATTCGTATTTCAAAGAGTAAAACTACTGTATCTTTTAGTGTAAAATTAATCTAACAAATAAACAAGGATAAATTATGGCAAAGAAATCTAAATCAGTTTTAGTACCTGATGATGCATTGAAAGAAATCCAGGCATATGCAGACATTCACTGCGGTAAAGTGTTTGGAACAGCTATCGTTCAACTAGCAATGGAGAGACTGGCTGGCGAAGGCAATGACAATCAAAACACTCAGCTCGAAAAGCTCATCAATATATTAAATGAGACAAATGGAAAACTTGATTCTCAAAGATCTTCAATCGAAAAGAACTCAGATTTAATGAGAGAAACACAGGTGAGAACTACTAGTTTATTATCAAAGCTACAAATATTAGTTGACGGGTTACAGTCCCATTTCCTTTATCTTGATGTCTTTATAACAAAAGATGTAGAAGGTGCAGGAAAAAGATTGGCTGATGGGCTCCAAAGAGCATTTTCAAAATTTAACAAAAATACAAAATAAGGAGACACTATGCATATAGACAAAGGAAAAGCTGGTGATTCAGCGGGTTCAAACAACTATTTATCTCAACCGAAAGAATTGGAAAATGGAGATATAAAAGAAGAGTCAAGACAACTTTATCATCCACAAAATTCTCACAGACCGATGAATGAAAAAGAGATTGATCAATTTAACAGTAATGTAGAAACATTTGATCAACACTCTATGGTTATGTCCTACAATCCAGAGGCTAACTATTCAGATGACTCTCTTCATTTGCTGGCAAGAGATGTCGTAGCTAAAATGCAAGAAAAACTACCTGATGACAACTTTTCATACCTGTATGCTATCCACCGTAACCACGATGGTACAAATGCACATATACACATTCATTATGCCTTCAATGATGAAAACAGTGTAGAAATGATTCAGGAAGTAAGCAGAGACAGAATTGAAACTCTTCATGAAATTGAAAAAAATTATGGAATTAGTGAAGCAGAAGAGGCAAGACAACTTCAAAGAATCGAAACTATGGAGACCCAACTTTCATCTACTGAAAGAATGGATGCAGTTATCCTCAACACAAGAGATGGAGAGATTGTAAATATTGCAAATGCGAAAGCTAGTGTTTCAGATCCAGCTCGTTTAGAGTCTCGTGCTAACTCTTTGGAAAGAAACGGGGTTATCAAAGAAGATGGAACCTTTGACATGAATAAGTATCATGAGTCTTATCCAAAGAACTACGACAAGGTGGTAGGTAACTCTATTGAGTCTCTTAATCAACAGGTCAATGCTATTGAAGAGCAAATAAACCAATTTGCAAAGGTCGAGCTTATTGACTTCACTAATGCACAAGAACTGTATGAAAACACTTTAAAGATGTCTGGTTACAGCGATGGACAAATTGAAAACTCTTTACAGGAGCCAACATCTGCAAGCGAAAGAGTTATGGAAATATCTCAAGCAGAAGCAAGTCTTGTTAAAGCACATGAAGAAGGTGGAAGTTTTCAGCCAGATTGGAGAGGTCAAGCGACTACTTTGAGCAAAGAAGAGAACGGGAAAAATGTAGAATATTACAACACTTCATCTGGGGAAAATATTCCTAAAATTGAAAGTGATAATTCTATTAATCATATTCATGAAAAGATGTCCGACTATCAAGATAAAGGATTAGTAAACAGTAATGGGACAAATGGTTATTCAATTTCTAATATTGATCACTTTAAACACCATGTAGCGAACGACACTGAAAATGCAACACATACAGCATCTTTATCAGAAGCTAACAGCATTAAAAGTGCTCAAAGCATCTTAACTGATCAATACGGAATGAAAGAAGATGTGGCAAAAGAAGCAATAGCTAATAGAAGTAGTAAAGAAGCTGTTACCAATGCGAAGGCTGAAAATTCTGAGAACATTTCTAAACTCAACGAAGCTGTTGCAACTGACAATGAAAAAGAGATGTTTGATAGAGTTGTAAGTAGCGGAAAGTTTAATCAACAACAAGCCATGGCAAGTGTTGCGAGCATGGAAAGTAAACTGCATAACTCAGGTGGAGCAGAAGTCGAAATTCCAATTAAAGCTCAAAATGAAAAACTGGATCATTATGTAAACAATGGATCTGTTTCACAGTTATCAGATACGACATTCCAAGTTCAAGACAAAGTTACTTTTGCAGCTGATATGAAGTCAAAAGCATCTAATGAAAAGACAAAAGAAACAGTGAATAAGTCTACAACAGAAGTTATGCAACGACACATGAATAAAGCAAGCTTAGATAACAACAAGACTTATAATAAAGCAGATGTTAATAAAGCTGTGTCAGTAGCTAAGGCAGAAGTGTTCGGTGGAATCAACAAAAATTCTTTTTCATCTCCAACAAATCTAAATGCTACCGACCATACTGCAACAGCTGATTTAAAAGAAAGAACTGAGAAGGCTAATGAAAAGGCTTCAAGAGCTGAGAAGGTTTTAGACAATGCTCATGCAAGTCCTTACATGAAGGAGAAGTCACGAGGAGAGATTAAAGAAGCTAAGGGGGAACTGGCTGATATCAGCAAAGCAAGACAAATAGGAATGATCAAAACCCTCGATCACTCGTTGGCATCTGGTGATAAAATCAATGTGCAAGCTCTGAAAGATTATGTCAACTCAGAGTTCAAAGGATTGAAAGATCAGTCAACATTTCAAAATGCAAAAGAAAATATGAATGTGATAGAGGCAAGAGTGAAAGAGCTACAAGAGATAGGTGCTATTAAGAAAAACGAAGATGGAACATTCTCTGTAAAAAACCAAGAGCAACTAAGAGGAATGATTAACAGCGGTAGCTATGGTGTTGCCGTTTCTTCATTTCATACACAAGTTTCAAAATCAAATATAGATAAAAAGGCAGATCAAGCACTAAACAAAGTATCAATAAAAGAGTTTGGTAGAGATGTAAGAGAAGTTAAAGACATGTTCACTGGAAAAGATAGAAATTTTGGAGCTATGATGATTGGTGCAGCTATTGGTGTTGCTTATGCAACAACTAAGGCTACTGTTAATTTAACACTTGGTGGTGCTGGTAAAGCTATCCAAGCGATTAAAGATAGCAAGGATGCAGTTAATGCATCTAAAACAGAGAAGAAGGAAGCTGTATCAAGAGCTATTAATGAAACACCTTTGAACATTGATGTAAAGGACATTCAAAACGGACAAATGGTTTTTGAAAAAAACAATGACTTTGCAAAAGATCTACAAGAGAAATACAACATCTCTGATAGTGACATGAAAGTGGTAAGGGAAGAGATTTCTCATAATCGTGATATTAATTATGTTAATGAAAAGAATGAGACTGCAAATGTTTCTATTGAAGCCAATTCACCTGAAATGATTCAAGCTCAGATGACGGAAGACAACCACTTTAATTTTTCATCGAAAGTTGAAGAAGCAGAAGGTGCGAGAGTTGACAAACTTGTTGAGAGTATTAAACAAGAAGAAAACACTTCTATACACATTGATGTTGATAAAGTTATTTCTGATAATCAAGAAATTGGATCCGAGGGTGATATGCAAGCTAAGGAGTATATCCAAGCTGATGAAATAGATGTTAGAAGTGACAACGAAAAAGCATTTGATTACAGTATCAACGATGTTAATGAAGCGATAGCATCCCAAGCACAAGAGATAGCGGATGCTAACGGTCTTACATCAGAGCAAGACATTGAAAAGATAGAAGGTGCTCTTCGTGAAAACACAGATGTAATGATTCATGAAGCTGATGGCGGAGAAATCTCTTTTAATTTAAAAGAATTTGAAGATGGAGAAATCTCTTTTGATGAAAGCTTTACTATTAAAGTTGATGGAGAATTTGATAAAGAAGAAACTTTACAAGTGGATCCAGAAAAAGAATTGGAAATTCCTGAGCCTGATATTGAAAAAGATAATGTGGAAGAGTTAGAGCCTAAGATAGAACCAGCAGAAGAAGTTATTCAAGAAGAAAGCCTAAACGAAGATAACAGCAATGATGTTGAAATCAAAGAAGGTGAGTCTATTAATGAGCCAGAAGTAGACAATGCGGACTCTATTGAAGAAGGAAAAACCGAAGATGAGCCAGTAATTGAAAATGATGATATGGAAATCAAGGAAGATACCCAGGAAGAGAGCATAGATGCATCTGAGAGCGATGAAGTAGAAAAAGGCGATGAAGTAGTCGAAGAGAACGATAAAGCTCTTGAAGGTGACTCAGTAGAACAAGATGAAGATGTGTCTATTAATGAAGAAGAGTCTATTGACGAACCAGAGATTAAAGCAGATGAAGAAATTTCTAATGGTGAAGGTGTAGATCAAGAACAAAAAGAGATACAAGAGCAAGATGTGTCTGATACTCCTGTTGATGATGGCGACAATGAGTCTGAAGAAAAGTCTATTCAAGAGGATAAAGGTGAAGTTATAGAAGAAGAGCAATCTTCTGATGTTGAAATTACGGAGCCTAAAACAGAAGAAGAAATTGAACAAGGTCAGGAACAAGATTCACCTGAGTTAAATGAAAATAACGATGCCTCGTTAGAGGCTGGGAATGGTGCGGATATCTTAAATGATAATGATGAAGAGATAAGAGCAGATGAAGAGATCTCAAAAGATGGTGAAATAAAACAAGAGCAAGAAGACACCAAAGAGAATGGCATAGATGCATCTAATAATGATGAAGTGGTAAAAGGTGATGAAGTAGTCGAAGAAGAATCAGAAAGCCTTAAAGGTGACTCAGTAGATCAGGAGGAAGTCCAAGAAGAAAACACTGAGATTGTAGATGATGCAACAACAAGAGATTATGGCAAAGACTTGGTTGAAAGTGCTTATGACGACATGAGAGCAAGTATTGATCAAGCTGTTCAAGATAAAGTAGATGCTCTTACTACTGAAAACGATACACCTGAATACAAAGAGCGAGTAGCAGAGGCAGTCAAAGAAAATTTAACCTTGACTTTTGAAGACTCTAACGGAAACCAAGTGTCAGCAACAATAAAAGAGATTGAAGATGAAGGATCTGCACGAGATGCGGTTAATGACCAGATTGAAGGTATTCAACATTCATCCGAAGAAGCATCTTTGGAAGCTGTGAGAATTGAGAATGAATTTGTGGGACAAGGTGAAGAGATCAAAGAGTTTGAAAAGGGACAAGAAGCAAATGTTCAAGACATAAAAGAAAATGCACAAGATATGTCTGATAAAGTTGATCAAAACAAGGCACAAAGTCAGAGCCAACAACAAGATCTAAACCAGAACCAAAATCAGAGTAATAGCTTATAAAAATAGCTACTACTCAACCCCTTTTAATTGCCTATATCACGAAGTTATAGTACCATAGAATTTATTTTTTTTAAACTAGTATTGCCTTTCATGTTTCGCTATAATAGATTTAATATATAATGAAAGAAAGGGAGATATTATGCAAGATTTACAAGTTGATTATCGAAACGGAATTTATACTTTAAACAAAAAAGCTTTTGACGGATCTATTTCAGGTAGCTTAGGAGTTGATACTTTAATGGCTGATGCTCTTGTAGCAGATTATCAAGATGTTAAAAGAAGCAATGCTCGTTTTGATAGAATCAATGCAGAAGCAAGCCTTGTTGAAAGGGCAGCCCCTTATGTTGTCTACTATGGAGCAATCGCCGGAGCATTTACTGCTGTTATTCTTGTAGCAATCAAAGCATATCAATATTTAGGAGGAACTGTTATAAGTTTCTTTGCTTAGTCATTTCTAAGCACTCCCCCTTTCACATACCTCATACCTCCAATAAATTCAATATTCAACAACCTTTAAAATTTTATTCAAATTTGTGTAATGAAACTGAAAACAACGGTATCTTTTGTTGTACAATAGTAAGAATTAAAAAATAAAGGAGGGATTTTTCATGAAATCTCAAATCAGAAATATAGCTTTAATAGTTGCCAGCAGTGCTGTGGCTTTAACAATGTCAGGGTGTAGCGGTATGTCTACGGGCACAAGTGCAGATGTAGAATCTGTTGAGACAAAGAACTCGTTAAGAGCTGATGGGTATGGTCATGATGGGTTTACGACTTACTATTGTTATGCATATGCAAAGCTAGACAGCAATGATCCAAAAAAGGCAAGAGTAAAAAACACAAAAAAAGACAATCATTTTCGTTTAATCTACAATGCTCCATTTGTCTTTGACTTAAAAGGAGTTAAGAAAGCAAGAGGAAAAATGGTTAATGTTGCAAGAGTTGATTATGCTCTTTATACTGGCGACACAAATGACAATCATGTTCAGTGTTATAGAAAAGGTTTAATTCCAGGACTAGCAATGGGAGACTGGCAAACTGGATTTATTACTCCAGATGAAGTAGATGCAAAAATCAACTCACAAATTTTGAAGTGGACTGACTACAAAAATCCATTCTATAAAGTAAATGCAAATGCGGATAAAGTATTAGTTTATACTTTAATAACTGGGGATCAATTAGCTTATCCATTTAGCACAGAAAAAGAAAAGCTAGTTATTGAACACAAGGTTTTCCAATATGACAAGAAGGCTATTCTTTCAAAGATATCACCTTTTATAGGGGTAGTGCACACACATGAAAGCATCTTTAAAAAACCAGTAGCTGGTTATGAGCCTGTTCAGGTCGTTAATGCTTCAACTTACTCGTTTAACAGACAAGCACAAGTTAATGAGATATTGAGAACTACTGGACTTAAAAAGCCTAGTGTAAAAACATTGGCAAGTTATAAAAAAGATGTTGCTCTTAAATACTTAGCAGAGATCAAGCAAATCAAAAAAGTTAAGAATCAAAAAGCTGAGTTCGAACAGCGACAAAAGGCAATCGAGATTGCAGAGCAAAAAAGACAGAAAGAAATTCGTTTGAAACAAAAGAGACTTGAACGCAAAGCCAGAAATGGTCAAAGCATAGAGATATAAGGGGTTTACATGAAAAGTATATTCCTTATTTTCATTATGTTATCGCTTAATGTGTTTGCTTATGAAGTGCAAGATGTAGAGAAAAACTACGACTTGTGCTTAGAGCTGGAAGAAGACTCACCAGATGATAAGGTGATAACTTTGAGTGAGTGTGAGACTCGCTGGATCCCACTTCAAGAATACTATACTGAAAAAGGTACGGTAGAAGGGTTTTATACAGCACTTGAATATTCAGATAATAAAAGACAGGCAGAAATTAAGTCACAAAATGCGGTAGTAAAGTATTTAGATATTAATGGTGTAACGGTTACGTTAAGAAAAAAACATTGGGATCGGTTTGAGAAAACATTCGAGCAAATCAAAAATGGTCCAACTTTTTCAGGAGCCTATACTGATGGTAGAGAGAGAATTGCGACAATTACCGCATGGGAAGGTCTTAAATCATCTGGAAATGTGCCATCGTTTCAATATCATGATATAAAGTTTTCTGTTTCTGATAAAAGTTTAATTACAAATAATTCTCTCTCTAAGCAAGAGCTATCAATGAGCCCTTATGCAAATGCTTCAATGTTTGGTTTAAAGCCTATCTCATATGAAGCATCTCAACAAATTAGAATGATTTTTCCAGCTTTGTTCACAATACTTACAATTAAAGCAGATAAACACATATTGAAGAAAAACAAAGATATGTATGTTGAAGACAATAAGTTATTTGTAGATTATAAATATCTTTTTCAAAAGCCAGACAAGATTTTTGCAACCATGGGTGGAAGTAGATTTCACATGTATGTAAGAATGTTAAACAGCGACCTTGCCTCTGATGCAGATGAGCTCTCTTTGATTGTTTATAGTATTATGAATGATCTTATGGAAACAGACATGATTAGTTCTGGAAATGCACGAGCATTCTACAATAGAAGTATTGAAAAACTGAATATTATTCAAATTGTAGTTGGTGGCAAGAACTTTGGACTTGGTGATTTCACAAAAGTTATGGATGAAGAGTTCAATGAACACTATGGTATTTCTAAAAAGACAGCTAAACAAGAAGTAGAAAAGTCTGCAAGAGATGCTAAAAAAGCACAACAGATACAAGAGAGAATTGATTCAATGGAGCCAAATTGCAGAAACCATTATGATTATGATAAATGCATGAGGATTCAAAGAAGAATAGCTGAGAGGATGTTTTAAATAACACCCTCTCTCCTTTACACCTCCTCCCCTTCTTCACAATTTCTATTTCAAAGAGTAAATTTACCCTATGATTTTTTATATAATAAATAAAAAAGGGTGACACATGAAAAAAACTACTAGACTATCAGATCAAATGAAAGATGTATTAGGTGAATTACCTGACAATTTCTTTTCTACCACCAAGGAAACTCGTAAAGAGAGAAGAGCCAGAAAAAATAAAATGCCAAGACAAGAAAAGAAAGATGTAAGAAGAAAAAAGAGAGAGGCTTTTGAGAAAGAAAAGAAAGACGACTTTGACACATTTAAAGGAGCCTTCCTAAACTACTTAAAACAAGAGACATTCTCAGTGGAGAGAGTTGAAGGGCACGAGTTAGAATGGGATGCATTAAAAGCAATGGTCACAGCTAATGGTTATGATACAGAGGTAAGAGATGTTTTAGTTGGTATGTTGTTAAATGCATATGTAAATAAACATCATGAAGATGAAAAGAAACTCGAGCTTGTTGAAGATCTTGACCAGTTCATGATAAAAAACGGATCTTAGAAAGAGTTTTAGTCTAGTTACCCCCTCTTTAAAACATGAAAAGCCCTTGTAGTCGAAGTATAGACTGGGTTATCTCATGATTCACACATGAAATCTTAATATTGTCGCAAAAATGAAAAAAAGGTATAATAGTATTACATAAGCAGAAAGTAGTTCATGAAAAATAAAAACATCACACGTGCAATACCTTCCCCAGATAAATTAATCAATATCCTTTGTTCAGAACATATTACTTTATCTCGCTACAAAAGTAGCATTGAAGATATGAAGTCGGGTGAGCTGAATAATACTGTTCCGAAGTCTTGTCGGTTTAGAACTATTGAGATGAAGTTGATTAAAGGGTTTCTTGATAAAAATAACATGTCTTTTGGTGTATTAGTTAAAGCTCTCTTCTATCACAATAGCACCGCCTTCGATGATGTTTCTATTGCTGTTATGCAGCATGAAGGTATGAGTGTCAAATTTGCAGAAACGGATCCGAGCAAGTGGGATACACGGTCTTATTTGCCAAGTACAAAAATAGACTATGCAAAAGAGTATGAGGAAGATTCTACTGGAGAAAACCCTTCTATTAACTTTCACCGATTTCAAGCTGACTTAATAGACCAATATTTAAAACAGAGTGATAGTCACTTCAATAAGTTTGTGAAAGAAGGGCTGCTTAAATATAAGATATTCCCGAAAGCTATGGAAGATGTTGTTAAGCTACAAGAAAGAGCCATGAGCGATAGTAGAGCATTGGGGAGCACTTCTAAGACAAAGACAATGACTTTGACCACTCACCCCTTTGAAAGGTTCTTCATAACTAACTTTGTTGTGTATTCTCAAACAATAAACAAAGACATTACATTATCTAAGCTCATCAAGTACCGCCTTTATGAATTAGGATACATTCCAGATATGAAGGGTAAAAACTCCTTCATGGATCTCTCAAAGGACATAGAGACAATCAGAAAAGGGTTTGTTAAAACTCACGAATATCTTGGAGATACTAACTTTCATGAAAAGACTAAACATGACTATGAAGACATCTATAACCAGGACAAAGCCGGAACCGCCAACATCTCCCTTTCTTTTTCGTGTGAAGTAGCTGAAAGTTTGGAAACCAAATATAAAAATGAAGGGTTCTCAAGCACAACACTATTTATAAGAGAGAGGGTCTGGAAAGATTATGATATCTACCCTTTTGGATCCATCCAAGAAGTAATTGAAGAAGAAAAAAAGAGAGGTAGAAAAACCTAATCTTTTTCATATGTGAATACTCCTACAACTCTACATCCATTTCATATTTTTTACTAAATTCTCCGTTGTTTATAACAGATCATAGTTTGTTTTTTTTAACAGACATAATCAAATAAATAAAGGAGATTCCAATATATGGAAACTATTACAAAACAAAGAAGAAGAAAAATCGCATTCAAAGTTCTAAACTCAATGGGACTAACTCTGCACTCATGCTTAAAGAGTTCAAATGATCGTTTAGCAATGACAATGAGTAATTTAAAGAAGTCAAGAAAACAACTTGAAAAAGCTAGACTAGATCTGACTAAGCTGCAAGTAGCTGTTGATGACAGACTAGTTAAAAAGTTCAACAACAAAGACAAGCAAAGACAGACAAAGCTATACAACTGGTCAAAGAGAGTAAGAGAAGTCGGAAAGTGTGACATTTGTACATCACCTGACAATCTAACATCTCACCACCTTTGGGATAAGCATACACACCCCTCTCTTGCTTTTCAACAAGAGAATGGAGTTTGTCTATGCAAAAAATGTCATGAAGGTTTTCATGAAATGTATACTCACAAGAGTCATTGCACTCCTTCTTTGTATCAAAAATATAAAGTGATTTGTCTAAATAGGATGAATTAATAATCCCTATGGGGTTATGTGAAATATTCCCGATGGCTATGAAGTAGTGAATGAGTAATTATAGTTCTCACTTGACAATTAATTTCATGCAGTCTTTTTAACTGTTTATCGTCCCAGATATAGAACTCTCTATCTTCTTTAATAACCACTTTTGATAACTCTATTTTATTTCCATTTTCATTTTCATAATAAACAGGAGCAATTTCAAATTCTTCTAAATAATTTTCAAACATGAAACTCCTTTTAATGACATCATATTAGACTATGGATATTAAAATAAACTTAGATATACTCTTAAAAAAAGATGTAAAACATGAATGAGATAATTCCATTATCAATAAGTATCGGCGGAGGCTTAGCTGGGGGCACTTTGCTTTTAATAGCTGCATATGCTCTAAGATCTTTATTAATTACTAGACTAGGGTTGGCAATTAAAAATGAATACGATGAAAAGTTAGAGGCTCTGAAATCTGAATTAAAAAACAATCAAGAGGAATTTAAAGCTGATCTACAAAAAAAAGAAACTGAATTATCAGCATTAAGATCAGGCTCCTTATCTGGAATCACTAACAGACAACAAGTTGTATTTCAAAGAAAGTTAGAAGCTGTTGAAAAAGTTTGGTCAGGTGTGCATATAATGAGAAAATCAAAAGAAGTTTTTAGAGTTCTTCATTTTATTACTTATGAAAAAGAAGGAAAGCAAAAAACTAAAACTGATAAGTTTCAATATATTCTAGATGAAGTGACAAAAATCGAAGAAAAGAATGAAGACAGGTTCCCTGATCTTCTGAAGTATACTGAAAAAGAACAGCCATTTGTGTCAGAAATTCTCTGGGCACACTTGAAGGCTTATCAGTATACAATTGTCTTAACTACAACTCAACTATTAAATGAACTATCTGGATCATCTAATCCTACACGAATCAATATGATTTCTAATGTATTAATAGAATCTCTCCCTGAATACAAAGATCAAATTATCGAAAAAAAAGGGGAGATCTTTTACGCTTTATTACCAGCTCTCGAAAAATCAATTCTCAAAGAAATTAAAAGCATTCTAAATGGAGAAGAAGATGATGTGTTAGCTATTAACCAAGCATCTAATATTCTTAAAAGTGTAGATGCTTTAAATGCAAAAAGTTCGTTCTCAGAGATTACAAATGAAGTAGTATCAACTGCTAGGGACAATGCTATAAAAACGACAGAAGCACCAATAAAAGTGTAAAAGCTTGTGCTTATACATTAAGATTTACTTCATGCACAATAAGTTAAGATATCAAACTTCTTTATACATTTTTCCCCAAAAATTCTTTGTAGTGCATGTTGTAGTGCACTACAAAAACGAGTCTAAATGAGTCATAAAGTTACTCATTTAGGACACTTTTTCCAAATGCACTACAAAACTTAAACAACTTTCCAAGTAGCCTAAAAGCTCATATGCCCCTTGCCACAGGGTTTTCTAAGGATTTAAGCACTACAACACTCCGTAGGGTTCGAATCTCTCGTTCTCCACCACTTCTAATTTTTCAGACAAAATTCTTATTTTTTTCATATAACAACTTCAATGAAATGTTCATATTTATCATAATGATTCGAAAATATCTACCAATGATCATAAGTAATATAAACGCCTACTTAATCATGTCTGTTATTCTTAAATACTCTATCACAGACGATATCATAGGGCTGATGCGGCAAATCCACTAAGCGCTTAAAATGTGTGTATGACTTGGCTTAGGCAAGTCAAGATACTCTCTTTTCACTTCAACTACCCAACTCTGCTATAATAACTCTAACTTTAACTAAGGACTATGAAACATGTCATCGTTTAGCTTTATATTGGGAATGGGTATCGCAGCCTTTGCACTTTATTATTACACTTCAAAAAAGATCAACAAAAGAGAAAGCGAGTTTAATGACTTTGCTTACAAGATGCAAAAAGACTTTTTAGAAAACTCGCCAACTATTAACAAGGGGCTTGATTATTATAAGATTGTTCAGGACTTCTATACACAAAAGGGTTACACCTTAAGCAAGCATACAGACTATGCAACTGACTTTATCGCTAAACAGGCTAATGAGATCTTATTTATACGTATTCAAGGTCCTGAGGATAAAAAGAGTATCTCCGCACAGGTCTTACAAAACTTTATCGGACAAACTGTTTTACCCGTTTTAGACGACAAGGCACATACTATTTCATGGGCTTATGTCTGCTCAAAAATGATGTGTGACAGATCAGCAAAGATATTATTAAACAATTATGAGACTAAGTTGAAGTTTGAGTTGATTGAAGCAGTAGAGCCGAAATAAGCTCGACTCTGCAGATAAGAAGAGTATCTTATCTATTTTTTTCTACAGTCTGAAAGTGTAATATCCGCACCATCATCTTTTCCGCCTTCTTTGCCATCAGCACCTAAAGACATGATCTCTAAATCACCATCTTCATTTAGATATACAAAGTTGTTTCCCCAAGAGTCTCTAGGAAGCAGACCATCTGTAAAATATGTACCCTCTGCATAGTTTTTATATTTTTCTTTACTTGGGTTTTTAGAAAGTGCTTCAAGGCCTTCTTCTGTTGTTGGGTAGGTTCCGTTATCCACCTTAAACATACGAAGCGCATTTTTAATACTTTCCATCTGCGTACACACAAGACCTTTTTTAGCCTTTTCACTTTGACCTAAGATATTTGGCATAACAAACGAGGCCAAAAGCCCTAAAATCACAATAACAATCATCAATTCCATTAAAGAGAATGCATTTCTTTTCACTAGTTTCCTTTGATACAAGTACTTATATACTATATATATTTTAGTTGATTATACAGAAAAAATGTTATCTTATGATTACAGTATGTTAAAATGAGAGAAAAAAGAACGAATATGAAAAAATCACTACTTATTGTCACATCAGTTTTACTTATTATTCTCCTAAGTGTATACACCCTGTTATTTACCAGTTTGGGAAACAACCTACTCAAGCCCTACCTTGAAGCTAAGATCAATGAGAGTTCTCCTGTAAGCCTGGAACTATCAGAATTTATTCTTCGTATGGACAGCCTTCGCATCCTTCTTGTACTTGATGAGAAGAACACTCTCTTAGCCAAGGGAGATATCTCTATTTTTGATCAAAGCTTCGATATTGACTATGAAGTAGCTCTTAATGAACTGTCTACTTTAAGAGAACTTGCAGGCAAAGATATTTCAGGGTCTTTATTGACCCAAGGTAAGGTTCAGGGTGATATGGACCTCTTTACTATCAAGGGAGACAGCAATGTCGCAAAAAGCGACACCAAATACACTATAGTCATCCAAGACCTTGAAGTGAATAAAGCAGCCGTTAAACTCACTAATGCACGCCTACAAAACCTTCTAAAGATAGCAGGAGAGAAAGACTATGCAAACGGTAATCTTGATCTGCATGTACAACTACATGACCTAAGACCCAAACAGATGAAAGGTTCCGTTTCTCTTAATGTAAAAGAAGCTGAGCTTAACGCAAAGGTGTTAAAAAAAGAGTTTGGTCTTAGTCTATCAAGAACCGCATTGACCTCTGATCTCAAAGCGACACTTGAGGGTGAAGATATCAAATATATATTTTCTTTACAGTCTGAACTGGTCACACTTTTTTCAAAAGGAAACCTCCAGGCAGACAAGAAATCCATTAACAGTAATTACAAAATTGACATAAAAGAATTAGCCCTATTAAAAAGCATTACCAAGACGGCTATACGTGGACCTTTTGCAACCCAAGGTGAGATACAAGGAGATGAGAAAGCACTCTTTATCAAGGGTAAAAGTGATTTAGCCAAGTCAAAGACTTCTTATAATGTTGAGTTAAAAGACCTAAAACCCTCAAGGGTTATTGTTAATATCAAAGATGCTTCACTTGAAAAACTTTTATACATGGCCGGTGAAAAGAGCTATGCGCAAGCAATACTTAATGCCGATATACAGCTTAACAATCTAGACCCGAGCAAACTTGATGGAGATACGACAATCAAACTGTCTAAGGGTAAGGTCAACCAAAAGGTGATGCTCAAATCTTTTCAAGTCAAATTGCCGCAAACAACCTTTAATCTCGATGCAAAGACTCAGCTCAAAGCAGATAATGTCAACTACAAACTTTCTTTAAATTCTAACCTAGCAAAGATCACTTCAATAGGTGACTTAAAACCAAACACACTTGAGACAAAAGCCTCTTATGATGTCAATATTAAAGAGTTAGCCCTTTTAAAACCTATCACTGATTCTGCCTTAAGAGGACCCCTAGCCACTTCAGGAAAGATAAACGGAGATAAAAGAGAGATGATTCTAAAAGGGAACTCAAACCTTGCACAATCCAAAACATCGTATGCACTTGTCTTAAAAGATTTAAGTCCAAGCAGTGCCAAGCTGAGTATGAAAGAAGCTGAACTTTCTAAACTTTTGTATTTTTCAGGTCAGCCAGATTACGCCGAGGGCAAACTAAACCTAGAAGCGGATATGAGTAATCTTTCTTCTCTTGCAGGCAAGGTAACTATAGATATAAACAAAGGTCTGCTTCATAAAACACCGATTAAAAAGCACTTTGATATCAACCTGCCCTACACCAAATTTTCACTTATATCCAGAGCTGACATCCAAGAAAACAAGCTCACTGCAAAAAGCACCCTGACTTCAAACCTCGCTATCCTTAAGATGAAGAAAACAAGTTACGACATTGAAACCTCTATGTATGACACCGATTATGATCTGTTCATTCCTTCTTTACAAAGATTAGAGCCTATCTTAGAAAGAAAGTTATACGGAGAGCTTAAAGCCAATGGAGAGATTAAACAAGACACAAAGTTTAGACTCACAGCACACTCCAACATCTTTCAAGGTAAGCTTGATGCAAAGATAGTGGATGAGAAAATAGATGCTGACTTTAAAAACCTGCATGCACTTGATATACTTAAAATGTTAGGCTATCCAGAAATCATGGATGCCCCTTTAAACGGAACCTTTACTTACAATACAAAAACACAAAAAGGAGAACTTGACTCTCGTTTTGACAAGGCGACCTTGACACCATCAAAGATGACAAAACTGGTAAATAACTTTACACGCACTGACCTTACTAAAGAGCGTTTCAATCAAGGAACCCTCATCAGCCTTATCAATAAAGAAATAATAAAATCCAACCTTCAAATGCAAAGTTCAAAGATGCGTTTAAACAGTAAAAAGTTTATCATCAATTCGAAGAAACAGCTTATTGATGCCAGGTTCGCAATAAAGATTAAAAAATACCCAGGTGAAGTGATTGTAAAAGGAGACCTCAATGCTCCTTCTGTCAAACTTGATGCTAAATCTATGATAACCCCCGAAGTAGAAGAGAAAGTAGGTAAAGAGATCAACAGGTTCTTAAAAAAGCTGTTTTAAATATAATTTCTATTATCTACTTCTCATCTTGGGATATTGCGCATAGTTATGCCTGTTTGAAAAGTAATATGTATTAGTAACAATACAGAAGCTCTTACTTAGAAACAAACGGGTACACTGAATGATAACTAGGCGAGTATATGGATACTCCTATAGGTCTTTTCTCTCTCTTTTTCCCCATCTCTGCACTAAGCAGAAGTTTCACTGTACGTCATTGACATGACTGGGTACATTGCACCACAAAAGATTGTTCAATCATGACAAAACAGGTCCATCGGGCTGCTGACACTTCTTAATATTGTCGCGCACCCTGATGGCTACAAAAAAGGAAACACTATTAGTCTATTTAAACTAGGAGTCATCGGGACTTCAAAAAAAGAAGATGAACAACGCATGCCAATCCATCCAGAACATTTAACACGTATTCCAGAACATATTCGCCGTCAAATGATATTTGAAAAGGGTTATGGAAAACCGTATGGTGTCGATGATTCAACTATAGTAGAACTGACAGGCGGTATCGCCACTCGCAGCGAACTTCTTACCAACTCCAGTACTGTCATCATAGCCAAGCCCGTACCAGCAGATTTACAAGAGCTTCGTAAAGGTGCTATCTTGTGGGGTTATCCACATTGTGTACAACAACGTGAAATGACTCAGATTGCCATCGACCGGAAGCAGACGCTTATCGCCTTTGAAGATATGTTTATATGGGGGCCCCAAGGACAGGTGGGACGTCACACTTTTTACAAGAACAATGAGATGGCCGGCTATTGTGCGGTACTGCATGCCCTGCAACTCAAAGGGATAGACGGACACTACGGGAACCAGCGAAAAGTTATTATTTTCAGTTTTGGAGCGGTCAGCCGTGGGGCTATTTATGCGCTTAAAGCCCATGGATTTAGAGATATCACCATCTGTATTCAGCGACCTAATTACGAGGTAAGAGAAGAAGTACTAGACTGTGAATATGTGACTATTCTTCCAGGTAAAGATGACGAAGCACGTATGGTTGTCGTTGAACATGATGGTAGCAGACGGCCACTGTGCGACCTTATAAGCGAGTCAGACATCATTATAAACGGAACCTATCAGGAGCCGGATAACCCTATTGACTATGTAATAGAAGAAGAAAAATCCTGTCTGAAGCCAGGCTGTCTTATCATTGATGTAAGCTGTGACGAGGGCATGGGGTTTTATTTTGCCAAACCGACTTCATTTAAAGAACCGATGTTTAAAATGGGAACGGTAGACTATTATGCTGTAGATCACACCCCTAACTATCTCTGGGAGAGTGCTACTAGATCAATCTCTGCGGCGCTTATTGTCCATTTAGAGACTGTTATGGGAGGTCATGAGCAATGGCAAAAAGACGAGACTATAAGGCAGGCTATCAATATTGATAAAGGGGTGATACAAAAACCAAATATTTTTCTGTTTCAAAACCGCCAAGCAAACTACCCGCATATATCTGTTGATACGGTTGAAAACACCCTTTGAGTAAAAACAAGATCTTGATACTTGATTATTCGGTGGATAGGAGTGAAACATCTGCTATCAAGAGATGGTTACCCCTAAACTCAAATATTTCATCATTTTTTATTGATACAGAAAAATCCTTTCCAGATGATCTGATCAATGATGATTTCACCCACGTAATCCACACTGGCTCTGCACTTTCAATTACTCAAGACGCACCATTTACACATAAAGTGGTGGAGTATATCAAGAAAGCCAGAGACAAAGGTGTTGCACAAATGGGCATATGTTATGGACATCAACTCATTTGCTTAGCACTCATCGGTAAACATGCAGTTCGCTCATCCCAAAAGGGTCTTGAAGCAGGCTGGAACAATGTCAAATTTGTTAACAGTTCAACAAGCCTTCTTGGTGTGAGAGAAAATGAAACCCTATGGCAACATCATTATGATGAAGTCATAGAGTTACCTGAAGGATCAGAACTTCTTGCAACAAATAAACATACAAAGATCCAGGCATATATAAATAATAAACAGCGTTTGTTCGGGACGCAGTTTCACCCTGAATTTGACAAGCAAGCCGGAGATAAAATCTTTTTGGAAGACAAGTCACTTCATCATAAACTTAATGCTCATGATATGATTAAGAGAGGACCTTCGTTTCAAGCAGGAAAAGTACTTTTCGGATTTTTTCTGGGGATGAAAGCATAAACAATGGAATTAGACCTAACACTCTACCTTCAGGTCGCTGTCACTATATTTTCCATCATGGACCCCTTTGGCCTAATTCCATTATTTTTAGCTTTTACACACGGGCAAAGTGATAAACAGCGCACCAAAATCATACGTCGAAGTGTTATTTCCACAGCCATCATCCTTGTTATCGCAGCATTAGCAGGTAAGTATGTCCTTAGTTTTTTCGGTATCGATATATACTCTTTTCAAATAGCCGGCGGGATTTTGCTACTGCTAATTGCTTTGAACATGCTTCAGGCAAAAGGATCAATGCCCAGGACTACGCCCAAAGAACACGATGAAGCGGTTGAGAAAGAAGATATTTCTGTTGTTCCATTGGCAATGCCACTGCTTGCAGGACCCGGAACAATCAGTATAGTCATCGTCTTTTCCACATCAATGCAAACAGCAGAGGCAAAGCTGACCCTTGTAGCGATCATCATCGCAGTTAGCTTAACAGTCTGGCCGATTTTGTTGCTATCAAAATGGATCGGTGAGAAACTCGGGAGTACAGGAATCAACATAACCGTACGTATCATGGGCATGATTTTAGCATCTATCGCCGTTAAGTTTATAGTAGAAGGTATCAAGAATTCTATGTAGACTTTTCTCGTTTAAAAGTTTACTTATGCATCTTTAATTTCATTATTATTAGTAATTACACTCAAAAATAAGATAAATTAGCCACATCTATTTACTTTAAGATTTTTTTCAGGTATACTTACGCTAATTAAAAGATGATTCAAGTTTACATCTTTAGTCTGCTTTACATTGATGACTTACAGTTAACATTATAATCCACCTAAAAGAAAACTTTATATTAAATTTTATAGCACTTTAGCAATGAAGTGTATTCAAACAAAAAAGGTATTACAATGGCAGCATTAGTAAACGGTACAGTTAAATGGTTCAACAGTGACAAAGGTTTCGGATTTATCGAACAAGAAGATGGTGGAAAAGATATTTTTGTACATTTCCGTCAAGTTAACGGCAATGGTTACGATCGTGTTTCTTTAAACGACGGTCAAAAAGTGACTTACGAAATTGGCGAAGGCGATAAAGGCCCTCAAGCAGAAAACGTTACAGGTCTGTAATCTTTCTTTGAGCGGACTTCTCCGCTCATAACACTTAACAACTCACCCCTCATTTAACATCTCCATTTACACGAAACAATAGCGATATAAGTATGTGCATAATCTGATATATTTTTCTCTCTTTTCCCCATTCTATACAAGAGAAAAGTTCTACCGTATCTTATTAATACAGCAAAGCTAATACACTTAAGGATTCTTTGCGAAGTACCTATCGACGCCATTGGCGATGCCTAAGGCTTGTTTCTGCTGGTACCTATGGTTTACCATGCGGACTGCTTCTGTTGGGTGTGAGATGAAACCTAACTCTATTAGAACCGCTGGCATCTCTGCACCAACAAGTACCCAAAATGGCCCTGAACGCACCCCTCCGTCTTTTACACTTTTGTACTTCGGTTTTAAAGAAGCCAACATATTTTGTTGAAGATCAATGGCCAGTTTATTTGAAGCGAATATCTTTTCTCTGCTCATAAGATGCAGGGTTGTACTCATAGCATTTTTTTCCAGTTTTGAGATATCTGCGTTTTCTGCTTTAAGAGAGTTTTCTGCTCTTTGGCTTCTTTTGGTTGATAAGAAGTAGGTCTCAATGCCTTCAGCTTTTTTACGGTTTCTTTTAGGGACAGAATTTGCATGAATGGAGAGAAAAAGGTCAGCTTTTTTCTTATTGGCGTACTTGGTTCGTTTACGAAGTTTTACAAAATTATCCGCATTTCTAGTCATATATACAGTGTATCCGCGTTTCACTAAGATGTCACGCAGTTTTTTAGAGACCTGAAGAACGACCACCTTCTCTCTATACTTCTTGTGTCCAACCGCACCCGCGTCTTTTCCACCATGTCCAGGATCAATAACAATAGTCTTTTTGGAAAATTTTCCTTGTACAGGAATATATGTAAGCTCACGGTTTTCAGAGGACATTTTAATCGTCAGTTCGTTGCTAGAAATCTTATATTGCTGTTTGATAAGACTGTCATTTTCAAAAACAATACGAAGTGTCTTTTGGTCAAACTGCGCTAGACGAATCTTTTTTACCGAAGTATGCTTTAGGTTCATCGACTTTTTCGTTAAAACAGCATACACATCATAAATGGTCTTATACTTCTTGTTCTTTTTATCATTAAGAGAAAAGCGGTTTAGTTCACTTTTTTTAATCGGGCGTGAAAAGGTCAAGACAAGACGTTTGGAGTCTTTCCAACGAATAGACTTAAGTTTGTTTTGTCTGGCTATAGAGTTTTTGACCTTAGCAGGTGTTTTCTTTTTCTCTATAAGCTTTCTTGGTTGTGAGACTTTTTTGGGTTTTGTTTTTTTTCTTTGAAGTTTTTTGAGTTTTGATTCATATTCGACAACATCGATATGAAGCTTTTTGCCTGTTTTAATCAGACCTGTCAAACACGTCTTACAGAGCTTGTCATCTTCTTTCATTAAGGCACGAATATAAATGTTTCTATAGTCATTATAAGCACGGATGATCTCGGACTTGTCACTGCTTTTACTGTTAGCATCCGCACGTTTTAAGGCCTCAGTATTAACATCAGCTAAAAGCGTTAAACAAAATAGAATGACCCCTAAGACAAAACGCAATTTTTATTCGCCTTGTGTTAGTTTCTTCATAAGTTCTTTAACGGAGATTATCTCGTTAATACGGTACCCGTTTGTACCTGAGAAGAAAAGACCAAGCTCGGTGTTTCCTTCATAAGCATCAGAGAGCCTGTCTGCAATACAAAAACCAACCTCTTTTGCTTCTACTCCACGATTACATGGAGCAACACAGTTAGAGATACACTTGATAGAAGGACCTTCACGTCTTTCAATAAGACCGGTAAGGTTTGTTCTTACCCCGCGGGCAGGATATCCAACAGGAGAACCCATAAGTTGTATATCATCTTCTTCTGCCCCCAGAAGGACATCTTTAAAGTTGTCATGGGCATCACACTCATGTGTCCCAATAAAACGTGTTCCCATCTGAACGCCTGATGCACCCAGCGCCATCATCTCTTCTATATCAGACTTGTCCCAAACACCGCCAGCAGCGATAACCGGCATACCACCCCAAGCAGCTGCTTCTTCTACAACGGGTTTAACAAGGTTTTCAAGTTGATTTTCTTCTAAGGCACACTGATCGTATGTAAAACCTTGGTGTCCACCTGATTTAGGTCCTTCAAGAATAACCGCGTCAGGAAGACGGTCATAACGTTTTTGCCATCTTTTACAAATGATCTTAAGTGCCTTAGCTGAAGAGACAATAGGAACAAGAGCAACATCTGGATAATCCGCTGTAAACTCAGGCATATTGGTTGGAAGACCTGCCCCTGTGATAATAATGTTTGCACCCGCTTCACAAGAATCTGTTACAACACGTCCATAATCATTAATCGCATACAAAACATTACACGCAATCGGTGCGTCACCACAAATCTCTCTTGCATCTGCAAAGATTTTAACAAGGGCTTCTTTTGAGTAAAAGTTTTCTACTTCTAAAGGACGCTGAGCTACTAGTTTTTTAACATGTTCTTTTTTATCATAATATCCTGTACCAACAGAAGAAATAACACCAAGACCACCCTCTTTACTTACATTACCTGCAAGTTGTGACCAAGAGATACCAACACCCATCCCACCTTGAACGATAGGAATATTTATGGTGTGTTTTCCAATTTTGATTGACTTGAATGACATTATTTAACCTTTAATGCAGCGAACTTTCTTTTTCCGACCTGCATGACGTAATTTCCTGCTTCTATCTGCAGTTGTTCGTCTTCGACTTTAATTTGGTCTATTTTAACAGCACCTTGCTTAATATCTCTTCTAGCTTGAGAGGTTGACACCTCTAAACCACATTCTTGTAACGCTTTTGCAACCCAAATCGGCCCTTCTATCTCAAATGAAGGCATATCTGTCGGCAGAGCATTCTTTGAATGTACTCTGTCAAATTCTGCCTTTGCTGCCTCTGCTGCCTCTTGTCCGTGAAAACGCGCAGTAATTTCAATAGAAAGGGCTTCTTTCGCATGTTTCGGATGCATAACACTCGACTCAACGCCCGCTTTAAGTGCAGCAATCTCTTCAAGTGTCTTATTCGAAAGAAGTTCATAATAACGCCACATCAACTCATCAGAAATTGAAAGTATCTTTCCAAACATATCATTTGGCGCGTCCGTTACACCGATATAGTTATTTAAAGACTTGGACATCTTTTGAACACCATCTAACCCCTCTAAGATAGGCATCATTAAGACAGACTGTTCTTTTCCGATCTCATAAGAGCGTTGAAGGTGACGTCCCATTAAAAGGTTAAACTTCTGATCTGTTCCGCCAATCTCAACATCAGATTTAAGATGCACAGAATCATAACCCTGAAGAAGTGGATATAAAAATTCCGAGATAGATATAGAGGTACCGTTTTTATAACGTTTATCAAAATCGTCACGCTCTAACATACGTGCAACATTATAAAGTGTTGTAAGCTCTAACATACCTGCAGCACCAAGAGGTTCAATCCACTCTGAATTAAACACTGTCTGGGTATGTTCATGCGCTAATATCTTAAAGACCTGCTCATGATAAGAAGCGGCATTTTCTTTGATCTGCTCATCTGTGAGTTGCTTACGTGTTGCACTCTTACCTGTAGGATCACCAATCTTTGCTGTAAAGTCACCAATAAGAAACTGTATATTTGCTCCATATTTTTGAAACACGGCAAGTTTTTGCAAAAGTACGGTGTGGCCAAGGTGAAGATCAGGCGCAGTCGGATCAAAACCGGCTTTTACTGTGTAACGTGTACCATCTTCATAAAACTTCTTAACTTTTTTTTCTATACCTTCAAAGTCAATAATCTCGGCTGTACCGCGACGAATCTCTTTTAGTGCTGTTTCTACCATATTTAATCTTATCCTTTATCTATATGCATCATCAGTTCGGATGAGCTGTATAATTCTATGTTTTGCATCAATTTTCTTTCGTAAACTTACTAAGTCGCCTTCAAATGACTGCATCTCAATCTCACAAAATTGTACATGTGACTTTTTCTCTTTACCCAGTTCAATACTCATAAGGTCAATATCCATCTTAGCTAGATACTGCAAGAAACTTGCAAGTGCACCCTTAGCATTATGAAGACTTACAATAAGGTGGTAATGAAACACCTTTTGCAGACTCCAGTGTACGCTAAGCATAGGAGTCTCTTCTTCGATAAGATCATAAGCATGTTGACAAAGTTTATGATGTAAATGTGCTTTATTTCCTATCTTAAAAGCAATGATCTCATCACCTGCCTTGGGATGACAACAATAATCAAAGACCATGTCTGAGACAGATGAACTTGAAGAGATCTCTACTGAGCCAAAGTTGTACTCTTTTAACTTAAACTTATGACGTTTTAAAAAACCATTAAAACGTGAGTTTTTTTGTATCTCTTCGATATAAGAGCGTACCAGCACCTTCAAATAATCACTGTCTATAGAGACCCTACATACATTCTCCATAAGATTATTGTTATCCAGCCATTCAATAATACGAGATTGATTTAACTGTAAGACAGTTGCTAAGATATTAATCCCACTTAGAGTATTGATATGATTAAGTCTTTGCTTACAGATAAGACGCATATTACTCTTGGCTCTAGAGGTCTTGACAGTATCGATCCATGAACATCGAGTGATCTCTTCATCTGCTGTATCTATACGGACAAGATCACCATTTTTAAGCTCGCTTAATAAACTGGCCTTTGTTTTATTGATCAAACAACCGGTTGCTCTGTTCCCAACCTGAGAGTGAATCGCGTAAGCAAAGTCCAATGCTACAGCCCCTCTTGGAAGGGTAAAAGGATCTCCATTGGGTGAGAAGATCAAAATATCTTCACTATACAGGTCGTTTTTAACTAGCTCATAAAATTCTTCTATATTGTCACCTTGCAGTTGCAAATTTTGCATCCACTCAAGGTTGACACTGTTAACATTTGACTCACCATTCTTATACTTCCAATGTGCCGCGATACCCAATTCAGCTGTCTCGTGCATCTCAAAGGTACGTATCTGCACCTCAAATATAGAGGTGTTATCAAATACTGTTGTATGAAGTGTTTGGTAGCCATTGTCTTTAGCAATCGCTAAATAATCTTTAAAACGCGAGGACAGTGGTTTAAAATCTAAGTGCATCAGACCTAAGACTTTATAACACGAAAGAGGGTCTTTTACTAAAATACGAATGGCTAAGAGGTCGAGTACTTCATCTATACTAATGCCCTTTCTCTGCATCTTAAGATAGATAGAATACGAGTGTTTTACACGTGACTTGATCTCAAAGTCGTCCTCGCAAAAGCCATTTTTTATCATAGCCTTTGTCACTTTTTCAATAAAGTCATTAAGACTGACATGAATTTGATGGAAATTATCATCTAAATACTTATTAATACGCTGAAAATCATCAGGAAAAATATACTTAAAACTCAGGTCTTCAAGCGCATTTTTTAAAGATGATATTCCAAGGCGATGTGCAATTGGTGCATAAACGACCATGGTTTCTTCTGAGATACGTTCTTGTTTAGATGCGGGAAGTGCGTCCAAAGTAAGCATGTTATGCAGTCTGTCGCACAGTTTTACGACTAAGACACGTACATCTTGAATAGAAGCAAGTAACATCTTTCTAAATGAAAGCGCTGAAGCAATTAACTTTTCATCCGAATCAGAAGAGACCAGTTCCGAGTCTCTCATCTGTATAATTTTAGTTAGACCCTCAACTAGATGCGCAACATCATCACCAAATTCATTTTTGACTTCTTCAATACTGAAACTAGTATCTTCAACAACATCATGCAATAAGGCTGCAATAATCATAGCATCATCTTGACTAATACTCGAAACAATACTTGCCACTAATATAGGATGGATAATATAGGGTTCACCACTCTTACGTGTTTGACCGACATGGGCTTGTTCTGAAAAAAGGAGTGCTTTGTTTACGAGGGCTGAAGGTTTGACCTTCTCAGCAAAGAAAGCCTTTGCTGTATCCAGGTCATGAATATGCTGAAGGGCATCAATGATTTCTTTCACATTATGTCCTTCGTTCTTAGCTTATTTTTCTTCTGCTCTAAAACCTTTGATAGAGATAACGCCCTCAGCGATCTCCATCAAAGCAAGGTCAGCAGGTTTATAAGCTTTTGGATCTACATTTAGTTTACTAGTATCACCATTTTGTAAGGCGTCTGAACGCTTAGCTACTGCAATTGCAAGTTGGTAACGATCTGCGCCTGTAACTTCTAGTGCTTTGGCTGTTAATTCTTCTAATCTCATTCTGTTTCCTTGGTTTTAGTAATTTTACTCATAATTAACTGAGATTGATTCAGTTAATTATGAGCTATTCTTGAATCTTATTTTATAAAATGAAGGGAACCCCTTCATCTACGTTAACACTTGATGTTCTCAACGAAAGGTTCACGTGCAGATTAACCGCACTTACTTTCAATCTACTTGTTTAACAGTAGACTATTTAACGATTGAACAGTTTTTCATGTTTCCATTAACGATGTCTAAAAGGTTTCCTGCCTTAAACATATCACATACGATGATAGGAAGAGAGTTGTCTTTTGCTAAGGCAATAGAAGTATCATCCATAACCTTTATCTCATCTTGCAGGGCTTGATCATAGCTCAGTGTGTCATGCTTTACAGCATCACTGTACTTATTTGGATCTTTGTCATATACACCATCTACTTTCGTAGCCTTGATGATACACTCTGCATTGATTTCAACTGCTCTTAGTGTTGCCGCAGTATCTGTTGTAAAAAATGGGTTACCTGTTCCTGCTGCAAAAATGACAACTCGGTTTTTCTCAAGATGACGAACCGCACGACGCTGAATATAAGCCTCTGCAATTTGTTCCATTTTAATAGCTGTTTGAACACGTACTTTCATACCTGCATGTTCACAGGCTTCTTGCATAGCAACCGCATTGATAACCGTTGCCAACATCCCCATATAATCACCAGCTGTACGACGAATAATTCCATCTTGCGCTGCTGTCACACCACGAATAATATTACCACCACCGATAACAATACCCACTTCAATGCCAGCATCTACAAGTGATTTAATCTCGTCAGCAATGTACTTTAGAATCTTAGTGTTTATACCATGTCCATCTTCACCGGCAAGTGCTTCACCGGAAAACTTTACTAAAACTCTTTTGCTCATCGACAACCTTTTCAGAAAATTTAGGAATTATACTTAAGAATTGCTTTACAAGGGCTTAGGGGTCTTCGAGGGCATTATCTTAAGAAAGGTTTTATTATTTACGAGCCTCTACACCACGCATTTGAAAGTCTTCAATCTGTTTGGCATATTTAGGGTTTACTGCTGTCAAATCTTTTTGCATTTTTACAATAAGTTTGGCTGAACTCAAAGGGTTTTTAGCAAAAAAGTAGACAAATTCAAAATGCTTATTAGCCTCATTTTCATTTTCAGGAAAGGGGAAGTTTTTGCACATCAGGGCTAAAGCCTCTTCTATTTTTGAAACTTCTTTTTTTTGCGTTTTTAAAATCTTAAGAAGATCATCCAACCCGAGACTCTTCTTGGGTTTTTGCTCAATCTCGCAGGCTGGCGGTTTTGATTTTTTAAATACAACAACCGTTATAACAATTAAAATAATGATAAAAAGAAGAAAAAAACCAACTAAATAAAGCATGAAACAACCCTTTTCACTAAATTATAACAGCTTTTATAAAAAATACAAAGGATTGGACTTTGCAAGCCCTGTTTTAACTAATATTTTAGTATTTGACTTCATCAAGAAGTTCAGAGAACACTACGGCTCTCTCATCTTTATCAGGATGAATCATCTTGTAAATAATGTTTGCCAAGGCCTCGTCCATACTTGAGTCTTTTTTTACAAGAGGCACTAATTTTTCCTTTTGAGCCGGAGCATAGGCCTCATAGGCCGTATACGGTTCCTCTTCAAAAAGCTTGTGATAGAGGATTCGACCCAGTTCAAAGAGTTCAAACTCCTCATGTTTGCCTGTTGAAACACCCTCATTAAACTCAACCAAAAGCTCAATATTGTTACGTCTAAAATAAGCATTTAAAACCATAGAAAAACCTATAAATGCATGTGAGTATTGCGAAAGGATCCTGTCATGAAAGCGTTCAAAACTCTCACCGGGTTTTTTAATACGTCTATACTCTAATACTAAAGATTCAACATAATATTTTGCGTAAACAAGAGGGATAGTCTTTAAGACAGAATACCCTTCTTCACCTTCACCCGTAAGCTTTCCACCAAGGGTAATATGTACACCATAAGCAGTTTTTCCATCTACCTTTGCCTTACATCCTTCAAAACCGATGTCACCCACACCATGTATACCACAGCCCTTAACACAGGCTGACCAGTACATACGGATCATACCCTCATCCAAAGGGACTCTTTCACTTAGATACTCACTCATCTCAATCGCATCAGGTTTGTTAGGAATAACGCCAAAAGGGCAGTGTTCTGTTCCGGCACAGGCGATCATATTGTTAAAATACGGAGTGTTTACATTTTTATAATTTTGAAAAAATGGTGTATGCAGGACAGCCGACATATCTTGTTCTTTGACACCCATAATATACAGACTCTGTTCTACATCAAAACGAAGTTCTGCATTACCAAAACGACGGGCAGTCTCAGATGCCAACATAAGGTCCGAACCTTTAAAAACACCAGAAGGAATAACAGCATGAACTGCGTAAGTTCCATCTTTTAGCTCTACTTTCCCATGTTTAGGATCAAAGTTTTCCATAAGGGTCAATGTATCACCAGCACCTGCAAAGTCAACACCTGCCTTTTCTCTAATCGCGTCAGTAATATTCTTCATTCCCACAGCTTCAATCAAGAAAAATAGTCTGTTTTTATTTCTATTATCTCTAAAACCATTATCTCTGAAAAGCTCAATAATCGCTTGAAATGCCTTAGAGACCTCTTCTTCATCTTTTAAAAAGATATCAGCATTTTTTGCAATACGACCGACCTTACCTCCAAGATAGAGGTTATAACCATAATGCCCATCTTTTTGAGCTAAGACAAAACAACAGTCTTGTCCAAAGACATTTGAACGATTGGACATTGAGCCTGAGATGCCGGTATTAAACTTTCTTGGCATCACAGAGACCCATTCCCAATTATGTAAGAACTTTGACTGGAGTTTTAAAAGAAGCTCTTGAGAAGGTAGGATATTGTCCATTCCCATTCCATCTAAAGGATCATTTACAATATTTCTAAAGTTATCTACACCCGTTTGATAAGAAGTAACACCTACACCTTTAAGCTCTTTTAAGACAGTAGGTATATCACCTATTTTCATATATCTAAATTCAACCTGCATACGTGTTGTGATATCAATATAGTCATTTCCATAATCACGCGCCAGCCTACCCACAACTTCTGCTTGTTCAGAAGTCAGTTGTCCACCGGGAATACGAACACGGATCATAAACTGTTTAGGTGTAGCCGGACGATCAAAAATACCAAAGCATTTAAGAAAGTATCCAAGGTCTTCAGCCGGGATAGAGCTGTATCCATTCTTGGCATATTCCTCTAGTTTGTCCCAGGCTTCTTTAGGAGACTTGAGCTCTTTTGTTGTTTCAATTTTGTTAACTTTTGTATTACGAGTTTCAAAGGCTTCTTGTAAATGTGTTATCACGAAAAATTCTCCTACTTATATTCTTGTAATAATAGCATTTTCTGCGTAATTTTTCTTACACTTCTGATTAAAAAATGTCCATAGACTTATATACGGCAGACAAGCAATCATATTTGATGTCCTAACAGTTTATAAAGCTTAAAATCAGTATCATGTAAAGATTATTTCAGGGGGAGCTGACCTAATGTTTAGACTTTTTTTATCTGTTTTACTTTTTAATATCTCACTTTTTGCGGCTACACCAAAACTTTTTAAACCTATTGGTGATCCTGTATATTATGAGATATCTGCTGTTGTCAGTCTGTCTCAAATGCACTACTATAAAAAAGACAAGACCCTTTTAGACAGCTTTGTCACCAAGGCCAAAAAACATAAAAAACTGGGTTTTACTTACGATAAAAAACGTCGTGCAAGCACCTTAAGCAAACAAGAACAAAAGATTTACCTAGATGGGCTAAGAGAACTCAAAAAACAGCTTCAATCTATCTACATCATAGTACGCTCAGACTTACAAGTCATCATTAAAAAGAACTATGTCAAAACCTTCTACAGACTAAAACGCACCCAATTGGATATTTTGCGTATTGACCCTAAAAGTGCTAAAGCAATTAGTAACTATGAAAGAAAGCTTAATAAAAAGAAACGTTTGGCCAAACAGAAAAAAACTCAACAAGCTAAAGATGACAAAGTAGCGCATTATCACTTCATTCGTTCAAATGAAAACCTGAATGGAAAATGGAAAGGTAAAAGCAGTGATGGGACCAAGATGTTGGCCACTTTTACAAAAGATGATCTCTACCTCACCTACAAAACGAAAAAAGACACCATAGTTTTCAAGGGCACTTACAAGATAAAGAAAAATGACTTTAAGTTTTTTATAGAGCATAGAAAACGTACCAAAGCAGATATCTCTCATATTAAAAAGGTCAATTTTGAACGTGTTTACAGACTCTTGGATATCAGCGAGGCCAACCTTAAGTTCAAATATAAAGATGAAACTATAAGTTTAAAACGCATACCTAAAAATAAATAGAGACCTCACTAGGAAACAACGCGGTTACGTCCTTCGTCTTTAGCCTGATAAAGCTTTTCATCAGCTAGGGCAATCATCTGATCAAAAGATCCAAGCATCTTATCATTCAATCCGACGGACAAGGTCATTCTAAAGCTTATGTTATTAAGCTCAACCACCATATTTTCAACCTTTTTACAGATTTTTTCCATGACTGTTACCGCATACTTCATCTGGGTATTTGTTAAAAGGATACAAAACTCTTCTCCTCCATAACGCGTTAAAACATCTGAGTCCCTAAACTCTTTTATAAGTAAGGCTCCAAGTAGCTTCAGAGCGATATCTCCTGCTTCATGTCCATACCTGTCATTAATCTTCTTAAAATAATCAATATCAATCATAGCCACTACTATAGACAGATGCTCCCTTTTAGCATTTTCATAAAGTTTAACACCGGTTTCATACAGATACTTTCTGTTGTATAGACCTGTTAAGAAATCTTTAACAGCTGACTCTTGTGCGAGTTTAATATAGTAGAGCATCTCTAAACTTGAGATGACCCTGGAGAACATCTCTTCAGGCATAAAGGGTTTATTGATAAAATCATTAGCTCCCTGCTTTAAGAATTCAACACTCATCATCGGCTCGCTTGAAGCGCTGATACCTATAATGGCCAACTCATTCATACTATAGGTTTTTCTTACTTCTGAAATCAGCTCTATACCACCCATGTTTGGCATATTCTTATCTGTGATGATGATTTGAATATTTGGATGTTCTTTTAAGACTTCTAAGGCTTCTTTTCCATCATCTGCCTCATAAATCTTCAAAGGCAGTTTATTTAAAGAGAATTTCATCTGCAGTCTTGAAGTTTTGGAATCATCCACAAGAAGGACTTCTGAACCTTCAAACCCGTATATAAACTGAACTAAACGCATAGCATAATCAAAAGAACTGACTGAGTCCTTATTAACATAATCCAAAATATCTTTAGCGAGTATGATTTTTTCTAAAGAGCTTTCAGTAGAACCCGTCATAGCAATAACAGGAATCTCTTTTCCTAATACAAGGTCTATACACTCTCCCTTATGAGAGTCAGGTAGATTAACATCCACCAAAGCAATCGCATATTCATCAGACTTTTTTAAAAGTTTTTCTGCCTCAGCCATACTTTTAGCACTTTCACAAGGGAAGTGTAGCTTATGTCCTATCAGGTCTTTTAAGAAACGCGTAACGGAAACATCATCTTCAATAATAAGAACTTTTTTCAAATATTGTCCCTTGTGCTTAGACCTTTGAATAAATATGTCTAATTGTAAGTTGATTTTATTTTAATATCTTATTGTTACATTAAACTTATATTTGTTATCTTAATTCCAAATAAAAGGTTTAATTTCAGTATTTACATAATTATGATAATATAAATAAAAAATACAGAGACTATGCAAATCAAACAATTTTTCTTAGATATTTTCTACATTATACTGCATACTCCTAAGCGTCTTACAATTTTTTCTATTACCAAAAAAATCATTTTATTGATGATAAGCTCGTATATGATCGTCGGTGCTCTGTTTTATCAATACACGCAGAAAGTCTCTTTTCCTGCCTTACTCTCACACCAAGAACAGCAGATGGATTCCATCGCTCTTTTTACCAAAGCAGAGATAGAACATATACCCGCACTTAACAGTGATAGACTAAATTATGTAAAACGTAAAATCCTTGAAAACTCGCATATAAGCAATCTCTTTATCTCTACACCAGCAGTGAGTGTAGGAGAAAAATTACAAGTTGAAGCAAATATGCATCTTCATTATTATAATAACAACCCACTATTAGCTAAACAGTACCGCTTTGAAGATGGGCATTTTATTATCTACTTTAAGGCTGATCAGTATGTTAAAGAGATTCAAGGAATTGTAAATACCGCTTACCTCACCTTTTTACTGATGTTTATCACCCTTTTTGTCGTAGCTATTGTTCTTAAACTCACTCTCTTGCCTTTTACACGTCTGTCTACGCTTATGACAAACATTGATTATAATTCGCCGGTTTCATACTCACTTCCAAAAGTCTCATCAAAGGATGAAAGACATGACCTTATCTCCGCCTTTAAAATCCTAAGCTTTAAGCAACAAGAGTATGCCAATCGTCTAAATGATCTTAATCTTTCCCTTGAAGATAAGATTTATCACAAAACACTGCAGCTGCAAGAGCTCAATGATTCACTCGAGAACAAGATTGAAAATCAGGTAACACAAAACCGTCAAAAAGACAAAATACTCTCAGAACAGTCGCGTTTTGCTGCCTTGGGAGAGATGATTGGAAACATTGCTCACCAATGGAGGCAACCCCTTTCTGCTATTTCAACCGCCACAGGAAATGCCAAGATAGAAAACATGCTAGGTATTACCAGTAAAGAGAGTCTGGATGATACCTTCAATAGAATTGATGAATATACCCAATATCTCTCAGACACTATAGATGATTTTAGAAACTATTTTAAAAAAGACAAAAAGAAAAAAGCCTATTACATCGATGATGTCTTAAAGACAGCGCTAAGTATCTCAAAGGGAAGCCTCAATGATATACGTGTTATTCAGGATCAAATTAACTTCAAGATAAAGCTTATTGGATATCCATCTGAGCTTATGCAGGTCTTTATCAATATTTTCAACAATGCGAAGGATGTCTTGACCCATAAAGAGTTAGCAAAGAAATACCTTCTGATCTCAATAAGCAAGACTTCTACACATATTATCATTAAAGTGTACGACAATGCAGGTGGGATTTCAAAAGAGCACCTCTCTTCTATTTTCGATCCTTATTTCACCACCAAACACAAGGCGCAAGGAACGGGTATTGGTCTGTATATGTCTAAAGAGATGATTGAAAAGCATATGAAAGGCTCCCTAACTGCAAGTAACCGTTCTTTCGATGTTGACGGAACTGAATACATAGGGGCATGCTTTACCATTGCCCTTCCATATAACTAATCATGAACAACCGCCTTTTAAACCTGGACCTTTATCGCGCGATGGCAGTTGTTCTCATGGTGGTATTTCACTTCACATATGATCTACACTTCTTTGGTTTTATTGAGTTAAACACAACAAAGGTCGCTTTTTGGATCTATTTTCGTACCTTCATCGTTGCCTTATTTATGTCAGCAGCAGGTATGAGTCTTTATCTTGTTTATCATACAGGTCTCAATGTATCAAAATATAAAAAACGTTTGCTCTTACTCGCAGTGGTGTCTCTAATCATTTCATTAGTCACCTACTTAATGTTTCCGCAGAGTTGGATCTATTTTGGTGTTATCCATATGATCTTTGTTGCTTCTGTCTTAGGGCCATTCTTTGCCAAGAAACCAAATCTATCGGGTGTCTTAGGTGTTTTCATTGTAGCCCTATATCTACTAGGATATAGAATGACACCCTTATTTGAACTGCTTCAGGATATTTTATTCTTACCGCCATATTATACAGAGGACCTAGCACCCTTTATTCCTTGGTTTGGCGTTGTCTTACTGGGGGTTTGGGCTATGCATCACAGATTACTGTATATAGTGAAAGTTCCAGAAAATCCAGCAATACAGAAACTGGCTTATATAGGCAAACATACCCTCTTTATCTATCTGATACACCAACCTGTTTTGTTTTCTATCTTAGGCAGCTTAAGTTACCTGATCAAGTAAAGCTAAGCCTCTATGTTCTGCGTATTCTTAATATAAAATTCTTGCTCAATTTTTTGGTGCTCAAGTAGACCTGTGACCTCTTTTTCACTCAGTTTAAGCCCAGCCGGTACCTTTTCAGAATGCAGCTGGATGGCTGTTTGTTTGTAGTTTGGCTCACCTGACTTTGGACAAAAGCTTGACGAAGTCAATGTGTTGATTAGTTGTTCATTAAAATGAAAAGGTACAAAGACATTGCCGGGGGCAACCGTCTGTGTTACACGTACCACAACATCTTCTATACGACCGCGCACAGATGACAGTGCTATTCTATCACCTGATTTAACTTGTAAACGGCTAGCATCATCAGGATTTATGTCCACCCATGCTTCAGGTGCCAAGTCGTTTAGAATATCTATTGTTTTTGTTTTCGTTCGTGTATGCCACTGCTCTACCGTTCTTCCTGTATTTAAGATTACAGGAAATTTTTGAGAAAGTGGTTCTTGAAGAGGAATCCACTCTAAAGGCAGTAGATTTGCCTTTGCATCCTTGGTTCTAAAAGGAATATCATCTGTATAAAGCCTAGGACTTCCTTCAGGGTTTTGCTCATTACAAGGCCATTGTACGCCACCCTTCTCTTCCAACATTTCATAAGTGATGCCAGAGTAATCACAAAGTTGTCCCTTAGACACTTTCTTCCATTCATTAAATGCATCTTCCGGCTTCTTCCAAGAAGGAAAGAGGTTTTCTCTTACATTTTGAAAATATCCCGAAAGCTCCACAACAATATCAAAATCACTTTTTGCTTCACCGGCAGGTTCTACTGCTTTATTTGCTCGATTACATCGACGCTCCGAGTTCGTGTACACTCCCTCTTTCTCCCCCCATGTCCCCGCAGCAAAGACAACATCAGCTATCTCAGCTGTGTCGGAATAAAAAGCATCTTGAACTACAAGAAGCTCAAGCTTTGCAAGAGCGGCTCTGAGTTTGTCTTGATTAACGAAACTTACAAGAGGGTTCGTAGCAACAATCCATAAGGCCTTGATCTCACCTCTTTCAATCGCGTCAATTATCTCCGCGTACTTATAACCACGCTCTGTTGGCACCCACTCTTGCGGGATTTTTACGATATCTGCATATTCTTTAGCCGCTCTCTCATCACCAAAATTTCTATACCCAGGAAGTGAAGAAGTAAAACCCGTTTCTCTTGTTCCCATAGCATTACATTGACCTGTAATCGAAAAAGGTGCTGCCCCCGGTCTACCTATCTGACCGGTGATAAGGTGTAGGTTATTAATAGCTGAAACCGTATCTGTCCCCATATATGACTGGTTAACCCCCATAGTCCATGCAGTTAAAGCCGCGTCAGCTCCGGCAATAGAACGTGCAAGTTCATAAAGAACTTTTACTTCTATCCCTGTGATATTTGATACCTCTTGAGGGGGGTAATCTTGAAGGTGTTTTTTCAGTAAACCAAAGCCATTGGTGTGTTTAGAGATATACTCCGTATTTTCCCAACCCTGCTCCAAGATGATGTAACAAAGACCATTGATAAGAGCCAAGTCTGTTCTTGCCTTGATAGGGACAAAGATATCCGCCATCTGGGCTGTCTTGGAAAAACGGGGGTCTATAACAATGATCTTAGGTTTCTTCTTGTTCTTAGCCAAATGCAGTTTTAAGATTGGATGGTTATCAGAGATATTTGCACCTATAAGTGTAATCACGTCCGCTTCTTCGAAGTCTTCGTAACAACCAACAGGACCGTCTGAGCCTAAAGACTGTTTATATCCCATAACAGCAGAAGCCATACAAAGTGTTGTATTACCGTCATAGTTATTTGTACGAAGTCCAAGCTGAACAAACTTACCCAAGGTATAAAACTCTTCGGTTAAAAGTTGCCCTGTTGAAATAACACCTATAGCCTTTGAACCATGCTTTCGGGTCACTTCTTTAAACTTATTACTTACCTCTCTATAAGCATCATCCCATGAAACCTTTTCATGTTTACCATCTTTTTTCATCAATGGTGAGAGAATACGGTTATCCGCATTAATCATCTGATGCTCACTCAAGCCTTTGGGACAGAGTGTTCCCATATTTACATCATGCTTAGGGTTACCCTTTGTGTAAACTGCCTTACCGTCTTTCACACCGATGTATAGCCCACAGCCTACCCCACAATAACCACAGGTAGACAAGACCCACTTATCGGGTTTTTTCTCATCTGAGATACGACCAAAAACGGGATCATCAGAAAGTTTATATTTTTCTTCTTTGATATCAACACCAAGAAAGTCTTTAATTTTTTGTATCATCTTAATGCCTTTGTTTTCCAACGAAAAATCCACCTGCCATATTAAGCGGAACTACCGTTGCATAAAATAAAAATCTATCTGTAAATTCAGAGACACTCATAAGTATTATAGAAAACCCTAGTAAGCCTACTGCAAAAGAAGAGTTTACCATCACGGTAACTAAAAGAGGCAGTAAAATGGCTCCTATTATAAAAGTTCCTAAACGAATATTTTGATGAAGTGAAAAGAACTCTTCGTATAGACGTTTTGTTTTGCCAAGTTCAGTTGTATACGTGCCATTATCATTCAAAGAACGTTTATCTTCATAAGTAAAAAACCCTTGTGCAAGCGCACAAAGAAGTGCTAGACTCATTAAGGGTAGAGCAGCCTCATTTTCTCCTTGAACTAAAAGTGCAAAGGCAAGTAAAAAAAGACCAATATACGAGACGCCAAAGAACTTAAGCAGTGTAGATTTTCTGTTCCATGAAGGACGTGCAACAATCTGATAAATCATCCCCTGAGCATATATACCGTACACACCTACCCCAAGTGTAAGTGCCTCAAAAAAGACTCTAATATAAGCAGACATCTCAAAAAAGTACAATACCACATTCACAGACATCAGTCCTGTAAATACTCCAAGAGCCAAGGCTTCCCTACTCAACCAAGAGGTCTTAATGTTTTTCATAGCAGTCATCGCCTTAAGTGGTCGTCCTAAATGAAGGGCAGACAGAGGAAGGCCAAGTGCTGCTGGAAGCATGACTATAAGCGCCATTATCCATGAAGGAGAAGTCTTTCCACTGATACTAAGCAAGTCACCTAAGAAAAGGCCTAAAAAAGCACCTAAGGATATCTGTGTTAACACCGTCATAAACACTAATGGCATTTCAGAATGAGAAGGCTTTAGATGATGATCATCTGCCGCAGTTAAAACATCTGGCATATGTTCAGGAAGAGTGTACCGCGTTGTTGCATTGGTAACTCTTGCATCAACTAAATGCGGCATATTCCCATTTTCATCTATCTCAGACTCTAACCACTCTTTAGGCTTAAAGACTTCAATCTCAATAGCACCCGAGGGACAAGCCTGAACACAGGCAGGCGACTGTCCCTCATCAAGACGCTCATGACACATATGACACTTCGTAACAATACTTCTTTCTTCGTGAAAGGTAGGTACCCCATAAGGACAGTTCCAAGTACAGTACTGACACCCTATACAAGAAGGATCATCATGAATAACAATACCCGTCTCTTCAATTTTTATATAAGAATTTGTTGGACAACCTATCAGACAAGCAGGATCGATACAGTGATTACACGACATGGAATTAAAAAGTTGTGTTACTTCAGGAAAAACCCCGCCTTCACTCTCTCCGACACGTCTCCACTTAATATCAGCAGGGTTGTTATTTTGTTCATTACACGCAACCTCACAACAGCGACATCCGACACAGGCCGTCGCATCAAAATGAAACCTGTAATTTTCGTCTTCTTGTAGTTCAGGCAGGTCGATACTATAATTTCCACACTGCATTCCCGTATCGGCTTTATAGTTTATAAAATCTTCTAATGGAGTTGCCGCGCTCATTTTTATCCTTATACTATATGCACTTAAATATTCGCAATTGTATCGCAAAGCCTTGAAGTAGTCCAAGCTCTATTGATTATTTTTTAATCATACTGTCAACATTGCTTCGAGTTTTATACACCTGAATAATACTGATGATAGGTATACATCATAATGTTATTGTACATCTAATCTAGAAGAGGCCCAATAGTCCACTTTAGACAAGGTAGGGAAACGACAAATGATTACTTTTTAACCATCAGCACCCTCAGATAAAAAAATTATTAGCTTATAATTACGGCAACAAAATTGTGAGGAGAACACAAATGGCAGGATTTAAAGCATTAAAAGGTGAAGGGCATTGGCCGACACTATTAGCAGCTTTTTTATATTTCGATTTTAGTTTTATGGTTTGGACTATGCTTGGGCCCTTATCTACAGAGATTTCAGAATCTTTAGCGGCAACAGGTTTTTTAATGAGTGCAAGTGAGAAGGCAACCCTTCTTTCACTTCCTATTCTTTCTGGTGCACTTTTAAGAATTGTTCTTGGTTTTGGTGTCGATAAGTTTGGTGCTAAGAAAACAGCGCTTATTTCACAGACTATCGTCATTACAGCACTGTTTTTTGCTTATTTTCAAGGTGAGGCTATTACATATTCTCAACTACTTGTTGTAGCACTTGGTCTTGGTTTTGCTGGTGCATCGTTTGCAGTAGCACTTCCACAAGCGGGTCAATGGTATCCACCGAAGCTTCAAGGTGTGGTTCTGGGTATTGCAGGTGCGGGTAATATCGGTGTTGTTATTGACTTCCTTTTTGCTCCAAAAATTGCAGAGCACTGGGGATGGCAGTCAGTTTTCCTAGTCGGTGCTGTTTTATCAACGATCATCTTAGTGACGTATATGTTTATGGCAAAAGATGCACCTGCTGATGTATATAAGGCAAACCCTAAGAAGTTAAAAGATTATGGAAAACTTCTTAAAGACAAAGACACATGGTGGTTTAACCTTTTTTATGCCATCAGTTTTGGTGGGTTTGTTGGTTTTGCCGGATATATGAAGGTTTACCTGATGAACACCTATTCTGTTGAGATGGGTGAGTTTGGTCTATCATGGCTTGCAGAAGAAAACGTTAAAGTTATGGCTGGATATTTTGGAGCACTTTGTATCTTTGCTGGCGCAGTACTTCGTCCAATTGGTGGAGCAGTTGCAGATAAGATGGGTGGTGTTAAATCACTGTATATCTTCTTCGGAATGGTGGCAGTTTTAGCTGTTATCAATGCCTTGGTGGAACTTCCATTTGCAGCAGCAATTTTAGTACTTTTTCTTATCATGGCCAACCTTGGTATGGCAAATGGTGCAGTTTTCCAACTGGTACCTCAACGTTTTGGAAAAGACATTGGTATCATGACAGGTATTATCGGTGCTGCCGGTGGTCTTGGTGGTACAGCACTAATTAAAACGCTTGGTTGGTCAAAAGGTGCCTTTGATGGTTATACAGCAGGTTTCCTTATCTTTGCCGGTGTTGTTCTTATCGCAATTGCAGGTATATCTCTTGTAAAAACACGCTGGAGAACGACTTGGGGTGCAGCAGCTGGTGGTAGAATTTAGGTATTGTCTCAATTTTTATCTTAGGCTATAATATAGGTTACTTTGGCAGTTTATCTGCCCTGATCAAGGGTGAATTATGAAAAAGATTTTAGTCGTTGATGATAGTAACACGGTATTAGAGATGATAAAAAATGAGTTAAAAAATCATTCTGATATCCAAGCGTATTTTGCTAGAAGTCAAAAAGAAGCAATGCGAATCATCCGAGAGCAGCAAGGTGACATCCATGCTGCTTTATTGGATTATAATCTTCCTGATGCTCCCAATGGAGAAGTCGTATCCCTCGCCAATTCTCACCAGATCCCCAGTGTTGTTTTAACAGGAACACTGGATGCTAAGGTCAAAGATATTATTCTAAAGAAAAATGTTGTTGACTTTGTTTTAAAAGACAATCCTGAGAGCATCTATAATGCACTCTCTTCTATTAAACATATTCTAAAGAACTATGACTCCACTGTCTTGCTTGTTGATGATTCAAAGCTTTCACGAGAACTTGTAAAGATGCACCTCGAAGGTATGCATCTCAATGTTGTTGAAGCCGAGAATGGTCAAGAAGCGCTTGATATCATTAAAAGCGGCAAACCTCAGGTCTCACTGGTTATCACTGATTATGAAATGCCCAAGATGGATGGACTGGACTTAACTTTTGCTCTTAGAGAAATTTATAATAAATCTCAACTTGGCATCATCGCTATTAGTGCCAGTGAAAATGAAGATATTATAAACAAGTTCTTAAAGTTCGGAACCAATGACTTTATACGTAAACCTTTTTCTCCAAATGAAGTCATCACTACAATCAATGCTAATTTAGAGCTTTTAAACCTTTTTGAACAGATAAAAGACCAAGCTAACAAAGATTTTTTAACGGGGGCATATAACAGACGCTATTTCTTTGACAGTGGTAATGCTATCTTTTTAAAGGCAAGACGAAAAAAGGCATCGATTGCTGTTGCTATGATTGATATCGACAAGTTTAAAAACATTAATGACACTTACGGGCATGATGTTGGTGACATTGCCATCAAAGAGATCAAATGTATCTTAGACATGAACCTTCGAAAGTCGGACTTAATGGCACGATTTGGAGGCGAAGAGTTTTGTATATTGCTTGAAGATATCAGTGTTGAAGACACCAAGAAAGTGTTTGAAAAAATACGAAGAAATTTTGAAGAAAATGTCATTGATGCCAATGGAATAGATATCAGATACACCGTTTCATTCGGTGTCGCTTACGGCATGGCCGGTTCTCTTGATGAAATGGTCAAACTTTCGGATGAGGCACTTTATTATGCAAAAGAAAACGGTAGAAACCAAGTAACCATAAATATACATTCTGTCTAAAAACACAAAGGTAATCTGTGCTAAAAGTTCAATCTTCTCAATTCATCCTTCCAAAAGCAAAAGATATACAAGGTGACGATGCCTGTGATTTTATTGTATTAGATAAGAGCATTCTCGTTGCTGTTTTATGTGATGGGGTTGGCTCAGCTAGAAAAGGTGGGGCTGCGGCTAGACAGAGTGTGAAGTTCTTTATAGATCATTTTAAAACCCGTCCTAAAAACTGGGATATCACCCAAAGCCTGACCCTTTTCACCCAACATATCAATAGACTCCTGTTTAAAGAGTCTATGACACAGTATGAGCAGATAGAACTGCTAACCACCTTATGTGTCGCGGTGATTGAAGGAAGCACACTGTATACCATGAACCTTGGTGACTCCCGTATCTATCTTCTGGACAAGAATAAAAACTTAAAACAGCTTTCTGAAGACCATATCATGGATGAGGAGAACCTTTCTCATGTTCTGGTACAAGCTTGTGGTCTCACAGACCATGTCGAACCTGTTATCAACTCTATCGAAGTTGAAAAAGGCGACACTCTTATTTTGTGTAGTGATGGGCTTACCTCTTTGATGTCAGATAATGCTATTGAAGCAGACGTGCTTAAAGGTTTAGGCTCAAAACTTATTGTTCAAAATGCTGCTAGAGGGCATGAAGACAATGAACGTGATGATATCTCCATGCAAATCTTTAGAATTGAAGAACTCGATGAGATGCACGCGCTTAAAAACCTTGACTTGCTTATCCCACAGAGCCTTAAAAAAGGTGATGTCTTTGATGGGTATGAGCTAACAGAGTCTCTTATGGAACATGGTCGTATCTGGAAGGTAAAAAAGGATGGAAAAACCTCTGTCATGAAGTTTCCAATGGCCAGCGCGGTAGAAGACCCCATTACACTTGAAGAGTTTGTCAAAGAAGCTTGGTACGCCAAACAAGTGACCCATAAGGCATTTGGTGATGCCTGGGTCCCTGAAAACCGTTCAGCTCGTTATTATCTTATGGAGCTTGTTGAAGGCATAGATCTTGCAGAATATGTTAAAAATCGTCCTATTACTATTGATTCGGCTATTGCCTTGGCAAAATTTTTGCACAAGGCAGAAGCTCACCTTCTTCATCTGGGCTTAGTGCATGGAGATATTAAACCTGAGAATATCATTGTGTATAAAAAAGACGGCGAAGTAGGCGTTGACTTTAAGATGGTTGACTTTGGAAGTGTCGTAGAAGTCTTTGAGGTAAACTCACGTGCAGGTACACCATCCTATCTTGCACCAGAGCGTTTTACCGGCCAGGCCATTAATGAGACTACCGAGATATTTTCTATAGGGGTAACACTGTACTGGGCCCTTACGGGTAAGTTTCCTTATGGTGAGATCGAACCTTTTCAAACACCTAACTTTAAACAGGCGAAGTTACCATCAACCTATAATAAAAATATTCCTAATTGGTTTGAGTCTATCATTATGCGTTCTATTGCCCCGGATGAAGAAGATAGATATGCCCACTATTCTGAGTTCTTTTATGAGCTAAAGTCTCCTGAAAAGGTCAAGCCATATTACGAAAAAGATTCTTCTTTTATAGAAAGAGAGCCCCTGCTTTTTTATAAAATAGGTTTTTTTATTTTACTCGTGAGCAATGCCGTGACCTTTATCTATTTTAACTTATAAAAAGTGAAAGGTTTCAGTTACTGCCCCATATGTATTATGATACAATAAACTCACTTTCTTAAAAAGGCAGTGTATGTTCTCTTGGTTTTCTTTTCTAAGCTCCTCTAAAACTGCCGAAGAACCTCATCATTTTGGACGGTTTATCTCTTATAAAAAAACAGCCCAACAACAAGACTTTTATCAAGAATCAAAAAAAGCCTTTTTAGAACAACGCTACATTGAAGGCTATGAGAATTACTTCAAATACCTCCGTTTTTATCATAATCAAGAAGATCTTGGAAATATCACCTTTTCAAGAGATGCCACTACCCTGGAATTTAAAATCCTTCAAGGCTCAGCTATCATCAAGGGTAATATTACACAAAGACGCCTTGTCGCTACAGTAAACATCGCCCATACGGTTTCTGACAACATTGCTGTTATGCGCCGCCTTTTAGAAAAGAACTATATGTATACTTACAGCTCTTTTTTTCTCGAGGCAGAGACATTAAGAGCCAAGATCTACTTTGACAATGTCTCCTTATCCCCGCAAAAAGTATTTTTCCCTCTTAGAGAGATTGCAATTAATTCGGATAAGGAAAAAGAGCTTCTACTGGATGAGTTTAATGACCTAGACCCTATTGAGCTTGATCATATTGAAGCAATGGACACCCATTTAAAAGATACAAAGTTACGTTTTTTTAGAGAATGGATAGATAAAACAGAACAAAAAGTCTCTTTACTTCCAACCTTAGAGCAATCAGGTGCCATAGCCTTTGTCTGGCTAGGGCTTTTACTTCGTATTGACTACTTTGTCACCCCAAGAGGAAAACTGGGATATGATATATATGAGGCTATTCAAGAGTATTATCTAGATGATAACAAGCTTATCGAAGAAAAAAACGATGCCCTTCAAAAGGCAACGCTCAAGCTAAAAGAACTTGATACTCAAAAACTTTCCAAAAGTCTTTACAGCGTTAAACAGACCTTTGATATTTTTACTGTGAACAACCTTGATGAGATACGTGCCTTTGTTGAAGAGACCCTTGGAAAGATCATCTGGTATAAAGAGCATAAATATGAGGAGATAATCTTAACAATCTATGAATATCTTGGTCTTTATATGCTGTATAACTTTGGGATGAATGACTGTATGAGAGAGTTAGTTCAGTTTAATGTTCGCCTGCATAATACTGACTTGCATTCTGCCTTAGGCATGCAAAGTCCTTATAAGTCTGAGAGTAAACTTGACAGCTCTTACGTCTCAAAAGAGGTTAAAAAGACCCTGCACTCTTATCATAAGCTTTATCCTTACCTACATGATTTTACTGAAGGTCTAAACTACGAGTCCTTAGAGAAGTTTCACCACTCTTATTTCAACGCCTTAAAATCCTTAAACTTTAGTGAGCTATAAAGATGAGTATGCATACACAAGAGATCCTAGACACCTATCAAGACAGTATCATTCAAATAGAAACCCCTCTCGCTTCAGGTTCAGGTTTTTATCTTGAAAAACATCAACTAATTGTCACAAATTCTCATGTAGTCAGCGGTTTAAAAGAGGTAGTGATCTCGTCTAAAGACTTAAAACGTTGTGAGGCAACGGTGATTTATGATGACCCAAAATATGATCTGGCCTTTATACAGACCAATGCCTTAAAGGTCAATACTCCTCTTCACCTTTCAAATGAAAAAGTGTTTGATGGAGATAAAGTAGTTGCTATAGGCCATCCTTACGGACTTAATTATACGGCTACTGAAGGTATCGTTTCCAAGGCAGATCGTCTTCAAGGTGAGCTTGAATACATTCAAATCGATGCCGCCATCAACCCCGGGAACAGTGGTGGTCCCTTACTTAATGATACGGGTGAAGTGATTGGTGTCAACACCTTTATAATCCAAAACTCAAACAATCTTGGATTTGCTCTTCCTTTTCGTTATGTGCTTGAGGCCTTGGAAGCATTTGAAAAGATGCAAGAACCTGATATCATCCGCTGTTCATCATGTTTAAATCTCGTTAAAGAGATCGATATTAAAGATGACTACTGCCCTGAATGTGGTGTTAAAATAGATGTGGCTAAAAAGCGCCGCGAGGGGTATAAACCTGTAGGAACTATCAAGACCTTAGAGACTATCTTAAAAGATATGGGAAAAGATGTTGCCCTAGCGCGTCGAGGTCAAAGAATGTGGCAAATTGATATAGGTACTGCGCGTGTAGAGATTGCTTATTATGATAATGGCATTATTGTTGCGGACGCTTCTTTGTGCAGACTCCCCCATGAAAACATTGAAAAGATCTACCACTTTATGCTTGAAGAAAACACCAAGATGGATTATCTGCAGTTTGCTATCAATGACAACGCTATCTTACTCTCATATATTATCGTAGACTCTTCTTTAGAAGAAAAAAATGGTGCCGTAGCCTTGGGAAGACTCTTTTCCAAAGCAGATATGTATGATGACATCTTGATAAAAAACTATGGCGCAAGCGTGATTAAAAGAGATGACACCCAATAAAACATATATCATTAAAAAAGGAAAACAATGAGTGAATCTATACATATCGTCTGTCCATACTGTAATGGAACAAACCGCATTCCCGCGTCCCCTATTCCTGATGAAGCTAAATGTGGACGTTGTAAGAAGTCCCTCTTAGACACTAAACCCATAGAACTTACAAGTGAGAACATCTCCCAACACCTAGAAAAAAATGATATACCTGTTATCATAGACTTTTGGGCACCTTGGTGTGGACCGTGTAAAACTATGGGACCCAACTTTGAGCAAGCTTCAAGGAGCTTCAAGGGAAAGGTTCGTTTTGCCAAGGTTAATACTGAAGATCAACAATCATTAGGCGGGCACTTTAATATACGTTCTATACCAACGCTTATTCTTTTTAAAAATGCTAAAGAAGTAGACAGAGTCTCAGGTGCGCTTGATGCTAATGCCCTCATTCAATGGATAAACACTAAACTATAATAGGATTTCATCTTTAAAACCTTCAAGATACATCTTAAGAAAGAGCTACACAGAAGCCTTGGATCAAGGTGACTTGCATAAATATTAAAGATAATATACTTATATTATAGCGCTAAAGGTGTAGATAAGGAGGTTATTGATACTCTATTTCTACTTTAATCTCTTTAAAAAAATCAGACACAAGGAATTGGATTGGGGCTGTATATGAGTAAAACGATTGCTAAAGAGCATTGTTGCGGAGATATTAGCGCACAAAACACCCATGCTGATGCTAAGTTTGTTATTTTTCTACCTTTAAAGGACGTGTATGAGTGATGTCTCATTATTAAGAAAAGCCCAGCAGGCCTGTTCAGATCTACATCTTTTATATGTAGAAGATGATCGTACCTTGGCCGAAGCAACAGCTAAGACCCTTTCGTCTTTTTTTAAGTCAATCACTATGGCCCATGATGGTAAAGAGGGACTTGAAACATATCAGGCGGGAATTTTTGACATTGTCTTAACTGATATACTGATGCCGCACATGGATGGAAAAGAGATGTCACGACGCATTCGCGAGATCAACCCTGAACAGTCTATTATTGTCATGTCAGCACATGAAGAATCCAGTTACCTTATGGAGCTGATTGAAATTGGTATCTATAAGTTTATACAAAAGCCTCCTAACCTTGACCGCCTTGCTGAGTGTATACTCTCAACTGCCACCAATATCAATAATGCGAAAATGGTGGCAAAACTTGCTAATGAAACAAAACAGAACCTGGCTGAGTCACAAGAACTTTTGCGAAATATCATTGACACGGTTCCTGTTCGTATTTTTTGGAAAGACAAGGATTCTAAGTACCTAGGCTGTAATAAGCTTTTTGCTAATGATGCCGGTCTACATGGCCAAGATGAGCTCATAGGTAAAACTGACTTTGATTTGGTTTGGAAGGATCAGGCTCAAGGCTATGTTAATGATGATAAGGCTGTGATGACTTCAGGTCAAGAAAAAATCTCTTATGAGGAGATGCAAACACAGGCAAATGGAAACATGATCTGGTTGACAACATCTAAAACGCCGCTGTTAAATCAAAACAGTGAGATTATCGGTGTCTTAGGTACGTATGTTGACATTACAAAACAAAAAGAGACTATGGCTGAGATACAAAAAGCCAAGGATGATTTAGGTTATCAAGCTGAACACGATATCTTAACAGGGCTGCCAAACAGGACGCTCTACTTTGATCGTTTACATCAGGCCATAAAAAAAGCCCCGCGGTCAGACACTAAGGTAGGTGTTATTTTTATAGACCTTGACCGTTTTAAAGAGATAAACGACACCCTTGGGCATGATATAGGTGACAAGGTTATTCAACTTTTAGGTGAGAGACTTTGTAATAGTTTAAGAAAGGTTGACACTATTGCGCGTTTTGGTGGAGACGAATTCATCTTGCTTATTGAACACATTAAAGATATGAAAAACATCACTGAAATCCTAGAAAAACTGATGAAGTCTATGGAGACACCTATCAAAGTACAGGAGCACAGTCTATACCTTACTCTTAGTGCCGGGGTTAGTATCTATCCAGATGACGGTCAAAGTGCGGAAATCTTAATTAGAAATGCTGACACAGCTATGTACAGAGCTAAAGATGATGGCCGAAATACCTACCATTTCTATACCAAAGAGATGACCATGGAGAGCTTCTCTCATATGGTCATGTCTAAAAATATACGACAGGCCCTGGATAATAGAGAATTTGTCGTCTACTATCAACCGCAAATCGATGGAAAAACACGTAAGCTCCTTGGTATGGAGGCCCTAGTACGTTGGATCAGTCCAACAGAAGGGTTTATCTCTCCTGCAGATTTTATTCCTGTGGCTGAAGAATGTGGGCTTATTGACAAACTGGGTCAGTATGTTTTTGAAGAAGCCGCATCGCAAATTGTTCAATGGTATAACAAAGGCTTAAATCCTGGTCATGTATCTGTAAACCTATCGCCTATAGAGCTCCAGCAAGAAAATTTTATACAACTCTTACAAGATAAGATGCAGGCTCTAAATTGTGACCCAAGCTGGTTAGAGTTAGAGATAACAGAGGGATATACTATGAAAAATCCTGAGGTAGCTATCCAGATGCTTCAAGGGATTAAAGACCTTGGTATTAAACTGTCAATGGATGACTTTGGTACAGGGTACTCATCTCTGGCCTATCTTAAAAAGCTTCCAATTGACAAACTTAAAATAGATCAGGCCTTTGTAAGAGAGTTACCGGAAAATATGCATGATATCGCCATTGTAGAATCAATCATATCTATGGCTAAGTCGATGAAGTTCAGTGTAATTGCAGAAGGGGTCGAAACCCTTACCCAACATGACTTTTTAATTGAGAAAGGGTGTCATAACATTCAAGGGTACTTTTATGCTAAACCTATGCCCTCAAATGAGATGGAAGAGTTTATTCAAACATTTGATAATAAGTAGTAAAACTACCTACATATCGTTTTCATAACCATCACAAAAGAGATCTCAACCTCTGACCATGTTTTTCCCTTATGTTTGTCAAAACACGCTTCATTTAGTGCGTTTAATGATTCTGAAGCAGAAAAGTTCAAGATGTCTATTTTTCCTTTTGCTGAAAATACTTTCCCTTCAGACCTAAAAGGCATAAAAATCGTTTGTGTCGTATCATTCATTGTTATTTCAACACTTAACTCTTTTCTTTCCATATCGATACGTTTTATAATCGCGTCAATGTATTCACCCTCAACCATTGTCTTGAAAAAAGCTTTAACAATCGTAGCATCACGTTGTTCATTATCCGTTTTTACTGAAGAAGTATCGATATGTACCGTACTCGTTGGTAAGGTCGATAAAAAACAGTCATCTTTACTCTTGCGTGATTCTAAGTTTGGCTTTTCAAAAGTTCCAGAGACACCAATCTTAGTTGGCGTTTTAAAAGCCGTCCAGTTGACAGAAAAACTTTCTAACTCACAGTCAGTCGCAAGCGCAGAAGTCCCTAATATACATACCGCGATAAACACAATAATCTTTTTCATAAACTATCCTCATTATTTTCTAATAACTCCCATTATATCACTTGTTTTTTACTTTATCTTTATGCCAAAGTGTTAACTAAACAAAATATTTAGAATAATTACTTTACAATGTCGACAATATAATTATAAATAATAGGATTTTAAATGTTTTTAGACTTTGATGTTAACCTTGATACCGCAATTGATGAACTAAATACTCTTTTAGAAAAAAGCAAGAAAGAGATAAATACACTTTTAGATATACCCAACAAAACCTATGCAAATTTTGTCAAACCTTTTGAGATGATAGATGAAAGGCTCGAATGGTTTTTTACTCCCATATCGCATCTAAATTCGGTTAACAATTCAGATAAGACCCAAGAAGTTTATGCTGCTGCCCTTCCTGTCTTAACCGAATATGGCACAGAAATATCTCAAAACGAAGATATCTACAAGGCCTTTAAAACTATTAAAGAAAATGAAGGTTCAGCTTTAAATCAAGAGCAAAACCAAGTACTTGATCATAATATCCGTGACTTTGAACTCTCAGGTGCGCATTTGGCTCAAGATAAAAAAGACCGTTTAAAAGAGATAAACCTTAGAAAAAGCACCTTAACTAATGACTTTTCTCAAAACTTACTTGACGCAACCAATGCGTATGAGCTTATCATCAAAGATGAAAAAGATGTTGAAGGTCTACCGAGTTCAGACATTGAAACCGCTAAGCAAGCAGATGAAACCTATAAGTTCACACTTCAGATGCCTTCTTACATCGCTTATATGACGTATGGAAAGAACTCTGCCTTAAGAGAAGAACTTTATAAGGCCTACACAACAAGAGCTCCTGAAAATGCAGCTATCATTGATGAGCTTATGGAACTTCGCCAAGAGATGGCACAACTGCTTGGTTTTAATAACTTTGCTGAGCTTTCTATCGCGCCTAAGATGGCTACAGATACCGATAAGGTTATTGAGTTTTTAGAAAAGCTCGCCCACGCTTCTCAAGCTCAGGCAAAGACAGAATTAGCCGAACTTCAAGCACTTGCAAAAAAAGAGGGACAAGACAGTTTACAAAGCTTTGACACGGCTTACTACTCAGAGATACTTAAAAAAGAGAAATACGCAATAGACGAAGAGGCTTACCGCCCTTACTTTGAGCAAAAATCTGTAGTCCAAGGTCTTTTTGACTTTTTAAATAAACTTCTTGGTATAGAGTTTAGAGCTTCAGACGCTAAGTTATGGGATGAAAAAGCCTCAGCATACGACTTGTACTTCGATGGAAAACTTCGTTCACGTCTGTACATAGACTTAGAAGCTCGTTCTTCAAAACGTGGCGGCGCTTGGATGAACAACTGGCAAAGCCACTGTAAGGATGAAGATGGTGAAACGATCCTTTCTTCAGCCTACATCGTTTGTAACTTCCCTGCTTCCTCAGACACAAGTCCATCTCTACTTCGACATGATGATGTGGTAACACTTTTTCATGAAATGGGACATGCCCTTCACCATATGATGAGCGACGTGAATGAAAACTCTGTTTCAGGTGTGAATGGTGTGGAGTGGGATGCGGTAGAATTCCCTTCACAGTTTTTGGAGAACTTTGCCTACGAACCTCAGGTACTTAGACTTTTTGCCAAGCATCATGAGAGCGGTGAGGTCATTCCTGATGAGATGATCACAAAGCTGGATAAGGCAAGAAACTTCCAATCTGCTATGGGTATGTTAAGACAGTTGGAGTTTTCTCTCTTTGACTTCAGACTTCATATGAAACTTCATACGGGAGAGGAAGTCCAAGGCCTATTAGACTCTATCAGAGACGAGTTTAGCCTTCTTAAGCCTCCAAGTTATAATAAGTTCCAAAATGGTTTTGCGCACATCTTTGCGGGTGGATACGCAGCAGGCTACTACTCTTACAAGTGGGCAGAGGTTCTTTCAGCTGACGCCTTTTTCCATTTTGTTGATAATGGTATCTTTGATAAAGACATCTCTGATGCGTATAGAGACGTTGTTCTTGGACGTGGGGGAAGTGAGAGTATGTCCGTTCTTTTTGAAAAGTTTATGGGAAGAGAGCTTGATACAACGGGTCTGTTAAGGCTTAACGGCATAGCCGCGTGAGAAACCTCTGGTTTCTTCTAGTTTTAACACTAAACCTTTTTGGAGGAACCACATTGAAAATAGCTGCTTATAATGTCGAAAACCTTTTTGACCTGCACTACAATGGCACTGAATACAGCGAATATATCCCCAACACTATTTGGAAATACAATACAAAGACCTATAGAGCAAAGATAAAAAATATTACCAAGGTTATCGTAGATATAAACCCCGATATCATTGCCCTTACTGAAATAGAATCCGATATAGCCCTTAAAGACCTTCAAACAGAGATATCTAGACAGGGTGTGTATTATAGATATCGAGCTATTGCCGATAAAAAACAGACCTCAGTTAGAAATGCCATACTCTCTAAACACCCTCTTAGAAAACACGAGATAACAATCTCACAAAACAGAGGGACACGAAATATCTTAGAAGCCAAGGTTATCATACAAGGCAAACCTTTGTATATCTATGTCAATCATTGGAAGGCAAAATCAGGGCCTGAAAGTAAACGTATTATCTATGCTAAGGCACTCAAGAAACGCTTGGACAAACTTCCTAAAGACTCCAACTATATCTTAATGGGAGATTTTAATGCCCATTATGAAGAACATAAGACCTTTATAAAAAAACGTAAACACAATGACACTAAAGGCATAACGGGGATCAACCATATCTTAAAGACAGTAGATGCGGATAATGAGCTTTATACTAAAAAGACCATGACAGATGAGGGTCATTATAATCTATGGATGGAAGTACCTTCTTCTGAAAGATGGACACATATCTATAAGGGTAAAAAAGAGGCCTTAGATCATATCATCATCTCCCCTGCCTTACTTAAGCAAAAAAATAGCTATTACCTAGAAGGAAGCTTTCAAAGCTTTAAGGCTCCCTACCTTTTTACCAAGTCACAAAAGAAACTATACAGATGGCAAAGAAGCAGAAGCAGACCCCTACATCACACAGGAAAAGGTTATTCAGACCATTTACCAATCTTTGCAAAATTTTATATAGATTAAGGAATTAAATTGATTGTAAAAGACGTACCCTTTGCTTCATTTATTGGTATCAAAGAAAATCAAGATGAGCTCTCTTTAGACTTTAAGGAGCAGGTTCAAAATCATGTAAAAACCATTCATGCCAGTGCTCAGTTTACACTAGCAGAGACCAAAAGTGGTTTATATCTACTAGAACTATTTCCTAAACTAGAAGGAAAGGTTCTTCCTCTTTTAAGAGAAGCAAGTATCAAGTATAAAAAACCAGCCCTAGAAAAGATACTGGCCTTTGCAAGCATAGAAGATACCGAGATAGATAGGTTTAAAACGATGTTTGAGAAAAAAGGAAGAGGAAGTATTTCTGTAAAAGTTCAGATCAAAGACATTCATGATGTCTTATGTTCTGAAGGTGAGTTTAACTGGTTTATTCAAGCCCTTTAAGCAATCCAACCTCCACCGATAAGTTTGTTTCCATCATAAAAGACAGCAGCCTGACCTTTTGCCACACCAAGAACAGGTTCTTGAAGCTTAAGAGTAGCAGTATCACCTGATATCTCTACATGACAAGGAACCGCTGTTGTACGGTAACGAAGTTTTACCGTCGTATCAAAGCTTGTTCTATCATCAAACATATTCATATCACGTAACACTACATCATACTCTTCAAGCTCTTCTTTTAGACCTACAACTATTTGGTTAGTCTCAGGAAGGATTTTTGTTACAAAGTGCGGATCATGCGCACCATGAACTGTAAAGCCCTTACGCTTTCCAATGGTATAGTGCATATACCCTTTATGCTCACCCACTACATTTCCTTCCTTATCAAGGACTTCACCAGGTTGGTCTACTTGAACAAAGTTTTTTAATACATCTGTGTAGGTCGTTTCTACAAAACATATCTCAGAAGACTCAGCCTGAGAGGCAAAAGACTCTAAACCATCAATAGCCGCTGCATACTCTTTGATGTCTTTTTTATGACGTGTTCCTAATGGAAATACTAATCTAGGTAAGATATCTTTTTGAATGTAAAAAAGAAAATATGACTGATCTTTGGTGTCATCTTCAGCTTGTAAAAGGTTATGACCATCGGTTTGAATATAATGACCAGTCGCTAAAAACTCAGCGCCTACAGTATCTGCAAACTTTAGCATCTCACCAAATTTTAGATTACGATTACAAAGCGCACAAGGATTAGGCGTTTCACCATCTTTATAGGTTTGAATAAAAGGATCAACGACCTTCTGCTTAAAGGTCTCTTGAAGATCAAGAATATGAAGCTTCACACCAGCAAAGTCAGCAGCTTTTTGCGCACGTGTCTGATGTATCTCATGATATCCGGGTTTTGAGTGCAGTTTCATATACACACCCTCTACCTCATATCCGTCTTCTTTTAATAAAAGTGTTGATACGGTTGAATCAACACCTCCACTCATACCTATTAATACTTTTTTCTTACTCATCTGTTTTCCCTAAATTATTTTGAGTCTATACCCTTATCAATATCACGATTTTCAAAGAAGTCTGAGAGTGAATGATAATACTTAGTATCTTTCATTCCCACTGCTTCTAAGGCTTCCATCTGAACGCCAAGCGAAGTTTTTACCTGCTCGGCAATATGATCAAGATCATCTGTTAGCGTAATAATATCTAAATCTTCTGCATCTATCATACCCTGCGGTAATAAGACATTTTCAATAAAGTCCATTAAAGGTTGAAAAAATTCTACACCTACAACAAAGATCTTTACACCCGACACTTTTTTTGTCTGTATAAGTGTTAAGGCTTCAAAAAGCTCATCAAGTGTACCAAAGCCACCCGGAAAGATCACATAAGCAATGGAGTACTTAACTAACATTACCTTTCGCGAAAAAAAGTAATCAAAAGTACGTTCTTTGGTCGTATACGGATTAGCCGTTTGTTCCATAGGCAGGTCTATATTAAGTCCAATGGATTCAACGTCAGGATTTTGATAAGCACCTTTGTTGGCTGCTTCCATAATCCCTGGTCCACCACCAGTGATAACATTAAAGCCTGCTGATCCTAACTTATCACCGAGCATAACTGCTTTTTTATAATATTTATTATCTTTGTCAGTTCGAGCTGAGCCAAAAACTGTAATTGAAGGACCCAATTCACCTAGTTCGTCAAAACCGTGAACAAAATCAGCAATAATTTTAAAAACAGACCATGTATCCGCAGATTTTATATCCTTAGCGTAGCGTTCTGTGATCTTTTTCTGAGCTTCTCGTCGACGTTCCATAGGTTTTCCTTTAAGTTTTTAAAGATAAAACTCAATTTTCATTATTAATATTTATATAATAGCATGATTTTCTACAGGATAAAAAGAAAGTTTAAATTGAATTGATTGAGATAAAGAAAGCTTAAAAGCTATCCTTTAAGTTGGTGAAGACGGTCTATTTTCGATCCAATGGTCGTGATTTGAACTCCAAAGTTACCATCTACGATAACAACCTCTCCTTGGGCAATAACATGATCATCTACTAAGATATCCAAAGGATCATTCGCTAACTGATTAAGCTCAATAACAGAACCGATATCCATACTTAAAACATCTCTTAATAGCATTTTCTTTTGCCCAATGCGAACACGAACAGGTAGCTTAACATCCATAATAAGATTTATATTATTGCTTTCATCACCTTCAAATGCTGCGGCACCTGTAGATGCACCTGATGATGCTGATGTAGAAGTTTCAGCTGTAGCCGGTGATGCTTCAGCAGTCTCTTCTCCACCAGTATCCACACTGATGGCTGCTTCAATTTTATCATCTATTACAAACATGATCAAAGAGTTTATATCACCCAAAGAGAAATTATAAACAAACATCTTTGAGTACTCTTCAAGGTTGACTTCGCCATCTTCGTTTATAAACTCAATGCCTGTAACCTTAAAACTCAAGGTAGGTGAATCAGCCTGAGAGGTCAGTGCCGTTGATAAGGCAGATAGGATATTTGATGCAATCTCTTTAGTCGCATCAAGATCCTCATCATCCATACTCTCCTTACCTTCACCTTCACCGCCTAACATCAGATCACCTAAAGCCGTTGCTAAGGTAGGAGGAATAGCCATAACAGCTTTACCCTCTACATCACCACTTACTTCTGCTGTAATAACTGCTGTTGGAGGAATAATATTAGAAACAATAGAAAGCGTTTCTTCTTCTTTTAATTCTAAACTCGGTGCTTGACCGGTTAAACCTTCTATCGTGGCAATGGTTTCTGATTCAAAAAGCTTAATAAACTCACTCATCTTCGTAATCCTCTTCTTCAGTGTCGGCGTACATTATCTCTTTTACACCTGAAATCTTCTCTTTTCTAATCTCTTCATAATGCTTAAGAACACGTTTAACATCATCTCTTTCAGTGTAGATGATCTCCGTAACCTTAATAGACTTTCTAAAACGTCTAAGACCAATCTCACCCTTAAATCGCTCTTTACCATCCACACTAAGACCAACAATATCATCCGCACTTGCAGTTAAGCGAATAATATCACCGGCTTTTAAGTCAAGTACTTCACGAAGACTGAGTTCGGCCGTTCCAAGGTTTGCTTCTACAGTAACGCCTGCTCCACCAATAAGGACTTGAAGCTCTTGGTTACGAGACTTCTTAGAACTCGTCTCATTAAGCATAAGATCACGTGAAGCCAGTTTAGGAAGCACCGGTTCAAGCGCAATAACAGGGTAACAGATATTCATCATACCCGAGCTATGTCCAATGATGATCTCCATGACGACCATAACGACAATCTCATTTTGCGCAACGATCTGAACAACATTAGGACTTGACTCTTTTGACTCAATGGCAGGATACACATCAGCCACCGGCCCCCATGCTTCCTTGAGTGTAGACATCATAACTCTGAGCACCGTTTCAAAAAGGCTTAGTTCAATATCTGAAAACTCTCTATTTGATTCAAAAGGCTCACCCTTTCCGCCAAGAAGTCTATCAAGCATAGGAAAGGCGATCGAGGGATTGATTTCTAAGACACCCGAGCCCTCAAGTGGCTTCATTGAAAAAACATTAAAAGAGGTTGGGTTAGGCAGTGACATCAAGAACTCACCATAAGTCATCTGATCGACCGAGTGTAGTTGTATCTCAACGATGGAACGCATGATAGCCGAGATCTGTGAGGATAATGACCTAGCCATCTTGTCATGTATACCTCTAAAGGCACGTAACTGCTCTTTAGAGACACGGTTTGGACGCTTGAAGTCATAAAGCGTTATCTGCTTTTGGGTAAAGACTTCTTCTTCCTCAACCGCTAGGGCATCATCACCCTCATCTTCAACAACATCTAAAAGGGCGTCAATCTCTTCTTGTGATAATATATCAGCCATTATCTGCTCCTATAGAGTCTCTAATCTTTTTAAGTAGGGCCTTGTGAATCTGTGAAATACGTGACTCTGTAATGTCTAACACCTCAGATATCTCTTTTAAAGAGAGCTCTTCAAAATAGTACAGTTGTATAATCAACTGTTCGCGCTCACTATGCTTATGCAAGACCTCTTCAATTACTTCGATAAGGTTCTCTTTTTCTATCTTTTCTAAAGTGCTTCCCTCACTAGCTAAAGACAACTGCTCGTCAATAGGTAAAACCGCATATATCTCAGACGCAATACGTGCGTCATTAACCTTTTCTTCACTCTCATCCAGCATTTCAGCCAGCTCAGCATTGGAAGGTTCATTCTCATTTTCAGCCAAGTGTTGGGTTATCGCCTTATCTATCATCTTAATAAGTTTTCTATTTGAGCGACTCACCATATCTAAAGAGCGTAGATAATCCAACATAGCCCCATAAACACGGGTCTTTGCATATCCCCAAAACGAATCATTTTGTTTGACGTCATAACGTCTAGCAAGCTTAACAAGCTCTTCCGTACCAATAGCTGCTAGATCGCAAAAGTCTATGGATGAGGGGAGTCTTTCTTTAAGCCTAAACGCCATCGCCTTGACCGCAGGAAGATAAGAAATAGCCAGTTCATCTTCCTTATGCTTAAGTTCATCAATGTAAGCACCCGTACCATTGCACTCCATCATGACTTTTTGCCTTTAGTGGCATATTTTTTATCCAAGGCATCTAAAAACTCATGTGCACTGTCAATAACACGTTCACGCTTGTTGATCTCATTAGCATAATAGTCCAAATCCGTTTCATGGCGCACCTTAGGAAAGTACTCTTGTCTAACGGGGCTGTATCGGATAAAAAACGAGATGATAAAATGAGAAAACAGATAAAAGAAAGCCGTGATCAAAAGGGTATACACCAATACACCCTCTGCATTTTGTGCCTTTAAAATTGAAAATACAAAGCCTATAAAAAACCCTTGTACTGTCAAAAAAGAGACAAAATTTGTGCTTCTCATTAAAATCGTTCCCTTATATCTGTAATAAAAACAGAATTAAAAATGTGTCATCAGGCGTTTAAATAAGCCTTGAATGCCGCTTTCTTCTGATGATACCAGCACATTTCGTTCCAAGTTACGTGAAAGTTTTTTAACAATTTTTTCTAAATCACGTGTTGTTGGAGAGATAGGGTTTTCTTTAGAAAAAATCTTTCTCTGCTTGATAGAGCGTCCTACCTTTTCATCTGCATTGACCTTACCAAGAAGGTCTAATTCCAAGCTTGGACCAATGTTTGCCTTGGCAACTTTTGCAATCTTCTCATACAAAAGAGTAGCCTCTTTTTCTGAACGGACCTGATTAAAGATAAGACTGATCTTAGAACGAATCTTTGATGTCACCTTGATTGTTGCATAAGCATCCGTAATCGCTGCCGGATCAGGAACCGTCACGACGACTACATCATCGGCTACATTTAGAAACAGCTGCGTATGTTCACCAATCCCCGCACCTGTATCAATAAGAAGAACATCCAAGTCATCCAAGACATGAGCTTCTTGCATAAAACGCTCAAACATAGAGCCGTCGCTATACTTAAGTATCTCATCCCCACTCTCGCCAGGAATCAAAACAAGATTAGGTACTACCGGTATTATAATATCACTTACCGTAGCCTCGCCTTTTAAAACATGTAAGATATTTTTTTTAATCTTTACGTTAAACATCACATCCAGGTTAGCCAGACCTATATCCGCATCAAAGATACCCACTTTTAGACCATAATGCGCCATTAAATACGCAATATTAGAACTAATAGTACTCTTACCTACCCCGCCTTTTCCACTGGTGACAGCAATAAAACGTGTTTTTTTAGCACTGCTTCGGCTGTTTTCTTCAACCATTTCCTGAAGTTTTGCGGCTTGCGTTATCATCTTTTCTCTCTACTAAAACCGTTTAGCATACAGTCAATAAGATAATCACTACTAGCGACAACAAGATCTTCAGGTACTTCTTGACCCACAGAAAAATACGAGATAGGCTTAGATGTCTCATGCATCAATGAAAAGATATTTCCAAACCCACGTGTCTCATCCAACTTAGTAAACATCATCGTATCAATACCAAGAGGCTCAAAATTATCATAGGTCGCTTTTAAATCTTCGTACTTGATAGAAGAGGGAAGGACTAAGACAGTATCGACGGCCATATCTGTTGTGTTGTTTTGTAGACACTCATATATCTTTGTAATCTTCTCTTTATCATAAGGTGAAGAGCCCATAGTGTCAATCAAGATATAGTCACAATAGCTCATCGCATTAAGAGCAGATGCAAACTCAGGGGGATCAACAACCGTTTCGATCCCTAACTTCATCATTCTCGCATACTGCATCAACTGCTCTACCGCACCTATACGGTACGTATCTAAAACGATCAGACCTACCTTATACTTCTTCTCCATCATAAAAGAGTAACGCGCTGCTAGCTTGGCAATACTCGTCGTCTTACCTACACCCGTTGGACCCACAAGCATGATGACTTTTTTGGCACCGGTTTTAGGAGTGTTCTCCATTCTAACAGGTACCATCTTGCGTAGAAGTACTTGAAAGTACCTCTTTACTGTTTGAGAGCTCTCACGCATTTTCAAAGGCATATGCTCTAGACTTAAGGCCATAATCTCTTCAATATGCGCCGCGTTCATCCCACTCTCTAAGGTCAGCTTATAAATCTCAGAAAACTCAGGTGGAATATGAATATCACCCATTTTATCAGAACGCTCATCCCAAAACATGTTTTGGATAAGCTTGACTTTATCTCCAAGTTTAGAGATCTCATCTTTAATCTCTTTAAACTCTACCGGGTCTGAGCTTTTTTCTTTAACACGGGCCACAACCTTTGAGTTGTCATAATCACGCTCAAAACCTGCATCATCATCGGTAACCTCTGCAATCTTTGAGATCTGTCTTGCTGCTTCAGAGATGTTATAAAGTACATCTGCCGAACTTTTTGCCACAGGAGCAGTGGCTTCTTGCATTTGCTGTTTCTCTTTTGCTGCAAGAGCAGCTGCAATTTCATCATCAATACCAACAATTATCTCATACAAGGCTGTTTGCGTCAGTGACTTCTTGCGTATCTCTTTTGTCTCAATGAGCATAGCGTCTTCACCAACAGAGAGCTGCGCCTTTTTAAGTGCTTCTGCTGGTGAGGTTCCGCTAAATGTCAATACCTTCATTAATGTCTCTCCATATATGCCATTGGGATGACAACACTCTCTCTACTTTGCCAGTGTGGATGAGGAAGTGTTAATCTTTTATCATTCATTTTTCTATTTTCATAAAAAATAATATCTATATCTAGTGTACGCGGAGCGTTTGCAAAGGACCTTTTACGTCCAAACTTTCGCTCGACTTCCAAGATATATTTTAAAAAAGCCTTGGGCTGAAGATCTGTTTTTACCAAGATAACTGTATTGTGAAAATCATCTTGATCCAGATAACCAAAGGGTGGATTTTTTAAAATAGGCCCTGTTTGCACAAGGTCACACAGTGTACTTCTTTGAAAGAAATAGCACAATTTTTCTAGACGTCTAGGTAAGTCACCGAGGTTTCCTCCCACGCCCAAAGTCACACTATAACGCTTTGATGAGCCCTTATAGACGCAAGGGAAGCCTTCTGAACGCATAAGTGTCAACTTCTCATTCAAAGACTTTTTAAGCATATTACGCTTGAGCTGTTTGAGCAGCTTGTTGTGCTTTTTGTGCTTCTTTCATTGCAGAAATCTCGGAAAAGATCTGTGTCATCCCTGTCATTGCAAGGTGATAACCAAATGGACCGAAACCTACAACAGACGAAGCACATACAGCAGCGATCATGTTCTTTTGACGGAAATCTTCCCTACGGTGAATATTTGAAATATGTACTTCAATCGTAGGCATAGCAACTGCAGAAATAGCATCACGAATAGCGATAGAAGTATGTGTGTATGCCGCAGGATTGATGATAATACCATCTGCGTCACCAAGACATTCTTGAATACGGTCAACAATTTCACCTTCTAGGTTTGACTGAAAAAATTCAATTTCTACACTGTTTTTATCAGCAAAGTCTTTCATCTGTGCATGAATCTGCTCTAACTTCATTGGTCCGTAAATATTTTGTTCACGTACACCAAGCATATTTAAATTTGGTCCTTGTATAACTACAACTTTTGCCATTATTTACCTTATTGCGGGATATTTATATTGCCCTATATTTTTAAGCATATATTATATCTTTATAAAGCATAATTTTTATTTAGAAACATAAAGGTATTTATAATTTGAAAATTTTAAACGTCTCATACATATTGCAAGACAATGAAGTCATTAGCGGGAAGGCCCTCGCCTTCGAAAAAACCATAGTCAAGATAGCTCCCTTAGACGAGCTGTTACAAATCTACCCTGACGCAGAAGTCATAGATACTCCGCCTAACTCTTTAGTCATGCCTGGACTTATTAACTCGCATGTTCACTTAGAGTTTTCCGCAAATAAGACCCAACTTAAGTATGGAAAATTCATGCCTTGGTTGCACTCGGTTATAGAAAACCGTGAAGACCTTATCAACAACTGTAGTATAGAGTGTATGCAAAAAGCGACACAAGAGATGTTACGCTCCGGTGTGACTAGTTTTGGAGCTATCTCTTCACATGCAATGGATTTAGAAGCCGCTGCAGGGGCCAAACAAAACGTTGTCTTTTTTAATGAGGCCATTGGTTCACAAGCGACTATGGCAGATGCACTTTTTGGTGACTTTAAATCAAGACTTGAAGCATCAGAAAGCATTGAAAGAGAGGGCTTTTATCCTGCTGTTGCGATTCATTCTCCTTATTCTGTTCACCCAGCACTCATTAAAAAAGCTATTGAGCTTGCTCGGGTAAGAGACTATCCTCTCTCTGCACATTACATGGAAAGTCCAGCTGAGCGTAAGTGGTTAGATGAAAATGATGGCGACTTCAAGCCTTTTTTCAAAGACTTGTTAAAACAGGATTATGCCGTTAATACTTCTGTTGAGTTCTTAAAACTTTTCAATGACACACCAACCCTCTTTACTCATGTAGTTCATGCTAATGAACAAGAATACAAGCTGCTAAAAGATGCAGGACATACTATCATTCACTGTCCTATTTCCAACCGTCTTCTTGGAAATGGAGCCTTGAACCTTGATACTATAGAAGAGCATAAGATCAAATGGTTATGTGCTACTGATGGTTTAAGTTCAAACTACACCCTTAATCTTTTTGAAGAGATGAAAATCGCTCTGTTTATGCACAAGGACACGGACTTGCTTGAGCTTGCCAAAGCTTTACTAAACTCTGTTACGATAGATGCTGCAAAAGCACTAAAACTTAATACGGGTGAGATACAAGAGGGTAAAAACTCAGATTTTATTGTTATGGAATTAGGAGAAGAAGCATCAGAGCAATTGCCTGTGCATCTCATCTTACATCAGTACCCAATATCACACCGTTATATCAACGGTCAGTTTGCACAACTAGACGACTAAATTAAATAGGACATTTTATGAACGCACTTAAATCATTTTTTTCACCCTTCGTAGCTATTATGAAGTTTATTCAAGACCACTTCAAGGCCATGCTGTTTTTACTACTTCTTTTCATACTCTTCTCACCAAGTGAAAGTGAGCTAGTACCTGCGAACCTTGCTGAAATAAAACTGCAAGGTATCATTATGGATGCCTCATTAGTGGTTGATCAACTTGAAGAAGCCAGAGAAGATAAAAATATCAAAGGGGTTCTTTTTGTTGTTAACTCACCCGGTGGCGCAGTTCCTCCTTCTATCGAGATTATGGAGGCCATCAAAAGGTTAAAGGCAGAAAAACCTGTTATCGCTTATGCTGCAGGAACTATTGCAAGTGGCTCTTACTACGCAAGTATCTATGCCAATGAGATCTATGCAAACCCCGGTTCTATGGTGGGTTCGATCGGTGTTATCATGCAAGGGGCAAATTACGCAGAACTGGCTCAAAAGATAGGTATCTCAGCGCAGACTATTAAGGCAGGTAAGTTTAAAGAGGTAGGAACAGGTGCAAGAGAATGGACTGCTTATGAGAAACAAGAACTTGAAAAAGTCATCAACGGTACCTATAATCTTTTTGTAAATGATGTTGCTACAGCAAGAGGATTAGACCCTGCAAAGCATACAGAATTTGCAGATGCCCATATCTTTACAGCTTCTCAGGCAAAAGAGGTTGGTCTAATCGATAAAATTGGCGTTGGATATAACGCTAAAAATGCTCTAGTGGAGCTTTCTGGTGTAACTGATGCAGTATGGCGAGAAGAAGATAAAATCGACTCTTTCATGCGTCGTCTTAGTGGGGAATCGGCCTCTTTTCTTGGGGCTTATTTTTCTAACTTGACTATGAAGTAAACTTTCTTTTAAGAGTTGACCTATATTGGTATTAGAGTTTGTCATCTAATGTGTGCATACTTTTTTACTGTTCAATAAAGTATGGCAGCATCATAAATATATCCAACTAGTATATAAAGAACTCAATTGATAAAAATCAAAAACTACTCTGAATCTTCTTCTCTTTTATACATAGAATGATAAAAGCCTACCATCAGTGCCGCAATCGCACAAGCTATAAATAAAAAGTTATATTCAAGCAAGTTAGGGCTAGATAGGTATATCATCCCAATTATAGATGCGAAAAGGACAAAATGACCTATTGTTGATGCTAACAATCTTGCTAAAGAAAACGGTGTCCTTACCGGTTTGTTTTTTTGTTGACTCATAAAATTATCCTTTTTATCTTTTATCCCAGCTCACCATACCCTAACTCTCGCTTGTGTCAACTTCTCATAACATAGCAATATCTTCGAAGTGTCTAAGCAAACTTGATATCCCAAAGTAATAATAACAATTACTAGAATACACAAGACTATTCTTTTGTTTTATTCCTTATTCTCTTCTAGTTCCGGATCATAGCATTTTTGAATATACAGGCCTGCAATGGCTAAGAAAACCCCTGTTACCGAAGAGATAAACGCTAATGAAGCAAACCAAATCAATGCAACCAGGCCCACTAAAGACATAGGTACATCAACAGCATTTTCCTCACTGCTAATATAAGTAGCCACTCTATAAACCTGATTTTGGTTGACGAGCTTATTGATATCATATTCAATATCGGTTTGCTCTTTTTTAAGCTCGTATATCTTGGCATCAAAGACCTTGATCTTCTCTTGTATCAAGGCATATTCGTTATACATGCTTTGCTTTGTGTTCGCTGCTTTAGAAAGGGTGTCATTTTTATTCTTTACTGCTTTTGCCGTAAACTCTTCCAAGTCTTTTCGGTATTTTTTACGTAGAAAATCATAAGAGACCTGTTTTCCCTTTAACTGTGCATTTAAATAGTCTATTCGTTTACGAAGTGCATTTATACGTTTTTGATAGTTATCACCCACAAGAGTTAAGTGCTTTTGTAGCTGCTCTTCTGAATCAGTTTGTTGTTCTAAGGCCTTAGTCCCTGTAGAATAATCTGAAACCTCGTAAAGTCTCTTCTCTTTTTTCTCTATAAGTGCTCTGTACTTTCTCTCAATACCTGCACGTGTAAAAAAGTTGGCATCATCTAATCTGACTTTCATCTCTGCTTTTAGAGTATCAAGTTCATTAGAAAGTTTTTCTTTATCCGTGCCTATGCCTTCTAAGTTGTTATTTAAAAGTGCTCTTATACGTTTTTGGACATCTTCTCTCTCTTTATCCCATGCACTGTATATATCACTCTCTTGAGTATATAAACGATTTAGTTCACTGTTTATTTTCTCTTTGTAAGAGTCATTCATACCATTAAGTTGTAAGTCAACATGTTCACTTTGTTGCTGAACTTGGATATTAAAGTTTTTATTAGCAATGCTGATTTTATTTGCATACGTATTCTCCACATCTTCTAAACTTATAATATCTATTTTTTTAATCTGCTCTTCTATATTATAAATGTTTTTATCTAAGAGGACTACCTTATCCTTACGTTCATCTATAGCCATCGTTAGATTTGCAAAGTTTCTTTCAAAACCGTTTATCATCGTCTCAAAGGTAATAATCGTCAGCATTAACATACCCACAAAAAGCATGGTCTGCCAGGCCTTGCTTTTGGCATACATCATAGCCGTCGCAACAGGAATCTTAGTCGCTTCAACGACAGCAACGAGTAAAAAGGGAAGCCCTGCTACAAAAATTGCTGAAAAGTCATTAAAATCAAATGAATTATTTCCACCTCTGTTGATTTCATAATAAACTGAATATGAAACCATTATGGAAATTAAAAACCCTATCAATACAGCAATAACTTCTATCGTCCATGCAAACTTTACAAGGTTTACACCAATCCTAAACAGTCTCTCATTTCTCATAGTTTTCCTAAGCTTTTTTTGTATTATAAGTAAGTAGGTGTTAATAGTTTATGAAAGCTAAGATAATTACAAAATAATCTAAATCCGCATAAACTATTAGGTCTGTGTAATTTCTATTTTTATTAGAATAACGTTCTTTTTTGTTGATATACAAATCAATGCGAACAGTTGATCCACCTCAACCAAATTGAAACCCTAATGGCATTGATGCAGATGATGGGCCTAAAAAGAAATTTGGAACCTTTATGATAACACATGGTGGATCTTAGTATATAATTCTTTATGAATTATATACCTATTACAAATTTAGACCTGCCTTCTTTACAAATCTATAAACAACTTCGGGACAATGCATTTACCCAAGACAACAGTTTTATAGCAGACTCTCCTAAGGTGATTAATAAGCTTTTACAGAGTGACTTAGAGATAAAAAGCATCTTGGCAACACAAGAGTATTATGATGAGTTCTCTGAGCTGATATCCTCTAAAAACATTCCTCAACTTTTTATAGCAGACAAAAGTCTGATGCAAGAGATAGTTGGTCATAAAATTCACCATAATGCGATGATGCACGGTATCAGACCAGAACCAAGTTCCTTAAATGACTTGGATGACACCATTCTTATGCTGGATGAGATAAGCTCTACGGAGAACATTGGCTCTATCGCCAGATCAGCTGCCGCACTGGGTGTGCACTCGTACCTTCTTCCAAAACAAGGTCCGCATCCTTATGGTAGACGGGCATTGCGTGTTTCTATGGGACATATGTCGATGTTAAAGACGCATATGTATGAAGATATATTTTCTACTTTAAAAGCATTAAAGGCTGAGGGGTACACTATCTTTGCCGCTGAAGTGACAAAAGATGCCATAGAGCTATCTAAACTCAAGGTACCCTCAAAATGGGTTTTGCTTATGGGGCATGAGGGAAAAGGAATATCAAAAGAAGTACTAGAACTCTGTGACACGGTAGTAAGAATCGAGATGATTGAAGGTATTAAAAGCTTTAATGTCGGTGTAGCCGCATCCATAATGATGTATAACTTTAAACACAATCTATGCTAAAACAAAGCCAATCCAATAAAAATAAAAATAAAAATAAAAATAAAAAAGTCTAGATAGATTTTTAAGTTTATTATCCAATAAACATCTCTTTAAACAGAGGTCTAGCAGATACTTCTTTATCCATACAAGATGCACAAAGCCTTTTCAACTCTGCATAAAGGCTTCCCTCTTTTTCTTGGCACAAGCTCAAGAGGTCATCAAGTAAACATCCAAATGCCCGTACTTCAATCTTTTCATAGGCTGTATTAGACAAGTCATAAAAACTTGCTGCTCCAAAATCACCTAAATAAGTCTTGTCATCCTCATTAATCAAAATATTATGCGCGTATAAATCCCCATGCATAAGACCTTTTTTATGAAGATGTCCCGCCGCAGAAGCCATAGACTTAGCAATCTTCTCTATACTGGCTGCACTAAACTTTTTTCCCTCTTCAAAGGTATCTCGCGTACACGTTTCTAAAGAGGGAGGAAGACCAAGATTAGTATAAGCCTTGGGGATAAGCTCAAGGACCAAGCCCAAACGTTCTTCTCCTTCAAGTTTTGCCAAGACTTTGATAAGACCTTCGTGCTCACCCGTGCTCATGTAGGCACTCATCTCATCAATGGCATATCCATCACTCGTCACTGCACCCTTAAAAAGTTTGAAGGCAACCTCTTTGTTTAGACTCTTGGAAAAAGCTCTATATATCTCACCTGAAGCACCTTCCCCTAAGAGTTCTTCAACCTCCAAGTCCGCATAAGGCAGTTCAGGAAGTGAAAACTCTTGTTTGCAAGAACAGGGATTGCCCGAAAAAGCCAACCACGCTAAACGCGGAAGTGTTAACAGCCAAGATGGTATTTCTTGTAAGTCATTTGCTGAGAGTCGCAATAACTCCACGTTTTTACAGTTTTGCATTTCAGAAGGCAAAGATGATATCTTATTTCCAGCCAAGGCACACTTTTGGAGCTTTTTTAGCTTTCCTATACTTGAGGGAAGCTTTTTAATCGCATTATCTGTCAATATAAGCCAAGAGATGCTCAGTGGGAGGATATCCTCAGCAAAGATCTCGATCTTGTTTGCCTTAAAACCTAACATATATAGTTTGGTACAGGACTTAAACACATCAGGAATATAGGTAAAAAGATTGTTTGAGAAAAAAGCGATACGCAGGTTTTTTAGCCTATGAAGGTCGGAGGGAAGTGTGCTAAGCTCATTATGACTAAGGTCAAGTATCTCTAGAGTTTCTGATAATTCATATATCTCTTTGGGAAACTCCTTTAGATTTTCACTTAAACTTAAGCGTTTAATACCTTTTAGTTCACCTGAGCGAAGTTGGGCTAAAGTATGCATAAAGGCCTTTTTGATGTAATTTTAGCAGAATCCATCTTGGAGGTTTTGGAAAACATCTGCTTTTATTAAGCTAGCCCAGCGGACTCGGGTCTTCATACTTTCTTAATTTTAAGGTTTAGGATTATCTTTCATCATAGTCTTGGTAAAGATTATGCATAATTCGCTCACTAACTTATAGGATACTCTATGTCACTATCAAAACTACACGTTCGTTTTATTCAGTCGCAAAAGAACTTCTACCTTTCTCAAGATGATACTATCAAGGAACAAAAGCTTCCTATTGCTCAGCTTTATGTTAAAGATACCAGCAGTTTTTATCTTGTTATCACCAATGAGCCCCTTTCTCAAACAGACAAGCTCATCATTGACTTTAAGGAAAAGACCCCTGCTCTAAACACTTTAAAGTGTCACTTTAAAACTACTGAACTTACTAATGACAGTGAAGAGTATGAAGATGCTTTGCTTTTTTTCAATGTAAATGAAGAAGATATTAAACAAGTTCTCTTTTTAGAGCTAGCTTCATTAAGTGACGCATAACACCTATTTACAAAGAAAAGGTCTTAGGCTTCTTTAGCTTTTAAAAACGCTAGAACCTCTTTTGCATTTCCTTTAAATAAAATAGGAAGTGGACTTTTATTAATCTGATAATCATACATCGGATCATAATACTCATTTAATAACTTTTTAATCCAAATCTTATGTCCTAAGTTGTTCTCATTTTCATAGGCTTCTTTGAATTGTTCTTTTATCTCTAAATAAGACTCAGAACCTAAACGCTTTCGTATTCTGTCAAGACCCGCATTCACATCTTCAAACCATCTACTATGTCCTTCTTTAGCAAAGACCTTTATATATTCATGCAAAGCCTGCACGACATACTCTTCATAGGTGATGTTCACCCTCTCATCCAAGGGTGTTTGCAAGATCACGAGACCTCCCCGTTCAAAGTTATCAAAGATTGGTTTGGGAATATAAACATCTCCAATACGGTGGCTTTCATGTTCAATAATCAAGTGCTTACAAGCCTTCTGATGATAATGTTGAATCAGTTTGTAATACAGGGCATTTTCAAAATCGATTTGAGCAGGTTGAGAGGAAATAAACTTACCAAAAGAAGAGCCTCTATGATTGGCCAGCCCTTCAAGGTCAATAGTATTATTGAGTTCCTGAAGCAAGAGTGTTTTACCAGAACCCGTTCTTCCTCCAACAATGATAGTATCAAGGCCAGCCGTTATTTTTTCAGACTCTGTTATCAAAAAATTTCGAAATGCCTTATAGCCACCTTTTAACCTTGGAATCTGTATGCCTATTTCATCTAACCAGGTTTGAGAAATGCCCGATCGTTGTCCGCCTCTAAAGCAATAGATATAAGCATCAGGGTTTTTGTCTATAAAGGTCTTCCAGCTTTGTAACCTTTGGGCTTGAACTGTTTCATCAATAAGCTCTCTACCTAACCCAACGGCAGATGCATTTCCTTTTTCCTTATAGCGTATCCCCACACGTTTTCTTTGCTCGTCATCTAAGATCGCAATGTTACTAGCCTTAGGGAAAGAACCCTTGGAAAACTCTACAGGTGCTCGAACATCAAGAAGGGGACGTTCTTGTAAGACTATTGATAAAAAGTCGTCGCTTAAAGCTAAACTCATACAACCTCAACTAAATATTTTGAAGGTTTTTTCGTTCGACCAATGGGCTTAAGGTCTAAGCCCTCTGTTTTGCATAGGTCTAAAAACTCGTCAACGCTATCTTTCTTCACTACACAAAGAAGGCCTCCAGAGGTTTGCGCATCGCACAGTATATTCTCTTGTTCAGTACTCATAGGACTGATCTGATGGCCATAAGACTCAAAGTTTCTTCTCGTTCCTCCAGGAACACATCCCATTTCAAGGTACTTATGTACATTTTTCAGTAAGGGAACCGAGTCAAAATCTATTTCTGCGGAGACAGCACTTCCTTCACATATCTCACATAGATGTCCAAGCAGACCAAATCCGGTTACATCGGTAATCGCTTTCAGTCCTTCAAGTTTTGATATTTCAGCCCCAATTTTATTAAGTTGACACATCGCTTCAATAGCTATGTTTATATCATCACCTTCTATCTTTGCCTGTTTTTGCGCTGTACTTAAGATGCCAATACCTATAGGCTTGGTCAAGAACAGTTCACAGTCTACTTCTGCCGTATTGTTCTGCTTTAAATCTTTATTATCCACGATTCCGGTTACGGCCAAACCAAAGATCGGTTCAGGAGCATCTATGCTGTGTCCACCTGCAAGAGGGATGCCTGCTTCCTCGCAAACACTGCGCCCTCCTTCTATCACTTGCTGGGCCACCTCTGCACTTAGTTTGTCAATTGGCCAGGCAAAGATTGAAATAGCCATTAATGGCTTTCCTCCCATTGCATAAATATCACTTATTGCATTTGTTGCTGCAATACGTCCAAAGGTAAAAGGATCATCTACTATGGGCATAAAAAAATCTGTTGTACTGAGTACAGATGTTCCGTTTCCTAGATCAAAGGCAGCTGCGTCATCCTTGCTCTCGTTACCTACAAGAAGAGAAGGAAAAGCTACTTTTTCTCTGGAAGACTCTAAAATAGTAGTTAATAATTTTGGAGAGATTTTGCACCCGCAACCCGCACCATGGGAGTATTGAGTAAGTTTGACTTCTGGCATAGTTTATCTTTTCTGTTGTTTAATGCAGAAGTGCTTACACTTCTGATAGTTGGTTTATATAGTCCATTATACCTATGCTTTTTTAGCAAACAAGGGCTTTGCTGTGTAATACAAAATATATGCCCATAATATAAGGCTCGAAATCATTGCAATAAGACCCGCTTCTTCATGCATGTGTACCAAAGACTTAGGGTCAATATCACTGATTGAAAAAACATAATCAAGGCCTAGACCAAAGATTATACTTCCGATAGCAATACTTAAAAGATAAATATACAAAGACCTTGAGCCTAACATCTTCTTAACCACACCGATGGTTACCGTGTTTGTAGCCGGTCCTGCCGATAAAAATACAAATGCCGCACCAGCACTTACACCTGAAAGCATTAAGGCTGCAGCGATAGGTAGGGAAGCGGTTGCACACACATACATAGGAATGGCAATAGCAATGACTATGATATACGAAAGCCATGAATATTCGATCAAAAGCTCGCTTAGATTTTGAGGAATAGCAACCGTTATGAGTGCGCCAATTAAAAGACCCCACAACAGAGGTTTTGCGATATCAGATAAAAGTGTTCCAAAAGCATACGTGAAAGCTTTGGCAAAAGAGAACTTCTTCTCTTCTTCAGAGCCACTAGAACTTGAACAGCATGAGCTTTCTGTCGTTGTTGAACAACAAGACATCTCTTCAGTAGTTGCATTTGAAGCTAAAGGAGAGAGTGAGAAACTCGGGCTAGCTTGAGGAGCAGTAGCAAAACTTGGGCTTGGTATTGGTACTTCTTTGTCAAAAACATTTGTTAATATCCCTGCTGCCATGGCAATAAACATAGAGGTAAAGACCCTATAGAGAGTAAAGACCCAACCAAACATCCCATACGTAGCCAAGATAGAGTCTACCCCGGTAATAGGCGTAGAAATTAAAAATGAAAGGGTAGCCCCCTTGGATGCCCCTGATTTTTTAATACTTGTAGCTAAGGGAATAACCCCACATGAACACACAGGAAGAGGAATACCAAAAACTGTTGATTTAACGACAGAAGCAATGCTCTCTTTCCCCAGATGTTTAGTGACCAAGGTCTCTGGTACAAGTTCATGTAAAATACCGGCAAAGGCCAGACCAAAAAGTATATAAGGCGCCATGGCATTACTTAAGTCATATAAGGCATTTAAAAATTCTAAGGCAAGAGAAAGAGTCTGTTCCATGATTATCTTTTATTTTTATTCTACTGTTTTTGTACTTGTATCAATGTTAAGTTTTTTCATAAACTATAAGATTAAATAATAAAAAACAGACCCATAAAGATATTTTTATTTATTTCAAGATATAATCATCCCAAATATAGGGTATAGATACAAATATAAAAGGTAATAATATGAAAATCAGTAAAATAGTAATAACGGCTATCTTGGGGTTAAGCCTCGCAGTACCAATGATGGCAGGAAGCAAGACAAGTGAAGCACTTATAAAATCAGCAAAAAAATGGGATGTTAAGGCTATCTCTTCTAAGGACCTTAAAGCAAAGATTGACGCAGAAGAAGACCTTTGGATGCTTGATGTAAGAGAGCCGTACATGCGAGGAGAGGGTTCTATCGAGGGTATGGATAATGAAGCCATCTCTTTAGGTACAATCATCTTTGATGCTGAGTCTAAGTTAAAAGACAAAAACGCCTTAATTGTTGTGTATTGTAGACAAGGGAAATCAGCTGTTTTAGCGGCTCAAATGCTCGTTAAACAGATGCACTATAAAAATGTTTTCTATCTTGAAGGTGGACTTGAGTCTTGGTTACTTGAAGGAAATTCTGTTTTTAACGACCTAGGCGAACTAAAGCTCGTTACCGAGTAGGTTTTTTCGACACACTTCGTAGAGTCGAAAAGAACAACAAGTTTCGACACACTTCGTAGAGTCGAAAAGAACAACAAGTTTCGACACACTTTCTTGAATCAAAGCAACTGAATCTGAGTAAAATTTAAAAGGTTTTACTCACTTCCTCCACATTTTCCAGCGCCACCGCATTTTCCACTTCCACATTTCATCTCATGTTGAGCTTCCACTTTTTTAGAACTGTTTAACTCATGCAGTCCATCTTCATCTTCATATGAAACGGGTGTGAAACCTTTACGTTTGATATTTTTCATAACCGTTTGGATATCGGTTTGCGTTTTATCAAACTCTACCTCAACTCTTTGATCAGGGCTTGAAGACTTCACCTTCACCATCCCCTTTTCTGTAATGACTTTATCAATAGCTATTTCACAGGCTTCACAAGTCATTCCACTCATATTAACTGTCTTTTTTACAACATTAGCAGGATCAATTGGCTTAGGTCCACTCTCTTGTGTCAGCAAAAGGTATAAACCCCCTGCAATTAAAAAGGCTGCTAGTATACCCATTAGTACTTTTTTGTTCATGTTATTCTCTTTAAATAGTTTTACGAAAGTTTACAACAATTTAGCTAAAATATCGCATGATAAGAAGGACTAAAGTCCACTGCAGGGAGAAACTAAATTTTGACTCGTAAAACAATACTTATTACAGGCTGTTCCAGCGGAATCGGTTATGACACAGCCCACTACTTACACAATAATGGTTACAAAGTTTTTGCAACTGCTAGAAAAGTAGAAGATGTCAAAAAGCTCAAAGATGAAGGCTTAAATGCCTATCTTTTGGATGTCACAGAACCAGAGAGTATTACACAAACTCTAGCGTCCATTTTGGAGCAAACAGACGGAAAACTCTATGCTGTCTTTAATAACGCAGGATATGGACAACCCGGTGCAGTAGAAGACATACCTACTGAAGTTTTAAAAGAGCAGTTTGAGACAAACCTGTTTGGTCTGCATGAGATGACAAGACAGATTATTCCCATTATGAGAGCACAGGGATATGGACGTATTATTCAACATTCTTCTGTACTAGGCCTTATCTCTTTACGTTTTAGAGGCGCCTACAATGCAAGCAAATACGCCATTGAGGGTCTATGTGACACCTTAAGGCTAGAATTAATGCCTGATGACATCCATGTCATTACAATCAACACCGGGCCAGTGCACTCTGACTTTAGAAAAAATGCCACCAAAAAGTTTTATGAACATATTCATGGACAAGACACCGTATTTAAAGATGCGTATGAAAAAGAGCTGATCCCCCATCAAGAGAAAAAGACAAAAGACCCTTTTACAAAAGATTCAGATGTCGTTATCTCAAATATTATAAAAGCCCTTGAGTCCAGAAAACCAAAGCCAAGATATTATAATACTTCTGCCACGCATCTTCTGGGCGGGCTTAAACGTCTTCTGCCTACAGCCATGTTAGATAAAGTACTATTAAAGATATAAAGTATTTTAAAAGACCGAGTGGATTCTAGCGAACCAGTGCAATCCCAAAATGGTTTGCCTGTGAGACATGTCTTAGTTGTTTTAACTGATCTTCATTTAATGAAGTGTTGTAGACATGCTGCATCATACCCAGCATCTGATCATAAGAGCCAAACAGGACTGACTCTTTCAAAAGAGCCTTATGGGCAATATATTCATAAACCTTTTGTATGCTTTGTGTATCAAAAGAGCACTGTAAGTTATGCAGATACAAACTTGCTTTTACTCCCTCTTTGCCAAAGACTTCTTGTGCTCTTATTATAGCAATCTCTGGGTCCATTCCCTTTGCTTGCAATAATTCAGATATTTTTTTAAAAGCAAAGTTAGACGCAAACCGAAGATGTATAGTAGGGGTATTTAAAAAAAGTATATCATTCATATTCTTGCCTTTTTCAGATTAACTAGTTTAGCTTTTTCATTCTAAAAAATAGCTGTGTGGAAAAAGTGTAAACTTATATATTTGGTGTCAAGTCTCTATTGGCAAGGTTTTCCAGTAACACTGTTGCATATGAGCCTTTTGGCAGTGTGAAACTTAATTCAAACGTCTTATCTGATTTGTTATACTCATGGCGAATGGATTTAGGATAAACAACTGCCTCTCTGCGCAAACCTACTGCATTAACAGTTAAATCATCAAAGTGATGCTCTATCTCACCCGCTATCCCCTTTGCTCTCCAAGCTTTTGAGCCTGCAAGCAAACCTGTTGGAACTATTTTTTGTTCTTTGTATGGTTTTCTAATAGCTTGAAGGTCTATTACATTCTCCCACTTCTTTGTTTTTTGTACATAAATAATATCTCCAGGGAGTACAGACAATAGGCCTGCTTGATTTTTCAACAAATCGCACTCTTCTTGAGATATATTTAAATTAACAAGAAGTTCTTCACAGTCCTTACTTTGGACATCTTGTGATATCTCAATACGTCTTGCTAGCCAGTCATTAAAAAGATAAGATTGATAAGCATGCAACATAATCTTATGTATCTTTTTATCTTTCATTAGCAACTCGCCCTGAGCCACATCTCTTGCTTTTTCAAAATTAGCACTGTCTCTTCCAAAACGCTGGTATCCAAAATAGTTAGGCATACCATGACGCATAATATCATTCAACACAAGTTCTAAGTTATCTGCTGCATCTTGACTCACATCATGAAGGCGTATAAAGAAGTTGTTTCCTTTCAGGTCCCCAATATTTAATTTTTCTTTTGAACGGGAACTTTCTAAAATCTTAATACGAGGATGACGTAGTTTTTCAAAACTTCTTGAAAACTTCAAAGGAAGTGTGATGTATTGCGTGGTTGTTGCGTGTTTATCTTTTAAACCGGCGTAACCAATATTAAAACATTGAAGTTCATTTTCTAGAAACTCTAACATCTCCATCGTAGACATATCTTGTTTTTGCACCTTTGCAATAAAGTAGTTCCCTTTATCTGCAAGTTCATCAAACAAAGGGATCTCAGTAACAATAAAGTCCTCTTTACTTTGTCTAAATTTAAATTTAATAGGCTTATGCGTCTGTTTAAAAATACGTTTCATTGTTTTACTTTTATAAGAGTTTTATATATATCGTACAATTATATCTAAAGCATAATTTTTATATGGGAAAACAGATGAATTTTTTACTTGTAGATGACAGTATTATTATACGTACAGCTATAGAAAAGACACTTATGGAACATCCCAATGCACGGAAGTTTAAATTTTTTAATGCTGATAATGGAAAAGTAGCCTTACAAGTTCTAAAAAGTAATTTTATTGATCTAATATTTTTAGACTGGAACATGCCTGTAATGAGCGGAGAGGACCTAATAAATACAATGCGTGAAACTAAGGCATTTAATCATGTGCGTATAATTATGGCAACCACAGAAGGTTCCAAGAGTCAGGTGATTAAAATGGCGAAAAAAGGTATTAACGGTTACCTTGTCAAACCTTTTGATAAACAGGGTGTTATCAAAGTTTTTGATACTGTGTCTGCAAGAATGCATTAAGATGATGAGACTTTAGTTTAAAGTTGTTTTTAATACCTTGGCCTTAATAACAATTTTATCCGTCATTGCTTCAAAATCATCGTCAGCTTTCAGACTCTCCAGATCTATAACTTTTCCGCCTTTGGATATCTGCGCAAACCCTTTTCTATTTTTAAGTTCAGGGTTTTGCGAGACAAAGGCAGTCTCAAGTTGTTTTAATTCTCTTGCCTTAGATTGAAGAATAGTCTGCATTTGCCGTGGGAGCATCTGTTCTAAAGGAGAAATCTCTCGTTTTGCACTGTCTAAAAGATATCCCATTTTCTGACTAAACATAGATTTTACTTGTTTGAGCTCATCCATTTTCATCTTTAATCTGTTTTCTATAGAGTTTTGCGCATAGGCCTGTTTTAGATGTCTAAGCTCTTCACCTGCTCTTTGAAGCCTTTGGGTCTGCGCGCGTGTTAGTTGCTGCATTAGGCCATCTATACTCATCAATATCTCATTTCTATCTGGAAGTATCATCTCCATGGCTGCTGAAGGCGTAGGTGCTCTTAAGTCAGCTACATAATCTGATATAACCCAGTCTATCTCATGCCCTACTGCTGAAACTACAGGCGTCTTACAATGATAAATAGAATTAGCCACTATCTCTTCATTAAAACCCCAAAGGTCTTCCATAGAACCACCACCACGTCCGACAACTATTGTATCATGATTATCTTTATCCGCTGCCTTGATCGCTCTTGCTATAGAGTTTGGTGCTCTTTCACCCTGAACAACCGCGTCATACAGGGATATCTTGACCAGAGGCCACCTTGTCTGCGCCACTCTTAACATATCTTGCAAAGCAGCACCTGTTTCCGAGGTCACTAAACCCAACCGCATAATGTATTTTGGAAGTTCTTTTTTATGCTCGGGCGCAAAGTAACCTTGGGCTTGAAGCTTTGACTTTAACTGTTCAAAAGCCAGTGCCAAGGCACCCTGCCCTGAAGGTTCAGCCGAGAGTACATTGAGTTGATACTGTCCCCTAGGCTTATATACAGTGATAGCAGCTTCAAGTACAACTTTCAAACCCTCTTCGAGTCTAAACTTTAATCTAGAAGCGTTTCCCTTGAACATAACACATGAGATAGAAGCATTAGAGTCTTTTAAAGTGAAGTAGATATGACCACTGTTATGATAAGTCACTCGCGAGAGCTCACCCTCAACGAAGTTTCGTACAAAGGTGGTCTCAAGAAGGTTTTTGATTTGTTCATTTAGAGCGTCAACAGAGAGGATATTCATTTTGAGCCCTTTATAAAGTAGTTTTACTTTTTTCTAGCGATAAGAAGTGAACTGATATTCATTGAAAAGTTTTTAGAGTATGCCATTTCAAAACCTGCTTGCTCTAACTCTTCTTGCATCTTCTCAATAGTTAAAAAGCCTTCAATAGAGTTTGGTAGGTACTCATAAGCTTCTTTATTATTAGAGATAGCGCCACCTATTTTAGGAAGTACATTATTTAAATAAAAGTCAGTTACTTTAGCCAGTATACCAGGGTGTTCTCTTTTCATAAACTCTAAGATAACAACATAGCCACCAGGTTTTAGGACACGGTTAAACTCGTTAAGCGCTTCTTTACGTTCAACAACATTTCTTATCCCATAAGAGATGGACAAAAAGTCAGCAGTCGCATCCTCAACAGGAATCTCAGTCGCTTTTGAAATAGCATAATCAAACTTAGGGAATTTCTCTCTTGCAACATCAACCATACCATCAGAAGGGTCAACACCAAGAATCTTCTCAACTTTAATATCATGTTTATCGGCTCTTTTCATCCAATAATCCATCATATCACCCGTACCACAAGCTATATCAAGAATAAGGTCTATCTTTTTTTCACCCTTCATCTTATAAGCAAGGTCACACCCTTTTTTACGCCATGTCTTATCAATACCCATACTTAAAACGCGATTTGCTCTGTCATAAGTCGGTGCGATATCATTGAACATCTCAACGATTTTTTCTTGTTTTTCTATTGCCATTATCTCTCCATCCAAAGCATTAAGTCATTATCTAACTGTAAGCTTTGTAAGATTTTAAAATTTTCGTTTTCGTTTGAAAACTTTACACTTCCACCTGTCTTAGGTGCTAAAAAGCATAAATATCTATCTACTATCTCTTTAGTGGCCTCAAACATACCCGGACCACCTTCAATCAAGATGTTTTTATACTCTTTTAATTTTTCAAAATTATCTTCGATAAAGACATTTCTATCTTGAATATTAAAAAGAGGAATCTCTTTATCGAAATCTTTAGTTTTAGAGTAAATAAGCACGTCAGAGGCTTTCCCATCTACCAGTCTTGCATCTAAGGTCGGTCGATCTTCTCTCACCGTATTTCCGCCAATAACAAGAAGATCACACTCATTACGAATAGCATGCACTTTTTTTCTAGAAGCCTCAGCTGAAACAAGACCGCCATCAATCGTTCCATCAAGTCTTTGTGCCCATTTAAACAGGATAAAGTTCTTATCATTCCATTTGATAAAAGGCTCTAATAGAGCCTTGCCTTCTTCTTCACACAGACCGTAATGGACATCTATTCCACCTGAAATAAGAGCTTGCGCTCCACCTGTGGCTTCAGGGTTTGGGTCATAATGAGATACATAAACATTTTTTGGACGCATCTTTTGAAGTAAGCCAGCGCACGAAGGGGTTTTTCCCTCATGTGTACATGGTTCTAAAGTTACGTAAATATCGCAAAACAGGAAGATACCGTTATGATGTTTTAAAAGATACTCATGTATCTCATGAGAAGAAGTAAGTGCTTCTATCCCTCTATCAATACTAAGAGCCATATAAGCCTCTTTGAGGGCCATAACTTCTGCATGAGGCTCTCCAGCCTTCGCGTGAGCTCCAACAGCTATAACAGCTCCGTTTTGCACAATAGCACATCCAACGGCTGGATTAGGATATGTTAGACCTTGATACTGCCAAGCAGCATCTAAGGCCATCTTCATATATTTTGATTTACCATTCAAAATACGTTGCGGCCCTTATTACTTCATCATAAGGAATTGTTTGTTCCTTCACTTGCTCATCATTTATAGTAATCATATTTCCTTCAACCTTAAGTAAAGGTCCTTGAAGTACTTCATTAGAGATAAGAACAACCTTGACTTTTTCGCCAATTGAAGCAGAAAAGTGCTTAAGTGTTTTAAGTTTTCTCTCAATACCAGGAGAACTTACTTCTAAACGGTAATCCCCTTTAACTGGAGGTGTTACATCTAAAAGTGGATTAAGTACACGCGTGACTTCTGCACATTTATCAAGGCTAATCCCCTCTTGTGCGTTAATAAGAATACGATAAATAGTATCCCCACCTTCACTTACTGTCGTTATGTCGTATAAAGACAAGTCCATAGACTCGACTATGTTTTTAATATCAGATTCAAGACTCATCTTCATCTTCCTTATCAGTATCTTTGCTTATTTGTTTAAATAGGTCTTCCATCTTTGCCACATGTGCAAAATGTGTATCATATTCAAAAGTGAAGTTAGGACATCTGTACCAACCCTGATCTTGCATGATATGTGCTTCGACTGCAGGCAGCGCTCCGCGAAGAAGTTTTAAATAGGTATTTTTTTCTTTTTCAGTATAGCTTTGGGCATCTAAAAAGACTTTTGCATCAGAGCGTCCACGTGAACACGTAACTTCTACAACAATAATCTCATGAAGTCTTTTATCGTTTAGGGAGGCAAGCGCTTCAGGAATCAACTCAACGAGGAGTGATTCTGTACGCTTGTTTTTTATCTGTGAAGGGGTCACAGTTGTACTTTTTGCTCAACTTTTGTGAATGTTTCAATAACATCTCCAGGTACAACATCATTGTAACCTTCGATAACAACACCACATTCGTAACCATTGCTGATCTCTTTAACATCATCTTTGAAACGTTTAAGTGAAGTAAGGTCACCCTCAAAGATAACAACACCCTCACGGATAACACGAACCAGTCCACCACGAACAAGCTTACCATCAACAACCATACAACCGGCAACAACACCTTTAGGGATCTTAAACACTTCCTTAACATCTGCCTGACCTGTATTAGTCTCAGTATATTTAGGACTCATCATACCGGTAAGCATTGCAGTAACTTCATCAATCATATCGTAGATAACACTGTATGTCTTGATCTCAACACCTTGTTGTTTAGCAGCAGCTTTAACTGCACCAGTAGGACGGACATTGAATCCCATGATTAGACAATCATCTGAACCATTAGCAAGAGCAACATCATTTTCAGTGATCCCACCAACGCCTGAAGAGATGATATTTACCTTAACTTCATCATTACGAAGTTCGGTAAGTGAAGTACGTAGTGCTTCTAAAGAACCATGTACATCTGCTTTCAAGATAATAGAAAGTGCTTTTAGCTTACCTTCTGCGATCATAGCAGTAAGGTCATCCATCGTTGATTTAGTTGAGATAGAAAGCTCTTTATGTCTGTCATATTCATGACGTTTCATCGCGATCTCTTTAGTTTCTTTCTCATTTTCCATTGCAACCAGTGTTTCACCCGCTGCTGGGACAATGTTTAGACCAACAACTACACCTGTCTCAGATGGGGCAAGTGTCTTAATAGCTTTCTTTTGGTCATTCATAAGTGCTTTAACACGACCATATGCCGAACCAACAACTATTGGATCACCAATTTTAAGTGTACCGTTTGACATTACGATAGTAGCCACTGGACCACGACCTTTTTCAACAGATGACTCAACAACGGTTGCTTTTGCAAGTGCGTTAGGGTTAGCCTTAAGTTCTAAGATCTCAGCCTGAAGTAAAATAGCTTCAAGAAGGTCATCTACACCGGCACCAGTTTTAGCAGATACTGGGATAAATTCTGTGTCACCACCCCATGCAACTGGAGATAGACCATGTTCAGCCATTCCTCCCATTGCCATATCAGGATTAGCACCCTCTTTATCCATCTTATTAATTGCAACGATAACTGGATTTCCAGACTCTTTTGCCATCTTAATAGATTCAATAGTTTGAGGTTTAACACCATCATCAGCTGCAACAACGATAATAATAATATCCGTTACATTAGCACCACGTGAACGTATTGCAGAGAAAGCAGCATGTCCCGGAGTATCAAGGAAAGTGATCTTCTGACCTTTTTGCTCGATAGTATAGGCACCGATATGCTGTGTAATACCACCGGCTTCGCCAGCGGCAACACGCCCTGAACGGATATTATCAAGAAGTGATGTCTTACCATGGTCAACGTGACCCATGATTGTAATAACTGGTGGACGCGTAACTGCGTCTGGATCGATCTCAACATCTTCTGCTGCTTGAGCATTTTCAAGGTCAAAGGCTGCTTTAGGATCAATTGTCGTTACTTCGACTTCAAACTCTTCTGCAAGGATTTCGATTTCATCTTTTCCAAGGAAGTCATTTTTTGTTGCCATTTTACCTAGGTCAAAAAGAACCTTGATGATTTCAATCATAGGACGATTGATTTTTTCAGCAAACTCGTAAACACGAATATCTTCCGGAATCTCTACGCTTGTTACAATAACATCATCAGGTACATCTTTACGACGGCGCTTCTGAGCTTTACCACGAGATACTGAGCGATTTCTATTGTTATTAGTAGGACGACGACGTTGTTGCTGGCCAGCATTTGCAGCATTACGCGCTTCTCTTGCCTTACGTTCTTCTTCAATAGCTTTTTCACGCTCTTTTCTTGCTTCTTCTTCACGGAAGTCTAGAAGTACAACCTGATCTTCTTGGAAGTCCATAGACACTTCTGCCATATCACCACCAAAGATATCCATACGGTTACCTTGGTTTTTACCTGTATGCGCAGCAGGTGCTTTTTTCTTTTTCTTTCCACCACGATTTTGCATCTCAGCAATCGCTTCTGCAGACATCTTTCCATAGTTTGAGGTGAACTCCGGGTCTTGATATGCAGGAGTGTCTGATTGTGATGGTGCAGCTGCCGCCGCTGGTTTCTTTTTCTTAACAATTTTAAGTCCAGAGCGTTTACGCTCAGTAGTGACTTTATTGATAAGAGGCTTAGCAGGAACAGCTTCTTTTTCTTCTGTTTTCGTTTCAGTTGTCGGTTTCTTTTCTTCTTTGACTTCAGCGACTACTTCTTCTTTGGCAGGAGCTTCAGTCTGAACAACTTCTTCAACAGCCTCTTCAGCCTTAGTTTCTATTGCTTTTTCTGCAACTTCAGCTGTCTCTTCTTTCTTAGGAGCTTTTTTAATCACTGGTTTTGGTTTTGGTGGTGTAAAAGAAGCAGGGTTTATTATAAAATTTGTAATCTTTTCTGCTTCTTCCATAGAAACGCTACTGGAAGCGGTCTTAACATCTATACCCATCTCTGCGGCTTTGTCAACAACCTCTTTACTTTTAATACCCAGTTCTGTCGCGATCTCGTGTACTCTTACCTTATCTATCATCAGCTCTTAGCTCCTTAAGTAGAGAATTAATCTCTTCATGTGTCTCTTTTGCGCATTTACAGCGACCTGCCAGTTGTTTAACCAGCTTAGGGTTTTCTATACATGTATCGCAAACGTATATACTACGTCCGATACCATCAAAGGCCTGAATCTTCTTATCTTTACACTGTATACGAATTAAATCCTTTTGAGGGAATCGTTCTCTACACTGTAAACACATTCGAATTGGAACATGTAATTTGCGCGCCATTATATCGTACTTTACCTTAATCTGTTGCGCTTCAAGAAAGTAATCTTCCTTCCGCACAATGTTATCTATTTTATTTGTTCAATTATCGTTCTATCTTAAGTCCATAGTTGTCAAAATCAAGTGTTTTGACTGTAAAATCTGGAAACCTTTGCTCCAGTTTTGTGTGTATTCTCTCTGCATCTTCGTCATAACACATAGAAAAGAAGGTAGAACCCGAACCAGACAAGGTACTCATTAATGCACCATTCTCATAAGCCAGTTTTTGAACTGTAAAAAGTTCAGGAAGCATCTTCATACGTTGACGTTGGTGAAAACGGTCTTTGGAGGCAATACGTAGTATCTCCCAGTTTTCACTATAAAAAGCAGCTACAAGTAAAGATGAATGCGACAGGTTGTAAATCGCATTTTCTTTATTATAAGACTTTGGAAGTGTTGTGCGAGAATGTGCTGTTGAAATCGGCTTGTTTGGTATAACAACCACCGCCTTTAAATAAGGAGGAATATGTTTCTTTTCAGAAAAGACCTTTCCTTTTTCAACAACAGCCGTGTTAAACCCACCCATGACGGCTGGTGTGATGTTATCAGGATGAGGCTCATACTGTAAGGCATGATTTAAAATACGACGACGTGAGACACGTACACCTGCTGCTTCATGAGCAGAAGAGATAGCCGAAACAATAACTGCTGAAGATGAACCGAGCCCACGTGAAAGAGGCACTTGATTATGAAAGGTAAACTTGAAGTTTTGACGCTTTTGTGTCAATTTATTGTAGTGGTCGTTAAAGATACCAACAAAAAGGTTATTACCCTTTAGCTTAGGGTTGTTCTCACCCTCACCCCGGACAGAGACAGAGTGAAAACGAGAAGGTCTAATATCTACACTGTTTCTTAAATCTAAGGCTAAGCCTAAAGAGTCAAATCCAGGCCCTAAGTTAGCCGACGTTGCAGGAACGCTTATTATCATTATAATCCTTTATGAGCAAAAAGACTTTACACATGTCTACACAGCAGGTAGCACATAAAGAGGTGTTGTCTCTTCTTTATAGTCGCTCAGTTTTATTGTTTTTGGAAGTTCAAAAGGAGCATCTATTGGCTCGTCAAACTTTTTCGTCGTAATTGTACCATTGTCATTCATAAAGTAAAGTTTAGCAAAGGCCTTAATGGGTTGATTATTATTAAAAGTGAATGCATTTGTAGCATATAAGGTAATATCATTGATAATACACAGACTTTGCAAGAAGATATATGCCACTTTTATTGCCATAAACGAACCAGGGCCTCTGGTATATACAATACTTTCTATCTCATGAGTAGAAAGTATCTTTTTAAAAAGTTTGGGAAGTGCGTCAGAGCTATACTCGTCTGATGAAAGGCACTGAGTCAAAATGCCTTTTTCATAAACACCTATGAGTATAGGCGAAGCTAATTCTATTACAACAATATCAACCTTAGGCATATGCGTGAGCTAATTCCTTCGCTTCTGCACCAGAGAGTTCTACAATCTCATAACTGTCAGGGTCTTTTAAAAGAGCTAAGGTAAGTTTATGATTTAGATCATGTGAACCAGCAAAGGCCTCATAGTTTCCTATAAAGTTTAGACCCAGTAAAGACATATCGCCAATAGCATCTAAGATCTTATGACGTACAAACTCATCAGGGAAACGAAGGCCTTCTGTATTAAGAACCTTCTTATCATCAAGGACAACTGCATTTTCCAGGCTTCCTCCAAGAGCAAGTCCTTTTGAACGCAGGTATTGCACCTCATGTAAAAAACCAAAGGTTCTAGCCTTTGATATCTTGTCCTTATACTCTGCCTTTGTAAAATTCAGAGTAAAGCTTTGTTGATCAATTACAGGATGATTAAACTTAATCGTAAAATCATACTTCAGATCATCAGAAGGAGAAAGAGTCACATACTTATCACCCTCTTTTACTGAGACCTCTTTTTTAATTTTCATAATTTTTTTAGGGGCATCAAGTTCAACCATACCGGCCTCATCCAAAAGCATACAGAAACTGGCACTTGAGCCATCCATAACAGGAACTTCATCTGCGTCAACAATAATCTTTAAGTTATCAATTCCATACGCATATACGGCTGAAAGCATATGCTCAATCGTTGAGATAAAATATCCGTCTTTTCCAATTACAGTTGCCATCTGTGTATCCACAACATTTTCTGGCTTTAAAGGAATACTTACATTTACATCAGACCTAAAAAACTCTATCCCTCTATTTGCTTCTAAAGGTTCTATTCTAAGACGTACCGGAACGCCTTTATGTAGGCCAATACCTACTAAGTCGACAGGTTTTGATATAGTTGTTTGTTTCATTTCACTTCCTTCACTACTATGGCACTGTTTTTATATTCTACAAGTTTTAATCGGCCATTGAACTGTGATTTATCTAACTCTTCACCATGGAAAACAACGCTGCCTTTTCCAATCTCTTTTAGTAACAGATAACTTCCATCACTACGAACTAATCCGTCTATTATACCAAAAACCTGTATTGAGGCATTTGATTCAATTAGTGCACCAGAATTAATACGGCCAAAAAACACTAAGGCATCGTCACTGTCTATCGCTTCACCAGAACGTATAGTCCTGTGATAAACAGTATGTTCAATCTTTTTTTCCGTAGCGTTTGGGGATGGGTTCTCTTGTATATCTGGAAGGTCCAAAACAGCTGTACTGCGTTTTTTTCGTGTCAGCAGTGTTTTTTCATTGGCATCAACATAAATCGCATTTTTTTCATCCAAAAAGCTCTTAATTTCTGCATCTACACAGCCTTGTAAAATAAGCACATGGCCCTGCATCAGCGGTGCATTTTTCGTGTAATAGGTTTTAAACGTTTCAGCATCATCTATTTCACATTCAAAACCCTTAAGGGTCTGCTGTTTTACTTTCATGATCTGCCGATAAGTTTCTTCGCATTCTTCATTACCTCTGTAATGTTCAAACGGATCCAGTCCTTGTCCATCCATTCTTCAGGACGTACTTCAACACCCTGAACAAGAACACCAAAGTGTAAGTGATCACCCATTGCATAACCACTTTTACCCGTATTGGCAATCTGGTCATTTGGTTTAACAGAATCTCCATTGGCAACTCTTAAACTTGAACAGTGTCCGTAGATCGTATACAGTCCCATTCCATGATGGATAATAGGAAGGTTCCCGTATATACCGTTTTCTTCAGCATAAACTGTCATCCCGTAATTTTGCGTTTTTATCTCTCCCATCTGTACAGAGGCCAGGTCTAAGCCTAAGTGATATGATTCAGACACCTTTTCATTTTTATAATAATACAGACGGTGGTCACCAAAACTTGCCACCTTCGCCGCATTTTTCAAAGGATAAAATGGTTTAATCGAGAAGTTTGATACCATCTTGTCAGAGACCTTGGATGTTATATCATGAATAACCTTCTCATTATTTGCGCGTACATCTTCATTAATAATTTTAAATTGTTCAATGGAATCTTCTATTCCTTGTGTTTCAGGATAGTCATAAGCCAACTCTGCAATCTTTCCCTTTAAAAAACGATTTGAAAGCTTGATTTTTGAGACTCTGTATGACTTTGCCTTATGATAATACGGAATATGCACGCGCATTGTATTTCCAGCCTTGTCTTTTACAATGATTCGTGCATCAAATTTCTTTTCAACTACTGGCCAAGCGACCAAGGCTGCATAATATCCTTCTTTATAAAAAGGTTGAACCTTATACTGTTTATTTTTATTCACTTCAACATATATATCTTCTAAGTTTTCATCTTTTGCCTTAAAGATAACTAGTGCTGAACCACCCTTATATATACCGTAGGAGTTCGTGATTAAAGAGACTAAAGGTTTCTTCTTATCAACGATAAAGCTCTTTTCAACACTGACCGTGTTTCCAGCGAAGAAGTCCCATTTACTAGAGTCAACAGCTGTCACAATAATCTTGATCTCTTTATCTTTAATACCATATGACATTTTTGGATATTCAACTTTTAAATCTAATTTCTGTTCTGGTTTTAAAAGTGCTTCTTGTTTGAGAACTTTCTCTCCCTCAGAAGAGATCATCTTAACCTCGTACCATTTGATACCGCTGTCATCTTCTATGGAGATATCAATAGGTTCTTTCAGATTCCAATACTCAGCTTGTGTCACTTCAATCTTAGGTACATTTCTTTCAAACATAGCTGAATTGTATAAGTAGACAACACCTCCAATAATGCCTCCGAATATAATTAAAAATAGTATTGATGATGAATTGTTTTTTCTTTTCATGTATTGATTCCTTTTAAGTTTTTAAATTATCTGTCTATAGATCTTTTAATAATGCTGATTATTTTTGTTTCAACTTCTTCTAGTGATGTCCCGTCACAAACAAAGCCTGCTGAATGCACATGACCGCCACCGCCAAAATTTGAAGCGAGTTCATTCATATTCATTCCGTTTTTACTACGAAGGGAACCCTTGATTCGATCCTCTTTGGTGTACCTAAGCATAAACGCCACTTCAACAGTCACAAGCTCCAAGGTCTCATGTAAGGCCTCTTCACAATCTACCTCATAAGCACCCGTCTCTTCAAAAAAACTTCTTGGAACCAGGGTGCTAACAAGCTTCCCAGAACATTCCAGTTTGGCACTTGAAAGCATCTTGGCCTTCATACGTATGGACGATAATGAACGGCTTTTAAAAAGCTCTTGTATACATAAAGCATTATCTGCTCCACTTTTCACCAAGTCAGCTGCCATCAGAAAAGCTCTCTCATCTGTTTTGTCTGTTGTGAAGTTTTGAGAGTCATCAGCAAGACCTGAAAACAAGCAGGTAGCCATCTTTACATTGATACTTATGTCATTGGCCTTAAAAAAATCATACAAGACTTGAGTAGTACTAATCGCAGAAGTGTCTATAATGTTAATATCACCATAGTTCTCATTTGAGACATGATGATCAACATTAACAAGTTTAGACGCTACATCAATACCTAAACGCTTAATCGCACCGCAATCAAAACTCATGGCGAGATCATATTTATTAGGAAGCGTGTGTCTTACCTTCTCAACAAAGGGTAAAAAGTTCAATGCAGGATTCATCTTTTCAGTCTTACAATAAAGTGAGACTTTTTTATGCAGACGTAAGACATGTGTATACATGGCCAAGGCTGATCCCATAGAATCTGCATCCGGGTTAACATGTGCAATAATCAGTATATGTTTTGCATCATCTAATGCTTTTACTAACTCATGCACGTATTAGCCTTTTATTTTTATGGAAGTATACTTCTTTATGGTTAATAAAGGGATTAATCTTTAAGTAAGTCACAAGATTATTAAAAGCACCCCTTCCGAAGAAAAAGAACAATGACCAAATAATAATTAAGATGCGTATGATCCATTCTATAATATAAGCGGACTAAGCTTTTATCTTTTTTTATCCATTTTATAAACATAAGCCAAGACCTCAGCTACTGCTTGAAAAAGTGCTTCAGGAATAGGAGCGTCTAAATCAACATCCGCATAAATTGAACGAGCCAGCGGAGGATTTTGAACAATATGAACCTCATTTTCTCGTGCTATTTTTTTAATGTTTAAAGCAATTTGGTCGATTCCTTTGGCTACAACAGTCGGGGCTAAGTCTTCACCCTCTTTATACCTGATCGCAACTGCATAATGTGTTGGGTTGGTAATAACAACATCTGCCGTAGGTACTTCTGCCATCATCCTTTTTCGTGACATCTGCATTTGGATTTGACGGATTTTGGCCTTGACCATAGGATCTCCGTCCATATTTTTCATCTCATCTTTTATCTCTTGCTTGCTCATCTTTAAGCCGTCAAAATACTGCTTTCTTACAATAATAATATCAGCCATGGCAAAGACAAAGGTGATAAGAAGCATAACAAGGGCAAGGATAATAGCCTTGTCCCTTAGCCATATCAACTGATCATGAAGAGGGAAAGCCGTAACCGTTGGAAGTTCTTCAATAAAATAAAAAAAGAAGACAAAACCGATTCCCAAGGTTATCGAAGCTTTCAAGGTAATCTTTATACCTTCAATCACCTTCTTCATTGAAAAAAGGTTTTTTGTTCCCTTAATAGGATCAATTTTTTTAAAATCAGGGATTAAAGGTTTAGTCGTAAACAAAAATCCAAATTGAGCAACTCCTGCACCTACTCCGGCAATGGCCACCAAAAGAGAAAGCGGAACAACCATAATCAAGATCTCTCTTAAACTAATAAGACTTATCTCAAAAACAAGCTCTCTATCAAATTCTCTAGAAAAAAGTGAAAAATAGTATCGGTAAAGATTAAAATAATGATCAACTATAAAGTCAAAAAGAAGTAAAAAACCAAGTATTGCAACAAAGAGAGTGAACAGTCCAGACATATCCTGAGACTTAGGAACATTTCCCTCAAGCCTGGCATCATCAATCTTCTTCTGGGTGGGTTCTTCTGTTTTTTCCTGATCGTCAGCCATTACAACTCACTCTATAAGTTTGAGAATTAAAAAAAGAAAAAAGTGTCAGAAAGGGTTTTATAAAGGTATTTTTACCCTGAGCTTCACGCTGAGTGAAACTTAGTGTTAACGCAGCTGTCGTGACTTTACTAAAGAAACATCGCAATACAAACGATTCTCTTGTTTTGTTGCGATGGCATATAAACAATATTTAATCCATTTTCATAGACATATCAATCCATTTTGACTGATGGATTAACGCACCTGAGCTTATCGCGTCAACACCCGTTTTAGCATAAGACTCAATCGTTTCCAAAGAAATATTTCCACTGGCTTCAAGAAGGATATCCGGATAATTCTCTTTTTTGTACTTAACCACAACAGAGAGCTCATCTGGAGTCATATTATCACACATAACAATATCTGCACCCGCTTGCATAAAATTCTTTGCCTGCTCAAAGGTCTCCGCTTCTATCTCTATTTTAGATGTAAAAGGTATCTTTTTGCGAGCCTCTTTAACAAAGACATCAATATCATCTATTGTCTTAAGGTGTGTGTCTTTTAACATCAAACAGTCATCTAATCCTAAACGGTGGTTGACGGCACCACCTGCTCGCGTTGCATACTTTTCAAAAATTCTAAGTTTAGGACGTGTTTTTCTTGTGTCTAATAGTTTTGTTCCATATGGTTCAATCAATCTGACAAAGGCATTCGTGTATGTTGAGATAGAACTGGCATGCAAGACCATATTTAAAAGCGTTCTTTCAATACGTAAAAGTGTGTGCGAGTCACCTGTAATCTCTGCCAGAAGATTGCCTGTTTCAAAGACTTCACCATCATTTATATGCCAAGAAATTGTAAAACCTTCTAGTTCAGCCAAGGCATCTGCGTAAATTTGTCCTGAAAACACACCGTTACTTTTTGCAATTATTTTTGCAGAAGCAGGTACAGGTTCTGAAATAAGCGCATACAGGTCACCACGGCCTACATCTTCAAGAAGAACCTCTTTAACAAACTGTTTAATCATAAAGCCATCATTCTATCAAGTGCTATTTTTGCCCATTTTGCCGTATCTTCTTCTATAAAGATCTCATTAATCGGTTCGCCATCATCAATCGCTTTAAGTGTAAGATATACATCTTCTAAGGTTGTTTCATTCATGGTAGGACATTCTGGTTTTGTAGAAGACAGCACATAAGTGTTTTTAGGACGAAGTCTGTTAACGAGGTTGAACTCTGTACCTACGGCAATCTTCTGTTCAGGATCCGCGTCAGCAATATACTTGATGATCTGAGAAGTAGAACCAACAAAGTCAGCCTTAGCACAGATAGCAGGATCACACTCTGGATGAACAGCTATTTGAATGCCTGGGTATTTCTTACGGTAGAACTTGATATCATCTAGTGTAAAAAGCTGATGCACCGAACAAAAGCCATCATAACAGATAATATCAGCTGATGCCAGATCTTCATCTATACCTATAACAGCTGACTTAAGTCCCATATCATTGGCAATATTTTGTCCTAAACAACGATCAGGTACAAACAAGATCTTTTTACCCTCTTTCATAGCCGTGGTAATAATCTTTTTAGCATTTGAACTGGTACAGACCATGCCGCCCATCTGACCGACCTTTGCTTTGACATCGGCGTTTGAGTTGATATAGGTAATAGGCAAGATGTTATCACTTTTAATACCTTGCTTGTTCATGGCCTTGACCGAGTCATCAAAATATAAAGAATCTATCATCCTAGCCATAGCACAACAAGCAATCTTAGGCATAACAACACGTTTTTCAGGACTTAAGACCTTAACGCTTTGTCCCATAAAACCAACACCACAGAACAAGACGAACTGGGCATCATCATCCATAGTTCGTTTTGCAAGTTCTAAACTATCACCAGTAATATCACCCATTTCAAAGACTTCATCCCTTTGATAAAAGTGCGCTACGATAGTAACATCTAACTTTTCTTTTAAAGTAATGATTTTTTCTCTATATTCTTCTTGTGTAAATGACAAAATAATTCCCTAATCTATAATTCAATTAATGCAATTATAACAAAGTTTCCACTACACTTTCGTCAATTAATCAAATAGGAAAACTATGGAATTTTTATTTAACACAAATGGTCAATTTTATTTAGCCGCATATTTAATAGGTTCTATCCCTTTTGGCCTTATCTTAGCCAAACTCTTCGCAGGCGTTAATATTAAAGAATCTGGCTCACAAAGTATAGGTGCGACAAATGTTTTACGTGTTGTAAAAGAGAAAGACCCGGTACTGGCTAAAAAGCTTGGCGCTATGACCTTGGCCTTAGATGCTATTAAAGGTATCACTGTTTTAACACTAGCGATTTTAATGCAAATGCCCGAATCAACTTTATGGGCTATTGCTGTTTTAGCCGTTGTTGGTCACTGTTTTAGTATCTATCTTTGGTTTGAAGGTGGAAAAGGTGTGGCAACGGCTCTTGGCGTACTCATACTTATGCTTCCAATGGAAACGGGAATTGCTCTACTTGTTTGGGCATTTATGGCAAAAGTAGTTAAGATCTCATCTCTTTCTTCCTTAATCGCTCTGGTAGCACTCGTGATTTCATCTTTTATCATTCACCCGGATATACCGCATGCGCCGCTTCTTATTATCGGTTTTATTGTCATCTACAAACATATTCCCAATATCATCCGCCTTATCAAAGGTGAAGAGAAAAAAGTCATCTAATGACTATCCATATAGAAGATCTTACATTTAAGTGTATTATCGGTCTTCTAGACTTTGAGCGACATAATCCTCAAGAAGTCATCATTAACCTTGAACTTGATTATAATTACAAAGACGCTTTTATTAACTATGCGGAAGTCTCTGCCTTGATTAAAACTCATCTGCAAGAAAAAAAATATGAGTTACTTGAAGATGCCTTAGACAATTTATTTAATCTTATTTCACAAAACTTCCCCTTAACGAAACAGCTTTATATTAAAATCACAAAGCCTGACATTCTACCCAGCTGCCGTGCTTCTGTCTCGAATATTAAAATTTACTGAGAGAATTTTTAAATTTACCTAAAAATAACTTTAAAATTTTCTAAAACTGTGATATAATCTCGTCAAAATTTACCTAACGAGGACGCTCATGCGCATTCTTATTATAGAAGACGAAGTAACACTAAATAAAACACTTGCTGAAGGACTTAAAGAGTTCGGATACCAAAGTGATGTTGTAGAAAATGTAAAAGATGGTGAATACTATCTTGATATCCGTAACTATGACTTAGTATTAATGGACTGGATGCTTCCAGATGGAAATGGTATTGATATCATTGGAAACATCAAAACTAACACACCTAAGACTTGTGTTGTTGTAATCTCTGCCCGTGACGATAACGAATCAGAAATTGAAGCATTAAATGCAGGTGCGGATGATTATATCCGTAAGCCTTTTGACTTTGACGTACTTGTTGCGCGTCTTGCAGCACGTTTACGTTTTGGTGGATCAAATATCATTGAGATTGAAGACCTTGTTATCAATCCTGAAGAAGAAAAGATCACTTACCAAGATAAAGATATCGAACTTAAGGGTAAACCTTTTGAAGTTCTTACTCACCTGGCACGTCATCGTGATCAAATCGTATCTAAAGAACAACTTCTTGATGCTATCTGGGAAGAGCCGGAACTTGTTACTCCAAATGTTATTGAAGTAGCCATTAATCAAATTCGTCAAAAAATGGACAAACCATTAAATATCACGACTATCGAAACTGTTCGTCGTCGTGGTTACCGTTTTTGCTTCCCTAAAGAAGTATAAGCATTCTTAAGCCTAAGGGCTTAAGCGCAAAATTCCTCTCTCTCAAAGACATTTAAGACCAAATAACTTCTTAATTATCATCTTGTAAAACTCATTATAAAAAGACTCTCTATTGTACAAAGAAACTACTTAAAAGTATAAAAACTAGATTTAATACATATTAGATATTAAATCCTTGCTTCAAAATGTAAGGGGTTAAATAAAATTGAATGCAGGGATACCGAATTATTTACTTTACGAAGATTAATAAAATCAGGCTAATACAATGTTATAGTTTGCATCAACACCATAATAAATATTATGTTCATCTAACATGTCTGTAATCTTAGTTAATTCTCTTAGAGCTGTTAAAGTATTGACACTCATTGTTTTTTGAAGAAATGCTCTTTTATTAGTATTATAGATATAGGTTATTAAATCTAATTCTGTCAATACTTTGTCCAAAATTTTTTCCATTTTAATCCATAAACACTTGTATTGAATTTAATACTTTAGGATTATCTTTATATAGTCGTTCGGCAATCTCTTGACGGATTTCAATAGGTACACTTTCTTTTTTCAATTTAGAAAAAACATAACGCGCTCCGCCATATATTCTTAATTGATCAACAGTAGCATCCAACAAAGGGGAAAAATCATTTTCTTCAAGCATTTTAGATATATTTGGCATTTGAATTCTTTCAAATTAAATTATGTCTATAAAATCATATTATATTAATGTTACAAAATTGTTAACGCTAGATTGATACTATCTTATACAATATTACTTAGCTAACATCCATACTAAAAAACAGTAAAGTTGTTCAGAGTCTATATCTCTTTGCCCTGAGAACTCTTTCTACTACATTATCTATAAAACTACTACGTTTTAATATTACAATAGATACTTTAGTTATAATTCTTGATATCTTAATAAAAAAAGAACTTTAATGCTCGCTTATCAAAAAAGTATCCGTACTCGTTTTCTTATCCAGCTCCTTGTCGCTTCGGCAGCACTTATATTTATCTTTTCATCCATACTTTATCTCTTTATTCAACAGTCAATTTATGATGATAAAAAAAAGGAGTTAATGCGTGTTGCCAAACATGTTGTAGCTAATGAATCTATTCATACCGTGATTGACACTCCTGACAGTATTTCAGGCTTAAACATTGAGATGCATGCCCATCCTGACTTTGATGGCACAATTGATCTTATAGAAACAATTGACTCACAAAAGGTGCACCTTAGTCTTATCTATCCCTTTGATCTAAAAGAGCACTCCTATATTCGTGTCACTCAAAATATCACGAATACCAAAAGACTTCTCAAAAATATTTTAAACAGTATCTTTATCATCAATATTCTCGGTTTTGTTATCATCATCATCTATGCAGTAACGCTTTCAACCATGTTAATTAAGCCTATTAACGCCCTTACAACAAGACTTTCAAATATGAATGAAAACCTTATTCGTCCTATTAAGACAGAGCAGCTGCCTATTGAATTTTTACCTCTAGGTGAAACACTAAATCACTTAATTGCTAGACTTCAAAACTTTGTAAAGTATCAAAAAGAGCTTTTTATCGGTACCGCTCATGAGCTGAAAACCCCCCTTGCAGTAATGAAATTAAAAAACCAGGTCACCTTAATCAAAAAACGTGAGGCCCAAGAGTATATCGATGCTATTAAAATAAATAACAAGACCATAGATGAGATGAACAAGATTATTGCTGATATTTTAAACATTGGAAGGCAAGAAGGTGCCCAACTTGAAACGCCTCAAGAAGTTGATGTGATTGATTATCTAAGAAAAAAGGGGAATGACTTTAAATTACTTGCTGAAAATGAAAGAAAACAGCTTGAAATGGATTTTCAGCCTGATCTTTTTATGGCTACCTTACAGACTACGCTTCTTAACCAGGTAATACAGAATTTTTTACAAAATGCCCTTAAATTCACTCCGTCAGAAAAAATAGTGATGCTTAAAAGTTTTCAAACTGATGGTGGTTTGTGCATACAAGTCATAGATGAAGGGGTAGGTGTGGATGAGAGTTTTGATCATTTTGCTCCATTTAAACGTTCTGGAAATAAAGGTGGTGTTGGTTTAGGTCTATTTTTATCAAAAAGTGCAGCTGATGCGCTAAATGCCAAGATTAGTATTAAAAACCGTACAGATGGGGTTACAGGGGCAATTGCCACTCTAGAATTGAGTTCATCTCTTAGTTGTGTCCTGCCAACTTCAAAATAGTCTCAAAATTTAAAACTAATTCAAGCAATCTTTTGTTATAAATCTTTATCTAATTTATGGGCTAGAAAGCTCGTACTAATTTAAATGATTAGTATTATATAAGGTTGTGAATGTCTTTGTTAATTAATGACGAATGTATAGCATGTGATGCGTGTAGAGAAGAGTGTCCTACTATGGCTATTGAAGAAGGTGATCCAATCTATGTCATCGACCCAGATCGTTGTACAGAATGTGTTGGAGACTATGATGAGCCTGCTTGTATTGCTGTTTGTCCTGTTGACTGTTTTATCCTTGATAAAGACAATGTTGAGACTATAGCTGAACTTAAGTTCAAATATAACCAAATACAAAAAGAAGAGTTTTAAACACCTTGGCAAAACGCACTGCCGTTATTGATATCGGCTCCAATTCCGTACGAATGGTTGTATTCGAACGCACTAGTCGATTTGCCTTTCACTTACTTCATGAAGCAAAGTCACGCGTTCGAATAAGTGAAAATGCTTATGAAAACAATGGGCACCTTCAAGACCTCCCCCTAGAAAGAGCCTACCTTGCCCTTAAAGAGTTTTCTTATATTATTAAAGAGTATAAGGTATACAAGACACTTTGTATTGCTACCTCGGCTCTACGTGATGCCCCTAATAAACAAATCTTTATTAACAAGGTCAGAAAAGAGCTTGGTTTAAACATAAAAGTTATAGAAGGAAAAAAAGAAGCCTTTTTAGGTGGTATTGCAGCCGCTAACCTTTTATATTTAGATTCTGCGCTTACTATAGATATCGGTGGTGGTTCGACTGAACTTGCCGTATACAAAGACAGAAGTGTTAAAGAGACTTATTCCCTCGACTTAGGTACGGTTCGTCTTAAAGAGCTTTATTTTGACAAAAATGATATTTCCGGTGCTAAAGAGCACATACTTAATGAACTGAAAAAGCTTCCTTCAGACTTCAAACATAAAAAACTTGTCGGAATAGGCGGAACATTACGTGCCATCTCTAATATGCTCATGCAAAAGCAAAAGGTTTATTTTCGTAAACTCCATGGTTACAGTTATGAAGTAGCTGAACAAAAGTCATATTTTAAATCTATTTTAAAAGCTGATGAAAAAGAGCTTATAGAGCTTGATGTCAAAAAGGACCGTTTAGATGTCTTGCAGGCAGGCCTTTTAATCCTTACAACGCTAATAGAGCATATTGAGGTCAAAGAGATAGTCAGCTCAGGTGTTGGTGTCAGAGAGGGTCTTTTCTTAGCCGATCTTTTACGCTCAAACAACAACCGATTTCCAAACAACTATAACCCAAGTGTGACCAGTTTATTAGACCGTTTTACTCAAGCCAACAGTTCTTACCTCTACCAACAGTCCTCAAAACTTTTTGATCTTAGCTGCGAAACACTAGAAATAGACAAGAAGCACAAAAACTCATTTTTAACTGCAGTAAAACTTAGTCAAATTGGTAAAGAGCTTGATTATTATGAGTCACATAGACATGCCTACTATATCTTACTCAATGGTCTCAACTATGACTTCTCTCACAAACAGACCGTTCTTATATCAACACTGGTACGCTATCAGAGAAAAAAACAACCTAATAAAGCACATATGCAAAACTATAAAGAACTTCTCCCCTCAACAAGTACGTGCAATGCATTAAGCTTTTTAATGCGTTTATGCCTTACTCTATTCAATGACTTTCAGCAAAAAAATGGGATTGATTTAAGTTTTAAAGATGGGAAGTTGAAAATTAAACTGCAAGACTCTTATCTTCTCAAAGAGAGACTAAAAGAGCTTAAAGACAATGAATATATGAAGATTTCACTCTCTTAGCTAAGATTGGGAGTAATCTATCTAGAAAATGACTTGGTATATAATCTGGAATCTTTGAGCTATTGTAAGTTCAATAGCCTAGCGGAGAGTTCCTATGCATACGCATATCACTCACTCAGTAGCTTAGCAATATAACTAGAATCTTTGACCAATAGTAAATTCAAATGTCGAAACTTGATCACCTACTTCATCGTCAATCGCTTGAGAGAAGATCAACTGGATTGGTCCCATTGGGGAGAACCATTCAATAGCTGCCCCATAAGATGAACGACTAATTGTCTCTGTCTTGTATGTTGTTGGATCTGTAAGATAGGCATTCAAAGCATCTGTATCTAATGGATCTCCCGTAAACAGTTCTTGAGCCTTACCCTCTAAAAATCCATAATCATAAAAAGCTGTTAGACGTAGTTTAGCCTTAGGTACAAGAGGAAAACTTGCTTCTAAGGAGTTCGTAAACATGTTTCTTCCACCTATGCGTCTGTCCTGTCCGTCTCTAGGAGAAAGAGAGTAAGATTCATACCCCCTAACAGTCCCAACTCCCCCCATATAAAAGCGTTCTGCTGTTGGAAGGTTTGTTCTTGCATCCTCTGCACTATCATCATAAAAGATATACGAATAACGTGCCTTATAACGAAAAACCAAGTCAAAGCCTACATAATCTTCAACCCCTTTGTAGATTTTAAAGCTGTTTCTACTTTTAATAAATTCCGCTGTTCCACCAAGCCCGGCAAACTCAAGGCTTGCACTTGCTGACATACCATTTCTTGGCACATAAAAATCATCTGTATTATTAAAGTTCAACCCTATCGTTACTGCTGATTTTTTAAAGTCTTCAAATAAGATCTGATCAACAGATGTTAAATTCAAGTCTGTTGAGATGTCACTGTATTCAGATTCAGAATAACCATAATTTAAAGATCCACTTAAAAAACGTGTTAATCTACGACCTAAGCCTAGGCCCACACCACTCGTTGAAATCGTGTAGTCGTCATAATCTGTCTCATTTGTATAAACCGAAGATGAACCAGAAAAGTCACTGTCATTTAAGCGGGGATTACTGACATTGATACTAAAACTTTTAGTGCGTTCGGAAGTCTCAGCCGAAAACCCCATGTTTATTCCTGAGCCAAAAATATTTCTATCAGAGATACTCGCTGAAAGTAAGACACCACCAAAGCTTCCATATCCACCACCAACTTGGATATTACCTGTTTGTGTCTCTTTAACCTTAACAATAAGATCCATAGTCTGGTCATCAATACGTTTTTCTTCAATAGTTGTTGACTCAAAATACCCTGTTCTTTGAAGTGAATTTCTTGAATCTTTTATATCTGTTAAAGAGTATAAGTCACCCGGTGCAAGATATATCTCACGTCTTGTCACCCTGTCTAATGTACGTGTGTTTCCAGAGATAAGAACATCTCGAATAAAGACCTTTTTCCCTGGTCTTATCTTATAAACAACATCGACCGTCTTATTTTTTTTGTTTTTACGTAAGTCAGGTGACACTTTCACATAAGCGTAACCAAGATTTGCAATGATGGTCTTAATACGCTCGGAGTCTTCTCTAAAGGTCTTAATATTAAAGGCCTCATTCATCTCAAGGTCAATGATTTCACGAATTTTTTCATTATCAATAACATTGGTTGACTGTTCGAGAATAATATCGCTAACCCTGTACACATCACCTTCATACACTGTATACGACATATCCGCAATATAATGAGAAAAGTCCACTCTTACAAAAGGATCATCAACCTTTGAATCTAAATAGCCATACTGCATATATAAATCACGTATGCGAAGAGGATCGTACTGAAGCTCGGTCAACTTCATCTCTCCATCGTTACGGCCCCAGAACCAACCCATCCATTGATGTTCTTTATTAGCGATCACTTCATTAAAATCAGTAGGAACAAAGGCTTTCATACCTTCAAATGTCATCTTTTCAATAACGATATTCTCACCCTTGTTAACCTTAAATAAAAGCTCAACACTTCCATTGTCCAAGGTTTCAACTTCTACTTCAACAATGGTATCTATGTACCCCTCTTGTGAAATAGCCTCAATCAGACGCTTTTTAGCTTTTTCGATCTTTTTCTTATCATATAAAGAGCCTTTTTTTATCTGTAATAGCTCTGTATTCTCTTCTTCATCCCCTTGACCATAACCATCAACTTCAATATGAGAGATAACAGACTTCTCACTAAAATGATAGATCAATACCCCATTTTTTTCTGTTACGTAAATATCTGTAAAATAACCAAATTTATAGAAACGTTTGATTGACTGATCAATCTTCTTTTCTGAAAGTCTGTCACCTACCTCAAAACCAAGGCTTTCTAGAGCAACGGGATCTGATAAATGTATAAGTCCATCAAATTGAACATCATTGACTGTCTTAGCCTGTAAGAACGTGGCACTAAGGATCAATGCCAAAAAAATAAATCTCATTTATAACCTTTGAAAAAAATACTATTTATAAAGTCTAAGATTTTATCTCTACTGGGGTTAAAAAGGAGTAAAAGCACTCAAGGAATTTATGAAGAAAAAGAAGCCTTCTTTATATGTCACTTTTCTAGACTTTTTTCTTCATAACCAACACAGTGATGCGCATAAATATATACATTTTAATCATTTACGCTTATCGGGTCCTATCTAGGTGGGTGGCGAAGATTTTCTTGTCTTGCAGACTCCAAACATAGTGTCTAGTCCATTCTATAACTTCAGTATTAATGAAACATGTTCCAGAAAAAAAGCAAGTTGTTTTTTGTCAGATTTATGTGAACTTTAATCTTCTTCCCAAAACCACTTTGTCGCTCCACCATAATTTTCACCTGCTTTACGTTTCTTTTTAGTTTGAGGGTTAGCTCCATTTGAGATTATTGGGGCCACATATGTTTCTGTTTCACAGGCCTTTGAACAAGAAGACATAAGTTCCATAGCCAAGTCTTCGTCTACGCCTCTATCTACTAGTGAATTAGCAAGCCAATAAGAAGTATCTAGACAACTAAGTCCATCCACATGATGTTTATTAACACAGGCTGTAGAAGTTTCTCTTAAAAACACTTCTCTCTCACTGGCTTCCATTTTAGTAAAGTCTGCTTTGGTATATACTAAATTACTTATATTTAGTTGCAAATCATCTTTGTGCTGATACCAAGAAAAAATCTTGTCCCCAAAAAAGAACATCCCAATAAAAAAGAATAATATAATTGTTATTAATTTTCCAAGATCAAGGTTACCCATGTTATCTCCCTGTATGTTTCACTATATCGTCATTTTATAATAATATTTGATGAAGTGTAGTCTCTTTAAGTAAACCGATGTTTATTTCCAGGCTTTTTCGAGATACTTTTCTCTTCCTGAGCCTTTCTTATACATCTGATAGTGTAAAGAGTTCTTTTTAAAGTAGTCTTGATGGTAAGACTCTGCTTTAAAAAACTCTTTGGCTGCTCTTATCTGTGTAGCGATTTCTTTATTAAACCTACCACTTTCACTAAGCTCTTTTTTTGAAGCCTTTGCTAAGGCTTTCTCTTGTGGGTTCTGATAAAAGATAACCGTTTGATACTGCTGTCCCCGATCATAAAACTGTCCATTTTCATCCACCGGGTCTATGTTTTTCCAGAAAGTGTCAAGAAGGTCTTGATACGAGATGATGTCCGAATCATACCGAACGCGGACAACCTCATAATGTCCGCTTTTCCCCTCAGACACAGCTTTATAGTTTGCCGTTGAAGCTTTTCCACCCATATAACCAGACTCAGCTGATATAACACCCTTTAAGGGCTGAAAAGCAGCTTCCATACACCAAAAGCATCCGCCACCAAAACTGGCTGTTTTCTCTTGGGCTTGAAGTAGTCCTAGACTAAGTAAAAAGATAAATGTGATTTTTTTCATTAATTTCCCCTGTTTGAGAAATTATAGCGAGAATATGTGCACAAGGTGTGCAAAGGACTTGGACAAGGTTGTCCAAGTAGGAAACTTACTTAAGCTTTCCATTTCCATAATGTTGATAAAGATAATCTGTAACCGACACAGCATCTTTATCAGAGATATCCATACCAAAGGCAACCTTCATCTTCTTAACCTTGCCAGCCCAAAATGCTTTTGACTGAGGTCCTTGGTTGATGATATAACCAAAAGAGTGACACATCAAACATTGAGCCTGAATAACATCAAAGTTCTCACCCATTTTAATCTCATAAGAGATATATGGGACTTGCATATCTTCTTTTACTTCTTGAGCACTCAGTGGTAGGATCATTAACGCTGCTGCTAAAATATACTTATACATTACACCACCTCAATTGTTACGGTATCAATACCATTATATTTATAACCACCGTGATTCCACCCAATATCTTCAGCAAGAGGTTGTTCTTCACCCGCTTTATTGATTGCCTTAGTCATGATAGTCTGTTTACCATACTTACCTGGATTAAATGTATAGCGGAATTCTCTAAATGAGTAACGACCATGTTTACCATCATCTAAAATAGAGCTTTCCCATGTCTTTCCACCGTCTATAGATACAAGAACTTCTTTAATTCCCTTACCTTGATCAAAGGCAACACCACGAACCGTCACATGCGAGTTCAAGTATACCTTTGTATCATTTGTAGGGTAACCGATCATCGACTTAACATTCATCGTTGTAATTGGCTTAGTCTTCACTTTTTCATGTGAGTTCGGATCTTCAGTCTCTGTTTCATTATCAGGAATACGGTAAGCTACATCCATAAAGAAAAGCTTTTGATAATCTGTTGTAAGCGTAAGGTTAGAAAGCATTTTAACCCATGAATCAGAATAATATCCAGGGATGATAAGACGCACAGGATACCCATTTAAATAAGGTAGTTCTTCGCCGTTCATCTCATATGCAACGATAACATGATCGCCTAACTCTTCCATATGCATTTCACGAACAAAGTTTGGTGTCTTATAATACGCTGCATTATCTAGACCATTAAAGCCAATCCAGTGTGCATCTTTTTTAATACCTGCTTTTTCAAGGATATCTCTTAAACGAGCACCCTTCCATTTAGCATTACCTACAGCGCCGTTACCCCATTGGATACCACCCGCGATTGGAGAAAACGCTGAACGCCCATTTCCACCACACTGAAGTACTGCTGTCACTTCAACAGGTTCAAAATCATTTTTAAGTTCATCAAGTGTAAATGAAAGTTCCTTATCAACTTCACCATTTACCTTTAGTCTGTACTTTTCTAAATCAACATGCGTAGGAATTTCTGGCATATGCCATCTAACGAAAAATTGATCATTTGGTGTAATCGCTTGGGCAAATACATCTCTAGGAGATTCCAAAAGTGGTGGTCGATCTGAATACGTGATCATTGGACGCTTTTGTGGAAAAGCAACTTGTGATATTTTTTGTCCATCTATGGGTTGAGAAGCAGCTTCTAACGAGCTTCCAATAGCTGCTGTCCCGGCAACAACTAATGACTTTTTAAAGAAATCTCTTCTTTGCATTATAAGACCTTTCATAACGAATGATTTTTTGATGTTGTAATGATACCAAAAGATGTCCATTCAATATAATAAAATTAAAATGATATAATGTTCAAAAAAAGTTATCTTAAGAATTAGTTATCAAACTAGTATTGACTCATAATTTCTATCGTAATACAAAGGCCTTTTATTGTTCACACTTCGCCAAATCGAACTCTTTATCTCTGTGTCTCAGGCCAACACCCTAATTGATGTTGCCAATACCTTCAAGATGAGTCAATCAGCCATTTCAATGGCGCTTAAAGAGTTAGAAAACCATGTGGATGAGAAGCTTTTTGAACGTGTGGGTAAAAAGCTGATCTTAAATGAAAGAGGAAGACTGTTTTTTAAAGAAGTTCAACCTCTATTTCTAGAACTTAAAAGCCTCCATCAAGAATTTACCCAAAATCATTTCAAAGGTGAACTAAACATTGGTGCGAGTCTGACTACGGCCCATTACATCATGCCAAAACTTATAACAAGCTACATGAAGGACAGACCCGATGTCTCTATCAATCTAAAAATGGCAAATACTGAAGATGTTGTTTTAATGGCCGAAAATGGGGAAATTGACCTAGGCCTTATTGAGGGTGGGATAAGTTCATCTATTGTTACGCAAGAGGTTATTGCCCCTGATGAGCTGATTGTTGTTAGCTCTGACAAGAGTCTTTGTCAAGAACATTATATTGATACACTAAAAGATAAGATGTGGATATTGAGAGAAAAGGGTTCAGGAACACGTTCTGTCTTTTTAGATCAGATCACACCCATAGATAAAGAACTGAACATCGTCTTAGAACTTGAGCACACTGAGGCTATAAAAAACTTCTTAATACTAGAGCCAAACTATATAAGCTGTCTTCCCCGTATCTCAGTACTAACCGAGTTAGAAGAAGGAAAGCTTTTTCATGTGCCGATTAAGAACCATAAGTTTTCACGTGATTTTTCACTTATCCTCAATAAAAAACGTACCCCTACCCTGCTAATGAAAGACTTTCAAGAGCATATACTAAAGTGTGTAAACAATTAAAGCCGGCCCTGCTTAACCTGGGACAAAACAGCTGCCAAAGTCAAGCCATCATTTTCAGTCCCATCCTCCTGGCAAGCTTCACACTTGTCCCCTACAGGTTGAATATCTGAATTCATCCACTCTTCAACTGTTTTTATTTTATGTTCTTTTAAAAATTCAACCGCATCGCCTACGCTAATGTTGTTACATGAACATAAGATCTTATCTTTCGCAAAGAGATGTGCGTATGACATAAGTTAACCTTTATATAATTTTACTCATACAGAAGATAAAGACATTTATCTTCTGTATGAGATATCCTATTTTTTTCGCATTATATCAAAGTTGGTATAATACGAACAAAAAAATATAAAGATTAAGTATGACTGTAGGAATTATCGGTTTAGGATTAATGGGTGGCTCTTTTGCCATAGCTATCAAAAAACTTTCAATGATAAAAAAGATCATAGGTTTTGATCATAATAAGTCTCATGAAGAAGAAGCTCTAAAATTAGGCTTAGTTGATTCAATCGTCTCTTTTGAAGAAATCAAAAAAACTGACATTATCATTTTAGCCATCCCTGTAGACGGGATTATTGCCTGTCTTAAAGACTTAAAAGGCATCTCAGAAGAGACAACTGTTATCGACCTGGGCTCAACAAAAGAGAAGATTGTAAGCTCTATACCTACCGAGCTACGCGAAAATGTCGTGGCAGCCCATCCTATGACAGGAACAGAAAAGTTTGGTCCCTCGGCCGCCTTAGATGACTTATATAAAGAAAAAGTAGTTGTACTTTGTGACCTAGAAAACTCAGGTGAGCATCAACAAGAAACAGCCGTACGTATCTTTTCACAAATACATATGAAACTTGTCTATATGAAAGCTCATGAACATGATCTGCATGTGGCCTTTATCTCACACATGCCTCACCTTATTTCTTACTCTTTGGCTAATTCGGTACTGCAACACGAAGAGCATCAAAATATTCTCAATCTTGCCGCCGGTGGTTTTCGCTCTATGAGCCGTTTGGCAAAATCTTCACCAAATATGTGGGGAGATATCTTTAGACAGAACAAAACACATCTTCTAGACTCACTAAGCTACTTTGAAAAAGAGTTGGAAGTGATGAAGAAAATGGTGCAAAATGAAGAATGGGATGAGCTTGATGAGAAAATGAAAGATGCAAACTCTTTACATGATATTTTAAAATAGAAGCTAAGACAACTTCTTATTCAACACTATACGCTTCACTTGCTTGGATTTGATTGTTTAATGACGAAAAAGTATCAAGAGAAGCACTCACACCACTATCTACCGAGCTAACAGCCACATTGACTGAAGAACTTGTACTCTGAAACTGATAGGTTTCTGCTTCTTTTAAGGTGTCATTTCCTGCACTTGAAAGTGCATCTCCAGCCAAGCTGTCATTTGACTCAACTGCTACCTGAGGGTCAGGTCTACCTACTTGAACAGCCGTCGGGTATGGCGATTGGAACACATAACTTGGGATTTCCATAAGTCCTCCTATTGCTTCAATCATAACAAAGCTTCTTACAAAATATGCTTTTGTTTTAAAACTAAAAACGAGACTTTAAGCTTGCAGTCTTTTAACAACCTCTTGTAATCTCTTTTTATCAATTTTATGAGACTTGCCTTCATACAGGTTCTCAGACATCTGTTTAACAAGAAGTTCTATCTCAATATCATCTTGCATATGGCTCATAAGAAGTTGAAGAACCTCTTTTGACTCTTTAGCTGAGATGGTATGTTTTGACTTTTCTTTATTTAAAAAGCGTTTCCAAGGAATCAGTCCTAAAATAAGCCCTAAGAGCAGCCCACCTAAAACAAGAAAACTAGCTTGGATAACACTGATAGCACTGCTACCAGCATTAATATCCTTGACCTCTTCTTCAGCTCTTGATATTTTCAATTCTTCTTTTGGCAGAGGTGAACTGTTTAAAACCTTAATATGGATAGGCTCTGTCTGAATCGTTTTCACGGTATCAGAGATAACATCCATATACTTCAACTCAAAAGAAGGTATGGTAAAGTCTTTTTCAGCCACAAGGGCAGACTTTTGAACAAAAGAGCCAAAATACTTCTCATTTTGAAGAACGTGACTTATCTTAGGTTCTTCATTAAAAGCCTGCGCTCTGTCCAGGTGAATACTATAAGTAGAAATATCTTCTACATTTGCCGAACCTCGAATACCAATAGTAAGATTAACTGCTTCACCTGCATTAATCTCAGTCTTATCCACATGCGCTTGTATGGCCAGTTCACCCACTATATCCACACCCTCAGGTAATGGTTTAACCTCTATCTCTAACTCGTTAGAAAAGACAGAGCGTGTCTTAGCTCTTTGTATAAAACTTCCCCAGTAATCTCTGGACTTTGATTGTACTTGTAAATCCCAACGAAGGGGACCAAGACTTAGGTTTCCACTTTGTTGCGCACTCAGGGCATACATATTTGTTCGGTTTTGGTATCCCTTGCTCACAAACCCCTTGCCCTTATGCTCACTTTTTACCCAGATATTTTTACTCTCAGGTAAAGAGATAGATTCTCCTAAAGCCTGTACATTATTACGTTGTTTAAAATGCACACGCATCTCAAAAGGCTCACCTACATATACAGAGATCTTGTCTGTTTTAAGCTCCACCATAAATGGCTCATTTGTTGAGATAGACATCTTGGAAACAGTTATATTGATTGCTTCTGTCATATATTCAACATCATTGATACTTACGGGGAAGGCTTCTATCACACAAGAGCGTTGTGGCATAAACTCATAAACTAAAGAAAGCTCTTGAGCACGTTTACCGTTAGCAAAGACATCTTTTCGACTTTGCATTCGTCCTTCGATCTCATACCCACAAAGTTCATCTAAAGGGGGTACTCTCACCTTCCCTTCACCCGAAAGTTTTAAAGTAAAGGCAACACGTTCACCTCGTGTAATAGAGTCCTTATCAACGCTGACACTTATACCTGCAAAGGCAGGTAAAGCCATTATAAAAATTATTATTATCTTACCAAGGTTTTTCATTATCATCCTCTTTATGTTCTACGTCTTGCATCTTATACAAGTGCCCTTTTTGTGACTTCTTAATCAGGTTTATCCATTTTTTAGCTTCCAAGTCACTCATATCTTTAGTATTGACAGCCTTTGCTTGGTCTTTTTGCTCTTGGGCTTCCTCTGAACCTTCTTCTTTCTTTTGTGATTTTTGTTGGGCCTCAGACTCTTTTTTCTCTTCTTCTTTTTTATCTTTCATATTCTCTTTGGAGTCTTTGTCTTCTTGCTTTTTAGAATCTTGTTCTGACTTCTGTTTGTCATCCTTATCAGAAGACTCTTTTTTGTCTTCGTCTTTTGACTCTTTATCTTCTTTTTGATCTTTGTTCTCAGACTTGTCTTGTTTGTCAGAGTCTTTCTTATCCTTAGAGTCTTGCTTCTGCTGATCTTTGTTTTCTTGATCTTGATTTTCTTGATCTTGCTCGTCTTTATTTTCTTGTTCTTGTTTTTTCTGCTCTTCTAAGAACTTCTTTACAGCCTCATAGTTTTCTTTTGTCTGTTTATCTTCTTTAAACTCTAATGCTTCCTCGTAGGACTTCAAAGCATCTTCATACTTTTCCAACTTTACCTGCGTATTTCCAGCATTATGCAAGGCCTTTGACTTTAAACTAGAATCCTCAGTAAAGACCTCATTAAAGACTTTTAAGGCTCCTTCATAATCTTCATCTTTATACAAACTGTTTCCCAGGTTATACACAGCTTCAGGGGAATCAATAGCAAACTCTTCATACATCGAGGCAGATTTTTTATACTCTTCATTTGCATAAGCTTCTTTTGCCTGTTCAAGTTTTTTAAAGTCCAAAAGTCCTGCCCTTGCGTCCTCATATCCAAGCATAACAAAGACAAGAAGGACAAAACTTTTAGCCAACTGTTTAGGCACCGAAGAAAAGGCAAGAAGTAAAAAGAAGATAGACAGTGCTAAAGGATAGTAAAAGAGCTGTATATACTGAGGGATCGTCTCTTCTTTTAGGGTCGATTTTTCTGTAATGGACTCTATCTCTTTTAACATGGTTTTAATGTCTTTATCTCCTAAAACAGACTCTATATACACACCACCGGTTTTGGTCGCAAGGTCTTGTATATTTTCATTTAACTTAGAGATTAAAATATTTCCATTATGCTTAACAAAACCACCCTCTTCAGATCTGACAGGGCTTCCCTTAGTTGTTCCAACACCTATGATAAACAGACGAAGTCCATTCTCTTTGGCCAAGTCTATCTCTTTTGTGAAGTCATCACTGTCACCACCATCGGTAAAAAGTAAAAGGTTTTTCGTGTCCGCATGCTCAAGCATAGATATAGCTGAGCGCAGCATCGAATCAAGGTGTGTCCCCTTCTCCGTAATATTCCCTGTGTTTACCTTGGAGAGTAAAAAAGCTACCGAGCTGTGATCAAAACTCAAAGGTGAGACAATATAGTCATGCTTTGCAAAGGCAAGAACACCAATACGGTTATGCGGCGCAGTTTTAATAAGTTCCATTGCCTTTGCCTTGGTAAAGTCCAAACGGTTAGGATACCTGTCTTCTGCCTTCATTGAATCAGAGATATCTATACCCACTAAGATGTCAGCCGACTTTGCTTCCACTACAATCTCACCCTCTTTAATAACAGGCTGGCTCATCGCTAATATCATTAAAATAAATGACATTAAAAAAAGTGTATTTCGCGCCATGCGACTTAGGCTTTTATTCTCATGTCTTAGTCTGTCTAGGACATCTTTGTCAAAGGCGGAAAAACTTTCTTTAGAACCTGTCATAATAAAGTAAAAAAGTATCAGAGTCACCGGTAACATCAGGTAGATGAAGATAGGATATAAAAGGCTCATGACCACCCCTTCTTAGAACGCAGTACAAGATAAAAAAGCAAACTCATAAAGGCAATAAACAAGAAGTAGATATAGTAATGGCTTTTATGAAGAAACTTCTCTCCTACAAGCTCGGAAGTCTCAAGCGCATTGATCTCATCATAAATGCCTTCTAACTGCTCCGCCGAGTAGGCTGCAAAAAAAGCACCGCCTGTATCCTCTGCTATACGTTCTAAGGTACCTTCAGAAAATTCACCCGCACGACCTATACCAATGGTATAAATCTTCATGCCCTCTCTTTGTGCTAGAGAGATGGCTGCATCATAAGGCATTTGACCTGCTGTATTTTGTCCATCTGTTAATAAGATAGCTATCTTAGACTTTGCCTCATTTTCATGCATTAAGGTTACAGATTGAGCGATGGCATCAAAGATAGCCGTTTTTTTACCCGCCACCCCAATATAAAGTTGTTGTAAGAGCTTAGATAGAATGTTTTTGTCATAGGTGATGGGAGAAGCCACAAAAGCATACTCACCAAACACGATCATCCCAAGGTTATCATTAGAGCGTTTATGGATAAAACTGTCCACAATATCTTGAACCACCTCAAAACGGTTTAGGGCTCTGTTGTTTTCATCAAACCCCTGAGCACGCATCGACTGACTTGCATCCAGTAGTAAAACGATGTCATAACCTTCTCTGGGGTCCAGGTCTATCTCTCTTTCACTATAAGGCGAGGCCATAGCAATCACAAGAGAAACAATTCCCAGCCATTTTAGAATTCGTAAAAAATGAGAACTAGCCATAGAGGTTGAAGTAAAGAGCCCCATATGAGGAAAGAGTAAACTTTCTTGACGCTGTTTACAATAATAGGCACAGGCCATAAAAACAAGGATTAGTGCTAAAAGGTAGGGAAACTCAAGTTGCATCCAAGACCTCTAAAAAAACATGGAAATAGCCTAGAGTCTCTTTATCTATTTTTTCGACAGATTTTTTGTATTTATACTGAGACAAACGCTGGTTCAAATCATCTAAAAGTCGTTTCTCTTTCTCACTAAGTGCGACAAATCGTCCATACTCACTTATCTCATAGGCAGCTTGTTTGGCATTGTCTGTGTCTACATTATGGATCTTTTCCATATAGACTTTTCTGAGATTAATCTCTTTCACTTCTTTAAACTTTTTCCATATCCATATCACTAAGATAATAAGAATCATACTGGCTATTACAGCACCGATGATCATCAGTATCAGTAAAGAGTTATCAGGTACCTCTGCAAGTGGTTTGATGTCGTGTAAGGGGATGTCTTTCATTAGATGTTCCCTTCAAATAGACGCTTAAGCTTTACCACTGCCTGTTCGTCAGTATATATTTTTGCAAAACGGACCTGATCTTTACGCAGTCTTTCATAAAGTGCGTGATCATGGGCAGCCACTTTCGCCTGATAAGCCTTCATAGTAGCAGAGTTAAAGTCACCCTCTAACTCTGCTCCAGACTCAGGGTCTTGCAGGGTTGAAAAGCCAAAATTCGGTGGATTTTCTTCTATTCTGTCTCTGACTATAATGGCAATTACCTCATGTTTTCGAGCCAAGATCTTAAAATCAGGAAGATCAAAATAGTCTGCTAAGACAATGATGAGAGACTTACGCTTTAGACGCTTCATCAGATACTTACTCAAGTACCCATAATCCGCTTTTTTTCCCAGGGCATCAAAGTCTAAAACATCTGAGACCAAAGACTGAACGGCGTGAATCTTCTTAGAAGGACGGTTCTCTTTATATAACTTGTCCGCAAAGATAAAAGAACTAAGAAGGTCACCGTTTCTAATCGTAGAAAAAGACAGAAGTGCTTTTATCTCCGCTATGAAATCTTGTTTAAACTTTTTAGAGCCAAAATGAACCGATCCGTTTAACATGGAAGCTAAAACAACATTGAGTTCACGTTCTTCTCTAAAGACCTTAATATAAGGCTGCTGCTTTTTGGCCGTGATGTTCCAGTCAATATGACGGATATCATCACCTGGCATATACTCACGCAGTTCTATAAAGTCATAGCCTTCACCTTGAAAGATTGAAGGGTTGTTCCCGATAAGTTCTGAAAAGACCTGACGCCTTGCTCGAACAAGTATTTTTTTGAGTTTAGACATTAAAACCTAACGCTACGGGATTGCTACGGCTTGAACAATTTTATCAATCACCTGATCCGCTGTAATACCTTCAGCTTCTGCCTCATACGTCAAAATAATACGGTGACGCATAATCTCTTTGATGATGTAAGCAATATCAACCGGTGAAACATAATCTTTACCGCGTAAAAAAGCCATAGCTTTCACTGCCTTAAACATATCAATACTAACACGAGGACTCGCACCAAACTGAAGATAATCCGCTATCTCACTCAAACCGTATTCGCTAGGATTACGCGTAGCAGAGACCAGTTCAATCATATACTTCTCAACTTCTTCGTCCATATGAACCGAAGCCACCTCTTTTTTAAGTTCTTCAAGTTCATTAATACTAATCACAGCATTGATAGAAGCATTCGTTTTATTAGCAATACGTCTTGCAATCTCAAGCTCTTCTTCTTTGGTGTTATAACCTACTACAAGCTTCATCATAAAACGGTCAAGCTGAGCTTCTGGCAGTTGATACACACCCTCTTGCTCAACCGGGTTTTGCGTTGCCATTACAAAAAATGGAGGGGCAAGTTGAAATGACTCTTCACCAATAGTCACTTGCTTCTCTTGCATCACTTCAAGCAAGGCTGATTGTACCTTTGCAGGGGCACGGTTAATCTCATCCGCAAGTAAAAGGTTTGTAAAGACAGGACCTTGTTTGATCTTGAACTCATTTTGCCCAGGATCATAGATCTCAGCACCTAAAATATCAGAAGGAAGTAAGTCAGGTGTAAACTGCACCCTTTTAAAACCAAGGCCAAGTGCCTTGGAAAGAGCATTTACCGTTGTTGTCTTTGCCAAACCGGGAATACCCTCGATCAGGATATGACCCTCACATAAAAGCCCAACTAAAAGACCATCTATCATCTTCTCTTGTCCGATAACGACCTTTGCAACTTCATTTTTAATCTTAGTAATTTTTTCGTTCATTTATCTTCGTCCTATTTAAATTGTTCTTATTATAGCAAGTGAAAATTATGTTTTGTATTATTTGCTGAAACATTATTGCTTGCATGTGTGGAAAAAGTGTGAAAAGCCTTATAGCTTCTTCAAAGCACTCTTTTTCAGCTGTACAAGCTCCACTTTTTCACCTTTATACACAGCCGCTTCTAAACTCTCTATCTCTTGCGTAAAAAGAGCCTTGTCACAAAGTACTAAAGTCTCAAGCAGTTCTTTTGTATTCTTTGCTTTTTTAATTTTTATGCCTTTTTCCTTTTTAACTGTTTTCTTTGGAAACTTAAGCAGTTTAGCTACTATAAAGCCGGTAAGGAAGGTCAAAAGATAATACAGATAATCTATATACTTAGAAAAGTCTATCTCACTTGAAGGCAGATTTACTTCATCGATAAGGTCTTCTCTTTTGATACCATCGTCTTTTATCTTGATTTCAAAGGCAGGTGTTTTAAGAAGGTTTTCTTTATTGTTTTGCAAGTCAAAATAATGAAACGCTACGGAAGGTATGACAAAGTCCTGTTTCCCTACAAAAGCAAAGCGTTGAATCCAAACACCCTTATATCCTTTTTCACTAAGGACTAACTTCTTCTCTACCTTATCGGCAAAGACCTGCACATCTTCTATATCAAATTCTATGGCTTTAAGCTCTTGAAGATTTCCCTCTCCCTCAATACATACTTCTAAGTGTACCGGTTCATAAGCAGAGGCTTCTTGTATATCCAGGTCAGTTTTCAAACTCAGTCTTCCCGTTAAACCCGAGGCGGTCTGATGCACACTTATCTTTAAAGGAGCAATCTTAGCCACCTCTTTTTCAACCTCAAGATCATTTACATTATCACGCCCGACAATAACGTTATCAATGGCACTTTGGGAGGTAAAAAGCATAGTAGGTCTTAACACAAGCTCGTAATCACCCTCTTTTTTAGCAAATACAAGATACTTATAACTAAGCGTCTGGACATCTCCGACAAAGTGTTTCTTCTCGCTTAAAAGTTCAAACTCGAAAGGCAGGTCTGTTGGCGGAGAGAACTCAACGTCATCATTCTTTCCCTCAGCTGAGAAGACACACTGCATACTAAGTACGGTTGACTGATGCAGATATAGTTCATTTTCATTCACCTCAACCTTCCACTCATAAGCACTTTTTGCAAAAAGGCTTAGGCTTAGCAGCAGTAAACTACCAAGGATTTTCTTCATTGCTTATCCTTTCATTTATAAGTTCATACTGTTTATACGAAAGACCTGACTGTTTATTGTTAAACTGTACCTGTCCCTCGTTTTCTACCTTTTTGCCTTTGTCCTTACTTCCAGCTCCAGCTTGGGCAGACACCTTCATATTTGAGCTTCCTGCATCTTTTTTCTTTTCTCCGTCTTTTTTAGAACTGTTATCTGCATTTTTACTCTCATTTTTCTTTTTACCCTTTTGCTGTCCAGTTTGCAACCCCTCATGCTTTTTAGACTTTGCAATATAAAGCAGGTTCTCATCTGTCTGCTTATTATAATCAAGTATCAATGACTTTTTATAAGCCACTCTCGCTTTCTCATACATCTCTATACGCACATACGCATTACCCAGGTTATGATAGACCTTGGCCTTTAAACCGGCATCTGTTGAACGGACCTCGTTATAGGTGTTTATCGCTTCTTCATACTGTCCTGCCTTATAATAGGCATTACCCAAGTTATAATGATCTTCAGGTGAGCGAAGAGAAGTCTTTTTATATCTCTCTAGTTCATCAAGATATCTCTGCTCTACATAAGCCTCGTCCCCTGAACTAGTCGTTGAAAACTCTTTCATATTTGCCTGGGCATTTATACCGACTAAGGTGAGAATGGCAAGGAAGAGTTTTGAGAGATGCCTTTGTAGGCTGGTTACCCCTAAAAGAAAAAACATCAAAGCCAAAAACAGTGGATAATAAAACAGTTCTTGATACATGATCACATCTGCAGAAGAGAGCTTCTTTTCTCTGCTGTCTAACCATGAAGAGATCTCATCTATACCATCTGCTTGAACATAGACCCCGCCCGTTGCCTTGGCAAGACCTTCTACTCTTGAATTACTTGAGCTGACTACAAGGCGGTCAGAGCTGTCTTTTATCCATTGTCCATGCTTGTCTTCGAGTCTTGAACCTGCGCGTGTTGCCATCATAACGACAGAGATACTCAGGCCTTTTTCCTTGGCATAGGCTATCTCTTTTGAGAAGTCTTTTTCATCGCCTCCATCACCAATGATGATAAGGTTTTTTTCTTTGATCTGTGAAAGCCTCGTACTTAACTCTAAGACCGAGGACATATCCGTACCCTTAGTGATAACCAGTTCAGAATTTATCAAGTCAAGTTGATGGCCTAAAAGTTCAGCATCTGAGGTCAAAGGAGAAAGGATTATAGCATTGGTAGTAAAACCTAAAAGTGCAAAACGCTCATGTACCCTTCTTGCAATCAACTCTTTGATAAAAAGCTTAGAAGCATCTAATCTGTTTGGCTCCAGATCACGTGCTTGCATAGAGTAAGAAAGGTCTAATGCGAGAACAACCTCAGAACCTTCAAAATCTTGTTTCACCGGAGCTTGCTCAAACACAGGACGAGCTAGAGAGAAGACCATCAGAGATAGAGAGATATACAAAAAGACCAATTTATATCTAGTACTCTTAGCTATAACACTCTTTTTGCTTTTTTTCCTATAAGACATCATCAAAAGTATCACAAGAAAAAGCCAAAAGAACGCAGGACTTAAAAAACTCATGCAAGCCCCCTAAAACGTCTTAAGATATACAAGACTAAGAGTATAAACGTGAAACTAAGCACATACTGATAGTAATACTCTTTTTTTAAAAAGTTTTGAGACTTTATCTCAGAGCTTTCCATCTTGTTTATCTGCTCATATACATCTGCTAACTCTTCTTCATTGATGGCAGCATAAGACTGTCCACCTGTTTCAGAGGCTATCTCTTGTAAAAGCGTAGGGTTGAAGTCATCTCCCACAGCTATTGTATAGATCTTGATATCTCTTTCTTGCGCCAGTTTCACTGCGTCAGCCGGAGAGATACGGCCGCTGTTATGCTCCCCATCTGAAAGCAGGACAATGACCTTTGTCTTTGCCTTGGAAAAAGACAAGGCACGAATGGCCTGTTCTATTCCCTCACCGATTGCTGTATTATCGCCCGCCATACCTGTTTGCAGGTACGAGACCATCTGAGAGACTATATCTTTTTCATAAGTAACCGGTGAAGCGATAAAGGCGAAGTCTCCAAACAAGACAATGCCTACATTATCATTCAGACGTTTAGCTATAAAGTCACGGACCACTCTCTGGACTGTTTCAAAACGTGTCTCTCTTGTCTCACTTAAGCCCGAAGCCCTCATAGAACCACTCGCGTCAATAGAGAGAACAATATCTATCCCCTGTCTGTTGAGAGGATTTGTCTTGTCTATCACTATAGGTGAGGCTAAAGAAAATATAATCAAAAGCACAATAAGAAGCTTTAAAAGGTCTTGCACCCAAAAACGTGGGCGCTTTAAAGAAAAAAGATGTAAATGAACAAAAACACGCTTGACAATCTCTTCACGGCACTTGTATAAACAATAAAGTATTGGTATCAATAATAAAAGTACAAAACTGTATTCAAATAAAATCATTGTAGTTATTTTAGCCAATTTTGGGTGTTAAAAAGGTGTAATTAGTAAAATTTTTATATTTATTATAAATACTCTTGACTTTAAAGTTGTAATCCTCTATAATTCCCGTCCACAAACACTTAGTGGTTGTTTTTGTCTTGTTAGCTCAGTTGGTAGAGCATCTCACTTTTAATGAGGATGCCGATGGTTCGAGTCCATCACAGGACACCATTTTTTCTTAAACTTTTAAGAAAAGATACTTTTTAATATGGCCCCATCATCTAATGGTTAGGATTCATGGTTTTCATCCATGCCATAGGAGTTCAAATCTCCTTGGGGTCACCATCCAACAACTCTTTTCCCTTTACTCATCGTTATCAACATACTCCAGTAGTAAACTACAGTTCATATATCTCTGCCTTGATTAAAGACAAAATAGCTGTCAGACAAGCTTTATCTGTATACCCCACTTTTTATTAGAGTTAGCAGGACGCAATGTCCTACTATTATCTATATGCAGGCAAAAAGGACATAACTAATTCTTATATCAATGACCTTTTTGAAGAAACCTATCTGTTTTATGTCATTCTATTATATTTTCTATAAATAGCAAGATATAACAATTGTCCACTAATAATGACTATTAAGGTTGTTTTATATAATATGTCCTCCAATAAAGAGTTAGCTTAATAGGAAAGTAGTCATGGCACAAAAGTTTAATCTCACAAGAGACAGGTCAAAAGCCAATTCGAAATACAAGTTCTCCTTTATAGGGAACTCACAAAAAGCAATTGCACCTGTTTTAAAGAAATACAAATCCGGAGAATTTAGAATTATTGGCACGTGCTCTTACTTTATACGCCCCAATCTTTTTATTACTGCAGCACATATTTTTGAAGGTGATGATATTAATGATGATGACGGATTTTATATTATCTTAGATGGTACAATGGAACCATTACAAATAACGCAGATACACAAATACGAGTCTGCAGACTTGGCAATTTTTTTATTGGATTCTAATGTACAAGAGTATCTAGAGGATGTCAATCCAGTAGCAGTGATGAATTTGCTGCCCGAACAAAGTGAAATAGTTGCGTTATTCGGTTTTTCACATTCTGATGTTGATCCATCTAATACTGAAGAAATTGCTAATGGTGATATTTATCAGAAAATGCATCTTAGATCCAAGTGGGAACTTGGCGGAGTGTTGGAAGTGCATACAAATGGCTGTAGGCTTGTAAAAGGCCAATGCTTTGAATCCAGTATTCTAGCAGAAGGTAGAGATAGTGGTGCACCTATGTTTAATTCAAATGGTTTCCTTGTAGGTCTTTTATCAACATCATTAGAATTTGAGAGTGGGTTGCCAAATTCTGTATGTTCTTCAATATTACAACTGGCAGATATTTCTATTAATGGAATGCCAATAAAGAAGCTGTGGAATAGCACGCATAGAGCTGCATATTGTAAAATAGAAAGCTGACAAGGCCCTGCACACCAATATGAATCCCGTACACGGGCTTCATATTGGTGAAGTTAAACGTTAGCAATATAAATTAACACATTGGAAAATTATGGAATTTTTACTTATACACTATAAAGCATTAATCGCGATAATTGGAGGTTTAACAGGTTTACTTGGAGTTGTTTTCACATTTTATTCAAAATCACAAGATTCTAAATTGAAATTGTTAGAGATGGAATTAAAAAAAGAACAATTTTTAGAAGATAAAAAACATCAGATTACTAAAGAAAAATATCAAGAACTTTTTGCAAAAAAAATTGAACTTTACATTAATTTACAGCAAGAGTTATACAGTTACTATGACAATATTTTAAATGTCGGTAGAGAATATTTTGATATTGATGAATGGGGAAGAGATAGCTACACTAAAATAACAGAAAAAAAAGTAATTGTTGACTTATTGGAGTCAATTAACAAACATTTTAATGGTAATCAATTTTTGATTTCTAATAAATTAGAAAATAAATACAAAGTTATTCAAGAAGCTTATTCAAAATCAAAAAAACATTTTGATGCTATGCTAGATTTAGTAATATCAGACCCAGATGAGGCAGAAAAAGAATACGATAAAGGTATTGCTGAATTTTATGCTAAACACAAAGAAGATATAAGTGAACTAATAAAAATTATTGAACAAGAAATTCAAGAAATAAAACTTAATATTGGTTTCGATAGCTAAAATGCCAACAAAACCTCGTAGCCAATAAATGCCCTAGCGGTCATTTATTGGCTAGAGTCAGTCGTTATATTCACAAGAAGATATGAAACACCCTCTAAAAACAGACAAACTTTAATTTACTCACTCATTTCAAAGACAATCACAATAAAATAACACGTTATTAAACATTCGTTATCCTGGGGTATATTTTCTTGTGCTAGTATGCTTTTATTAAATATATGTAAGGAATGTATTATGAATTTCGGTGATCTGTTTTCATTTTCAAGTGCTAAGTGGCAAGAGAGTATTGTGCCTTTTCCTACTGCCTTAAAAGAGATACAAGCTATTAAGATCAAACATATCAACAGTAAACAAAGTGCACAGCTTAGTAAAAAAGAGATACATGACTTTTTGAGCTTTATGCAAAAGGGTTCATGTAACAAGGTACTTAAGGGAGCGACCCGTTATCAAATAAGTATAGAACATGAAAGCGGTGTTTCTGATTATTATATTCACGGGGATGCTTTAGGGCCAGAGCCTGGAGGCTTGGTGCAGGCTAGTTTTGAGCCTCATAAAAGAGGTTTTGAAGTCTTTTTACACTCTTTTTTTTAAGTTCTCTGTCCAAAGGATTTTCTAAAACACTCTTCTTCCAGGTGTTTTACCTCTTTCTCTTGCACCGGAGCACTCAGCGTTTTTAACATTGTAAAAGACCTTGTTCCTGCCGGGTTTGAATGCTCTGAGCCTTCAACTTTTTCAAAACCCAGCCTTTCATATAATGAGATTGCAGGACTGGTATCTCTCACCGACAAAGACATTTGTGAAAAGATCTTAGAGACTTCAATAAAAAGCTGGTTCATAATGGCCGTCGCGATTCCTTGGTTTCTAAACTCGGGTTTAACGGCTAAGACAAGTTCGGGAGTATCATGATCAACATGACCATAGCCATTAGCCAAGATACGAACCCAAGCACCACCTGCGACTTTACCCTCAGCCATCACATACACACCGATATCGCCACTATAAGAGCCATAGTTTCTCTCATACTGTTCAAGTTCAGGATAGTCCTCTAAACGCTTACCACTCTCATCTAAGCGCGCAGCATAATAGAGCAACTCTTTTGCTAGGTATTGCTCACTTGAGCGTAAAAAATATAATTCTGTTTGCATATGACATTATAACACTTCAAAAAGTACGATAAGGCATTTTTGAAAAAAGTTTCCGTTATCATCAGACACCATCAAGTAAATGTTGTCTTTGATATGTGTTAAACCCTCAAAATTATCCAAAGTCCAGCCCTGAGTACTTTTAAGTGAGGCTAATATCTCAGAGTCACATGGCTGTCTATCACATCCTTTGATAAAGACCTTTTTCAAGACAATGTGATGCCCTTTTATCAAGGAAAACTCTCGTTCCAAGACCAAAATGTTTTCATCTTCTAACAATTCCAGAGCCGTTATCTTGCCACTGGCTTTAAAACGCCACCTCTTATCAAGACTATAAAGGGTATGAGTACCTTCATTTAAATGTTTTAAGGGTGCTTCAGGAGCAGTTATCACACCAAACTCAGGATGATATACTACGGACTCGAGCGCCTTGTTTTTACTTCTATAGTTTTTTGCATCTTTTAAAGATTCTGTTATCTCATAGTTTTTAATCTTGCGCGCACCAAAGTCAAATAAAGAGACCTTCGGTATCTGTTCAAAAGAGACGACTAAACCGTATTTTGTCAAATCCATACCCTCAGAGTCACGCTTTTTCCTCGTAAATGGTTTTCCTTTTTTACTCAGTAAGCTCTGTGCTTGAATCAGTTTAAGCTCTTTTATTTTTTTATCTTCTATTTGCAGTGAAAGTGTAAAAAGGTTTCCTCTGTCACTTAAGGCAAAGAGGCCTTTTTTTTCATTATAGGCCAAGGCCGATATTCCCATAAAATCGATATCGTTCATAGGTTTAAAAGAGATCTCTTTGCTGTCTAAGACAGAGATACCGGGAAGTTTTATTGCTTTATTATAAAAAGGAAAGATATTTATTTCTTTCATCTGGGCTTGAAGACTTAGGGATAAAAATAAAATAAAGAGTATTAACCTAATGAAAAGCATTGCAAGAACCTTGAATATTTACACACATCTCTTACATTCCCATTTTTGCACGTACTATCTCTTCATTATCCACATACTGAACACAGTTCTTACCTTCTAGTTCAATACAGATCTCTTGCCATATCTTAGTGTGTCCGTCTCCGGATACATTTTCCCCTAGAACAAAGACCATTGCATGGGCATATTCGTGAGGGATGACTTCTTCTATCATATAGTCTTCACTCTCTTTAAAACGTTTTTTGTTCAGATATATCTTGATCTCATTGTCTTTGTAGATCGTTAAACCGTATAAGTTGCTGTGAAACTCGTCTGAGATGATAAGAGGAAGATGTAGATCGACATTGTATTTCTCACGAATAAGAGCTAAGACTTTCTCCTGGGCCAAGTCGACACGGTTTTGTATCTTGTGGGATATAGGGTTGTTTTTAAAGGCCTTGCTCTGATTCCAGTTGTAGAGTAAATAAGCTGTAGCAAGAAGTATAGAGAGGATAAAGAACTTTTCAAGGCTTTTAGTAAACTTCATTCCCAATCTTCAAACTGTGAACTCTTATGTTTGTCTTTTTTATAACGTCGGTTATTATTGCTCTGTTCGAGCTTATTCGCCGTGTGCAAGATATCTTGTGATATCTCTTCTATACTCAGATCACTCTCCGCCAAACTCTTCATCTTTTTAACAAGATTTTCCAGGTCCGTCAGCTCACTTTTATATAAGGCAATGGGTTCACTTCTATCAAGGTATTTTGAGTTATTGACTATACGTTTAATATATTGTTCTTTAGTAGGCTCTTCACTTTTAGTTAGATAAGAGATAACGCTATTAAAAAACCGTTCAAGCAAACGTATATAACGTAATCTTTGAGCATTCTCTACTCTTTTTTCTGATGCCATAAGCCCTCTGTATTGTAAGGAAACTGTAATCTTAAATTAAAATTTCTTCTATTTGAGTATAATTTTATCGTAAATAACATAGAGGAGAGATTATGCAAAAAATTTTAATCATTTTATTCTTATTCATAAACAGTATCTTTGCTGAAGTCATTAATGAATACCCCACTTCTGAACTTCTAAACTCTGGTATTAAGGTGATTGATATTCGCACCCCAGAGGAATGGAAAGAGACAGGACTTGTACAAGGTGCTATACCCATTACCTTTTGGTATTCTGATGGAAGCTATAACCTTGCACTGTTTATGAACACCCTTCAAAAACATGTTAAAAAGGGAGAGAAGTTTGCGCTTATCTGCCATGTTGGAAGCCGTACATCTGAAGTGTCCGCATTTTTATCTCAAGAATATAACATGAAGGTCGTCAACCTGCTAGGCGGGATGGACTATCTTCATAAACGCGGTTATAAAACCCAGAAATACTCAGAAAAATGAAACCCTCTTTAAAGACAGTTCTACACGTCATGTTTACTATCTTGATACGTGTTGTACTTGTCTTCTCTTTTATTTTCCTTCTTTTATACGGACTCTACCTCTTATTGGACCTTACTCTAAACTAAGTCATAAAAATATTATATATTGATAAAATAAAACATTAAAAAACTTCTTTAAGCATAAGCCACTATAATAATAAATGCAAAATAAAAACTTTTCTCAACTTCTTCAAAACAAGTCGTCTTATGCCCAGCTTGTAGACAGTATGCTTAATGGTTATGCGGTCAATGAAATCATTCTTGATTATAAGCATGAACCTATAGACTACCGTTTTTTAGAAGTAAACGACTCCTTTGAAGAACTTATGGGGCTAAGACGAGAAGATGTCATTGGTAAAAATATTTCTGAAGCTATCCCAAGTATAGACAAAAGTTGGATAAGTCTGTGTGCGGATGTTGCTCTTAATCAAAAAGATATCTGTACAGAGTATTACTCAACAACACTGGACAGACACTATCATGTACGTATTCAAAGTCAAGAAAAGGGAATTTTTATCACCATTTTCAATGATATCACCTCCCTTAAACTAGCCCATGAAGAAGTCCAGCAACAAAAAAAGTCTTACGAGACGCTTTTTAACAGCGTCCGTGTAGGACTGATTCGTACAAGTATCAACGAGGGAAAAATACTTAAGGCTAATCCTGCCTGCGCAGAGATGTTTGGCTTTGACAACTTACAAGACTTTATGAATACACATATCATTGAGTTGTATCAAAGCCCTGAAGACAGAAAACAGCACAGGGCCAAACTGCTTAGAAATGGTAAACTTAACCACACAATCCTACACATGAAAAAGGCCAACAATAAGCCGCTTACGCTTGCAGTAAGCTCAACCTTACATTATGAAAACAATCTTCCTGTTTGGATAGATTCTACTATACAAGACATCTCTAAACAACAACGTGCTGAAGAGAGGTTAGAGATGAACAGTATTGTTTTTGAGCATACCCTTGAAGCCGTTGTTATCTCAGATCAAGACTATAAGATCCTTACTGTGAACAAGGCCTTTACCGACATCACCGGTTACAGTAAAAAAGAGGTAATAGGTAAAGACTTCACCATGCTTTGGTGTGATGAAAATAAAAAAAAGAGGCAGTGTCAAAGTATCTTAGAGGAGCTTTCGTTAAAGGGTTCATGGCAGGGAGAAGTCGATAAACGACATAAAAAAGGACATAGGTTCCCTGCGCATCTTAGCGTTATAGAAGGTGAAAAATCTAAAGAGATCAAACATTACATCTCCATGTTTTACGATATCACGTATAGAAAGAAAAGTGAATACAAACTCTATCAACTTGCCCATTTTGACACCTTAACAGGTCTTTCAAACCGTCATGCCTTTATGGATAGACTTGAAGGCTCCGTACAAAAAGCGAAGCGTTATAAGAGCAAATGTGCTGTTTTTTTTATGGATTTAGATGGTTTTAAAGCCATTAATGACACCTATGGGCATAATGGCGGGGATGAAGTACTGAGCACAACAGCTACACGGCTTAAAAAGATAATTCGCAAGTCAGATATGGTGGCTAGAATGGGCGGAGATGAGTTTACTGTCATCATCGAAAACTTGACAGATATACGTTGCCTTACCATTCTTGCGCAAAAGATGATTGATACCGTCGCACAAGACATCACTTTAAAAGAGGACAAGGTCAATGTCACGACGAGTATAGGCATTAGTATCTATCCTGATGATGCCTGTGATCTTGAGTCCGTATTAAGACATGCGGACAATGCTATGTACAGGGCTAAGGAACTGGGTAAAAACAATGTGCAGTTTTTTACAAAAGAGTTAAATATAGACTCTGTAAATCAAATGATATTTGAGATGGAACTCAGGCATGCTCTTGAAAAAGAGGAGATGTTTATCTACTATAAACCGCGCATCTGTTTGCAAAGTGATAAGGTTCTTGGGTTTGAAGCCCAACTGCATTGGGAAAATGAGACCTATGGAAAGATCTGTTCGCAGGACTTTATGCCTGTTGCTATGCAGAGTGAACTCGTATATGAAATCCTCGACTGGACCCTTAAAACCTCTATAGAACAGATCTCAACGTGGAAAGAAAAGTTTCAAAAAGAGTTTTCACTAGGCCTTAGTATTCCCGACAAACAACTTATGCAGAAAAATTTTTCTTCAAGCCTCAATAACTCTCTAAAAAAATACGCCTTTGATGCATCCAACCTACACTTTCAAATACAGCAAAACTCACTTATGCAAGAGAATATTTTTCAAAAACTGGAGGGTTTACACCATAAGGGCATTAAACTGATAATAGAAAATTTCGGTAAGGGAGTTTCAGCTCTATCAGACTTGAATAAGCTTCCCATCCATGCTTTTAAAATCGATGAAAGTTTTGTTCAAAATGAAGACAATAACCTGATGTTACGTTCACTTATACAGCTTGGCAAGAGTTTAAATACAATTCTCCTTGCTTCTGGCGTCAATGACGCACAGACCTTAGCTGTTTTAAAAGAGCTTGAATGTGATCAAGCAGAGGGAAAGAGTCTCTACCCTGCTCTTAGTCCGCAGGAGATGACCCTTTGGCTATCTGGAACTATGAACTAATCTCTACGCCCTTAGCCTTAGCAATCTCAGATAAAAGACCACCCATTTTTTTAGCCGCTTCAACCATCTCATCTTCAGAGTGTTCTTGAAGGATCATACGAGCGATATCAGGAAGAACCTTGATATAGATCTCACGTGCATCTTCATAAGTCAACTTCCCTTCTTCAATGTTTCCTGCAGTTGAGTGTAGGACCATCGCCAGACCTAAAAAAAGTTCTTGTGAGTTTAATTCTACTTCTTGTTCTTCCATATTTTCATCCTCTAATATAGTTAGGAACTATATTTGCTTTGTTTTTTGTAATTATACTCTAAAAATCTTTGAAGGTTTTGCATGAGAAAGTTATAAAAAAGGTAAACACATTGAAACTCGTTGACGCTTTATCTTTAAAACTTAAACTTTATCTTCTTTTAGCTCTTATTCTTCTGGGGTTTATCTTAGCTGCAGCCATAGGCTATTTTAATATGCATAAGATGAAAAACAACCTTGACAACTTATATTTTGGAAGCTTTGTACCTGTAAGCGAACTCAGTCAAATCCAAAATGCTTATAACAAAGATGTCACCTTAGCCTTTTATCAACTTAAGAGTATGAAAATAAGCCCCGCAATTGCTGCGGCTAAGATGGATGTCAGTCGTCAAAAGATAATTAATATATGGAACTCATACAAGTCACATTTCAAACGCGATTATGAGCTCTCTTACCTTGAATATGCCGACAAAGAACTCTTAAAATCGACTCACTATCTTAAACGTATGAGTCAAGCTATCAACGATTTAAAGACTGAAGACATACCTAAACTCTCTTCAAGAACCTTGCTAAATAGAGTAAACGGTATTAATCAAGTCATTGACAGTATTTTAAAATACGAAAGAGATATTGCCCAGTATGAGCGGAAAAATCTCATTATTACCTATGAAGAGACCCTTTATAAGCTTGCGGCTGTGCTTATCTTCATCATTGCCGCTGCTGTTATTGTGATGATCCCTATTTTTAGAAGCATTCAAAACAGTGAGTTTTCCTTGATCAAGGCATCAAAAAAACTCCAGTCAGCCAATAAAAAGCTTGAAACTGCTTCAATTACGGATGCACTGACAGAACTTTTTAACAGACGATATTTTAACCTTGTGTATAACAGAGAACTCACACGCTGTATACGTGAGAAAAAATCTCTTGCCTTTATGATGCTTGATATTGACTATTTTAAAGGTTATAACGACACTTATGGTCATCTTCAAGGGGATGAGACACTCAAGAGCATTGCTCAAGAAATGAAAAATACACTTAAGCGTCCAGGAGATTATCTCTTTCGTTTAGGAGGAGAAGAGTTCGGAATTTTGATTTCAGATATTGAGGAGGACAAGGCTTATCACATGGCAGAAAAGCTCCGTCAAAACATCCTTGCCTTAGAGATTGAGCATAAGGCCAGTAAGGTAAGCTCTCATCTTAGTATTTCTATTGGTCTTGTCAATCTCTTTCCAAATCAAAACTCTGAGTCTGAGGAGATCTTGCAAAAAGCCGATGAAAACCTTTATAAAGCCAAAGCAGAAGGCAGAAACTGTGTTATCTCAAGTGAAATGTACCCAAAGCTCAAACCACTCAATAATATTTCCGCTTAAATATTTGCTTTTGCCATTAAGGTAAATGCCATATCATGAACCTTTGCTTCCTTGGATACTTGACTAAACCCAAGATGTTCATAAAAGCCTATAGAATCTTCAAAGGCACCTACGGTACAAACTTCTTCTAAACTTTTTTCTAAGGCAAAAGAACAAAGCTCTTTCCCTAGCCCTTTTCTCTCTTGCTTAATAAACAAAAAAGCAATGTGACAAGGTTTTTCCAGCTCTAAAACCCCTTTAACCAAAGCACCGTCCATGCTCATATAAAAAAGATTATCACTTAAAAAACGTTTTTGAAGAGACGATAAAGAGATAAGCTCTTTAAAGGCTTTTTTACCCGCATCAGAGTACTTCTCCTGCATACGGCTTTCAAACACCTCTAGCATTAAAACAGAGATTATTTCTAAGTCTTCATACTGAGCTGTTCGTATCGGCATTACTTTTTAAACCTAAAGCCCTCTTTGGTAAAAAGCTCTCGTAAACGTTCTTTGCAATCGCCTTGAAACTCCATAAACTCTTCTTTATACACCCCGCCAGAGCCTAAAGATTTTTTGATCTTTTTAAGCAGTGCATTTGCCTCATCTTTTTTAATCTGAAAAGGGCCTATCAAGGTCACGGGTTTACCTTTTCGTTTTTCAAACTTAAACACTAAGAAGTGTTTTGCCGGTTCAACAAGCTCTTTTTTTGTAAGTACTTTTTTCCCCTGTACAACATTCCATTCATCTTCGAACTGTGCACCAATGTTTAGATCAAGCTTTTTGCCTCTACTCACTCATCTCTCCAATATACTCAAATCGTTTTACTCTTTTCCCCTCATACTCAACTTCTTCTATAAACATAGCTAAGGGACGTACCCACAAGGAGAAGTCTCCATACAGTGTTCTATACACTACAAGTTCTTCTTCACTCTCACTGTGCCTTGCAATGTCAATGACCTCATACTCCGGACCCTTATAATGTCTGTACTTTCCTGCTTTTAAAATGGTAATATTCCTTTTAACGGGTTTGATGAAGATGAAAAGTCCAGGTTTATTCCTGAAAGTGCACCTTGTTTTGAATTCAGTACCGAATTAATATCCCCTAGGTCCGTTGAAATCCCTGAAGATGAGGCCCCAGCTTTTTTCATTAGCCCTGAATGTAACTCTTTTTCAAACTTCTTCACTTCTTTTGAAGCCATAGACTTTAGACCCTTTGAGAGTTGCTTATCTAAATCACTTTTAACCCCGATAGAAGGTGCTTGCAGTTCCCCCTTGATATCTACATGAACATTAAAGGTATGTATAGAGGCAAGAAGGTCATTGACAAGCTTTTGCGAAGGCATCTTCATATTTACCTTCTTGACCTTGATATCACTTTTAGCACTTATCACCGTATCTACAAGCTCACCCTTAAGAACTGCGTCTGTTACTATCTCTTTCATCTGTAGGCTATCTAAGTCATAAAGTTCTTTTTCAAAGCCCTTGAGCTGGATGTCAAAACTCGTCTTTGCCTTGTCTTCACGTCTGTCATCAACCATATCTGCCAGTATATGTTTGTAGCTTGTACCCTTTGCATCAGCGTGTAGTGTCATTGGCTTGCCATAAAGCTTTTGGTTTGAGCATAAGTCTTTGATATCAATATCAAGCTTGTCATTATCTAACACCATATTGATCTTGGCCTTTTTGATAAGAAGTTCAGGTACCTTAGAGTGGTTAGCATATTTAATCCATCTTCCCTCACCACGAGGAGGTCTGACCTCTTTACTGACAGGTGTACTGTCATCACTCAAATAAGGTTTTGCCATCTCATAATACTTCAAGACTGTTTTCATGTAGCCACCGACCTTGTCATTGACAAGTGTTCCTACTAAGTTTGAGCCACCGCTTGCATTTAATGAATACTTATTTTTAAGTCTATTGTAATCCTCGTTTGGCAAGTCTTTTAGCTTTGTTATCTGTGTTTGCAAGCGTTTTTTATCTGCATTAAAATCATTTTGCAAGTTGGCATATTTTGACTTGAGCGATTGAATTTTATCTTTTAAGACTTTGATGTCTTTAGATGCTGAGGCTATCGTTTTGATATCAGCGTCTTTTAAAGACTTTTCAAGTTTCTTTGCATCGATTTTTATGTTCTCGACCTCATTGGCTGCTTTTAACTCTTTCGATATTTTATTCCATTTATCTTGGGTAGCTTTGATGTCTTCTTTAAGCTTTTGCGCCTCTTTGACAGACTTTAATTCTTCTTTATCTAAGATATCATTCACATCCGGCAGAGCAAAGGGGCTTGACTCTTCATTCCCTTTTGTTTTCTCATCAAGCTGTACATTCTTGCCAATGTTTTGAATAGTAGAAGTATATGGATCTGCACGCTTAGACCGTTTTGTATCAAAGGCCACAGCCTTCACATCCAAGTCCTCAATCATCGCTTTTTTCTCAAGTAAGGCAGAAAAACCAAGGTCAAAAGCTATCTTCTCAATCTGCACAAGGTTATGTGTGAGTTTATCTTTGTCAGCCACCTCAATACCGTTGATACGTACACTTAAATCTGACAGGTCAGAGCTAAAATCTTTTACACTGACCTCGGTTTGAAGAGAATAAGAAAGCGATTTTTCCAAGGCCATCTTTGCCAAAGGATCAAATAGAAAAAGCACAAAAACCGAAATGACCGCAAAGATTCCTGCATATACCCCAAGTGCCCACCAACGAAAAATTGAAATAGTTTTTGCGTCTTCATTAAATAGCTTCATCCATCTTGTCAGCTTCCATTCATTTAGCTTTTCGCCTACTTGAACACGGTAGAGACTTATTAAGATGTTTAAGATAAAAAACATAGGTATCGCAAGCACTACCGATACCAGCAAAGATCCCGTTACAAGCGTATAGTTAAACTCTGACCAACGCATAAGAGTAGAGTTGTAGAGCATAGTAAAAAAGCCATTAAGCATTTCACTGTTTAAGACCATATAACCCAAAGATTCAAATAAAGGATCAAAAAGATAACCTACCCCTGAAAAGATGACGGTAAAAAGAAGATACAGTCCAAAATTGACATTCAATATAAGGGCAAGAAAAAGGAGGTCTAAAAGTATAAAAGAGCCTGTAGGCAAAAACCCTGAAAACATAGCTAAGACAATAGCTCCTGAGAGTTGCCATGATTTTCCTGAAGAGTTCAGGGCTTTGAAAAGTTTGCGTATGAAGTTAAACATCATCTATCCTCTATTTAAAAGTGATACATTTTACACTAAAATAAATAGATTTTATCTTTAAAAGATTTATAGTGTTTTAAACAACACTCTGTTTTAGATAACAGATACCTTCTTCATCCAGTTTATCAGCAACTACCTTGCATAAAATTGGGTTTTTACAAAAAATATCATTATCATATAAGACAACATAAACTTCATCGCCTTCTTTTAAGAAGGTTGTCTCCCCATAATGGGTATAACGCGTGGCCCCAATGCTTACAAGCATCTGCTTAGGATAATCACACGCCTTTATATACGAGGCTATATCTTCAAGCGGTCCACCCTCTTCTTGGGTGTTTAACTTGTTTTCTATCCAATCAAGCAGTTCTTTATAGAAGTAGCTATATCCGGAGAGTTCAACATCTTCTCCATATCTAAACACATCCCCGTTTCTACGTATAAAAGAAGAGATACGCCAGTGATCAAGCATCCCGCCTTCTTCAAACTTATCAAGTTCAATCAGGTTTTCACTTATGCCTTTGGTATCAATACCCCAGTTCTTTTTTTCTGAGATTTTCTTGGCACCCTTACGGCGAATAGAACAGTCATTATAGGCACCAAAATGCGTTGGCTTAATCCCTACAACTTTTCCATCTTTATAAGACATCTCACATAAAAGAGCAACTTCGGGCTCAGCTTGAATGTTTTCTTCTAGCGCGTGAATGGCTTGAGTATTAGAAGATAAAGGATATTCAGACAAGATACCCATATCAGCATTGGGAAGATAAAAAGGAAAGATACCCTTAGGTGCATTTTCATCATCGACTTTCACATCTTTGAAGTCTTCTGCTTCACCGGCTTGGTCTAGATGCAAGGCAAAATTCCCTGCAATACCTAAACCAATAATATTCTTGAAATCCATTCTTATCCTTATATTCCTTAGTGACCGTGTGCCTCGGCGAACTCTTCATAAGAGCCTTTAAAGTCCGTAAACGTACCATCTTCTTCCAGTCTAATGATTCTAGAAGCAAACGCATCAAGTAGCTCTCTATCGTGTGAGGTACAGATTACATTTCCTTGAAAGTCACGAAGACCTTCACCTAGAGCGATAATCGCTTCAAGGTCAAGGTGATTGGTAGGTTCATCAAGTACTAAGAAGTTTCCCTCTTCAAGCATCATCTTAGAAAGCATCATACGGTGTTTTTCACCCCCAGAGATGTTTTCAACAGATTTTTCTTGCTGCTCTCCATTAAAAAGCATACGTCCAAGACAGTTACGGATCTCAGCGATCTCACGTTTAGGATCAAAGGCTCTTAACCAGTCATAAAGTGTACCATCGCCTGTAATCGTCTCAACTGTGTCTTGTGGGAAATAAGAAGGCTCAATCGTTGCACCCCAATTCACTTTTCCCTCTGTTGGTTTTATCTCTTCCATAATGATTTTTAAAAGCGTTGTTTTTCCGATACCATTTGGCCCGATAATCGCAACTTTCTCACCTGGTTCAAAACGTAAAGAGATACCATTAAGAAGTGCCCCCTCTCCTTCACCATAATCGTGCGTAATATCGAGAACTTCAAGTGCTTCACCACCCATTTGGCGTTTGGCTTTGAAAACAATTGATGGATCACGACGTGATGATGGTTTAATATCTTCAATATTGATCTTTTCAAGTTGTTTTTGTCTTGAGGTTGCCTGTTTTGCCTTAGAAGCATTAGCCGAAAAACGGCGAACAAAGGCTTCAAGTTCAGCTTTTTCTTTTTCAGCTTTTGACTTATCTACTTCCAATTGCTTCATCATTACAGTTGACGCGATGTACCACTCATCATAATTACCTGTAAACTGACGAATCTTTTGGAAATCCACATCAAGGATATGTGTAACAACCGAGTTAATGAAGTGTCTATCGTGAGAGATAACGACAAGCGTACCTTCATGACGCTTCAGTTCATTTTCTAACCAACCAATCGTATCGATGTCAAGGTTATTCGTCGGCTCATCAAGGAAGAGAACTTCAGGTTTAGGAAAAAGGACCTGTGCTAAAAGCACCTTGATCTTTGTTGATGACTCAACTGTAGACATAAGATCATTATGAACCTCAGCAGGAATCCCAAGGTTTTCTAAAATCTTAGTGATATGAACATCGTACTCGTAAGTAGGATCTTCTTCAACACAGATAGTCTCAAGTTCAGCAAGACGGTTGTTTGTCTCATCTGAATCAAAATCACCTGTTACATAAAGTTCTTCTTTTTCTTTTGTTGCATCATATAGACGTCTGTTTCCATAAAGGACCGCGTCCATAACAGTGAAGTCCTCAAAGGCAAATTGATTTTGTCCTAAAACACCGACTTTAAGACCAGAACCGATTGAAACATCACCTTCATACTCATTGATCTCACCTGATAAGATTTTTAAAAACGTAGTCTTACCTGCTCCATTGGCTCCGATAAGACCGTAACGTTTGTGTTGATCAAGCTTTAGGTTTACGTTGTCAAAAAGTACGCGCGAACCAAAACGCATGGTTAAATTGTTGACTGATACCATCTGTTTATTTCCTTTAGTTATAGTTTCTTACACAAGATTATTGCTAAAACACTCTGTAAGAAACTCTTATTAGTTTTAAGTTCGCGATTATAGCTAAGAGAAGGTTAATAACTGTTTAGGCGCTTGTACTTAAGACAAGCTTACAATTGAATTTTTAATAACACTATTTATTATTTTTTGTTTATTAAAATGATAATATATCGCATTATTAGTAAAGGAACCCGCATGAAATTTATAATTTTACTTGTCAGTATTTTTTATCTTGCTCACGGTGTTGATGAGTCAAAACAGGTTCAAACCAATCATCCCATGCAAGACACTCACGATACACACAAGTTACTTCAACAGATGCAGGCCAACATCAAAACCTATTTATACCAAACCCCCTTATCCAGTTATGAATACTTTGATAAAAAAAGTGCAAAGCTGCAGTCTCAGTCGCTTATCACCTGGATACATGGAGATATTTATTTAAAGACCTTGGCGGTAGGAGAAGAACCTTATATACGTGCTACACTTAATGATGGACAGTCCACTCACTTAGGTGATTACAGGTATGACATGTTTACTCTCTTAAGTGATCTTCTTTTGAAAATGCAAGAAGACTCTGACTTCTCAGGTTCAAAAGAGAAAGCGATTTTAAATACCTTAGTTGACGGTTATTTTGATAAATTAAAAAACAGTAAACAAGAATGTCCTTGTATTGACGATGCCTTAGTTGAGACGAAGAAAAGTGAACTTCTTTTCCAATATACAAAGATCAGAGATAAAAACCGCTACTTTAAAATGGGGTTTGAAGGCCTGTCTAAAGTCGATAAAAAAAATACAAACAGTATAAAGAAAGAGATGAACCGCTATTTCTCAAAATTCAAGCTTCTACCTTTAAAAGACATTGCTATAGATAGATATGGAAACTATATGCTTTTATGTGAAGGAAAGAGTAAAAGTGCACACGATGACATGATATTTACCTTGTCTGCCAGCACCCTGCCTATAAGCTATTATATTAATTCTAAAATGAAAAAAAAGTACCTTAACAAAAGTCGTTTACAAAAAAAGAAGGCTGTATCCAGTTTTAACCAGACTCAATATGCCGGCAGTGTCAAGATCAACAATCAAGATTTTTTTGTTGATAAGCTTAATCCAACTCTTCAATTGAACCCCAACTCAGAAGACACTTCTGCTTATAAAAAATATGCTTCTGCCCTAGGGTATATGCTAGCAAGTTTTCATTCTAATCCCAGCTTGAAATCTTGCAAAAGTTTTAGTGAAAAAGTCAATACTCAGGTTAAACCAAGGGTTGTAAAAACAGAAATCATCTCTATGGTCTATGCTTACAATGAAACGCTTGAAAGTAAGTGGGAAAGTTTTACTGACAAAGAATTATTATCACTCAAATAGACTTAAAGGTAAGGCATCAACACTTCCTGAGTAGCTCTTTGTAGCACTCACATCAAAACTGATCTTCAAACTCCTGTTTTTCTGAATACTTTTAAGTAGATCTTCTAACATACTCTCATATCCAAAGGTCTTTTGGTACCTACTAAAAGCATTCTGCAAGGCAGAATCACTCTGTTTAGCCTGAGCTGCTAACTCAATCTGCGCCCAATAAGCAACTTTAACAAGGTGGTAAATAGAAGGCATCTTCGATTTAATCTTCGAAAATTTATCCATCACCTTTTTTACAGCAGACACATTTCCATTTGCTGCATAAGCCTCTGCTTTTTCGTAATATTTCAAAAAGCCTTCTTCTATCTCTTTGGTTATCTTTGCATCTTCTAAATAAGGGTGCTCTTCTATCATGTTATACACAGCAGAAAACTTCTTTTCAGCAAAGTATTGCATGGTTTCGGCATAGATATTTGCCTTAGTCTTCAAGCCCTCAGAAAATTCTTTTTGCTCAGGAAAATACACCAATATATCACAAAGTTTTACCGCGTCATAATAAGACCCGTCATTAAAGGTAGCCAGAGTCTTATCCTTAAATATCCTACCAATTTTGACGAGTTTTGCATATTCATCAAACTCTTCTAAAAAAGGATGGCCTTGTACCAGTTTAAAGGCATTGAAATAATCTTTTTCCATTAGATGTTTTCTAAACAGAATAAAAACACTTCTATTGGAATATAAAGACTTAATAATAAGGTTTTTACCCGGTATTCCCATAAAGGGTTTAAAAAGCTGCTTGATCTTCTCCTCAGCTGACTTATCATTAATAATCTTTCTAATCACTAATAAAATCTTGTTCCACTCTTCTTCCATCTTCTCATATTCAGCTGTCTCTTTTAAAGCCGTATGCTCTTCCGCTAAAGAGTACGCCATCATATATTTGTTTTTATTGACAGCATTTAAAAAAGTTCCAAACAAAGCAAAGTCATTGAAAAGTTTTTGAATAATTAAACGCTTCGCCGAGGTTGCATTAAAATGTTTTAAGAGCTCCTTCGCCTCCGCTGTTTTTTGCTGCCGTAAAAGCAAGGTCGCGTGGCTGTAAGCCTTATCAAAAAGGTTTTCGAGACTTTCATACACTTCACTGTAATGTAAAAGAGGATTGCTTTCAGCCAAAGTATAACAGGAACTAAAGTCTTTTTGCTTCATAAAGTCCAAAAACTCTTCTTCGGGTGCATTCAGATCATAAATAGGGATATGCCCATTGCTCAGACCAAAGATAAGCAGACGTCGTTCATCACAATAATGCATCTGTGTGATACCGGCTAACTGTTTTAAAAAGTCAATCTTCAGAAGTTTCTCTTCTTGCAGGTCATATAGACCAACCATACCGCCCAGTCCTGCTACATATAAGAACTTCTCTTCCTTATCAAAGCATACGGCTGTAATATGCGCATCAAATTTTGGGAGCCTGGAAATAACACTTGACTTAACCACATCCCAGATAAGAATAGTTCCTTCCTTATCTGTTGACAGAAGCCTTTGAGAAGAGAGGAAGTTAACCGTCGTGACAGGTTCTTGATGGGAGATAAGCTTATAATGGTTTTTACGAAAAGAGCGGTTAAAGACCTTAATCACCTTATCATATCCCGCCGTAGCTATCCAGCGCCCGTTATCGTTTGAACTGATAGCTGAAACAGAGTCATAATGGTGTGAAAGTGTATCTACTTTTTTCCCCGTAGCAACAGACCACATATACAGACGGCCTTCCATCCCACCTGTGATCAGGTACTTATTGTCAAGAGTAAAGGCAACTGTTTCCACTCCCCCTGGGTGTGAGGCTATATCAAAAAAGAAACTTCGTTTTATATTATCAAAAACGGTTACTTCTTTTTTCTCTTTATCATATAAACTAAGATATTTTCCATCACTTGAGATAGCCATATTGTTGATATATAAGACATTGGCAGGGAGGTTACTCTTAAAGCCATCAAGAAGTTTATATTCATCCAGATCATAAATACGAAAATCATTTTTAACATCAATGACAGCTAACTTTCCATCATCCATCAATTGCATAGTATGCACACCTGATTTGATATCAAACTGTCGACTAATCTTCACTCAGGTCCTTATTTATGCACAACATTTTTTGTATTTTTTTCCTGAGCCGCAAGGACAGGTCTCATTTCTGGAGATTTCTGCTTTTTGCATCTCTCCTCTATCATATCGAAGTCTTCCATCTTCAACAACAAAGAAAGAGTGCTCTTTCATCACCTGAAGCTTTCCGTCTTCTTTATAATAGGCCATAAAGGTCACTTCATCATCTGAATACGACTCAACCTTCAGACCAACCCACTCTATGCTCTGATTGTTGATAGCTTCAATGTCATTAGAGTCTTGTAAAACTTTTGAACAGGTATTATACAGATACTTCCCATTTTTAAGTACATAAGCACTGTACCTTGAACGCATCAGTTCGATAGCTTTTTCAGGCAGTTCTTTCTCTGTTATAAATTTTTCGCAACATTGTTCAAAAGGTAGAGTATTTCCACAAATGCAAGTTTTCATTCTCAACAGCATATCAAAAACTTTTTTGTGTTCTTATAAATTCAAAAGGTTGCCAAGATTATAAGAGCCTCATTAAGACTGTTTTGCTGCCTTTATAATCTCTTCAACGACACTCGGGTCTTCTAGGGTCGTAATATCTTGTGTAATTGCCTCGCCTTTAGCCACAGAACGTAAAATACGTCGCATGATCTTACCTGACCTAGTTTTTGGAAGACCCGGAACAAAGATAAATCGGTCACATTTGGAAAAGACACCGATCTCACTTTTAAGGATATCATTGATCTGTTCAGCCATCAGTTCTTCATCTCCTGTAGCTTGATCGTTTAAGATGACAAAGGCACAGAGTGATTCACCCTTGATATCGTGAGGTTCTCCTATAACAGCCGACTCAGCAACAAAAGGAGCATTACCTATACTCGCTTCGACCTCAGCAGAACCGATACGGTGACCTGAGACATTCATAACATCATCCGTACGTCCTGTGATCGTGATATAGCCTTCTTCATCAACCATAGCGCCATCACCGGAGAAGTAAACAGGTTTTCCCTCTTTCTTTACATCACCAAAATAAGACTTCTTAAACCGTTCAGGGTCTCCCCAGACACCGCGGATCATTGCCGGCCAGGGCTTAGTAATACAAAGAAGGCCTGTCTCACCCGGAGCTGTTTGCTTGCCTTCTGTATCCAAGACTTCGACCATTATGCCCGGGACTGGGAATGTTGCACATCCAGGAATAGTCGGTGTTGCTCCCGGAAGAGGTGAGATAATATGTCCCCCTGTTTCTGTCTGCCACCAGGTATCTACAATGGCACATTTTCCACCGCCTACCTCATTGTGATACCACATCCAGGCCTCTGGGTTAATCGGCTCTCCCACCGTTCCTAAAATACGAAGACTGCTTAGATCATATTTTTCAGGTTCTGTATTTCCGACCTTATGAAGCATTCGGATGGCTGTTGGAGCCGTGTAGAACTGTGTGATCTTGAGCTCTTCAACCATCTTCCACCAACGTCCCGCGTCTGGAAATAATGGCACACCTTCATACATCACCGTTGTTGCTCCACTTGCCAAAGGACCATAAACAATATAAGTATGTCCCGTTATCCAGCCCACATCTGCCGTACACCAATATACATCATCAGGCTTTAGATCAAAGACCCATTCCATAGTCATCTGAGCCCAAAGGATATACCCGGCTTGATTATGCTGTACTCCCTTTGGTTTTCCTGTACTTCCTGAGGTATACAGAAGAAAAAGAGGGTCTTCACTCTGCATTACTTCAGGCTCGCAAGTCTCAGCTTGCGCTTCTATGAGATCATTATATATCTCATCACGTCCTTCAACGATATTTATCTCTTGCTTGTTTCGCTTGACGACTAAGACCTTCTCTATCGTTTTACAACCTTTAGAGAGTGCCGTGTCAACAATAGGCTTTAGCATATAAGGTTTACCCCGTCTGTATGCTCCATCAGCTGTAATCACCATTCGTGCATCAGCGTCTTCCACACGATCACGAATTGAATCGGCAGAGAAACCGCCAAAGACAACCGAATGAATAGCACCAATACGTGCACAGGCAAGCATCATATAAGCAGCCTCGGGAATCATCGGCATATAGATAACAATACGATCACCCTTTTTAATACCGTAATGCTCTCTTAAAAGGTTGGCTGTTTTGTTCACTCGGATAGACAGTTCACCATAAGAGATTTTCTGTATATCTCCAAGTTCCCCTTCAAAAAGTATCGCCGTCTTGTCTTTTTTATCTTTAAGATGACGATCTATACATTGGAGCGAAACATTCAGTTCACCTCCGTCAAACCATCTGTAAAATGGAGGATTAGTTTCATCCAGGACTTTATTATAGGGTGTGATCCAGTCAATCTTGTCTTTGGCATATTTATCCCAAAAACCTTCATAATCATTAATCGCATGGTTTTGAAGTTCCCAATACTCATCCATACTCTTAACATTAGCCTGCGCACTCAGTTCTTCATTTGGAAAAAATTTAGTATGTTCCATTACTCACTCTCCCATTCTTAATTAATTTATTGTAGCACAAGTCAATATTTTTAAATCATAAAGCTGGTTTTGACTATTTTAACAAGGAAGCAATATCTCTTTGTCAAATTATAATTTCTTATACTGTTTAAAGTTTATATTAAGACTTATTATATTAATATGATTGTCATGTTATTTATTTCTGTTATTTACAGTTTTATAATAATATTTGAATATCAACGGAGTGCAATGTGAAACAGATCTATGTTGGGAATATCCCTTATAGTAAAACCGAAGAGGACTTGCAAAGTCTATTTTCAGAGTTTGGAGAAGTAAATTCAGTTAAATTTGTAAATGACCGTGAAACAGGTAGATTTCGTGGATTCGGATTTGTCGAGATGGCCGATGGCTCTTGCGCAGATGAAGCGATTTCCGACCTTGAAGGTAAAGAATTTGATGGAAGAACCCTGCGTGTAAATGAAGCTCGTCCTCGTCCAGCACGCCCACCAAGAGATACTTGGTAAAAGACACTTTGGAAGATAGGTTTTTACCCTACTCTTTCATTCTACGCTAAAACCCTATTCTTCCAGTTTCCCACCATTTATCATCTCAGAAACAATTCCCTCATCCTCTCTTTGTTCAGCAATTACCAAACCGGCTATATGAAGTAATACAAATGCCCATACAAAGTTAAAAACAAACTCATGGACTTCTTTAATACTGTGTGCCGTCTCTTTGAGTAGTCCTAGGTCTTTATAAAAGACAAGGATTAAACCACTTATACTCATAAAAGCAAGAATAGTATAAATCCCAATGTACCCAAGCTTGACCATCTTTTTGTGAAGATTTAAAGAAGCTATATCTATGAAATTTTGTTTACCGCTTTTAGTAAATAGTAAAAGTAAACGGACTATTAAGAGTATGGCTAAAGCATATCCTAAAAGTATGTGCCATTCCCACATCGGTGCACGTACCGCCTTTGCTAAAAGTTTAGCCTGTTCACTGGTAACATTAATATCCATACCTATTAACTTGCTTGAAAGTATCTCACTGTTAGTTCTCCATGATAAAAAAGTCTTACGTAAAAAGACCGTTCCTAAGAGACCCAGCACAACAAAGGCATGCAACCAGTGCCATATTCGAAAATCCAACGTCCACTTTTTCATGTTTATCCTTTTGCTTAACTAGTATTTTAACAGCTATTTGTTACTATTGCGTTATAAATTATGCCAATGGATAAATATGGAATTTAAAATCACAGATGAATATATCGAACTTTACAAACTTATCAAGGCAGCTGATCTTGTAGATAGTGGCGCTGAAGCCAAGCAGTTAATTGCAGAAGGCTATGTAAAACGTGCTGATGAGGTTGAAACCCGTAAACGTGCAAAGATCCTCCCAGGAGAGGTCATCTCTATAGGTGATGTAAGCATCACTGTTACCCAATAAGGAATAAGCATGGCATTTACCGTTTATCTTTCAGGAGAGATTCACACTTCTTGGCGTGAAGAGATCATGGCTGAGACACAAAAGGCCGGTTTGGATATCACCTATGTATCTGCTGTGACCAACCACGAAGCTAGTGATGCCACAGGCGATCATTTAGGTAGTGAAGAGAAGCAGTTTTGGCGTGATCACAAATCAGCAAAGGTCAATGCTATTCGCACTAAGACTATGCTTAAAAAAAGTGATATAGCCATCATACGATTTGGACAAGAATATAAACAGTGGAATGCAGCTTTTGATGCAGGACAATGTTCAGCTCTAGACATTCCTTATATCACCCTGCATGATGACAATATCATTCATCCTTTAAAAGAGGTTGATGCGCAAGCAATGGCTTGGGCTACTACAACCCAGCAGGTAGCTGATATCTTAAAGTATGTGATAGAGGCCTAAGTCTTATAGGTTTAGGGTGAGACAAGACCTATTCGACCTATAACTCCATACAAATAAGCCACACACCAAATAGTCTATGTATAACTTAATAATAGCGCTGAGACTAAACCTATTGCTCCACCAAACACACCACCCCATACGACAAGCCAACCCAGATGCTCGGCAATAATACGTTGAACCATCTCTTTTACCATCTGGGCATCTAGTTCATCCATTCTTGCGTTAATGGCAGATTCTATTTTTGTGTTTAGATCCATACTTAGGTCTGAACTTGAGAGTGTTTCATTTAAATTATTTTGAAAACCTTCACTCTTTGCTATCTCTTTAACTGCTGACTTCATTTTTGTTTCAAAAGGTTCTCTGAGTGCTTCAAGTGCTTTTTCGCCACCAAACATACCAAGCATTCCGCCAAAAGAAGATTCCATTATCGTTTTAACTAAAGCATTAAAGGCAGGAGAGAAATCTGTCTTTTCTATCACTGGTTCTAAGTTTAAGGTTTTTTCTTCTTGTTCTAAAAACCGTTTCATGTTTTCTGCAGTGAAAAACTCATTCATCATCAAGTTTTTTATGCTACTCTTAAAAGATTCAAAGTTTTGAGAGATCACACCCGAACCGTATAAAAATGGCACCTTTTCAAACAGCATATGTACGGCTAGCGCATTAGTAAGCGCACCTGAGAGTGCAAACAATCCCATATAAAGTATAGGCAGGTGATAGGGTGCAGGTAAAAAGTACCCTGCTACTGAAATCAGAAGGGCAAGTATATTGGTTATAAGGCTTTTACTCATAAGACTCTTTCATACGGATATAGTTTTACTCGCTAACTTTCTTCCATAAGAATACGTTAAAGGCGAGATATCCTTTTTTTAGAGTGTAAGTATACTAAAAGTGTTATCAATTCAGTATTCTCTAGAATCTGTAATCAGCCCCTATATAAAATTTTGTTGCGTCATCTTGAAGATTTGTCTGTTTACCATCACTGATCGCATAAACCCCATTCCATTGACGAAAGACAAAGTCCATCCCGCCTCTTATTGAAATCTGTTCATCAAACTTATATCTTAGACCCAAACCTAAGCTACCACTGACATTACCTACTTGATCTTTTGTATATCCGTTAATATCCATAAAACCTAATCCAAGTCCAGCTTTGATAAATGGAAAAAAATCTTCGTCATAGGCGAACTCTTTAATCAGTTCCACACCAAACTCATATAAGGCTTCATTTGAATTATCATACACACCTGCATCATATTGAATATATGCAAAATAGGCCTGAGCTTTTACATCTGCTTCTGAGCCGTAACCAAGTTGTAGCTTTAATTCACTGTAAGCATTATCAACCTCAATGCTGTCATTCTGATTCGACGGACCCGTATATTTATTTGTATTACCTGCCAAGGCGTAATCAAGCCCCATATATAGCTCATTTGCCATTGCAACACTTGCAAAAAGAAAGATAAGACTAGCTACTGTTTTTTTCACGACAACCCTTTGTATTAAAGGGAAATTCTAACTTAGTTTGGAAATATTTTGGATACAAGTTGGTTACATTTGGGCTACAATTCTCACCAAATTGTCATACATACTCGAGATGAACCTTTAAGTGCAAAAATATGCAGGTGATAAATGTCCACTGTTTCATTTTACCTCTTCAACTATCCTCTAATATACTAGCCTGGTCTTTTTTAGTCAGTCCCTTAAAAACCAATGCATATGAGTCATCAATTAATGAATAGATAGCTTCATCATCTATATCACCTTCGCAGATAACCGTATTCCAATGTTTTTTATTCATATGATAACCGGGGATGACAGAGCTGTATAAACTTCTCAGTTCAAGAGCATATATGGGATCACACTTTAGATTGACTTGAAGAGGTTTCTCGGCCTCTTTATACAAGGTAAAGACCTTATTTTTGACCTTATAAACAGCAACATACTTATCAAAAGGGTAGGACTTTGAAGCACCTTTTTTTGACAGGCAGTAGTGTTCTAAGTCTTCTTGTGTCACAGAAATTCTCTATAGTCTCTTGAACACATCTTTTCAACCTCATCAACACTTTTAGCTATCTGCGATGAAAGGTTCTCATGTCCCTTTGTCGTGACTAAAATATCATCTTCTGTTCTAATACCTATACCTCTATACTGCTCAGGTATATCCAGATCATCTTCAGGAAGATAGATAGCAGGTTCCACAGTAAGTACCATACCCTCCGCAAAAAGGATCTCATCTCCTTTTTCATCCTTATAGGGACAAGTGTCGTGTACATCAAGTCCCATCCAGTGACCTATTCCGTGCGGGTAATACTTTTTAAAGCTCTTATTTTCTATTATCTCTTCAAATGAGCCTTTTAAAATACCAAGGTCCATCATAACAGTAGTTAGAAGTATCTCACTCTTTTCTTGGATGTATTGTTTAGATATTCCAGGTTTTATAGCCTTGATGATCTTTTCTTGAGCATCTAATATTCCCTCATACAATGCTTGCTGAGGCTTAGTGAACTTTCCGTTAACGGGTGTTGTCCGTGTAATATCAGAAGCATAATAGTTCCATTCACAACCTGCATCAATAAGCATCAAGTCATTATCATTCAAAGTCATTGAGTTTTCTACATAATGAAGGGTATTGGCGTTATTCCCTCCGGCAACGATACTCCCATAAGCATCATGCTGCGAACCCTCTTTTTTAAAAATGTATTCTATCAGGGCTTGTATCTCATACTCTTTTTTACCAGGAGCAGCCATAGCCATAGCAGCATGATGCGCCTGCGTTGTAATACTCAGTGCTTTTTTTATCTGATCTATTTCATATGGCTCTTTAAGAAGACGCTCTTTTTCAAGCAAAGTGTTTAAATGAATAAAATTGCGAGGAGAGATATCTATCGTCCTTGAATGAAACAGTTCGTTGGCAACGCTTCTTGCCTTTATAAGATATTCATTATCACAGAAGGTATCTAGATACAGATTGTTATAGGTATTTAATATCTCAGGAAGTGTTTTTTCAAGTTCTGAAATATCATAAGCCCCATCAATGTCTAAGTGACTGCACGCCTCTTTGACCCCAAGTCGTTTACCTACCCACATTTCCATTGCAGGGTCTCTCTCTCGTAAAAACAGAAGACTTTTACTCTCTTTGTCATTTTTACATAAAAGAAGAAGACAGTCAGGTTCATTAAACCCTGTCAAATAATAAAAATTGCTCTCTTGTCTAAAAGGAAACTCCGTATCATTGCTTCTGACTTGCATCTTGCCTGATGAAACAAGGGCTACACCATCATTCATCTGTTTTAAAACGGTATTACGTCTGTTTTTATATATCTTATTTTTCATAAGCTTATTGTAACTAAGCCTGCCCTGCATGTAAAGCCTTATGTAACTCAGGTAACACACTTTATTTTACTTCTGCTTTATAATGGTGATATCTAAACTAATCGTGAGTACTTTTATAAGCGATTAAAAAACAAGATAAGGATTTGATATGTGTAACTTAGGAAAAATCGATAGAATCATTCGCGCTATAGTAGGCCTTGCTTTTTTTGCAGCGGCTGTTTTAACACCGTATTGGTGGTTAGCTATTGTTGGGGCAGTAGCATTAGGGACCTCTTTGATTGGCTTTTGCCCATTGTATGCAATCTTAGGGATAAATTCAGGCTGTAAGGTAAAATAGATTTAAGTAGACTCCCTACTTAACCTCTGTATAATATTTCTAAGATCAACACACTTAGGAATATTAATGAATTTAGATGCTTTCAGCTTCATCAAAACCCTCAATGCTGAACAAAAAGACTTTCTACAAAACAACTTAAAACCTGTCAGTATAGCTGCAGGAAACATACTTTTTTACCAAGGTGACATCTGTCATGATGTCTTACTTTTAACTTCCGGCGAAGTCCGCTTATACATCCAGGCCGAGGGAACAGATGAACTTACCTTGTACACACTCAAAGCCGGCGAACAATGTATTATTAACACTGCCTCAACACTCTCAAGTACCGAGGCTATTGGCTCTGCGATCACCCAAACTGATATAGAGGGCTATCTTCTTAATGAAGAAGCTCTCAAATCGCTCATGCATCAAAATGATGAGTATCAAAAATACATTTTTTCCTTATACTCCATTCGAATGGGGTCCTTGGCAACGCTTATAGAAGATATTAAATTTAAACGCTTGGATGAGCGCGTACTTAAGTGGCTGCAAGCCCAAGGGCATACAAGCATCACTATCAAACATGAAGAGCTGGCCAATATCTTAGGTTCTTCTCGTGTCGTTATAAGCAGAACACTCAAAGAACTGGAAAACAAGGGAAGACTTAAGCTATCACGTGGAAGTATAGAAATCTTGGCTTCTTAAGCTAAAGTGATAAATCCTGAGTATTAATGTGATATCATTAATATATTAGACAGGTATAATAAAAATATAAAATATTTAAGGACATTTATGAGTAAAGAGAAGATTTTAATCGTTGAAGATGATGAAGTTACCGCGATGCATCTTAAAATGGCTCTTAAAAAGCTTGATTATGAGGTTGTCTCTATTGCTGAGAACACTATTCAAGCCCGTAATAAAATCAAGATTTATGAACCTGATGCAATTTTATTGGATATCTCTTTACAAGACAATATGGATGGTATAGACCTTGCCTCATACATTAAAAGTAAACATGCTATTCCCTTTATTTATCTTACCTCTCATGTTGAGACAGAAATCCTTGATGAAGCAAAGGTAACAGAGCCTTATGGTTATATTGTAAAGCCCTTTGATCCAAAGAGTCTTCATTCCACCATTCAGATGGCCTTGTATAAATTTCAAGAAGAACGTAAACTAAAAGATAATATCAATACCCTTCAAGTCAGTAAAGAACAGCTCGAAAAGCTTCTATATACCAAAAAGGTTTCAGATAAACCCAGGGTTCCTTTTGCCAAAGACTACCACCTTGACATCAGTACCTGTGAAACTTTTTATAAAGATGAGAAAATAAAACTTACCAAAAAAGAGAATGCTTTTATTCGTATCCTTGTCTCTCAACTCGGATTAGTCGTAAGTTTTGAGCAAGCGATGAATTATGTTTGGGAAGAAGAAGGTGCAACAGAAAACAGTGTTCGTACCCTTGTTTGGAGACTAAGAAACAAGCTCCCTACCGACATCATCTTAAATGCCTCAGGTATGGGTTATTATATAGAAGACTAAGACTTAGTCTCTACTCATACTCTGTACAATCTCATTAATCTCATCCAAGGCTTGTGTATAATCAAAATACGTATCTTCTTTACGCGCGGCATCTTCAATTGCAGAAGAAAGAACTTCTAACTCTTCAAACCTAAAGTTCGATGCTGATCCCTTAATAGAGTGCGCTTCCAAAGATGTCTTGTAAAAATCTTTATTATGAATCGCCTGAGTCAAGACAGGCAGAGATTTTCGCATCTTCTTAACAAAGGTTTGTAAAAGCAATAAGACTTCATCATCTTCTAAAAGAAGCTCATCTTTGAGCCGTTGAAGGTCAATTCTTGTTCCCTCAAGCTCTAAGACACTTAATTCTTGCTCTACTAAACCCTGTTCTTGTAAGTTTGCCTGCAATATCTCTTCAAACTCTTTTATAACCAAGGGTTTACCCAAGAAGGCATCGCATCCAAAAGAAAGTGCCCTTTCTTTAGCCCCTTCAATCACATTAGCACTCAGTCCAATAATAGGCACATGTTTCTTAGAGTGTTGCTTTTCATAGGCTAAGATATCTCTTGTCGCTTCAAGCCCGTCTTTTCCAGGCATCTGTTCATCCATAAAGACAAGGTCAAAAGAAGCCACCTTAAAGGTACTTACTGCCTCAAGACCATCTGAGGCAATATAATAACTCAGACCATAACGTTCTAAAATTATTTTAATCAACTCTTGGTTCGCAAAATTATCTTCCGCCACAAGGACATGTCCTTTAAAACGACGCTGAAGTCGTTTTTTCACATACTTAGCATCATCTCTTGGGGTCATCTCAAGTGCTTCTACAAAGGTGTTATACATCTTCTCACAATAGATAGGATACACCAATGAGGTAATATGAGAGCATGTGTCGTATTTTTTACTAGGCGTGTTCAGTAAGGCAATACTAGGAACATCCAGCTTCATAATATTTTCTCTCATCTCATCATTGACATAAGCATCAATAAAAAATAGCAGATCATACTCGTCTTCTTCTAAAGAACGTATACAAAAAGTATTGAGATTAAAACTATCCCAATACCGTCTGATATATTTATACCTTTCTTCTATTTGTGCTTTATCACAATAAACTGCAATGCGAAGTTTTTGAAAAGGCGTTGCATCAAAAGGTATTGTCGCCATAACCTCAGGTTCTTCTACGGGTACGATAAACTCAAAACAACTCCCATGAGGTAAACGTTCATGGTAGGTGACTGAGCCACCCATATGTTCAGCCAACTGCTTGGATATAGAAAGACCTAGTCCGGTTCCGCCTTGAGTATCTTGACTCTGTTTAAAAGCATCAAATATCATCTCTTGATCTTCTTTTTTCACCCCATCTCCATTATCAAAAACAGAGATGTTTATCTTCTTATCATAATATTCTACCAAGATCTCGATCTCACCATATTCTGGTGCAAACTTTATAGCATTAGAGAACAGATTTGAGAACACCTGCTTGATACGAAGCGGATCAGAAACCAACTCATAAGGCATGGCCGGGTCAATAAAAGAGCGAATTAAGATAGATTTCGAATAAGCACTTTGTGAAAAAAGCTCCAAGGCATGCGCAAACTCGTCATGTGGATTGAAGGTCTTTTTATCTACCTTAAATGCACCACTTCGGAGTTTTGAAAGATCTAAGATATCATTAATAATCCCTAAAAGACTCTCTCCACTGTTGTTAATAATTCGTAAATAATGACCATGTTTAGGATCTTTTTCCTCTTCTAAAAGAATGGAAACAAAGCCTAAAATGGCATTTAAAGGGGTACGAATCTCATGACTCATCGAAGAGAGAAATGATTCTTTTGCCTTTCCTGCATCTAAGGCTTCTTGACGGGCTTGAACTAAGGTAGTCACTTCATATCCAATCGCTATAAACTCACTTACACCTTGAAAAGGATCAAGAATAGGCACTATCGTGATATCAAGGAAGTATGAGCTCCCGTCTTTTTTTCTATTTTGAATAGTTCCTTGAAATATCTCTTTTGTTTTTAAGGTTTCCCACATATGCTCGAACATATCATCTTGGGTGTCCGGGTGCCTGACAAGATTATGAGATTGCCCGATGAGCTCTTCTTTTGTGTAACCACAAATCTCACAAAAGTTTTCATTCGCGTAGGTAATAAGTCCATTTATATCTGTTTTAGAGACAATAGCACTCTCGTCAAGTGCTTTTTTATACTCATTTAAAAGCTGCACATTCTTAACAATCTCTTGCTCTTTTTGAAAAATCGTATCCGTATAAAGCTTTAACACACCCGAAAAATTTTCGTCAAATACATAAGAAATCTCATCAAAAAGTGTTTTAGAGTTTATTTTTTCATCATAAGAGAAGTCGATCATAGATTTTCTAAAGTGACTGCAGATAGTAAAAAGCTCATTTGCTGAGACATCTCTGTCTTTCAGATAGCTCAAAAGCTCCTTCATTACGGGGCAGTCTCCTAACTCTTTTTCCTGCTTGATGACCGACATAAAATAATCAAAAACACCAGAACCGTAATATTCTTCAAAATAGAAGGCGTTTATATCATGAAACTCCAAAATACTCTTAGGTTCACGATAAGAGATCCACTGACGTAAAATATGTTTTTTATTTTTTTCAAATGGCTCGATGTTTTTTTGTATATTTAGAAGTTGACTAGTTCGCATAGTGGATGTCTCTTTCATTCGGTATCACCTTCTTTATATCTAAAAAAGGAGTATAAGGATTTCGTATCACAGAAGTATCACGCAGAATCTTTGCACGATCAATAGGTATTTCAATATAAAATTCAACACCCCTGTTTTCTTGAGAAGAAGTATAATCTTCGCCTTTCAATATCTATAAAAACCTCATTTTATATAGGCATTTATTATACTGTATCTTTGAATAAAATGTACTTTTATGGTGGTGTGAGTCTATGTAAGAATGTTTGCTTATTGCAAACAATGAGGGTTATTTAGTACTTTGAAGTGTAAATTGTACTTTAAAGGCATCCGTTGATATTTTAAGCATTTCGCCACGTTCTAGTTCAATAATTGCATCATTACCGCAGATATCAATAAGTACAGCAGAGCATCCATCAATTCTTTGAACATATGACTGATTAAGTATCATAAACATTGTTATTCCTTTTATTAGAGTTGCATTGATCTCTCAATGGTACAAAAGTATAACAAGCTTACGTTACCTAGGCATTACATCAGGTAGTCAACAACCTTAGCACCATCCGTCACTTCTTTAATAAAACTCACTACTTCTAAATGTGCAGGGTGAGTTGCATAAGTAGAAAGCCCCTCTTTGTCATCAAATTTTGAGGTTAAGACCAGATCTGATGAGCGTTCGCTTTGCATAAAGTCTAAACCAACCTCCATACTAAGCAGTGTCGGTATCTTCTGAACCAAGGCTTCTAACATCTCTTTTGCCTTAAGTAAATTCTCTTTTTTATTTTCATCTTTAAAACTAAACATTACAATATGAACGACCATATTTTTCCTTTTATTGGACATCTTGTGTAAATGAATGTACACTATGTATATAAGTGAAATCATATCATGTTACTATCAATCTTAGTTTTATTACATGTGCTATATATTTATGTGATATTTTTTAGAGATATGTTTGTTATAATATAAACTAATCAACATTATAAGTGAGTACAGATTGAAGACTTTTATACTATTATCTTTATATACCCTTACTCTTTTTGCCCAGGCACTTAGTTTACCTCAAGCCCTAGAGCTTATAAAAAAGCAGAACTTAGAAGTTCAAGCGGCTGAGTATGAAGTGCAAAGCGCTGATCTCAATCATGATATGGCTTATGCCCATAATTATGGTCAACTTAACTTTACACAAAATGTCATGCGTTCTGATGACGCAGGAAATGTCTTTGGGTTTAAACTCACTTCAAGAGAGGCCAGTTTCAATGACTTTGGATTTTCAGAGTTTGGTACTATTCCTATGAATGCACCGGTGCAAGGCTTGAACTACCCTGATGATCGAAACTTCTTTCAAAGTAAACTTACATATGAACTTCCTTTATATACAGGAAACAAACTAAGCGCTTATGCTACTATGGCCAAAGAGATGAAAAACATCTCACTTTTAGATAAACAAGACCAGCTAAACACTAAAACATATGAGACGCGTAAATCTTTTTTTGATATGGCATTGCTTGAAGGCTCATTAAAAAACCTAAAGATCATTCACAGTAATATTCTCAGACTAGAACTGATGACGAAAGAGATGATTACCGAGGGTTACGCCAAAAAGGTTGACTTACTTGAAGTACAGTCTAAAAAAGCCAATGTAGCGCGTATCATGATAGAACTTGAGTCTAATGAAGAGTTACTTTATCATTACCTCTCTTTTTTACTCAACCAAGATGTGAACGAGATAGAAGTTCCCACTTATGACCCTGTCCAACCGGATATCAGTGAAGAGCAAATACTTGAAAACAATATAGACATTCAAAAAGCACTCACCGCACTTAAAATACGGGAAAGTATGGTTGTCGCTGAAGAGTCAAGATGGCTTCCTACCATAGGTGCGATGGCAGAAGTACAAACAGCGGATGACACATTCTTAGGCGATGCAAGTGATCACAGTTCATACAGCGTAGGCCTTCAACTAAGATGGAACCTCTTTTCAGGAGGAGGTGATGATGCCGCCATACAAAAAGCACGCATTCAAAGCCTGAAGATGCAAACACAAACACAATTAGCTAAAAAAGGGATCTCGCTTAGACTTAAAGAGATTCAAACCAAGATAAAAATGGCAGATTCTGAAATAAAAAACCTAGAACTGGAGCTATCTTTGGCCAAGACGATATATGAAAACTATGAAGATAGATATAAAGAACAACTCTCTTCTATGAATGATGTCATCATTAAACAAAGCAGTTGGCTGGAAAAAGTCTTAGAACTTTTAAAAGCCAAAAACACAAGAAACACTCAGATCTTTGCATTAGAAAGACTAGCCTCATTAACCCAAGGAAACGACTTATGAAACACTTATTAATATTATTGACTTTAACCTCACTGCTTTATTCAGAAGCACTCATCCTTTCAGGTACCGTTATCTCGGATAACGAAAAGATGATCACCAGCCGTTTTATGGGGTTTGTCACAGAGGTGAAAGTTTCTGAGGGAGAGCAGGTAAAAAAAGGGCAGGCACTATATAGTATCGACTCACGTGAGATCGATTCGGCAGCCAGACAGGCAGAGCTCTCTTTACAAATGTATCAAAACCAGTACACTAATGTAAAACTTAACCTTGAACGTCATAAACGTCTACTTAAAAAAGACATGGTCTCAAAGTATGAGGTTGAGAACATTGAACTCGCTTCAAAAACCCTAGAAGATATGATAGCCATCGCAAAAGCACGTTTGACTGAGGTTAACAACCAGTATAAATATCTTCGAATAAAAGCACCCAATGATGGTGTTATCGTCGCTAAGAATATCAAAGTTGGTGAGATGGCAATGCCAGGAATGCCTGCTATTATCCTTTCAGACTTAAACCAGTTAAAAGTAACCTTCCAAGTTGCAGAGAACGAGTTAAAACGCATACAATACAACAAGGCTGTAAAGGTAAGTATCCCTTCTTTAGAACTAGAACTTGATGGAAAAATAAATGCTATCATTCCCTCATCCAATGCGATGACACACTCTTTTAAAGTAAAAGTTTCTATTGAAAGTAAAGATTATAATCTCTATCCAGGTATGTACGCCACGGTAAGGATTGATTGATGTATCAACCCAAAGACATTGCAGGAAAGCTTTCACAGGGGTTTATACGCAACCCTCTAACACCTTTACTCGGTAGTTTTTTACTTATCATCGGCTACCTCGCTTTAATGATCATGCCGCGTGAGGAAAACCCACAAATGGTCGTCAGTGGTTCAACTGTTATTGTTGCACTGCCGGGAGCTTCTGCTAAAGAGGTTCAAAAGGTTATCTCAAAGCCTTTAGAGCGAAAGCTAAAAGAGGTAAAAGGGATTGAGCATATCTATTCTATGTCTATGGACAACTTTGCCGTGGTCAATGCCGCCTTTTATATAGGCGAAGAGAAAGAAAATTCAAATCTAAAGGTCTATGACAAGGTCTTGCAAAACATGGACATCTTACCTAAAGGTGCAATGCAGCCTATTATCAAACCTCTAGATATTGATGTAGACATTCCTATCGTCTCTGTTGCCTTTTTCTCAAAAAATAAAGAGATGCCTTCTTCTGAACTTTATGATAAGGTCAAGTTTATCCAACACCATATCAATGGTTTGGATAATGTTGCCGTCACCAATGTAAAAGGTGGGCATAAACACCAATTCAACATTGAAGTAGACCTGCATAAGCTCTCGGGTTACAACCTTTCTATGGGCCAAATCGTTCAGTCCGTTCAAGCACTTTCTTACAATGTGCCTTCCATCAAAAATCGTACTAAATCTAATGAGATTGTTATGTTTGGTATCAAAAATGCCATTGATGAATCAGAGGATATAGGTAATATTATCGTTGCTTCATATATGGGAACACCTATTCACCTTAAGCAAGTAGCAAAGGTGAGTAAGGGGCATAATATCCAAGAGTTCAAGTCTGCACAGATCTCTATAAAAAAAGAAGACGGAGCTTTTTCACCTTTGCAAGATCAGGTCACACTGACTGTCTCAAAACTGCAAGGAACCAATGCTGTTTTAATCTCTGAAGCGGTAAAAGATGAGCTTAATAAATACAAAGACGAGATAGCTAAGGCCGGTATCTCTTATGTTATCACACGAAACGATGGTGAACGTGCTAATGAGGCCGTTAATGAACTAGTTTTTCATCTTGTCCTCTCCATCATCATCATCGCTATCTTACTTATCTTTGTCTTAGGTTGGAAAGAGTCTTTAATCGTCACCTTTACCGTTCCTGCTATCTTAGCTATCACACTCTTTGTGGCTTATATTACAGGGCAGACTATTAACCGAATCACGCTCTTTGCCTTTTTACTAAGCCTTGGGCTTCTAGTGGACGCAGCTATTATTGTTATTGAGAACATTCACCGCCATCTGCACTCTAAAGAGGCAAAAGATATGGATATGGACGAACTTATGAATATGGCAACTGATGAGATAGGTCCTCCTACTAACATCGCCACCCTTGCTATCATCTTGACCATGGTTCCGATGGCCTTTGTAGGACAGATGATGGGACAGTTTATGAAACCTATTCCTGCTAACGTACCGGTGGCACTTGTCGCTTCACTTTTTGTCGCCTATATTTTCACCCCTTATTTGGCCACGCGTATGTTAAAAAAACCAAAAGGAGACAAACATGTATAAAAAGTTTGAAAATAAGCTTTTAGATATCTTAGTAGATAAAAGTAAAAAACGTCTTGTTCTTCTTGCTACACTTTTAGGTTTTATTTTATCGGTAATTATGATTCCATCTGAGCTTGTACTGGCAAAGATGTTACCGGGTAAAAACAGTGACACTTTTAATATTTATATTGATCTGCCTTCAGGCTCATCCATTTCACAGACCACACAAGTAAGCCAGTGCGTAGTGAACCTACTGCATAAAGAAAAAGAGGTCTTAGATATTGAGGTCTTTTTAGGCATGGGAAGCCCCCTGGACTTTGCCGGTCTTATCAAGGGTTCACATTTCAAGAATTCTGAGAACCTTGCCGAAGTCGTTTTAAACCTCAGCGCCAAACATTACCGAGATGAACCTTCTTATATGATGGTACAACGCCTTCGTCCTCTTATTACAAAGACCTGTGAGCCTCTTTACAGTGGAACAAGTATCAAGTTTGTTGAACCCCCTGCCGGGCCTCCTGTAATGGCTGCTATTGTTGCAGAGATCTATGGAAGTGACGCTGAAGGTATTCGCTCCCTTGCCTTAGATGTACAAAAAGTTTTCAGAGGTATAGAAGGTCTAGTAGATATTGATATTATGCAAGACGAGCTTTATGACACTTATGAGATACGTGTTGACAGTATCAAGATTGCCCGCTCAGGTCTTAATGTCAAACAAGTGAATGACATCTTATACCTCGCCTTTGAAGGGATGGAGATAGCGGTAAAAAACTCTGAAATTTATGACGATCAGATTCCTATCTTTTTAACTCTATCATCTGAAACAAAAAGATTCAGCACTAAGTATAAAAATTCTATTAATGCCAAGCTTGCTTCTTTAAAACTGATGAATAACCAAGGGATGATGGTTCCTATTACAGAGGTAGTCAAGATTGTATCTTTAAAATCAAATCCGATGATCATGTCTAAAAACCTTCATCAGATGACAAACGTTATGGCTGAGACAGACATGCTTTCTCAAGTCTACCCGCTTATGGATGCAAGAAATATTATCTTGGATACCTTTACAGACAGATATGAGATCAAGAAGATCGGCCTGTTTAATCTAGAGCTCACCCATAAAAAGAGTAAAAAAGTCTACAAACTTATCTGGGACGGGGAGATGGAAGTCACCTTAGACACCTTTGTAGAACTAGGAGCTGCCTTTATCGCTGCGATTATTCTTATCTTCTTGCTTATGGTTGTGTATTACAAAAGTTTCAAACTTAGTGGTATTATCTTATTGGGTAGTTTTCTTTCTATTGTAGGTGTGTTAGTCGGACATTTCATTATGGATCTTTTTAGTGCGGACACCTTTTTTTTAACGGCTACCTCACTGATAGGTTTCATTGCACTTATCGGTATCTCATCACGAAATTCTCTGCTTCTTTTAGACTTTACAAAGTCACTTATCTTTGAAAAGAACATGCCACAAAAAGAAGCCATTGCCTACGCAACTGCCACACGTGCAAAGCCCATCTTTCTAACGGCAGTCGCCATTATCTTGGCTTCTACCCTTCTTGCTTCAGACGCAGTCTTTGGCGGCTTAGGTGTGGCACTTATTTTTGGTACCATCGCTGCAGTTGTGGCCTCTTTAGTAGTTGTACCGGTACTTATGGATAACACCGACCTAGTTAAAGAGTTTTCACACTAAAGTATTTTAGTCATAAAAAGAAGAACGCACGTTTTTCTTTTTACCGTTGTTACTCTTCATGAAAAACTATATACCTTAAGCTAAGATCTTAGAAACAATCTCATATACATTTTTAGAAAGGTCTTTTGTATTCACGATCTTCTCAAGTTGCACCTTCATCAAGCCCTTTGCCTTCTCATTTAAACGACCGTAATCTTTATACACCCCTGATAAACCCGAGGCTATTTGAGGGTTAAGTTTATCCAGTTCTAAAACCTTATCCGCAATAAATGCATACCCGCTTCCATCACTTGCATGAAAATGCAAGGCATTTCTAGCAAAAGCTCCGATTAACGAACGTACAAGATTAGGCACCTTGATATCAAAGACCTCATCTTTAAGCAGTTTTTGAACATTAGCCGGGGTCTCTTTTAACTCTGAACTTGCGATAACAGCTAGATATTTATTCATTACAAGGGTATTGTCTTTGTAACGTTTATAAAAATCTTTCAAGGCCTCATCTTTAGCCGTCCCTCTTGAGTTAGCCATAATAGAAAGTGCTGCCAAACGGTCCGTCATATTGTTTGCATTTTTATACTGGCTTAACACAGGTGCTTCTTCTTTTAAGGCTCCCATGTATGAAAGCAGTCTGTTTTTCAGTTTACGTCTTGCCATCTCGGTACTGTCTAGACTATATTCATTTGAAGTATTTAAAGAGGCGTACTGAGCTTGTATATCAGCACCCAATTCACGTATAAGCTCACGTTTTAAAAAGTTTCTAGCAATGTATATAGCTTCAACATCCAAGACACTTCTTTCTTGCATCAACATGGAGACTGAAGGCAAGGTAAGCGAGTCAGCCTTAAGCGACATATCCATATTCATATCTAAAAGTACTTTTGAAAAAGCCTTGACATAAGTCTCACTAAGACTCAACGCAGCATTAGACTCGACTGCGTCAATAAGCTGATGAAGTACCATGGACGCAATAGTCTGAGAAGCTTCAAAACGGTTAAACTCATCTTGATCATGTGCCATTAAAAAAGCATACTCTTCTAATGAATAGGCTGTATGTACTTTGACAGGTGCACTAAAATTTCGGTTTAAAGACATAATAGGGGCGTCTTTAATCCCTTTAAAGACAAAGGTCTCTTCTTCTTTAGAAATAAGTAAAACGCCCTTGCCAATAAGTGCTTGTCCCTTCGTATCTTCAAGTTCCAGCTTACACTCATGTCCACTGGCATTAAGAAGCCCGATTTTAAAAGGAAAGAAATAAGGCTTTTGCTGTGTTTGTGTTGGCGATAAAAATGACTGTTTCAAGGTCAGTGAAAGGGTCTTATTCTCTTTATCAAAGACTGTTTCAACATCCACTTCAGGTGTTCCTGATTGAGAATACCAGAGTTTAAAATGATCCAGATTAAAACCTGAGGCTTCTTGCATAGACCACAAAAAGTCCTCGGTTCTAACGGCTTGACCATCAAAGGTCTTGAAGTACAGGTCCATCCCTGCTCTAAAGCCCTCTTCGCCTATAAGCGTGTGAATCATACGAATCACCTCAGCCCCTTTTTCATAAATGGTAGCTGTATAGAAGTTATTGATCTGTATATAGGCTTCTGGCTTAATCGGATGAGAAGTTGGTGAGGCGTCCTCAACAAACTGACGTTCTCTAAGTGCTTTCACATCTTCGATTCTTTGAACCGTTCTTGTGTTTAGGTCAGCAGAGAATTCTTGGTCTCTAAAAACTGTCAGACCCTCTTTTAAAGTCAGTTGAAACCAGTCTCTACATGTGATTCTATTACCTGTCCAGTTATGAAAATACTCATGTCCGATAACTGACTCAATTCCCATAAAATTGGCATCAGTAGCCGTATCCGCATCAGCTAAAACATAATGCGAGTTAAAGACATTTAGACCCTTGTTTTCCATAGCCCCCATATTGAAACTGTCCACTGCAACGATGTTATAGATCTCCAGATCATATTCACGTCCAAAACGCTCTTCATCCCATTTCATTGAGTTTTTAAGCGAGGTCATTGCGTGAGAGCATTGAGCTTCATTTCCTTTGTCGCAATAGATATTCAGCTCTATCTCATTTTGACTCATCGTTGTAAAACTGTCATTAACACAGCCCAGGTCACCTGCTACCAAGGCATAAAGATACGAAGGTTTTGGGTGCGGGTCTTTCCATATTGCGTAATGCTTTCCACCTTCTAGCAAGCCTGTCTCACTTAAGTTTCCATTAGATAGTAAAATCGGATACAAGGACTTATCTGCAATGATCTTGGTTGAATACACTGCCATGACATCAGGTCTATCCATAAAATATGTTATTCGTCTAAACCCTTCTGGCTCATTTTGTGTACAAAATATCCCTGAACTTTTATACAAACCATCAAGAGCCGTATTCGCCTCAGGATTGATAATATTTGTTATCTCCAAGATGAAGTTTTCAGGAAGCTTGTGAAGGGTTAAAGAAGACGCATTTAACTCATACTCACTCTCATGCAACTCTCTTCCATCTAGGATAAGAGATTTTAGTTCCAGCTCTTCACCCTCCAGGACAAGCGGTTCTTCTTCAGCTCCATGTCTTTCAATCACCATAGTGTTTTTCACTACCGTTTTTGTATCATGAAGCTCAAACTCCAAGTCCACCGTTCTTATCTCAAAAGCGGGCTTCTCATAATCTTTTAAATATATTTTATCCATACTCATAACTGCTTTAACACCTCTTCTAAATTTCCGTTTATAATTGTACTTGACTCCGTTATCATAAGGTTGAACATCCCATCAAAGTCTTCTATCATCAGGCCATTTTTATCAAACCAAGTGCCGTCTTTGTAGGTACACTCATCATCATTCGCTCTTGTCTTATCTAACATACTCTCATCTGAGTCAACATAGATATAGACCTCTTTACCTAAACCTGTACCGTATCCAATCTCAAAAACCGTACCTGAATCAGGTTCACCATGTCTAAAGGCATTAAGATTAACACAAAAGATATCTGCCTCATTCATAAGCTTCACATTTTCCTTATAAATAAGTTCTCGGATCACCTCTTTATCTTGTGAAAAGTCCACCTCATTGTCTAAGGGCGCAAGCCCAATAAAACCATACTTTTCGCAGAGTTTTTTCTTCTTAGCTAAAACCTCTAAGGCGTTAGGATAAAAGACATCAAAACCGGCCAAATAAATCTTCTTTTTATTCATAAAGTGATTGTAACCTATTAACGTTAAATTAACACCAAAGCACTATAATAACTAACTACAAAAGGATATAAACATGAAAAAACTACTTCTTGCACTTGTCTTACCCTTCGTACTTTTTGCTAATGAAGATGATGATTTAAAGGCAGGTCAAAAAGTGTTTGATACGACCTGTGTTGCCTGTCATGTTGAAATCTTAGATAAAAAAACTGCTTTAAAAACTTTTAAAACACTCAAGGCACCTCCAATGAATGAGGTAGCACAACAGTTAAAATCAAATATTATTATTAAAGATGATGACGATGATGTTCACAGAGCTGTTGTCATTGCTTTTATCAAAGACTATATCAAGTACCCTGAACTGGCAAAGACCATGTGTAACCCCGGAGCAGTAGACAGGTTTGGTGTGATGCCTTCACAAAAAACTCTACTAAGTGATGAACAAATCAATGCAGTGGCTATATGGCTATATGACAGATACGAAGGCGTTGAGTTTTAAATATTTCTTTACATTAGGCTTAAAGATTGTATTTTTAGCATTTTCATGTTAATATAACAATAAATAATAACGCACTAAAAGAAGCCTGATGTCTAACTTTTTATACATAGCAAAGCAACCGATTTTCGGTAAAGATGAGCATATCTTTGGTTACGAGCTATACTACCGTCAAGATGACCAAAAGATGACATTGCCAGACAAGCGTTTAGCAACTGCTTCTGTTTTAGTCAACATCCTTAATCAAATGGGACTTCATACCCTTGTTGGTTCTTCAAAAGCTTTTATTAACATTGACGCAAAAATTCTCTTGACTGATATTATCTACACTATCCCTAAAGATAAATTTGTACTTGAGTTAAATGAAGATATACAGGTCAATCAAAAAGAGTATGAATGTATCAAGGCCCTACACAAAAAAGGCTACTCTTTTGCCCTTGATAATGTAACTTTTGATAAAGAACATATGCAAAACATCACCCGTATCTTAGCTAATGTTGATTATGTGAAATTTGATACAACCAGCACTGATTTTGAACTTTTAAAAGAGCAACTGGATATGTTTGAAGGTAAAAAGCTCATGGCACAAAAGATCGAGTCTGTCTTTGTTATGAGTGCCTACAGAGATCTTGGTTTTGACTACTTTCAAGGCTTTCATTTAGGTGCACCGGAACTGATTAAGAAAAATAGGATTGACCCTCACCACTTAGGTGTTATTCGTCTTTTCAACCTTCTTCAAGGTTCTGTGTCTATGAATGATATCTGTACTGAATTTGAACAGCATAATGAGATCGTTTTACAGTTATTACAGTTTGTAAACTCTGGTGGCTTCAATTTTGAGACGACCCCTAAAAGTATCTGTGATGTGCTTCAGTATATCGGTAAAAAACCTCTTATGCAGTGGCTTATGCTTATTGTTTATGCTAAGTCGGGACGTACGGGTGATCAAGACATCAATCCATCTTCTGTAGTGGTTCAAAACCGTGTTGACCTTATGCTTGGTATCTTGCACCGTATGAAAAAAGATGATGAAGAGTTAGTCATGCAGGCACGCTTTGTTGCCCTGCTTTCACTTTTGGAAACAGTCTTTGAGATGCCTTTACCACTGATTCTCGCTGAGCTTGACGTTGAAGATGTGATCAAAGATGCACTTTTGGATAATGTAGGTGAACTTGGTAAACTGTATGCCCTAGTGCTTGCCTTAGAGCAGGCAGATCAGGAAATGTCAGAGAAACTACTCTTAGCTTATGGCTTAGAAGTTGAAAGCACTTGGCATATTCTTGAAGAACACCTTGGCCATCCTGAAAAGATAGTTCACTAAAACGGACTATCAAGGATTAAGAAAGCTGTTTATAGACCTCAGCTAGTCCTTTATACAGCTCATTCACTCCATAAGATGGATTTTTATCCATAATTTCCATCATTACAACATTGTCTTCACTTCCATCCCATACCTTGATATAACTACCTTCCTTATACCCATTGTCTTGACGAAAGCGGTTCAGTACATTTTTACCGATATACAGATTATAAAGCGTATTCAAGTTAACACCACAGTTTAATGCCATTGTAAAAAAGTCATTGATAAAAGCATCAATATCGAAACCATCAGGCTTAAGCACATCAAACATCATATGTTCAACCATTTTAATAACACTATAGATATCTTCATCATCTGTTTTTGCCTGCGAACTTGCAAAGTTTTTATAGGCTTCTTGAGAAACAATGTTTTGAGCTAGGTCCTCTAAAGAACCAAGGTTTTGAAGTTTATATTCTTGCAATAATAAAGAAAGTGCAAAATGCCAGATATCAATCGTTTCTACTTTAATATTATCCCAATCAGGAGCCTTGTTAATCGCCTTCCAATGCTTCCAGGCAAAAGAGTCTATCAATTCGGCTGACTCCATATAAATACAGCGTTTCCAGTCTATGATTTTTCCATTTTTCGTTACGCCATCTTCCCACCCGGTACCGTTGGTTGAGTCATTTAGTTCTTGTTGAAGTTTCACCATCTCTAAAATTTTTTGCATAATTTCTCTTAGTTTTAATTTTGCGACAATTATATTATAATGCGAGTATGATTCGTATTAATTGTAAACAATGTATTTATTATTTTGTAACTTGGAATGCGCAGAGCCCACACGGGTGCAAGGCCTATGGTTTTAAATCTCAGCAGATACCTTCTCTGGTTGTCAAAGGGAGTACAGGGCGTGATTGTCAAAGTTTTGAGAAAAAAAGCAAGTCTTCTTAATACTTCCAAACTTCTTTTTGCCCAAAACTAGCCGTGGCGATTTTACATAGTAAAAAGTTTCTAAAACAATTTAAACTTAAACCGAATCCATTAATGCCCATTTAGCACTTAGTACTTCCAAACTTCTTTTTGCCCAAACCCAATATCTTTATTGTCTGTGAACTTTAACTCAGTAACCTTTATCATCCAGATCTCTTTTTTTATTTCAACAGCTTCTGGAAAGGTTTTTAGATAAAGATGTTCATGTCTGGAATGAGCCTTAGTTACCAGCCCTTTTATCTGAAGGCCCTTTATTAAGACGAGCTCTCTTGTCTCATCATGAATAACGGCTGAAACATCTGCATTTTGCATGATGTTTTGTATATGCTCACTCTCATACTCTGATGCAAAGATAAAAGAGTTATCATCTTGCATAAAGGTATAAAAGACTGAACATGATGAGGGTCTGTCATTTTGTGTGGTTGCCAAAGAAAGCACATGATGCTTAGCTATAAAATTCAGCATGTTTTGAGGTACATTATTTGTTGTCACAAGTCATTCCAATATATTCTTCTATCCTCTTTTTTGATGATAATCCATCTATCCATTGCTGAGGGATTTTTGAAAGACCGTTATGCGCACCCAAAATCATTCCTGCTACCATGCCTCTAGCAGCTGAATCGCCTCCGGCATACACATTTTGTCTCATGGCTTCAGCATAATCGTTTTCATACTTTAAGATAAGATGCAAAGAAGATGGACAGGCTCCATTGACATTACAAGACTGACCACAAGACTTAATCGCTTCTACCGTATCATGTTCTGTTGAAGCCAAAGCTGTCTTCATCCACGTCTTTAAGGTCTCATCATCACTCTCATCCAACATAGCTAGGATAGAGTTTTTAGGAGAATACCCCTGAAGAATAAGATATAAAAGCTGTGAAAAGAAACGCGCAGCATCAATAACATTTGGGGAGTTATGTGTCATTTTCGCCTGAAGTACAGCCGCGTCTTCAAACTCTTTTTGTTCATTACAATACAAAAGTGCCAAAGGTGCTATACGACCCACAACACTTAGGTCATGAGAGGAAGACCCTGCTTCAAGAGCAGATTTCCCTGCCTTTAAGTTAGCCAGCGTTGTTTGACTTGCACCATCTATATAACCTTCATAATCTTGCATATACTCTTTCCATCTAGATGAAAAACTCGCAAAGGAGAACTCTTTTTCTAAGGAGACAGATTCAAGTAACCACATACACTGATCACCATAATGTGTAAACTCACCAGCTTTTTTCTTTCCATGATACTGTGTCATTGGATCATAAAAGCCATCAAGCTTTGGAAACTTTTCTTTTATCTCATCACTTTCATATACCCAATGCCCACCGAGCGAAAAAGCGTCCGCGACCAAGGCCCCGTAAATTGCACCATATACAGATGACTTCATGCCTATCCTTTAGAACATTGACTGAAAGAGTTCCAGTATGTTTTAGTCTTTAGATAAGTATATCATAAGTAAAATCTATTTTATACTAGGCACTTATTCTAGATAAGTTAACATACCAATCATCTCGGACATAAGCTCTGTCCCTACAAAGTGTTACATGTATCTCTTCATTATATAGTTTTATAGTTTTCAAGTATTCTTGAGGAATCTCAAGCTCTTGCTCACAGAAGTATTCACAATCTCTGATCGATTCAATGTCAGGCCATTGCCAACCGTTATCTAGCTCTCTAATCTTAAAAATCGTCAAAAACTGCATAAGTACTACGTCCTTAAAAAATTTAAGAATAATACTTTTTATGGGTAACATTTTTATTACAATATGGTCTAGATTTGGTTACAAAAAGTTCTTACCCATATAAACAGACTACTCTTCTAGTCTCTCTTTAAGAGACTTACCTAACTCTTCTGTCTTCTCTTTATCTATAGAGATATTTACACTATCTGCATTGTTCTCAAGCTCTAAGGCACCCGTAAAATATAAGGCTACTGCAACAAGAACAATAGCTAAAGAGATCCACTTAATCATCCATAAACTCCTCTATTAAATTCATCATCTCGTCTACTGCCTCACCTGCACCCTTCTGTAAAAAATGCTCAAAATATTCGTCTATATATCTATCATTAGAACCAAAAGAAGTAAAGTGTTCTTCACGCTTTGGATTGATTAATATAGAGTGTTTAAACGCAGAAGCAATAGGAACAATGTCTATCACCTGACCACTTGTACCTATGGCAATCAAAAGCTTTGAATTAGAAATCGCTTCATAAATCCTTTCATAAGCAGGAGCCGCTTCTCCAAACATAACGACATTATGGCGTACTGAAGAACTCTCACATCTAGGACAGGCTTCAGTTTCTTCTTGAGAGCTATATCCAACATCCCATACATGTCCACAATCTTCGCAACGTAAATCAGTAAGCGTCCCATGCAAGTGTATAACTTCTTTACAGCCGGCTTTTTCAAGAAGATTGTCCACATTTTGTGTTAGGTTATACAGTTTTGAGGGATATTTCTTCTCAAGCTCAGCCAAGGCTATATGTGCCTTATTTGGTTGTTTGTCACTCAAGTCCTTACGCCTTGTATTATAAAACTGCGTGACTAACTCTCTGTCTGCTTCCCACCCCTCAGTTGAGCACACTTGCATAACGTCATAGTTTTCCCATAAGCCGTCATGGTCCCTAAAAGTTCTAATACCACTCTCTGCACTTAAGCCTGCTCCAGAAATAATCATTATCATCGTGCAAGCCTTTTGTTAAGAAGGTCTTCTAAATGCTCAGGTTGGGTAAGGTCACGTTTGTCCAACATCATCTTACCAAGTTCATCATCATATAGCATATCAAAGACTTCAAAAGAAGATGTCTTGTTATAAAAGCTTCTTAGAAACTCTAATAAAACCTCAAAATTATCAAAGGCTTTTAGGTTTGGATGCTCATGTTTATATTTTTTATACTCATCCCAATTAATTTTTGACATCTGCCCTCCTCTTAGACATCTTTGCAGAGTAGTCTATTCATTGTTTTTAATTATCTTAGCACAATTTTTGCTTTGTATCTAATATCAATGTTAAAAAAGACGATATGATTTCTATCAAGGAAAATAATATGAATGCCATTATCAAACAGATTCAAGATGCATTAGAGCATGGACGCCCCGCTGAGATTAAAACAGGACCTCTAGCAACTCAGGTTATAAAAGAGATTCAGAAGCAAACGCGGACTTTGGAAAAAGATATAGGTAAAGAGAACCTAAAATGAGCACTAAAACAATGATAAAAAGAAAACTGTTTTTCTCTTTTCTTAGTGCTATCGCTATGCTTACTCAAAAATGTCGGGCTTCATAAGCTGCATGTAAACGCGATACGGCTTCTTCAACAGTTGAACGAGGTGTCGCAAGGTTGATACGCATAAAGCCTTCACCCTCTTGTCCAAAATTCACCCCCGTAGAAAGACCAAGCTTTGCCTCTTTAAAAAAGAAATCTTTTAAACCCTGATACGACAAGCCCAAGCCACGACAATCAAGCCATACCAAATAAGTACCCTCAGGTTTTCGCATAGTAATCGAAGGCATATACTCTTTCAAACAGATATCTAGATAATCAATATTTCCTTGAAGGTGTTCTATCAACCCCTCAAGCCAATTTTCACCCATCTTATAAGCGGCTTCAAACCCCACATGTCCAAAGACCGTACCTTCAGCAAAATGAACTGCCTTATACGCCTTTATAAACTTCTGTCTTAACTCAGCATTAGCAATACTCACCGTTGAAACTGACAACCCTGCCATATTAAAGGTCTTTCCCGGACCATAACAGGTGATAGTACGTTCTTCTAGTTCTTTTGAAAGACTGGCTAAGGGTTTGTGTTTATGCCCCTTATAAATCAGATCAGAATGTATCTCATCGGCTAAGATTAAGATATCATATTTAACACATATCTCACCAAGTTTTTCTAACTCTTCTTCACCCCAAACACGTCCCACAGGGTTATGTGGCGAGCATAAAAGAAATAGCTTTGTTTTTTCATCTATAGAATTTTCAAGTGCTTCAAAATCTATAGTGTAATACCCATCTTTCTCTATTAAAGCGTTTTTGATAAGAACCCTATCATTATTGTTTACGGATGAGTAGAAGGGAAAATATACAGGAGATTGAGCAATAACGCTATCACCCTCTTGAGTAAAGGCTTGTATACATAGGTTGATACTTGCTACTACAGAAGGTGAGTAAAACATCCATTCACGTTTCATCTCATATCCATGACGCTCTTTTATCCACTGTATTTGAGACTCAAAAAACGAATCAGGAATCTCTTCATATCCCAAAATAGGATGTTCTGCTCTTTTAGAGACTGCGTCCATAACAAAAGATGGTGTTTGAATATCCATATCTGCTACCCACATAGGAAGCACTTCATCTGAACCAAAAAGCTTTTCTCTTAGGGCATATTTTTCAGCGTTAGTCTCTTCTCTTGAAGGGGCCTCATTAAAATCTACACTATCGTTTGACCCCACTCTTTACTTCTTCTTCCAAACAGACATCTGAGAGATAGTATGTTGGTACTTTCTAGGAGTTTCGCGAATAACAAAGGGCACATCTTCAGTAGCAACCAGTTCAAAGTGCTCTTTTAACATCTCTTCAAGACCATCAAGAGTAGATACCTGGTTTCCATTTTCATCTTCATATCCACCTATCCAGAACTCTTTAGCCGTGTACTCTTCTAACCATGTGTACGGTGAGGTAAGAACCAAGTACCCCTTATCATTGATGCGCTCATGAACTGATTTTAAAAATAGATGCGGCTCATAAAGTCTATCAATTAGATTTGTCGCCATAATAAGATCATAGTTTGTAAAGTGTTCTTTTAGATTACAAGCATCCCCCTGCCAAAACTCGACCTTATCTTTTACCGAGTCTAAGCCAAGTTCATCTAAGTGAACCTCATAACGTGTTTTCAGACCACCTTCACCATTTTGGTAGTATCCGACCTTGTTGTTTTTTTGCAGCTCTACACCCACTTGAACAAAACGAGCAGAAAAGTCTATACCACATACCTTATCAAAAGATTTTGCCAACTCAAAACTTGCGCGGCCTGTTGCACAACCAAGGTCTAAAGCTGAACCTTGATGAATGTCTTTTGTATAAGCTATGGCCTTTTGTGCACATGCTACTGCAAAGTTTTGTACACCAAAGTGCTCTTCGCCATACTGAAAATCGCAATACTGCGAAACTAATTCGTCGGTTTCATAAATGTTTTCTTCTTCTATTTCCAATTCTTTTCCTATTACATATCTAAATCCAGCATGCTGGTAAAAATGACGTCTAAATGCATATCGTGAATGTTTCATCAACTCATTACCTGTACTCGCCCAAGAACCACCCTTAAGCAGGTTATGTTTTCCATCAAAGGTTGGTACTGAAAAATCGTCATAAGCAGGATGGACTTCAAAACCTTCATAAGCGTCCATATGACTCTCAGTCCATTGCCAAACATTTCCCATCACATCAAACAAGTCACCAAAGGCAAACTTGTCTACTGGACTTGATGAAGCCCAGTATCTAAAATTAATATTAGCCTTCCTGTCATCAAACTCCGGTACATCAGTAATCCCTGCTCTTTGATACAGCCTATGCCACTCCGCCTCTGAGAGCAATCTATACTCCTTGCCCTCTTTAGCTGACTTCCATTTACAAAACGCCTTAGCTTCAAGATAATTCACATCAACAGGCCAGTTGTAAGGCATATCCATCTCTTCAAGCATAGCACGATACTTGTAAGAACTATTTCCTTGCCTAACCCAAAAAGCTGGTAAACTCACATCTCTAGATGCCAGAAACTCCAAACCTTCCTCATCCCAGTAAGACTTATTTATATATCCCTCATCTTGAACAAAGGCTAAAAACTCTCCATTAGAGACTAAGAATTTAGAAGTTTTAAAAGAGTCAACAATTAACTCTTTTTTTCCATATTCATTATCCCAACCATAAAGATGATGACTTTTATCCTTACCAAGAATGATTTTTCCACCCTCAATGCTCACCATTTCATTTATAGGAGCTTCTCCCACTTCATTACAACGGGGAAAATAATTTCCATCCTTAATCTTCTCAATAGGCAGTTGCCTATGAAGTACAGAAGATGTTTCCAGATGAATATGTTCATGTTCAATTCCCATTAGAACTATCCACATAGGGTCTTCCTGGCGTATAGGGAGGGTCACAGGAAGTGTAGATATAAGTTCGTCAATCTTTTCGCGTACAGCCTCTCTATAGGCCTTGACTTCACTTACCTTTGGCCAAGCATAATGCGATGCATTCATATCATCCCAGTTCATTTCATCCACACCTATGGCAAACATTGATTCATATTCAGCATTTATACGTTTATGTATGATATTAGAAACAATAAGCTTGTTAATAAAAAAAGTAGCCGTATGACCAAAATAAAAGATTATAGGATGGCGTGTTGGCTCAGGCTTTAAATAAAAAACATCCTCATCCGAAAGACATTCAAAAAGTTTTTCAAACAGACTAAAGGTCTTGTGAAAGTATTCTCTTATCTCTTCACGTTTTGTCTGTACATCTTGTCCATCTAAAGTAACAGGTAAGGAGTGTAAGGTATGCATAGAGTGCGAATTATTGTTATGTGACATACACCTTCCTCTTTTTAGGCCTATTCTATCAGATTTATAGAAAAACCCTTAGGACATAAGTTACATAAATAAAAAAAATCAAAAAAGAGTATTATTTGCACACTATATCCATCTAAACTTGCAATAAATAACAAGAATATGTATTGATGATTAGATAGAAATATAAGCTATTATTTTTTGTTATCACTTAAAAACACGATGTGGAATTTAGTTACATCCAAGCCTGACAGTAACTTAAAAACCTTGACTAACCCTAAATCAACTGGCTATATATAGATAATCGTGATAAAATTATCATTAAATTAGTATAAAATATTATTATATTATCAAAAACTTGGAAGGAATATTATGCAAAACACACCTTTTTACTTAAATGATACGCTTATGCCCGTATATAAGTTCGCATTGATCTTCGCTTTTATGCTTGGACTTGCATCTATCTTTGCTGGAACTGGTTATGGTTTATATACTTATGCTGCAACTGAACTCTCTTTTGCTAGCTCAATGTACTCCGGACTTCTTCTATTTTTAAAAGGAGCAGCCTTAACTTCGGCTATAAGCTTTGTTGGTTTTTTTGCTTTTTGGAAAAAACACCAAATTGCTTACTACAATTGTCAAAAATCTCAAGGTAAGAACTGCTTTGAAATAGGAATTTTCAACTTCGCTTAATGCAAAGTATAAGAAGTTCTTTACTAAGTCCTTATGCTAACCTCTTGCACGCCTTTAGCACTAAAGCTAAGGGTTTTTCATCCAGACCATTCTCCCAAAACAACCTTGCTTATCACGTCATGGACAACCCTCAGACCGTCAAAAAGAATCATCTACATTATTCACAATATTTAGACTATGATATAAACAAACTTGTCTATATGAATCAAGTACATGGAGATGATGTAAAAATCATCAACAAAGACTCAGACTTAAGCCTTATTCCAAAATGTGATGCACTGATCACACAAGAAAAGAACATTCCCCTTATGGTTATGGTAGCAGACTGTATTCCTGTGTTGATCTATGACCCCATTGAAAACGTAATCTCCGTTGTGCATGCTGGACGAGCCGGTATTTTCAATAAGATAATACCTAAGACTATTAAAACGATGCAAGAACACTTTAACACTAACCCTTCTGAACTTATAATTGTTCTTGGTCCTAGTATACGTCAATGTTGTTATGAGGTAGGTTCAGAAGTAAATGATGAAGCTAAAAATCTGGAGTATTCTGAGGCTCTACACAAGCAAGGTGAATCCTATTATTTAGATCTAATTGCAATAGCTAAAAAGCAATTAGAAGAAATTGGAGTAAATCAAAACAATATAGAAATATCAGCGTATTGCACATCATGCCATCACGAACTCTTTTATTCCTATAGAGCAGAACAAAATAATACAGGACGTTTTAGTGGTCTAATCATGTTAAAGTAACACTTCTTCTTTCAAACATAAATCAAACAATCATTTATTATAATATTTATAAATACTTAAACATTAATATGTACAATAAGATTTCAAGGACTACAATGTATAAATATATCGTTCCATTAATACTTATGAATACCCTACAAGCAGCCTCATATGAGAATAAACTTGAGTTCGGTGTAAAAACAACATTTTACAACTATACAGAAAGAGATGATCAAGATCAGATTTTAGACACAGAAAAGTCTAGTCTTTTTGATATGGGTGGAATTTATGCATCATATAATCATAAACTAAAAGAATTTAATACCGAAAGTGGAAGCATCGCACATTACATAAATGTATATGCAAGCGCTGAATACGGAGAAACAGAGTATAAGGGTTCATTATTAGGATCAGGGCAAGGCTATGGTTCATTCACTTCTACAACAGCAAACTTATTTTACGAATATCAGATTAACCTAAAGCGTGTGCAATATTATAAAGGTAGTTCAAGGTACATATCTTTTGGCTTAGGATATAAAGAGTGGGAAAGAGAACTATCAACTACACAGGTCGAAAACTATCATTACGAATTTGCACAAATTGAAGTAGGAGCACAGAAACTTATATATGAAGACATATCACTCGGTTTAACCCTGGGTGCCCTACTTGCCTTTAATCCTCAAATGGATGCAGACTTCTCCACAGGGACAGGATTACATGAAACCTTTAACCTAGGAACCACCTACAGCTATAAAATTGCTGTACCCTTAGAAATTCCTATCCAAGATGGGTTGGTCTTTGTTACAAAAGCAGAGTATGAATTCACTAGCATCGGAAAGTCAAATAAAATAGCAGTACCTAACTTCCCAAACCCAGGCGATAATCACAACTTTTTGGAACCAAAAAGCCAGCAAAAAAACTGGCATTTCTTCGCAGGCTTACAACTACTCTTCTAGGGAGAGTCGATACCCCACTTAATAAGCATAAAATTCGGCACATTCACTTTTAACTCAATAAGAACAAGCAGTAAGTAGATTGCACAGATAAAGTGTGAAGAGAGCTTCTATAAATATAGACATAGTAATTTTAATAAGTTAAATTCTAGATTGATTTAAACAGCAATAAGTAAAGGTTTGTTTATGAATTATCTTAAACAAGTGGCGATTTACGATACTTCACAATAAGTTAGCTTAATGGTAAAGTAGTATCAACGCATGTTTTATTAAACAAGGTTAGATTGTTATGATAAGTAAGTTTATGATTGTTTGATTGTTTGTCAATGAAGTTGTATACTAAAAAACAGGCGGCG
>Ga0316206_1000091_pt1 | contig 180188 bp, 152 predicted proteins | sample 6monthpyrite_MG_FD_204942 | JGI IMG/M metagenome (GOLD analysis project Ga0316206, IMG submission 204942) | Microbial mat bacterial communities from mineral coupon in-situ incubated in ocean water Damariscotta River, Maine, United States -... | ecosystem: Environmental > Aquatic > Marine >... | reverse complement strand
GCCTCCGCCTCCCCGAAGGGGCACCCCACCAAGAACCTCAACAACAACTCGAACCAAGACCTGCCACGACGGCTACCCGCGCTAACCTAAACCCAGGCCCCGGTGGCTCCGCTTGCCTACCCATCTCACACATCCGGAGGTTGGGGCGACCCGTTTCCTGGATTCATGGAGGTTGACCTTGTTGCGCACTGCGGTGGTTCCATGGCGGGCCGGTTCAACCACACTTTGACCCTCACGGATATCAGCTCCGGGTGGACGGAATGTGTTGCTCTAGTCGTTCGGGACTCAAGCCTCGTCGTGCAAGCACTTGAGGCTCTCCGCAGCACAATGCCGTTTCCACTCTTAGGGATCGACACCGACAATGGCGGAGAGTTCATCAACAGCGGCGTTCTCGAGTTCACCAAGAGGCACGGTGTAGAGTTCACGCGATCCCGGCCCTACCAGAAGAACGACCAGGCTTGGGTCGAGCAGAAGAACGGGTCCGTCGTACGCCGCTTGATTGGTTACGGCAGACTCTCTGGCCTCATCGCCGCTGAGTCTCTCTCTCGCCTGTACAGCAGCTCGCGATTGTTCGTGAACTGCTTCCAACCCTCTTTCAAACTCCTCCGGAAGGAGAGGGTGGGAGCGCGCGTGCGCAAGATCTACAGCCCACCGGAGACTCCTGCGGCCCGGCTCCTGACCTCCGAACACGTTAGCGAGTCATCGAAGGAGAAACTACGGGCGGTCATCGCGGCACTCGATCCGCTGCGACTACTCGACGAAATCAGAACCATGCAGCGACATCTCGCCAGCCTTGCGGCTGGTGCAACGGACCACACGCCTCCGTGCCGCAACGCGGACCTCGAACGGTTCCTGGCCTCTCTTGAGTCGGCCTGGAAGGAGGGAGAGGTCCGCCCGACTCACCGAACAAAGATGAAAGGCGAGAGATACTGGCGAACGAGGAAGGATCCCTTCGAGTCCGCATGGCCCCAGGTGGCGGAGTGGCTTGAAGTCGAGCAGGACTTGAACGCGAAGGAAGCTCTCGATCGCCTCCGCGAGGCGAACCCCGGCAAGTTCTCAGCTGGACAGCTCCGGACTCTCCAGCGCCGCGTTCGAGATTGGCGAGCCATGGCGGTTCGCCGGCTTATGTTCACGGATGATCGTCTAGCCGGTCACTCCCTAGGTGACCCAGACGAGACGGCGACGGGCGCTGTCCACAAGTTATGAGTCTCCTCCCCCTGGACCCCCTCCTCCCGGGGCTCCGCCCCGGACCGCCGCGCTTCGCCTCAGCCTGCTTGGGACAGGCTTCGCGCGGCTCCCCAAGGCAAGCGGAAACCCTCGCCGCTTCGCGCCTCGGGCCCAGTCATGCGGGGCTCCGCCCCGGTGCGGCTCTTGGTGCGATTCTTCGTGAAGCGCGTGGTAGCATTCTTAGTTGAGGCAACACGGCGGGGAGGTGTCATTGTCGCTGAGCAGAAGCGTAGGCGCGAATCCAACGCATACGGTGCCAGGCACGAAGTGCACAGGATTCGGCATGAAGCACCGCTTCGTTTGTCGAGCGCGCTTCTGCAGAAGGGGTCTATTCGATTGCAGAGCGTCTTCAATGCCGAATCCTGTGCACTTCGTGCCTGGCACCGTATGCGTTGGATTCGCGGCTATGCCTTTGCGATGCGCTCGATCAGCTTGTCGACGGCGGCGATGTCGCCGCTCAGGTCGTCGAGGTTGGCGCGGCAGGACTCGCAGCCGGTCTCTTTCAGGTGAAAGCCCAGGAAGACCTCGGCGTCCTTCGGCAGCTTGCCGGCGAACAGGTCGCCTAGGACCTCGCGGCTACAGCACGAGACCTGGTGCTGTGTCCAGATCGCGCCCACGTCGAGGTCCAGCATGCGTCCCCCGCCATCGTCAGCGGCGGCGATGTAGTCGAGCAGGTCGCCCCCCGATTCGCGCACCGCGGCAAGCTGCTGCAAGCGCTTGATCGCGCGGAACTTCACGCCGGCGACCGAGGTCTCGTCACGCAGCCCAAAGTGCCGCCAGACGTCGCGGTTCCGCCAACCGCAAGCGAACAGCGCCTCGAGCACCGCCAGCCGAGTGTACTCGCCGGCCTTCCACGTCTCGGCGATCCAGTCGCGCAAGATCTCGACAAAGAGCTCGCCCGCGCGGTCCGACAGCTCGGCACCGCGGATGATCGCGCTCGGCGTGTCGGCCTCGTGGATGAACGCGTCGAGGTCGGGGAACTCCTCGCGCTCTTCGTCGCCCATTAGCGTGCGCAGTTTGCGCCGACGCAGATAATCGATCGAGCGGTTGCGCACAATGCCGAACAGGTATTGCTCGAACGTGTACGTCTTGTTGAAGTTCGCGATGCCGCGCAAGGCGCCAAGCAGCGTCTCCTGCAGCACGTCTTCCGCGGCCTGCACATCGCCGCCGGTGCGGCGCTGCGCGTACGCAAGCAGCCGCCCGCCGTACTTCTCTTCGACGCGACACCACTCTTCGTCGTCGCGTGCCTGAAGCCGCTCGATATCGGGTTTCCAGGCCATGACTTTGAATTCGCTCCGCCTTAGCCGGCGGTGACTTGTCCCGCGCCTTCGCTGCGGGCCTTGAAGAAGGCCTCGCGCGCGCGGCCGAACAGGTCCTCGCGGCGCGTGATGTCGATGTGCGGGTAGAACGAGATGCCGGCCGCGATCTCAAGCGGATCGCCAACGATGTCGGTCAAACCGCGCTCGTTCGCAAGCCCCTTGATGCGCTGCGCCATCACCTCGGCACCGTCGGGTCCGGTGTTCGGCAAGAAGAACAAGAACGAGCTCTCGTCGAAGCGCCCAAGAATGTCGGTGTCGCGCGAGGTCTCCAGGAACGTGCCAGCGAGCTGGCGCAAGACGTCTTCCGTGGCCTGGCCTTCAAAGCCCAGCATCACGCACGAAAGCGGCATGCCGAACCGGCGCGCGCGCTTGAACTCTTCGTCCAGCTTGAAGCTCAGGAACTCGTAGTTGAACAGGCCCGTCTCCGGATCGACCAGCGCCTTCAGAATCGACTGCGTGGTGCCGCCGACAAGGTCTTCGAGCATCGCCTGCGGCAGCGCGTGCGTTTGGGTCTCGCCGCGGCCATCGATCACAGCCGTCGGGCGCGCGTCGGCACCTTCGATGGCGCTGCGCAGATCGGCGGCGGACAGAGGCCGGTTGAGCACCTTCGAGGCGCCGCAGAACGACGCGATCGGCGCGGCCACGGTCTCGGGGCCATCGCCGACAAGGAACAGTCGCGCGCGCGACGTGCCCGTCATGCGGCGCAGCGACTCGAATGCGTTCTCGGGTCCGGCGTGGACGTCGATCAAGATCACATCCCCGGGCGCACCGGCGCCGTCGACGAGCTCATCGACCGACGCTGCGCCGGCGAACTCCCAACCCTCGAGCGCGCCCACGGCGGCAGAGGCAGAGTTCAGGAGGACCTCGTCAGAAGTCACGATGCGGATAGAAGCTTGGCGCTGACCCATGGGATCGCTAGAAGTGGCTGTGGCCCGGTGGCCCGTAGGGGATCGGAAGGAATTCGAGCCGTCAGGCTAGCCCCTTAGGGCCGCGGATTCCAGCAAGTCGGTTACTCCTCGAACCACTCCGCCGGAGCGTGGTGGTTACCGGACACGGTTTGCACGTCTTCGTTCTCCTCGAGCGCGTCGATGATGCGCTGCACCTTCTTGGCCGCCTCCTCGCTCTCGAGCTCGACGCGGATCATCGGCACATAGGAGATCTCGGCGCTCAGGAACTCCTCGTAGCCGGCGGATTCCAGAGCCTTTTTGAGCTCGATGAACTCGGTCGCGGGTCCCGTGAACGTCGCGATGCCTTCTTCGACCTGCACATCTTCCGCGCCGGCCTCGAGTGCCTCTTCCATCAGCGCCTCCTCTTCCTTGTCGTCGCTGTCGACGACAAAGACAGAGTGCATCTCGAACAGGAACGACACCGAACCCTGCGAACCCAAGTTGCCACCGCGCTTCTCAAGCAGGTACTTGATGTCGGGCGCGGTGCGGTTGCGGTTGTCGGTCAGGCACGTGATCATCAACGCTACGCCGCCGGGTGCGTAGCCCTCGTACACCAGCTCCTCGAACTCGGCCCCGTCCTTATCACCGGCGCCCTTCTTGACCGCGCGCTCGATGTTGTCCTTGGGCATGTTCTGCGCCCGGGCCTTCTCGATCGCCAGCACAAGCCGTGGGTTCTGATCGGGGTCCGGTCCGCCAACGCGCACGGCCGACACGATGTGGCGCGCGCACTTGCTGAAGATCTTGGCCTTCTTGGCGTTGACGGAGTCCTTGCGACGCTTGACGTTCGCTGCGTGTGAGTGACCTGCCATGCTGCGGGCTCCTGAATGCTGCTGAGGGTGAGGAGGCTCGAGGCCCCACCTGATTGTGCCAGGCTCGAATCGCTTGGCAAGGGTGAACAAGAGCGCGACGGGCCAGCCGAGTGATTCGGCCGAGCCCGTCGCGTTGAATTCCTACGCCCAAAGGGCAGCGCAGAGGGCGCTCGAAGTGGTTTAGCGCTTCGAGAACTGGAAACCTCGGCGCGCACCACGGCGGCCCGGCTTCTTCCGTTCAACCTGACGCGAGTCACGAGTCAGAAGACCCGCATCGCGAAGCGCCTCGAAGTGCGCGGGGTTGAGCTCTTTGATCGCACGTGCGATGCCAAGCATCACAGCGCCGGCTTGGCCGTTCGGGCCACCGCCTTTGACGTTGCAGTGCACGTCGTAAGCTTCAGTCGTCTCGGTCAGCGACATCGGTGCCTGCACCTGCGTCATGTCGCGCGCGGTGACGAAGAACTCGTCAACCGGCTTCTTGTTGACCATGAAGACGCCCGTACCGGGCTTCATGCGGACGCGTGCAACGGCGCTCTTGCGGCGGCCGAGGCCCCACGTCCAAGGGTTGTTGACTGCCATTAGAGTACCTCGACCTTTTCAGGTGCTTGGGCGATGTGCGGATGATCAAGGCCAGCGTAGACCTTCAGGTTACGCAGCATGTCGCGACCGATCCGGTTCTTCGGAAGCATGCGGCGCACGGCTTCCTTGATGATGAACTCGGGCTTGCGGCCACGGATGTTCTCGAAGGCCACTTCGCGCAGACCACCGGCGTAACCGGTGTAGTGCTGGTAGACCTTCTGTTCGGCTTTCTTGCCCGTGACGACGACCGACGTGGCATTCACCACGACGACGTGTGCGCCGACGAGTTGGTTCGGCTGATACGTCGGGCGATCCTTGCCCATCAGCTGCATTGCGATCTTGGTGGCCATGCGGCCGAGCGGAAACTCGGAGGCGTCGTACACGTACCAGCGTGTCTCGACGTCTTCAGGCCTAAGGTTGGTGGTTGTCATCACTTCTATTATGGGGAGCCGCTGGATCGTGGCCCATGCGGTTCAATTCAAGAGCTCCGGAGCAGGGTCCGGAACGAACGGGCGGAACAGGGTAGCGGCACTCCCCTCCGCCATCAATACACAAACTGGGATTTGAGTCAGGGATCCCTATTGGCGGTAATGGATTTCGGGGGTATCCCAGCGCAGGTCCAGCCGGTCCCAGTCTCCGTCAAGGGCTAGAGCCTTGGCCAGATTGGCCCATTTCGTCTCGGCGGGGAGCTCACCTGGGGCCTGTAGGTACGGGCTGCGGCCGAAGTAGATGCGGCGGCCGCCCTCCAACTCCAGGCGTGTCCCGGGCTCCTCGACGCTGGTTTCGGCGTCCCGCGTGGCGTCGATCACGAAGCGCCCCAGGCCATGTGCGGCCTCCGGCGCCAGGTCGGACCACATCGAATCCGCGATGCTGAGCGCCCCCAAGAGCGCTGGATCTTCCAGCCAAACACTAGCCAGAGGCCCTTTGATGCCGCCAATAACGGGCAGGAACGCCCCGCGGAAGGCGGGCGGGGTCAGCGCGCCGCCGGGCAGGATCACGCCGCGCGGGCCGGCCTCGGCCTGCCAATCGACAGCCACCGAATAGAAGCGCCCCTCGTACGCGATGCACGCAAGTGGCCGGCGCAGCCGCAGCGGGACCTCGAGGCCATCGGGCCAAATCACGCGCGGGGTGCCGAGCTCTTCGATAAACGAGAACTCGTTCAGCGCGGCCACCACGCGGGCGACTCCGCTTGCGTCGTCGGCCGGGAAGTCCTCGATGCTAGCGAGTCGGCCATGCAGCATCTCTGCCCAAGCCGGGTCGAGCCAGGTCGCCCAGCCTGCGGCACCACCCTCGAGGTCGAGGGCGATGCGGTTGGTCTCGATCAGGCCGAAGCCCTCGGCCTCGGCATGCCGATCGAGGTGCTTGGCGAAGTAGAGGGCGCCAAGGATGAGCACCACAAAGATGAGCGGCCCCACAAAGAGAGCCGCGCGGCCCTCCCGCGGGGACATCCTCTTAATGAGCGTGACTAGTTGACACGCGAGGCGACGGGCGCCGTGGTCTCAACACCCTGCACGGACGGCCCGCCCTTCTGGCGCATGCCACTGGCGGCCTCGATGAACAGGTCGAGGCTGGTCTGGAGCTCTTGCACCGACTCGCGCGACAGCAGAATGCGCTGACCGTTTTGGCTGTGCATCTCGTGGCCGAGAAGGCGCGAGATGATCTTCAGATGGGCGAGTTCGCGGTCGATACGGGCGGAATTGGCGACTTTCGAGGAGATATCCATGGGCGGCGTGTGGGCGTTTCTTGAGGCGGAAGCGATGGGAACTTGGACGGGGATGCAAATCGACGGGCGACGGGAGCTATCTTGGCGTCCTGATGGCCCGACCTCAACGATGAAGCAAATGATTCCCAAAAGCACGCCCGACAACGAGCGCCTGACCCAGTTCAAAGGGTTCCAGCTCTCCGCCTTTCAGATCGAGTCCGTCGCGGCCATTCGCCGAGGCGAAAACCTGCTGGTCAGCGCCCCCACCGGCGCGGGCAAAACGCTGGTCGCCGAGTACGCGATCCACGACGCGATCCAGCATGGCCAGCGCGTGATCTACACCGCGCCGATCAAGGCCCTGTCGAACCAAAAGTACCGCGACTTCCGCGACGACCCCGCCGTCGACGTGGGCTTGATGACCGGCGATGTCACGATCCGCGCCGAGGCACAAGTCGTGATCATGACGACTGAGATTCTGCGCAACCAGATCTTCGAGAGCCCGGCGTTCCTCGATGACGTTAGCTACGTGATCTTCGACGAGGTCCACTTCATGGACGACCTCGAGCGCGGCACCGTCTGGGAGGAGAGCCTGATCTTCGCACCCGAGAAGATCCGCTTCGTGTGTCTGTCCGCGACGATCTCGAACCTCGACCAGATGGGTGCCTGGATTCGCGAGCTGCGGCACCATGAGCTTGCGGTCGTGCGCGAGGACAAGCGGCCGGTTCCGCTGAAGCACCGCCTGTTTACCGAGAAGAGCGGGCGCTTTGACCTGACGCGCTTTGAGCGCGTCGCCGCGCGCGAGCTGAAGGAAGACAAGAGCGGCCGCGGCGGAGGCCGCGATCGGCGCGGACGCCGGATCCGCCCGATGCGCCAAGCGCCCGACCTGACGCCTTTGTTGGACGAACTACAAGAAGCCAACGAGCTGCCTGTGCTTGTGTTCTCGTTCAGCCGCAAGGACGTCGAGCGGCTAGCCTTCCGCAACAAGCACCGCGACCTTCTCACGAAGGAGCAGCACGACCAAATGGCTGTCTTGCAACGCGAGCTCTTGAAGATCTACGCGCTCGACGAACGCGAGCTGGGTGGCGACGTCATGCGCCTCGGCCAACGCGGCATCGGCTATCACCACGCGGGCATGCTGCCGATCCACAAAGAGCTGGTCGAGCGCATGTTCACGTCCGGCCTCTTGAAGATGATCTTCACGACCGAGACGTTTGCCATCGGCATCAACATGCCCGCGCGCACCGTCGTGTTCGCCGGCCTCAAGAAGTACGACGGCTTCAGCGTGGACTATCTGCGCACCCGCGACTACCTGCAGATGGCGGGCCGCGCCGGTCGGCAGGGCATCGACAAGGAGGGCCTCGTTGTCTCGATGCTTGGCATGCGCGATCTGAAAGAGGCGCCGCTCAAACGCATCCTGCAAGGCCAGCCCGAAGCGGTCGAGAGCCGCTTCCGCCTCTCGTACTCGACCCTGTTGCACCTGGTCGGACACATGGGCCGCGGCCACATCCACGAGGCGTGGGAGAAGTCCTTCAACCGCTACCAGCACCGCAAGAAAAGCAAGAAGGCCCGCGAGCACAACGCACGCGAAGAGGCGCGCCTTGTGAACGCGCACCTCGACTTCCTCGCCGAGCTCGGCTACTTCAACGAGGAGAGCGCCGAGAACGGCCGCGCTGAGCTAACCGGCCGCGGCAAAATCGGGCGCACGATCTACGGCTTCGAAGTCCAGATCACCGAGCTGATCTACCAAGGCGTGCTCGAGAACCAGCCGGCCAAGGCACTCTGCATTGTCTTCTGCGCGCTGATTCACGAAGAGCGCGGCCGCGACGCGCCGCCGCGCCTCCCCGATCGCCTCTGGGGCGACCTGCGCAAGAAGACCGATCGCCTGATCGCGGACATGCTCAAAGTCGAGGCCCGCTTCGGCATCGCCAACCCCATGCGCACCGCCGACTGGGGCATGACCCGCCCGCTACTCGATTGGATGCGCGGCGCCAGCCTCGAAGAGATCGAAGAGCGCATGGAAAAGGGCGCCGGCGACTTCGTCCGCACCCTGCGCATGACCGTCCAATTACTGCGCAACACCCGCCGCTCGATCGACAAAACCTGGGACATGCACGAGCGCCTAGGCGAAGCCATCGAGCTCATCAACCGCGACGAAGTCGACGCAGCACGGCAGTTGGAGTTGGGGTAGGGAGGGCGCGCGGGGCGCGGGTGGTGACGCTGCGCGTATCCCGCAGCGGCGGCGCGCGAGGGGGTCGGCGGTGCGTCGGCCTTCGGCCTCCAAGCACCGCCTCACCCCTCGCGGGCCACCTTGCTGCTCCTGGTGCTCGCCTCTGAGGGGGAGGGGGTGGGCGCGCGGGGCGCGGGTGGGGAGACTGTGCTTGTCCCGCGGGTGCGGCACACAGGGAGTTCCGGAACGCGTCGGGCCTTCGGCCCTCCAAGCGTTCCTTCACCCCCTGCGCACCGCATCCGCTCCCGGTGCTCGCCTCTGGGGGGAGGGACGAAGTTCCATGTTCCTCGGGCACGGCGGCTTGATTCAGCTCAAGTGATTCAGTGGGTTGAACCAGTGGGCTTACCCAGTCGAGTTGCCAGTCGCGTGACCAGTCGAGTTGCCAGTGGAATTGGCCCGACGAGCTAACCCAACGACTCGCCCCGACGCGTTGGTCATGCGGGAGCCATGGAGGGCCGCTGTGGCTCAGCCACGCGCACGACGAGAAAGGCAAGAGGTCCAAAATTGCGAACTGGGAATGTGGAACTTCGCCTTTCCCCCCCGAGACGAGCACCAGGAGCAGCAAGGCGGCCCGCGAGGGGTGAGGCGGTGCTTGGAGGCCGAAGGCCGACGCACCGCCGACCCCCTCGCGCGCCGCCGCTGCGAGACAAGCACAGTCTCCCCACCCGCGCCCCGCGCGCCTCCCCAGCGATGAGAAACATGGAACTTCGCCCCCTCCTTAGAGGCGAGCACCAGGAGCAGCAAGGCGGCCCGCGAGGGGTGAGGCGGTGCTTGGAGGCCGAAGGCCGACGCACCGCCGACCCCCTCACGCGCCGCCGCTGCGAGACAAGCACAGTCTCCCCACCCCCTACCCCCCCTCAGAGGCGAGCACCAGGAGCGGTGGCGGTGCGCAGGGGGTGAAGGAACGCTTGGAGGGCCGTAGGCCCGACGCGTTCCGGAACTCCCTGCGTGCCGCAACCGCGGGACAAGCACAGTCTCCCCACCCGCGCCCCGCGCGCCTCCCCAGCGATGAGAAACATGGAACTTCGCCCCCTTCCCTAGAGGCGAGCACCAGGAGCGGTGGCGGTGCGCAGGGGGTGAAGGAACGCTTGGAGGGCCGTAGGCCCGACGCGTTCCGGAACTCCCTGCGTGCCGCACCCGCGGGACAAGCGCAGCCTCCCCACCCGCGCTACGCGCGGCAACTTCAGCTTCTTTGGTTACAAGGGCACCTTGGTTTCCTAGACCCTTGCAGGATCCGCCGTTGGGCGGCAAACTATCTCCTTCCATAGTCACGCCAAAAGCAGCGCAGATACAGTGCGCAGCCTGCGGTTCAAAACACGTCTCCTCGCCCCCCCAAGGAAACGCCTCAACATGCGCAAGATCTTCTTCCTGGCATTCTGCCTGGCTGTAACCGGCATAGCCGCTCATGCGGCCCCCGCTTCGCTCGAGGCGCCTGACCAAGACTCGATCACGGTCATTAAGCCTCGCCCTAAGGCCAAAGATGAGGTCAAGTACGAGACGATCGAGATCAAGGCGGCCGATGGCACCGTGCTAAAGGCGGACTTCTGGACGCCGAAGGGGACCGAGCGCGCTCCCGCCGCCCTTCTGATTCACGAGGCGGGTGCGGATCGCACCGAGCTTCGCGACCTTGGCGATCGCCTGCAAAAGGCTGGCTTCGCGGTTCTTGCACCGGACTTGCGCGGTCATGGCGAGAGCATTGTGAAGCCCGAGGACGCGTTCAGCGCCATCAAGACCGACGAGGGGCGCGCCAAAGCGTGGGCCTTCACGACGCGCGACATCGAGGCTGGCGCGCGCTGGCTGCGCACGAACCGCAAGGTTCACTCGTCGAACCTGAACTTGTTCGGTGTCGGGACCGGTTCGGCGCTAGCCGTCCGCCAGGCCACGCGCGACGACAACGTGCGCAGCGTGACGCTGATCGGCCCACGCGCCAAGATGCTGGGCTTTGACCTCGTGGAAGACCTTTATGACCTTGAGGGCGTCCCGACGTTCTTGATCGCCTCCCGCGAGGGCAAAAAGGACTGCGCCGCTCTCGCCCAGTGCGTGCACGACGAGCTCGGCTGCGCTCCGTTCATCACGGTCGAGAACATGAAGGCCAAAACGCCCGCCGACCTGCTTGCCGATCGCAAGCTGTCCTCGACGATCACCAAGCCGCTGAAAGCGATCGCCTTCCCGAAGCGCGGTCGCCGCTAGGCGCTCAGCCTCTGGCTGGACCCCAATCAGGGCCGCTCGCTTTGCAGCGAGCGGCCCCGTTTCGTTTCCGGCCTTTCGGCTGGCTGTAGGCTGTCGGCACTGACTTTCCAAGCAGCCGCACCAAAGGCTCGCCTCTTCACGCCGTACAGGCCTTCGTGAACTCCCTCCTTGCTGACCTCGTCGTGGCCATCCACCTTGCCATTGTCATCTACATGGTGGCCGGGGTTGTGCTTGTGCTGATCGGCTGGCCACTCCGATGGACGTGGATCCGCTCGCCTCGTTTCCGCTTGCCGCACCTGGCAATCATGGGCTACATCGTCGTGAATGCGATCCGGGGCGGCACCTGCATCTTGACGCAGTGGGAGGCAAGCCTGCGCGTCGCCGCAGGCCAGGGCGTCCCCAGCCCAGGGCAGCCCGGCCACTTCTGGGTCTACGACGAGCGTGTCTCATTCGTCGGCCGATTGCTGCGCGAAGTGCTCTTCGTCGACGTCCCCCAGCCAGTCCTGGACAAGGCCTACATCGCCATCGGCGTGCTTGTCGTTGTCAGTCTTGTGGTGTCTCCACCTCGACTGCGCGCTCAAAAAGCGGTGCAGCCAGCTGCCACTGACGATCAAAGTAACCCGTAGCGACCACGCCACCGTCGCCCTCGGCCAAGACCGAGCGATCGATCACAGTCCAGTCGGGCAAACCGACGCCCGAGACAAACACGGGCACCTCGTAAGCCAGACGTGCGCCCAGGACGCCGCTGCTCCCAAACACCCCCGCCAGCGGCTCCCAGTGCTGATCGCCCTTGCGCGGTAGAACGAACAGCGCCAAGAGGTCGTCACCCTCGTAAGCCGTTTCCCCGAGGGTCACGCCCCCGTCGAACACGTCCACCGGCGGAGTAGCGCCCAGCACATACCCCCACGCTGCGTTCGTGTCGCGATTGCCAAACAGGATCACATTGCGCTCGTCATACTCGTCCCACTTCCCTGCGATGGCCAAGAACTCCTTGTCGCGGACCAAGTCGATCTCGCCACCTGCGCGATAGCTCCAGTCGGCCTGCAAGAAACGCGCGGTCTCGAAAAGCGCGGCATCGCATGCCGCATCTCCAGCCGTCCCCACCACAAACACGAAGTCCCTGTCGAACGCGCGCTTGAACGGCCCCGCAAAGCTAGGCCCCTTCTCGCCCTTGCCTGGATGCTGCGCCTGCCAAGAGCCGCTCTCACCACGCTGCACCCACAGAGAGCGCTGCGTCGGGCTGCCCGCGAACTTCTGGCCATCCACGATCCACAAAAGCGGGATGTTCCGATTTGGTGCTTCGAGCCGCAGCGCGCCGGCACTCGGTGCCGAGACCTCCAGCGTGCGCTCTTTTGCATCCCAGTCCCCGACAACATGCACCGGCTCGCCGTAAAACCGCGGCTGCAACACGCGCACCCAATAGTGCTCGGAGTCAACGCCCGGATCCGCCGTGATGAAGTCAATGTGCCCGGGCTGCTCGCGCGCCTCATCTTCATCGACGCCAGCAAGCACCTTGTGGAACAGCTCGAAGATTGGCGGCCAATCCACGCACTGATTGCCCCACCAGTGCCCGGCGCCTTCCTCGTAATGAGTCGTCGCCTCGCCGCCCGCCTCCTCCAGCGCCGCGACCAGCGTCTTCGCCTCCGAGATCGGCACGTTGTCGTCGGCGGTCCCGTGCAAGACGTACAGCGCCGCGTCCTTCAAGTTGCCGATCAGATCGAGCGTGAGGCTCGCTCCGTCCGCCGCCTGCCAAAGACTCGCGAGGCTGCCCTCGGGCCGTCCACCATAGGTGTCAAAGCTAGCCCAGCCCGCCGAGGGCGCCACGGCCAAGAACCGATCCGGGTCGTTCACCGCCAAGTGCCACGTCCCGTGTCCGCCCATCGAGTGCCCGGTCAAGACCACGCGTTCGTCATCCACGCCAGTCTGTTCGAGCGCCGCCCCAAGCGCCTCATACGCGTCCATTCGCCCCCAGTCCTGCCAGTCGAACCCGTAGGGTCGCCGGTTCAGCGGGCAGGCGATCGCCAGGCCTTCCTTCGCCTGATACGCGCGCGCTTGGTTCATCGCCGGCACGCTCGCGCCATGCAGCGACAGCACCAAACCATCGGGATGCTCGCCGGTCGCAGGCACCAGTCCGTACTCCTGCAGGCTGCCATCAATCAGCGAGGAAAACGCTACGCGGCGGGTTGTCTTGGCGTCAACCAAGCGCACCTCGAAGCGCGCATCGGGTTCGCGCAGCTCGTCCTCGAGAGGCGCCACTTCGCCGGCTTGATCCAACAGGAACAGCTCGAGCTCCACCACCGCCGCCTTCTTCACCGAACCAAATCCGGGCCCCGGCTCGAAGGGAATCCAGAGGGCCGCGCGCCCGAGCGCGGGGATCGCCGCCAGCTCGCCAGACACGGATGCCAACCGCGGCCGAAAGGCCTCCGGCACAACGCCTTCGAGCACATCCTCGGGAGCGGCCGGCCGCGCCTCGCGCAGGAAGTATCGACCGCCCGCGAACGGTTCCCCAGAAGCATTCAAGATCGGTAGCTCGAGCGCCGCCTCGCCCGAGTCCGTCTCCCACGCATCCAAGTCGCCCACGACGATATCGGGCACAAGCACGTCCCAGGTCGCAGGCACGAGCCCCGTCTCGACCAGCTTCAATCCGAACTTCGCCGCGCCGCGCAAGCCGGTCACGAAGACCTCGTGGCTACCCGCCTCCAGATGCACCGGCGTCCCGCCAAAGCCATAGCCATACGGGTCGCCGAAGAAGCCCGCACCATCCAAAAAGAAGCGTCCGCCTCGGTTCAGCGTGGCGAGATAGTCCCCCGCCTTGTCCACTTCAAAGCGCGCGAACGCCCAGCCCGTGCGCGCCTCGGTCGAGATGCTGCCCGGCTCGTCCGCGTGATACGGGCGCCACTTGGCCTCACCGCTCTCGCCAGAAAGCGTCTCGCCGACTTTGGGCAACCGCGCGCCCGGCTCGGCCAAGTACGCCTCGAAGACCGCATCCGGTCGAAACGGCCTGCGCCCGCCGCCATCCACCGGACCGATGACAAGCCAGTCGCTCGGGGTCTGCCCAACGGCGGGCAGACCCGAGACAACAACTGCAATGCAAAGAAGAGCCGCCGCGCGCGCGTACCTCACGGGCAGACGATGATCTCGAGTCCGCCCGACAGCGAGTAGCCGCCCGGTTGCGCCCCGTCGAGGGCGAAGGCTTGCGAGTAGAAGGTCAAGCCAGCAAATGCGGGATCCGGCGGGATCGGCACGGTCAACGTCGCAGTGCCCGTGACGCTCGCCTTGAACGCCAGCGGGAGCAGCAGGTTGAACGGATCGATCAAGACGGCGCCCCCAAGAAGCGGCAGGTTCGTCTTGCCACCCGCGATCCCGTAAAACGCGCCGCCGAACGGCAGGTTGCTGGTCACAAGGTCGAGGCTACCGCCCACGTTGGGGCTGCCCGAGCCCAGCAGCACAATCGTGTTCGCCGGCGAGGCGCTTAGGTCGTACTGGCTGGTCCCACACGGGGACGTGCAGCCACCGCTGAAGGTCTGGTTCTGGTTCGGCGCGCCCGGTGTCTCGGCCAAGGCCGACTGCCACACGAACGCAGACGCATCCGCGCCGATGCCCGCAAGCTGCAGGGATTCGCCCGCGACCGTCGCCGAGTCCTCGACCACGCCGATGTCGACCGACGTCATGCCATTCGCTGGGCCGGCCGTCGCGGACATCGTGCCCTCGTAGCTCAGGAACTGCACCACCGCGCCGGTCGGGTCGACCAGCGCAATCCCATCCGGAGCGCCGTTCTGCAAACCAAGGAACGCAAACGCCATGGCGCCCACGCAGCCGCCCTGATCCGCCAGCTGCCCGCCAAGCGGAATCGTCTGGTAGACCGTGCCGCCGTTGCCGGTGTAGCCCACCAGGTCATAGCCCGTCAGGTCGAGCCCGGTTGGCCCCGCGACCTCGACAAACTCGCCAGCATCCGTGCCGCCATTGTCGTAATGCATCTCGTTGATCCACGGCGTGCCCGAGCCCGTCCCGCCGCCACCGGCTGTCGTCATCGCGGACGCTTCGGCGCTCTGCCCCGAGACGTTCGTTGAGAAGTCCTCGGCCGTGACCACAAAGTAGTACGTCACGCCGCCGGTCAGCCCGCCGTCGAACCAGCTGCTTTGCGTGGTCAGGCTTGTGGTCAGCTCGGTGTACGGCCCGCCCGCCGCCAAGCTACGCAGAACGTGGTAGCCGGCAAAGTCGGGCTCGGAGTTATCGGCCCAATCCAAGCTGATGTTCGTTCCGCTTGCCGTAGCAACGAGCGCCACGGGAATCGCCGGCGGTGTCGTGTCCACGCCGCAGCCGCCGGTGAACAGGCAGTCGACCCACTCGGGGTGATCGATGAACGGATTGCGGTTGCCTTGGTACGAGAAGACCTGGTTGTTCCGGTTCATCTCCTTCGCGTCCACGGGGTCCTGCGCGTTCCACTGCAACAGCACGCTGAGCAAGCCCATGTAGGCGGTCGACTCGTTACTGCCCGTCGCCGAGCCGTACACAAGCGACAGGTTGTCGGTCAGGATCAGGTCCGGCTCGCTCCAGCCGGTGACGCCGTGGTTGCCGCCCTCGTAGCGCACGTCCATGTAGAACATCGCGCGCGCGATGTCGCCGCGGCGGTCGCTCCAGACTTCGAAGAACGTGCCGTCCTCCCAATCCGAGTTCCCCGGGTAGACCCCCGAGCCGCCGCCCACGCCATTGGTGAACAGCGTCGTCAACTCGTTCGCACCCGAACCCGTGTTGCCATACGGATAGTTGCTGCGCGCCGAGTTGTAGGCGATGTCACACAGGAACAACTGGTGGCAATCGACGTACGGGTAGTTCTTGCCGTTGTCGTTCGGGAAGCCGATCGAGTTCGGCCACGTGTGCTCGCGGTTGAAGCTACCCGAGCTCTTCGAGAAGCTCTTGTTCTTGTAGACATCGAGGATCGACCCCGAGCTCGCCGGGTTCTGATCCGCCTTCTTCAGCACGTCCCACGTGTCCGTCGAGCTCGAGCTGTACGGGAAGATCTGGTGATCGTCGATCACGGCGTTCAGCGTCGTGCGCAAGACCCCCGGGCTGGACGGGTTCACACTGGCGTAATAACCGGGTGGCGCTTGAGCCGCGGCGGTTCCGGTCAGAAGAGCGGCGCTGCCCAGTGCAAGAAGAATGGACGCGGTGACGCTTTTAGGGGAGGGGAGCATGCCCCCATTCTATCCCGCTTTGCGAACAGCGTGCGCCTCTTCGATGCAGGCGCTCATGCGCATCGACTTGGACCGCGTGGGCCCGCCGTCATCGATCCTGGTCATCCGGCAATCCAACGGACCTACCGGCGCGCCCTTGCACTCTGCCTAAGGGCGAGCGCTACGCCTTGGCTTCCTCGGTCGCCGGCGCCCCGAACTCGGCTTTCACCCACGGGCCGAAGCCCTGCACCGCCACGCGCTGCAGGTAGTCGCCCATTCCACGTAGGCCGCCGAGCTCCTCGCCCCCGCCCGCGCGGCCGGGGCCGCCGTGGATCATCGAGGGCAGCACCATGCCCGGGAACGTCGCCTGGCCGGCCACGCGCTTGGAGACCGTCCAGATACGCCCGTGCCACGGGGCCATCGCGAGGACGCACTCCTTGGCCCAGGCCGGATCGTCCGAGTAGATCGCGCCCAAGAGGCTGCCGCCGCCCTTGTTGGCGAGGCGCGCGGCCTCGGCGGCGCCCTTCGACGGGTCATAAGGAAGGATCGTGGCGACGGGGCCAAACAGCTCCTTCGAGTGGAACGTCTCGTCGTCGGCGTCGTTCGCAATGACCAGCGTCGGCGACAGGAACCAGCCCGTGTCGAGGGCCGGTGCGGAGCCGCCGCAGACGATGCGACCGGCGGTGGCGAAGGTTTCGATGCCCTCGCGCAGCTCCGCGAACTGCGACTCGGTGGTCACCGGGCCCATGGTGTTCGTCTTCACGGTCGGGTCGCCGACGGTGATGCGGCCCAAGAGGGCGCTCAGCTCGGCAGCGACCTCGTCGACGCGATCGGCGGGCACCAAGATGCGCCGCGCGGCGGTGCACTTCTGGCCCGTCTTCTGCGTCATCTCGCGCACGGTGTTGGCGAGGAACTCGCCGTAGGTGTCCGAGTCGCTGTCCAAGTCGGGCGCGAACACAACCGCGTTCAAGCTGTCGGCCTCGACGTTGACGTGCACGTTCTTCGCGACGAGGTTCGCGTGGCCTTTGATCTTCGCGCCGGTCCATGCCGAGCCGGTGAACGCGACCGAGTCCTGCGGGCCCAAGTGGTCCAGCAAGTCGCCCGCGCTGCCGCACAAGAACTGGAAAGCGCCGGCCGGAAGGATGCCGCTGGCCGCGACGATCTCGGCCATGCGAAACGCCGGTAGAGCCGTCGGCGAGCCCGGCTTCGAAATCACCGGCATGCCGGCGAGGATCGCGGGGCCGAGCTTCTCGAACATGCCCCAGCCGGGGAAGTTGAACGCGTTGATGTGCACCGCGACGCCCTCGCGCGGCACAAGAATGTGCTGGCCCCAGAAGCGCGCCGTGCGCCCAAGCTGGATGCCCTCGCCGTCGGCGAGGTGCGTCGCGTCCGGCAGCGCTTTTGCGAAGTGCGCAAACGCGGCCAAGGTGCCCGTGGCGCCGTCGACATCGAACTTCGCGTCGCCGCGCGTGTTGCCGCCATTCTGCTGAGACAGGTCGAGCAGCTCTTCGCGGTGCTCATGGATCGCCAGGCTCAAGGCCTTCAGCAGCTTGCCGCGCTCGGCAAACGTCATCGCGCGCAGCGCCGGCCCGCCGACCTCGCGCGCATAGGTGCACGCGGCGCCGAGGTCGATGCCTTCCGAGTTGCACTCGGCGATGGCCTCGCCCGTCGCCGGGTTGAAAAGCGGCGCCTGTTTCCCAGTTCCTTCGATCCAGCTGCCCTGGATGTAGCTCTTGAGCGTTTTCATGGCGAGCATCATAACGTCCGGCCAAGCGGCGCGGAGCCGAGAGGTGCGATGAGCGCCCGCGCCTGCTACAACGGGCCCATGGATTCCCAAGAAGAGCGCCCCACGCCGCCGGCACGAAATCACAAGAGCCCGTTTGCCCCCGGCCTCTTCGATGGCCAAAGCGCGCTTGTCACCGGCGGCGGCACCGGGCTCGGCCTGCAGATCTCGCGCGGCCTCGCACGCCTCGGCGCGCATGTCACGATCGCCTCGCGCAGCACCGAGCACCACGCGGCCTTGTTGGAAGAGGCCGCCACCGAGGGCTGGAGCGTCAACGCCGAGGTTCTGGACGTGCGCCGCATGAAGGACGTCGTTGAGGTCGCAGAACGCCTGCACAAGGGCCTCGCCGAGCGCACCGGCAAGCCCGCCTTCGACATCCTTGTTAACAACGCCGCGGGCAACTTCGTCTGCCCCGCCGAGCGCCTCTCCGAACGCGCCTGGCGCGCGGTGCTAGGCATCGTCTTGGACGGCACCTTCTACTGCAGCCGCGAGTTCGGCCGCGGCATGATCCGCACCAAGGCCGGCGGCTCGATCCTGAACATCGTCGCCACCTATGCGTGGACCGGCATGCCGGGAGTCGTGCACTCAGCCAGCGCGAAGGCCGGCGTGCTGGCGATGTCCAAGACCCTTGCCGCCGAGTGGGCGCGCCACAACATCCGCGTCAACGCGATCGCCCCCGGCGTCTTCGACTCGCAAGGCGCGGGCAAAAACCTATGGCCCGACGAGGCCACCAAACAACGCCTCGCAGCCGCCGTCCCCGCCGGCCGCTTCGCCTCGACAGAAGAGATCGCCGACCACTGCCTATGGCTGCTCTCCCCCGCCTCGGCCTACGTCACCGGCGAGTGCTTTACCGTCGACGGCGGCGCCAGCCTCGGCCGCGGCATGTGGGAACCCGGCGAGCGGCTCAGCCGCGAGTAGGAGCGAACCCAACGAATTCGGAACCTGGCGCAGCACGAAGTGGTTGTGTGCCAAGTCGCCGAGACCGCGAGCGACCTGCGCGGCTACATCGACAGCTTTTGAGCCGCTTCGACTAGGTCGTTCCAGCGGAAGGCGGGGCCCGGGTCCGTCTTGCGGGTCGTGACGTGGTAGTGGCCGAGCAGTCCCGCGTAGGTGTCGTACTCTTCGTCCGTGAGGGCGCGTCGCATCAGCTCGCCGCTTGTCTCGCGCGGGGATTCTAGGGCGATGCCGGGGAGGGCTTCGTGCAGGGCGGCGGCCAGGGCGGCGAGGCTCTCGTACTGCGCGGCGGTGAAGTCGTATTGGACGAGGGGCTCGCCGTGGATCGCGCCCTCGGTGATGCCTGGTGTGGCGGTGAGCTCGGCGCGTTTGGGCGAGCGCAGTCCCCCATCGCCGAAGCGCTCGGGCAGGGTGACGGCAGTGGTGCCGTCCTCGAGGTCTTGGTACCACTCGTCGAGGCGCTCGTTGGCCATGTCGCTGCTTGGGCGGTAGGCGCCGATTTGGGCGACCTCGACTCCGACTGAGCGCGCGTTCGCCTTCGCGGCGTGCCAGGCTTGATCGGCCAAGTCGAGGGTCTGGTACACCGTGCCATCGAGGTCGCACATGAAGTGCACCGAGAGGCCGCGGTACTGCTGCAGCACGCGGAAGCAGACTTGGCTCGTGCCGCACACGTCGTAGTGAATGACGAACTGATTGACGAAGCCGGCGAGCTCGGCGCGGGTGGCGTGGCCGCTGCGCAGGCGCTCCGTGGCGCCTGCGTCGAACAGCCCGTCTGGGACAGCGCGGCCGGGGCGGTAGCGCAGGCCAACCGGCGGCTCGTCACCAGTGCCGGGCAGCGTGTCGTAGGCGCTGTAGCCGCCAGGGTCGAACCAGTGGACGACAGGGACAGCCACGGGGACGTGCTCGCCGGCGACAACGATGTAGTTGCCGGGCGTATCTGGCTGCGTCACGTCAACGGCGTGCGGCGCGACTACGCAAGATGCCAGAAGCGCGGCGGCTAGGGGCAGCAAGGGCGCGAATCCAACGCATACGGTGCCAGGCACAAGTTGCACAGGATTCGGCACTGAAGAGCGCTCTGCGTATGAAGGGCTCGCTGCGACCGAAGGCGTCTCAACGGATTGAAGGGCGGTGTCCGTGCCGAATCCTGTGCAACTTGTGCCTGGCACCGTATGCGTTGGATTCGGCACTACTCCTCGAGGGCGCCGCCGCAGGATGAGCCCGCGCCGGCGGTGCAGCCGAAGCAGTGGCGGTCGGTGACGATGCGGCGCGTGGCGAGCGCGGCGGCGTCGAAGTCCTTGATGTGCACGGGTGCGCCGAAGCCGACCTTGAGGTCGAGCATCTGGTTGAAGTCGCAGTCGAACAGACGGCCGGTCCAGTCGACGCTGATCATCGTGCGGCACATCACGCCCTTCGCGGCTATGGGGTTGAACGCGTCGGTGAGGCGCTGCATGTAGGCGCTCAGGTTGCCCGTGGACTCGAGCCACTCGAGGTAGCGGCTGATCGGCATGTTCGTGATCGTGAACAGGCGCGTGAAGTCGATGCCGTGGCGGGTCTTGAGCTCGCGGCGCCACTCGGCCTCGAGGCTGTCTTGGCCGGCGGGCAAGAACGCGCCGACCGGGTTCGTGACCACCGTCAGCTCGAGGCCCGTTCCCGGCTGGCCGTAGCCGAGCTTGTTCAGCATCTTCAGCGCGATGATCGACTTGTCGTACACGCCGTCGCCGCGCTGGCGGTCGGTCGAGAGCGCGCGGTGATGCGGCAAGGAGCAGACGATCTCGACTTGGTTCTCGGCGAGAAACTCGGGCAAGTCCTCGTAGCCTTTCGCGAGCAAGATCGTCAAGTTGCAACGGTCGAGCACCTTGCGGCCGAGCGCGCGCGCACCAATCACGATGTCCCTAAAGGAAGGGCACATCTCGGGCGCGCCGCCGGTGATGTCGACCACCGGGATGTCGGTCTTGGCGAGCGCGTCGAGGCACCAGCCGGCGACCTCGGGGCTCATGATCTCGCGGCGATCCGGGCCCGCGTCGACGTGGCAGTGCGCGCAGGTCTGGTTGCAGATGCGTCCGGTGTTGACCTGGAAGACCTCGAGGCCAGTGGCGTGCAGTGGCGCCAAGCCGGCGGTGCCAAGCGCGGCGTCGAAGTCGCCAGTGCCGCAGGCGGGGCTGTGCAAGAGCTCGAGCTGCTGGGTCGCGCTCGCCAGGGTCGAGCCGCGGAAGAGCAGGCTGGTTTTGGGCAGGGTCTTCTGAATCATCACATGCCGAGCTTGTCGGCGATCTCCTTCATTTGCATGCCGTGCACGAGCGACGCGCCGCCGCGGATAGCGGTGGCGACGTGGACGGCCTCGGTCAGCTGTTCGGGGTCGGCGCCTTTCTCGAGCGCGGACTTGGTGTACGCCTCGATGCAGTACGGGCACTGCACGGCGTGGGCGACGGCGAGGGCGATCACAGCCTTCTCGCGCGCGCCGAGAGCGCCGTCTTTGAAGACGGCTCCGTAGTAGTCGAAGAACTTCTTCGCGAGCTCGGGCGCGTACTCGCCGATGTTCGAAAACTGAGCGAGGTGCTCGGGGTTGTAGTAGCTGCCGGGGGTTTCCATAGGTTGATTTGGGCCGAGCGGAGACGTGGCCAAGGGCGCATCTTCGCACAAACGCGCGGGGAGTTTGGCGTGCGCGGACGGGTTTGTGTTGGCCCTGGTGCGGCTTGGAACCGTTCCGGAACACGGCCTTGCAAAGTTATGACTTGGCGTGACACCGCGCGGGCCTGGACGCGTCTTTGGCGCATGGAGACAAGAACAAGGGACTCGCGTGAGCGCGGCGTCGGCAAGGCGCGCGCAATGGGCGTCACGCTTTTGGGCTCGCGGGCCGAGCTCGTGACGGTGGAGGCGCGCTTCGAGCTGTCGACGCGGACGAGCGAGGCGGCGAACGACAAGAGCGAGATCGCGATCACGGGGCTGCCGGATGCGGTGATTCGGGAGAGTCGTGGGCGGCTTGTGGCGGCGCTCAGCGCGAGCGGGCTGCGGTTGCCGGCGGGGCGGCTGCTTTTGCACCTGCTGCCGGCGAGCTTGAAGAAGTCGGGCGAGCTGCTCGACTTGGCGCTGGCGCTTGGCGCGGCAGCTGCGGCGGGGCACCTGCCGCCGGATGCGCTGGATGGGCTTCTGTTCGTGGGCGAGGTCGCCTTGGATGGACGGCTGCGCGCCGTGCCCGGCGGGCTGGCCGCGGGGGATGCGGGGCGGCGGGCGGGGCTGACGACCATGGTGGCGCCGCTCGACACCGCGCGGGAAGCGGCGGCTCTGCCGGGGCTGCGCTGCTTCGCTTGTGGGAACTTGAACGAGGTCTTGGCGCTGCTCTCGGGGGCCGCGGCGGCGCCGCTCTTGCCGGAGAAGCTGGACGAGGCTTTTGATCCGCTGGCTTCGGACAGCCCCTTGGGGCTGGATCAGATTCGCGGGCAGCTGATGGGCAAGCGCGCGATCGAAGTGGCGGCGGCGGGTGGACACGGGCTGCTCTTCACCGGGCCGCCGGGGGCGGGCAAGAGCCTGCTCGCGCGCGCCATGGCCGAGATCCTGCCGCCGCCGACCTTGGACGAGCGTGTCGAGATCACGCGCGTGCTGTCGGCTGCGGGGCGCTGGCCGGGCGGCCTCGCGCGGCGGCGTGCGTTCCGCGCTCCGCATCACACGACCAGCTTCGCGGGCTTGGTCGGTGGCGGCTCGCCGCCTGCGCCGGGCGAGATCACGCTCGCGCATCGCGGGGTTCTGTTCCTTGACGAGCTGCCCGAGTTCCGGCGCGAGGTTCTAGAAGGCCTGCGGCTGCCGCTGGAAGAAGGGCACATCTTGATCTCGCGCGCGGGTCGCCACGTGACCCTGCCGGCCGACTTCCAATTGGTGTGCGCGATGAACCCGTGCCCATGTGGCTATCTCGGGCATCCGCGCCGCTCGTGTCGCTGCTCGCCCGGCGCCATTCAGCGGTACCGCGGGCGCATCTCCGGTCCGCTGCTCGACCGCATCGACTTGCGCCTCGAACTGACGCCGCCCAAAGCCGAGGAGCTGTTTGGGCCGGTGGATGCGGAAGATGACTCTCCGCAGCACCATCCCGAGCGCCTGCGGTACGTCGCGGTCCGCGGGGCGCGCGAGGCTGCGCTCGCGCGGCAAGACCACCCGAACGCGCGTCTCACCACGCTCGAACTGGACAGGTACGTTCCGCTCGACGCTCCCATGCGAGGCATCCTTGTCCAAGCGGCCGAGCGCCGCAACCTGTCCGCGCGCGCATTGCAGAGCTTACGCCGCGTCGCGCGAACACTGGCCGATCTGGACGACGCCGACAACGTCACACGCACTCACCTTGCGGAGGCGCTGACGCTGCGGCTCGAACTGTAGATCGCCGTTATTCGTGCCGCAGGGCTTCGACCGGATCCATATGGCTCGCACGCCAAGCGGGGTAGATCCCAAACAGGATGCCAACGCCCGCTGAGATCCCAAAAGCAAGCAGCGGCGCTCCCGGAGTCACCAGCGTGGGCATGTCCGAGTAGATCTCAACCAGCTTCGGAATCAAGAGGCCAAGGAGAACACCGAGCGCCCCGCCGCCGACCGACAAGACGACTGTCTCGACCAGGAACTGCGACACGATGTGCCTTCGCTTCGCACCAAGCGCGCGGCGGATGCCGATCTCGCGCGTGCGCTCGGTGACGGTCGCCAGCATCACGTTCATGATGCCGATGCCCCCCACCAATAGGCTGATCCCTGCGATCGAGCCCAGCACGATATTGAAGATACGCTTGGTCTCCTCAGCTTGCGCCAGAAGCTCGAGCGGCACCACCACCTCGTAGTCGGCCTGATCGTGAAACTTGGCCAGCATCGTACGCGCAGCGTCAGCCACACCCACCACATCGGCGGGATCGACGATGCCGATCATCAGCTCGTGCAGCTCGACCTGCTCCATGTCAAAAGAGCCCGCGCGCATCTTCACGTTCAGATCGCCGAACCACTGATCCGAAGTCGTCAGCGGAATGAAGACCTCGCGGGTGGTGTCCTCTCCTGCGCCAGGAGCATCGCTCTCGAAGCGCAGCCGCGGCCAGATCGTCCCAACGACTTCGAAGTAGTCCGCGCCCAGCTTCACGCGCTTCCCGACCGGGTCCTGAAACAAGAACAGCTCGCGTGCCACATCAATGCCCAGAACGCACACGTTCTTGGCGCCGCGCATGTCGCTTGCGGTCAAGAAGCGCCCCTGGTTCACCTTCCGTCCGGTGACTTCCTGCCATAGAGGCGTGGTTGCCAAGATGCGTGGCGAGGGGACCAAGCGATCTTGGTAGCGAAGCTCTTGCGCCGCCAACCGCCCAGGAACAATCTCAGTGATCGACGGGAAGCTCTCCTCGATTCGCTCGAGGTCTGCACGCGTCAGCCCATAGCTAAGGACACGCGTCCGCTGGCTGCCCTGATTCGGTTCCTCGGGTGGCTTCACGCTGCGCAAGATCACGTTCTGACTGCCGAGCTCTTTGATCTGCTGTTGAGCCTGATAGCTCGCGCCCTCGCCGATCGCCAGCATCGCGATCACGCTGCTGGTGCCGAACAGAACCCCAAGAGTTGTCAGTCCACTGCGCAGCTTGTGCAGCAGCAGGCTGTTCACGCCGAGGCGAATCGAAGTCAGGATGCCGTCTTTTCTCATGCCTCGCCCTCGGCGAATTCTTCAAGGGAGCGCTCGAGCGCAGCTTCCTTCTTCACGCGGTTGTCGCGCACTTCGCGCACCTTACCGTCGCCCATCACAAGGATGCGCTCCGCGCGCGCGGCGACCATGGCCTCGTGCGTCACGAAGATCAGCGTCTTGCCCTCGCGGTGCAGCTCATCGAACAGCCCCAAAATCTCGGTCGAGGTCTGACTGTCAAGGTTCCCCGTGGCCTCGTCGGCCAAGATCAAGTCGGGATCGTTCACGAGTGCGCGTGCGATCGCCACGCGCTGCATCTGACCACCCGAGAGCTCCTGCGGCCGGTGATCAAGCCGATCCGAGAGGCCGACCCTGTCGGCCAAGTTTCTGGCGCGCGCCTCACCGTCCGCGGGCGGATTTGACTGGTACAGAAGCGGCACCATGATGTTGTCTAAAACGTCCAGCTGCGGGATCAGGTTGTACGACTGGAAAATGAATCCAAGGCGACGCGAGCGCAGCTCGGACAGCGAGTCGTCATCCAGCTTCCCCGTGTCTTCACCGCCCAAGCGATAGATTCCTTCGGTTGGCCTGTCGAGGCAACCAAGCAGGTTCAGAAGCGTCGACTTGCCACTGCCCGAAGGCCCCATGATCGACCAATATTCGCCACGCCGGAACTCAAGATCGACGCCATCAATGGCGTTGACCGTCTGATCCCCCATCACATAGGTGCGCTTGACGCCCGCGAGGGACGCCACTGAATCACTTTCCATAGGCCTTGCCGCCGGGCTTGCCGCCACCACCGGGTTTCATCCCGCTGGGAGCCCCGCCTTTGCCACTGCCGCCTGAGCGCGCGTCGCTGCTTGGCTTCTCGCTCGGCATGCCTTCCGGCTTGCCACTAGACATACCCTCGGGTTTGCCGGCTGACATGCCCTCAGGCATCCCACCCGTCGGCCGTGGCGCTGGCTTCAACGTGACGGCGTCAGGAAGGCTAAGGGCCACGCGATCGCCTTGGCTGAGTCCCTCTAGGACTTGCGCCCAGTTGGGGCTGAAGCTACCAATCTTGACCTCGCGCTTCTCGGTCGAGCCATCGTCGTTCACAAGGAATGCCACCTCGTTGCCGCCATCCATGAACACGGCTTGCACGGGTAGGTACAGGGTGTCCTGGATCGACTCGACATGGATCTCGATCGAGCAGCTCATGCCGGGGCGCAAGCGCGGGTCTGAATCCAGCACCGAGATATCGGTGCGGTACAGCCTCTGGTTGGGGTTCGCCATCCACGAGTTCTTATCGGGAAGCACCGCCTTGAAGCGGACCTCGCCGCGCAGCGACACACCGGGCAGGGCATCCACAGTCACGGAGCACGGCATCCCGACTCGCACCTTCTCCAGGACGGACTCGTGCAGACTCACCTGCGCGACCATGCCTTCGCTGGAAGGAATCGTGATCAGGTCCTGGCGTTCGCGCACACTCGAACCTTCATTCAAGGGGTCGCCCTGGCTGAAGCGCCCACCATCGGGCTGCGCATGAACAACCATGCCCGCCACGGGAGCGTAGATTTTGGCCTTTGCGATCTGATCCTCGAAGCGGGCGAACTTCTCCGTCTCGAGCTCGTCACGCGCCTTTGTCGAGCGGACCTCGGCCTCGTAGTCGACAAGCCGCGCTTTCGCTTCGAGCTTGACACGATCGACCTCGCGCTGCGCTTCAACGATGTCGGCATCAAGCTCTTCGATTCTGCGCGGATGGTCGTAGTTCAGAAGAACCGTGAGCTTGCGCTTGGCCTGCTCGAGCGCGATCTCTTTCCGCTTCTTGGCAAGACCGTCGGCCTCGAACTCGGTGCGCGTCAAGAAGCCCTTATCAAACAGGCCCTGCGAATGTACAAGGGTGTCTTCCGCGCGACTGAGCTCCTCTTCCGAGATCAAGATGTCGTCACGCGCAGCCTGCTCGTCGATCAGCCAATCACCTTCTAGGTACTTGCGCTTGTCGAGGTCGGCGAACGACTGCGTGCGCAGCGCCTTCGCCAAATCGCTCTCGTTCTTGCTCTTTTGAATCTCGAGGTTCTGCGTGGCCTTGACCCAGGCCGCATTCCCGTTCTGCACCGAGATCTCTTGAGTGACCCGCTTCTCCTCGAGACCGGTCGCGTCGAGCTCGCAGACCAAGTCGCCAGCCTGCACCATCGTGCCTTCGTCGACCAAGTAGAGGATCGTCGTCTGCCCTTCGATTTCACTCTTGAGTTCGGTGCTATTCGCGGCTTTCAGGTTGCCACGCTCGACGACCGAGATCTCAAGCAAGCCGCGGCGCACGTCGGCAGCCACCGGTGGACGCTCCTCCTCGCCACCAAAGATTCCGTCAAGCCCGCCTGTCCAGGCGAAGCCGCCCAAACCCAGGATCACCACAAGAAACGTCCATCCTTTCCAACTCATTTGTTTTCCTCTATTGTGGGTAAGAGCAACTTGGGGTCACGCGCGCGCACCCCGCTTTCGTCCAGGACAAGCTCTTCCATGTCGAGCAATAATCGGAGGCGCGCAAGCTTGAAGTCCACTAGGGAGCTCACGCGCGAGTTCTGCGCCGCGACCAGCGAGTTGCGCGCTTCGAGCAGGTCGCGTGTCTCGGCACGGCCGGCATCGAGCTTGAGCTCGGTGCTCTCGACGCGCCTCTCAGCGATCAGAACTGAGTTCACTTGAATGAAGAAGTCCTCACGCGACTGCTCCAGCGTACGCAGGTCATCGCGCACGTCGATCCGCAGCTGATCCTCGTCTTGTACGAGCGCCCGCTTCGCGGCGTCGAGCGCCAGCTGCGCTGCGCGGTACGCGTTGCGCTCGCCCAAACGATCGACGGCCAAGTCGTAGTTGAGCGCCAGACTCCAGTCGACGTTGGCCGATTGGAAGTCAAACCCCGGCTCGACGTCGCTCGTCGCGCCCGTGCTGGCCACAAGGTCCACGCGCGATCCCAAGTCATCCTCGGCGATCCGCAAGTTGCGCTCGGCGTCGTCGAGTTGCGCGCGAGTTGTCGCAATGTCCAGGCGCTCGGTAAGCGCGAGTGCGATCGCCTCGTCCTCGGGGATCGTGATCGCCTGGACACCTTCGTCCGCCATCGCCGCGAACGCATTGCGGTCGAGTTGAATCTCGACGTTGATCGGCAGCCCCATGAACAACTTCAGGTCGTCATAGAGCCCTTCGAGCTGGCTCACCGCATTGATCAAACGACTCTGGGCGCGCAGCTCGTCCTGTGTTGCTTGCCCCGCCTGGATGTCATCGAGACGGCCCGCTTCGCTAAGCGCCGCGTTCTTCTCGCTCAGGATGCCGAGGTTCGCGACGTTGCTCTCTTCGTTGGCCACAACCTCGTGCTGCTCGAGGATGCGCCAATAGCGGCTGACGACATCGAGGCCAAAGCTGCGCCGGAAGCGCTCGTAGCGCCGCGCCTCGTCCACCACGCGTCGCTCGGAGCGCGTCAGTGAATCGAAAATGGCCTCGTTGGTGCTGCCCGCCAAGAGCGGCCGCGTGACCGTCAGGCTGAGGTCGCTGATGAAGTCGCCCGGCGTCCCGCTCGCAAGGTTCTTGAACAGGCTGCCACCTAAGTCGAGAACCACCGACGCGCCATTCCCCAAGACCTTCGAGAGCCTCACACCACCGTCGGCATTGAAGCCATCGGCGCCCGCGTCATCGCCGGTCACACTGGTCGAACCTGAGACGGCGGTCTGCAGACCAAAGGCGTAGTGCTGTAGCGACAGATCGAGAGCGCTGAGGTACAGGGCCTCGCGACGCGTCTGGTAGTCACGCGAGTTCTCGGCCGCAAAGCGCTGGCAATCGGCGAGGCTCAGGTGCCCGAGCTCGGCCGGGTGCTCGCCCGCAAGAACGCGACTGCGCAGGCTGCCTTCGGGAACATCGACCGTGAAGCTACCAGGCAGTCCGAGCTCGGCGCGGCGCTCGGCGACAAGCTGATAGACCTCGTCATCGGCGGCGGCGCTCCACTCGGCGGGTGACTTGCAAGCTGGGGCGAGAGCTCCAAGCGCAAGCAAAAGCACAAGGGAGCCCCGTAGGGTAATTTCAGACGACATCGAGAAGGGGGGTGGAGGAAGGCCCACAGAATATCCTCTTGGCTGTCTCCTCAATAGCCTCCTTCCGACTCAGATGAGCGAAGGAGCAGCGCCCTTACATGCCGGTTGGAAGCGCGGGCCCGATCGCCACACGCTGATCGGCCGGCTGCGGCCTGCGCGAGGCCTGGATCCCCCCCTCGACGAAGCCCATCAACTCCGCGCCCGCGAACACCCAATGCGAGGGCCGCATGCCTCCATCAAGAGGGAGGATACTGGCCACCCGCGGCGCTCCCGGAAGACCCCAAGCCAGCGGCGTCTCGAGGACCAGCGAGAGGGCCGAGCGCACTTCGAGCGGGTCGATGTGCAGCTGCGTTCGGGCGCGAAAGCCACGCGCGTTCCGGGCTTCATCCACCAGTTCAAGTGTCGTGCGTCCCTTCGGCGCGACCTCGCTTCGCATCGCACGGCCCGCCCATTCGCGCAGGTGAACGTCGCGCGCACCACGCTCGAGCACCAAAGTGCGCCCCGCTTCGCTGCCCTCGGCAGCGCTCTCTCGCCACTCGCGCCAAGAGTAAGTCGTCTCGCCCAGTCGCTTGCGCAAGACACGTTGCACGCGCGTTCCGATCGGGTCCAACACGAACAGGAGCTCGTGGCTCTCCGCGCCTCTCGACGTCCACGTGCTCATCCGCGCATGGCCCAGCTCTTGGCGCTCGGCGCGCCAGACGCGGCCGCGCTCGAACAGCACGAAACTCTCCACCCGCGCCGGACTAGCTGGCGGCAGATCCTGCGGCAGTGAGCCCGCAAGAAGGCAGAAGGCGAAGCTGAAGAGAGACATCCACAGGCTTTTCGACCGGACGCCGCCCGGACTTGAATCAGTGTGCGATCGCTTGAAGCCCCGAGCGCCAGGCCAAACCCGCGCACAGCAGCACGAAGAGAAACAGCGGCCAACTCGCACCGCCTAGGGCTGCCTGATCAACCCACCCCAGGTGTTGATACCCGGGCCGCATTTCGCGGTTCGTCTGAAGAACCTCATCCGCGTCCGTGAAGAACAGCTCGCGCGACGAAAACTGCTCGCCGAGGCCCGCCACACGATGCCGCAGGATCCGCCAGTGCGCCCAAGGCGCGGCGTAGCTGGGCTCCCACTGAATCTTCTGAAACAGAGTCGCGTCCCCACCCGGCACATCGGGCCAGTCCAGGCGCGCACCTTGCAGCGCGAGGTCCTGCTCGGTCATGTGATCGACCAGCGCAGCAGGCACATTCGCCGCCAGCCCAAGCGCCAACAAGCTTCCAATCAGGATGCGGCCCCAGCTCTGCGGCGCAATGTGCTCGGCAAACAGAACCGCCGCGATCCAGAGAAATGGCAGGGCCGGCAAGATGTAGCGCGGGCCAAAAGTCCACGCGCCGTGCCACGTCTCGGTGGGCACGATCGGCAAGAAGACGGCGAGCGTCACGCCCGTCGCCATCGTCAAGAAGAAGCGCCGCGGGCCGGGCTCGCTAGCACGCCATGCGAACGGCGCCAAGGCGGTCAACGGCGCCAGGAACAAGAGCCCCTTACTCGGAGCCAACAGGAGCCCGGCCAGCCCAAGCAGCGGCGGATACACCCAGAAGCTGTCCGCCTTGACCACGTCCCCATACCCGGTCTCGAGGACCGAGCCAAAGCGCATCCAGTTGAATAGCAGGAACGCCACCACCCCCGCGCCCGCCGCCCCGACGAAGATAAGCAGCGCCCGCCGCGACTGCTTCCACATGAGGAACACCGCGCCCAGAACCAAGACGGAGATCGCCGGCGCCGTGACGACGCGCGTCAAGAAAGCCAAGCCCAAAAGCAGGCCCGCAAGCGCCGCGTACTCGGCTCGCGCGCGCCGGCCCGCATTCACCCGCGAGTGAATCAGCAGCAGGATATGCATGACCGCAAACAGGGCGGTTGTCGCCTGCACATCACTGAGTGTTGAGCGGCCCTGCGCCAGCGCAAACGTTGTCAGACCATAGCCGAACCCAGCGACGAGCGCCCAGCGCTGCCCCAGCCCGACCTGCAGCGCCACCAGGACGATCAGCCAGCACGCAAGCGCCGTCATCAACGGGTTGCGCATCCCCACAAACAGGTGCGCGTAGTACTCCGAGCGCGGAACGCCCTGAATCGTCCTCTTTGAGAAGCGCGCCTCCACATCCGGCGCCAAGTGCGCAACGCCCTTACCAAGCCAATAGAGCGGCACTGCCACAAGCGCCTCGCCCGTCCCAAACCACGAATAGGTACCGTTGTCACCGACCTTGAGCGGGATGCGCGGCTCGTCTGGCGCAGCGGCGCGCGCGGCCACAAGCGCATCAGACTCCGACGTGCCGCCGATTGCAAAACTCATCGTGCGGCCAAGAGCGCTGGTCGTCTGGAACTCGACCTCGGAGTCCATGTGATCGGGCAGCCCCGTTGCGATCAGTGTGAACAGCGCCAAGAAGATCCAGAACACCATCCGCGCAAGAGCGCGGTCGGTGGCAAAGAGCTTCGGTCGAAATCGCTTGATGTGCGTCATGGCTTTGGAGCGTAGATTCTGACGTCTCCCGAACTCCAAAGCTCGTCCCATCCGAGCTCGCTGCGCACAGTTGCCGGCAGCGGTCCCGAGACCGACAGTAAGTAGTGCGGACGCTTAGCGAGGCCGGGTGCTTCGAGCGCGCGCTTCAGGGCGAGCCCGGCCCCGGCGCGGCCTTCGAACAGCGCGCGCACGATGCCAAGCCGCATGGGCCAGGCCGGGTCCGCGTCGACGATGTAACTGCGCCGATCGCAGAACAGCGCCGCGCCACTGAACGCGGCCGCCGCGTGGCCTTGCAGGTTGAAGCCACCGTCAAAGCGCATGCCGCCAAAGTCCCAACCCGGAGCCTGGTTCCCTGGTAGCTCGGCAACCAGCACCGGCCGCGCAGAGCTCGCGGCACTCAACGTTTGCAGCTCGACCATCGCTCTGGAGACCGCACTGTCGCCCGTCGGTGTCAGGCGCCCGCCGGCTTCCGACAGCGCCATCGGCACGTGACTCCACGCCGCGTAGCTGCGCCCTCCCAAGTAGCTGCCGGTGGTCGCACCTATGACAAACAGCACAGCCAAGAGCCCACCCGCCAGGCGCAGGCCCCCGCCCCTCGCCCACAGCACAAACGGCGCGCCGGCGGCCAGAGGCGCCAAGAACAGCGCGGCTGTCCTCACAAACTTGTACTCGTTGTGCTCGGGCAGAACGACGACGACTGCAATCACAAACGAAGTCGCCGCGCCAACCCACGCGAGGTCAAAGAACGCCCGCGCGCCGACCTCCCGCGGCCGGGCCAGCACGACCACAACCAGCGCTCCGAACAGAAGCGGCGCCAAGGCCAACAGCGGCCCCCAAAGCCCCTCGCTGCGCAGGCCCAGCTCGACGCCGCTCTCGCCGCGGCGCGCACCGGCCGCCAAGACCTCGAGGGCGCTCGGCACGCTCGCCAGCACAGCCACGAGCAAGAACCCCCACCGCCGCCGCATGAGCGCCACGCCACCCGCCGCCAAGAACCCCGCGGCTCCCACAAGCGGATTCAACAAGCACGAGAGCCCAAGCCCGATCCCCGCCAGCCCCATCCACACGCGCCGGGAGGCCGCTTCAAGTCCGTCGTTCGGTGCGCCGCCTCGAAGAGCGTGCCCCGCCGCCACCAGCCCACCCGCAAGCATCGCCAAGGCGGCCGGGTAGCTTGAGAGGTTGCCGAATTTCGACGGGCCCCACGCCAGCCGCGGATCGACGCCACCCGTCACAAGCTCGCGCAGGTTTGCCAACAGCTCGGCAGATGCCGCCGGCGCCACAAAGTGCGCACCGCCCGCGATCCACACAAAACCACCCAGCAAGTTCAGCCCCAAAAGCCCAAGCCCGACCGACGCCAGATCGCGCCCACCGCGCTGCCATAGAGGCGCCGCGAAGAAGTACAAAGACAGCGGCAGCGTCGCGGCCGACCACACGTTGAGCAGCGCGAGCGCCTTCGTCGGCGCAAGCCACAAGACGTCGCCCACGGCCGCGCCGAGAGCGTGCCACACCCAGTAGTACCCCAGCGGCTCGCCGGCCAACCACGGGTTTTCGGGAGGCAGGCCGTTGGCTGTTACCTGCAGGATCGAGCTGTGCAACAGGCCATGGAAACTCGCTCGAGCCGCCACGCCTTGGAACAGCGCAAGCCCCACGAGCAACGCGAACCCGACGCTCAGCGCAACAGCAAGAACCTGAGCACGCCCCAACCGCTCGGGCTCAGGCGCCGCTTCGTCTTTGCCCTTGAGAGCCCCCGCGAGCAGCAACAGAAGCGCCGCGCCGATCGCGACTTCGCGGCGCGCCGCGAGCCCACTGGAGGCCATCCACACCGCGGCCACAAGCGGCGGTGAAAACAGCACGGTGAACAGAAGCGTCTTTAGAACAGCCGGTTCGCGCGGCGCGGCCCAGCGCACAAGCGGGCCCGCCGCAAACAAGAGAACGCCCGCGAAGAAAACCGCCGATCCGCCGACGGCCAAACCGAGCGCGGCCGCGCCCGCCGCAAGCGCAAAGAGCAAGCGCCAGCCGCGCGCGGCGTTCACTTGCCCGGCTCCTCAAACTGGCCGTAACCCAAGTGATCCAGAGCATCCTGCAACGCCGGCGCCTTCGCCGAACGCTGCGCGCGCACCTGCTCTTCGAGCCACGCCTTCAGCTCGCCTTGAAGGCGCGCCACAACGCCCGGATACTCGGCCGCCACGTTCCGCTGCTCCTTGGGATCAACCACCAAGTCAAACAGCGCCAGCTCCGGAATCGGGTAGCTTCCCGGCGGTTTGTCGTTCGGCTCAACGTTCTCGGGGTTCCACACCAGCCGCCAATCACCGGGCCCGTCCTTCTTCGCCGCGCGCACCGTGAAGATCTTGTCGCGCCACATGCCAAACGCCGGTCGCGACTCGAAAGAGCGGTCCACGTACGAGTCCACCAACGGCAAGAGCGAGCGCCCATAAAGCTCGCCCGGCGGCGCAAGATCGAACCAGTCGTACAGCGTCGGAGCGATGTCCTCGAGTGTCACCTTCTCGTCGATCACGCGCCGCCCCGTCAGGCTGCCCGGGTGCCGAAAGAAAACCGGCACGTGCAGCACCGACGAGTAGACCGACTTCGAGTGCGCCCAATATTGGTTGTGCTCGTACAGCTCTTCACCATGATCCGCCGCAAAGACCAAGAGCGTGTCGGCGAGGTGATTCTTGGGCTCTTCGTCGAAGACGCCAGAGTACAGCTGCAAGAACGCCCGCACGACCCGGTTGATGCGCGCGACCTCCCCATCGTAGAGGCCCACAATCTGGTTCACATCCAAACCGTCCAGCGGAAGTCGGTCCTTATAAGCCGTGTCCAGAAACTCGCGGCTCCCGTTCGCGGTGCCCGCGTAGTCGGGATCCGTAAACAGCTTCGTGTAGTCAATCTGCCCTTGCGGCGAGCCCATCGGCAGCGGCTCATAGGGCAAGTGCGGACCCATCAAGTGCAACCACAGGAAGATCGGTGGACCATTGTCGAGGTCGCGTTCGCGGAGCCAATTCAGGGCCCCGCCGACGGTCTCGATGTCGCGATCAGCACCGTTGAACGACTCGAACGTCACAAAGCCTTGGCCCAACCCCGACGGCGGGACCAACAGCGCATTCGCCGTGAACGCCGCCGTGTCGAAACCCGCTGCGGCGAACGTCTCGGCCAGCGTCCCAAAGTCCTCGCCCAAGACCTGCCCATTGTCCAGAAGCCCGTGCTCGAGCGGCGTGAGCCCAGTCATCAAGCTGGCCACAGCCGGGCTCGTCATGCCGCGCGGCGTGAAGGCGCTTTGGAACATGACCCCCTCGGCGGCAAGTGTGTCGAGGCACAGATCGGCCCCGCTCTTCCGCTCGACCTCGTTCGCCGGAATCAGGCTCGTTGGCCGGCCGTACATCCACGCCGACAGGTGGTCCGCCCGCAGGGTGTCGACGGTGATCAACAGCACGTGCTTGGGCGGCGTTCCCGGACGCTCCGTCTGCCCACACGCAACAAGGAGGCATGCGCTGGCGAGAAGAAGGACAGTGTTCTTGAGGGGACTCATCGGGATCATTCTAGGCGGGCGAGCAACCCGGGCGATAGGATCAACCCGTCCATGGTCTCTTCTCCGAACTTCACGAGCAACCGGCGCCTCCTGTGGCTGCTCGCTTTGGCCGCCGTTTTGCGGCTGGTCATCGGGCTCGATGTGTGGGCCCACGACCCGACCGCCAGCGCGCTGTTGTCGGACTCGCTGTACTACCGCGACTGGGCCACGGCGCTGTCCGGCGGCGCAGCCTTCCCGCACGAGGGCGCGCGCCTTGCGTACTGGATGCCGCCGCTCTACGCGCACATTCTGAGCTGGCTCGCCGCGTCGACCGCCGCGATGCTCATCGTGCAGGCCGCCGCTGGCCTGGTCACCACCTTGCTCGTCGTGCGCATCGGCGAGGCGCTCTTCGAGGGCGAGCCGAGCGCCCGCACGGCGGCCCTCGCCGGCGGCCTGATCTGGACCCTCTACGGCCCTGTGATCTTCTTCGAGGGCCGCCTCCTTGGCGCCACCTTCGCCACGCTGCTGGCCGCCCTCGCGCTGCTCTCAGCGCTCGCGTGGCGTAAAAGCGCACGACCACAACAGCTCATCATCCTCGGCCTCGCGCTCGGGCTCCTCAGCCTCATCCGGCCCAACACCCTGCTCGCCATCCCCGCGCTAGGCGCCTGGCTGCTCTGGATCGCGCGCCGCGAGCCGTCCAAGCTCGCTGGCCTGCGCCACGTCGCTTGGATGCTGGCCCCCGCCCTCCTCGCGCTGAGCCCCGCCACCGTGCACAACTTGCGCGCGACGGGCAGCCTCGTCCCCGTCACCGTGAATGGCGGCGTCAACTTCTACTTCGGCAACAACCCAGAATCCCACGGCACCTTCCACGCGCCCGGCATCGAGTGGGGAGCCATCACCGCGCAGCGCGAGACCGCGCGCCTTGGCGCCGCGAGCGGTCTCGCGCTGCCCGCCGCCTCCGTCGACGATCCGCGCGCCTCCCGCTTCTGGTTCGGCCGCGGCCTCGACTTCCTCACCGACGAGCCAGCCGCCGCGCTCAAGCTGTACGGCCTCAAGGCGGCCGACCTCGTGTCCTCGACCGAGTTCGGCATCCAGTACAACTTCAGCGCCGCGCGCACGCGCGCACCCAGCCTGTGGCTCGTCAGCCTGCCGTTCGGCCTCGTCCTCGCCTTAGCAGCCCTCGGCCTTCGGCGCCGGCACGCGCCGCTGCTGCTCGCCTGGCTTGGCGCCGGCGCCCTCAGCGCGCTCCTGTACTTCACCTACTCGCGCTTCCGCCTGCCGCTGCTGCCCATCCTGATCCCCTTCGCGGGCCTCGGCCTCGTGCGCCTTCTGAACCGCGCCGCCACGGCCAAGAGCCTCACCGTCGCCGCCGCGCTCTTGGCCCTCTCGTTCATCCCCTTCGAGGGCACCTACCCGCGCCACCTCAAGTCCCACGCGCTGGCCGACATGGCCGCCGCCCTGCCGTCCGAGCCCGCGACCCGCGCCGAGCGCACCGAGCTCCTCGACGCCGCCCTCGCCCTCGTCCCCGGCAACAAACCCGCGCTCACCTCGCGCGCGCTGCTCGCGCTCGAGGCGCGCGACCCGAAGCTGGCGCTCGCGAAACTCGAAGCCGCCGCAGCCCTCGCGGTCGACTACCCAACGGCCGAGTTCGAGCTCGCCCGCCTCCTCGCGACAACTCCCGACACAAGCCGCCGCGACCCTGCACGCGCCGCCCAGATCGTCTCCGACTGGCTCGCCAGTCACGCCGCGGATCACCCCGCCGCGCCCAGCTTCCAACAACTCGCCCAAGCGCTCGCCGGCAACCTCTAGCCGCGCACTGCCCCTTCGAGCCACGTGCCGTAGTCCGCGCTGAGCGCCTCGGGCTGCACGACCACGAACTCGGGGCAGTCATACGGATGCTCGGCCGCGTTCAGAGCCTCCAGAGCTGCAAGCGAAGCCACCGTCGTCTTCACCACAAGCAAGACCTCGCCCTCCTCGCACACCGCACCCTCCCACCGGTAGATGCTGCGCACCCCGGGCACGACGTTGACGCACGCCGCGAGCTCGGCCGCGACAAAGCTCCGCCCAAGTCTCGAGGCCGCCTCCAAGTCCGGCGCCGTGATCAAAACCAAGCGAGCCTGTGTGTCAGCGTTCAGCATGAATCGGAGCCTACCAGCGAATCGCGACGCGGAGTTCCAAAGACCCCAACCCGAGTCAAGATCTTCAGGTCTAGAATGTGCCCATGGCACTCCTGACCGATCTCTTCGTGGGCGGGCTCTCCGTCCTTCCCAAGTCCCTCGTCCGCAGTCTCTCGTCGCGCTACATCGCCGGCGAGACGATCGAGTCCGCTCTCGAGCGACTCGCGCAATTCAACGCGAAGGGCTTTGAGGGCATCCTCGACATCCTCGGCGAAGACGAAGGTGGCGACGCGGCGGCGGGCGAAGCCCATGCGTATGAAGCGCTCGCTCAGTACAAGGATGCCGCGACGCACCTCGCCGCATCGGGCCACAAAGCCTACATGTCGGCCAAGCCAACGCACTTCGGGCTGCACGTCTCGGATGACCTGTGCTTTCAGATCTACGATCAGGTCGCCACACACTGCAGCGAGCTCGGGCTCTTCCTGCGTGTCGAGATGGAGGATCACCCCACAACCGACGCCACGCTGCGTGTCTTCAAACGTCTCCTCGAGCGTCACTCTTCGGTTGGCATTGTCCTGCAGTCCCGACTGAAGCGGACGCCGGCTGACATCGCCGACTTGATCGCCAGCACACCCGCCGATCGACGGCTTGATGTGCGCATGGTGAAGGGCATTTACCTCGAGCCTGCATCGGTCGCGCACACCGAATACGGCCCGATCGCCGATGCCTTTGTCGCTTGCACCGAGACGCTGTGGCGCGCCGGTGCGCGCGTCGCGCTTGCCACGCACGACGACATCATGGCGCCGCGCCTCGAAGCCCTTCGAGTGCAGCTTGCCTTGGATCAAACCAGCTATGAATACGAGGTCTTGATGGGCGTGCGCCAGAGCCTCTGGCGCCTCTGGCAGGACGCTGGGCACCCGGTGCGCGTCTACGTCCCGTACGGCCCCGAGTGGCACGCCTACAGCATGCGCCGCCTCAAGAAAAACCCGCGGCTCCTACGCCAAATGGCGCTGGGTGTCTTCCGCCGCTAGGGGCCTCTCTAGCGGCCTAGCGACAAGCGCTGCGCCAAGATGTCGGGCAGCTCGGGGATGTTCAGGATGCGCTCTTGCACGGTCCGGATGTCGTACTCGACCCGGCGCCAGGTCAGCGTCGTGTCGGTCAGGATCGCATAACACGCGCGCGGGTCTCGATCGCGCGGCTGCCCCACCGAGCCGACGTTGATGAAGAACTGCTCACCCTCCGGTAGCTCGAGCTTCACCTCGGTCTCGCCGCCAGGCGCTTGGAAGCGCAAGTTGGGGTAGAACACACCCGGCTGATGCGTGTGCCCGGCGAAGCAGACGCCGGTGAAGGCATCAAACACGCCGCGCAGTTTGGTTGGGTTCAGGATCCCATCGGTGGACAACACGTACTCGCGCACAGGGTTGCGAGGTGAGCCGTGAACAAACAAGAAGCGCCCCTCGCGGAACGTACTCGGCAGCGAGCGTAGCCACTCCCAGCGCTCCTTGGTCTTCGGCCCCTTGTACCAGCGCGGGCGCAGACGCTTGCGCGTGTAGCTAAGCGCGCGCCGCGCGTAGCTGTTGAAATCACTGGTCCCAGCGAACAGCGCCTCGTCATGGTTGCCCGTCAGCGACCAGCGGCAGCGCTCCATCACTTGATCGACACACCACTCGGGCTCGGGCCCATAGCCAATGATGTCGCCGAGACACGCGATGTCCTCGACACCTTGGCTCTCAATGTCCGCGAAGACCGCCTCAAGAGCCGGTCGGTTCGCATGCAAGTCCGAGATCAGGGCGAGCTTCACCCGCCGCTTGCTCCAGCGCCGAACTGCAGTTCGAGTTCTTCGAGAGCAGCCTGAAGCAGCGCCGCTCGCGCCGCGGAAACAGGGCCTTCCAGAGTCGCTCCCGAAGCCTTGACATGCCCACCACCGCCGAAGCGGCGTGCAAGCGCGTTGACGTTGAAGTCGCGCTTCGAGCGCGCCGAGAGCTTGCAGTTCCCGTCGCGGGTGTGCCGCAGGAACAGCACGACCTCGACCTCCTCAACCGAGCGCAAGATGTCCAACAGCACGTCGCTGTTGCCCTCAAACGCATCTTCATCTGGATCCGTCACAAGCATGGCCAGGCGACCGCCTGCGAAGTACTCAAGGCTTCTCAGTTGGCTGCCAAGCTCGTGCGGCAGCGCGGGTGGATTGCGCTGATAGATCGAGCTGTAAAGCTCGTCGGGCTGCACACCTCGCGCGATCAACTCGGAAGCTACGGCCAGGGTCTCGGCGTCGGTGTTGCTGTACTTGAACCAGCCCGTGTCCGTCACAAGCGAAGTGAACAGCCCCTTGCTGGCGAGCGCGTCCAACTCGACGCCCAACGCCTTGGCAATGCGGAAGACTAGGAGCCCCGTCGCGGACGCCGTCCGGTCGACAAACGCCAAGTCCCACCACTCATCTCCATGATGCACATGATGGTCGATCACAAGCTTCTTCGAAGGTGCCTTGGCCAGCGGCTCGGCCAGCGCTCCGCAACGCCCGAGTTCCGAGATGTCGAGCAAGATGCACAGGTCATGATCGGGAATCGGATCCGCGGGAAAGCAGCCGTACTCAAGCTCGCTCGACAGGTAGTCGAACGCGGCCTCGGGCGGATCCGGATTCAGGATCACCACGCGCTTGCCGAGAGACTCGAGAACACGAGCCAAGCCCGCTTGCGCACCAATGCAGTCACCGTCCGGCCTCTCATGGCCGGTCAGCACGATCACGCTCGCATCGCGCAAGGCGGCGATCACCGCCTCGGGCACGGGCTCCCGAGTTTCACTCATCACGTCTTGGGCCTCTGTGGTCAGTCCGGTTGGGACAGAATCTGGAACGACTCGACGCTGTTGAACGCTGAGGCATTCGGCGAGGAGGTGTCGAAGAGCACCATGTAGCGGATGATGTTCGGACGCCGGGACTCGCTCTCCTGGGGGTCTAATGGGAAAACGGTATCCCAGTACTCATTGAGTTCCGATGGATGCCGGACCCACGGGGTCAGGCTGTTCTGAAGGATGTCGCCGCCCTCAGTGTCGAAGGTCGCGTCGCACAGGTTTGCGGGCAAGCCCGTCAGCCGCGCGCCTTGGAACCGGACCACCACGGGCGCACCGGCCAGACCACCGAGGTCGGTGCCGAACAAGCTCATCGCGGAGCTCCCGAACGGGTTGTTGGGATCGTTCGCGTCGCGGAACGAGAACGGAGTCGTCGGGGCCGCGGGAGTCGTGATCTGCATGTCCCAACCAAACACGGGGTTCAGCGGGTCCGTCAGGTCGTCTTCGGGATACGTGACCTGGAAGAAGATGCCCTCTGGACGCAGCCAACAAGACTGGGCACCCGAGCGCACGCCCGGGCCATCGACATCCGAGGCCCACAAATCCGTCGAGAGAATCACGTCCGAGTCCTCGCCACCGAATGGGCTGGAGACTCCCGGATCAAAGGGTTGGATCTTCGGCGCAAGCGCTAGCGGATCCTGGGGAAACTCGCTCTCGATCCGCACGATGCCTGCGCCGCCTTCGCCGCCGGTCGAACCGCCGACACCGACGCCGCCGGCGCCACCGGCAATGTTGACCGAGGTCGTCAGCGACGAGAAGATCACCTGACGCGCTTGCGCCAAGAAGGCGCCGCCTGCGCCGCCGCCACCCGGTGCCGACTGCGCGTCAAGCGCAATGCCCGTCGTGTCTGCGGCAGCGTTCCCGCCCTCGGCACCGCCAAGGTCGACAAGGCCCACGATCCGCACTTCGGTTCCGGCCTGCATCTGCAGCGCGCCGCCACCGCCGCCGCCGCCGGCTGCGCTGTGCGAAGCGTAAAAGTTGATCGCGCCAGCAAGGCAGTCACCAAACGCCGGACCGTTCGTGGTCGTGAGATGCACGTGTGCTCCGCCGCCGCCACCGGCCGCGCCACCGCGCAGGTTGCCCAGCTCGGGCGAGAGCTCCTTAACAAGCGGCGTCACACCGATGTCCAAGGGATCCCCACCTGAAGCATCCACACCGGGCCACAAGTTGAAACCCGTGGGCTCGTTGAACGTTGGGTTGGGCCACATCGCGTCGGACTCACCGCCGGGCGTCGCGTAGCCGCCACCCGCGCCGGGGTTGCCGACCTGGTCGCCTTGGCACAGCTGGCTGGGCTCATAGTCGCCGAAGTCCGTCAAGCCAAACGGCATCGTCGGAGGCCAGTGCACACCGCCATCGCCGCCGCCAAGGTTGGCCACGGGGTCGGCACCGCCGACACCTTCACCCGCCGATCCATCGACCACCGCTCCCGGGTTCGGCTGACCGTTCGCCCCGGGCGGCAGGAACAGCAGCGTGGTGCCCGAGTTGTCGGGGCGATCCGCGCCGGTGCCGCCGGTGCCGGCGCTTGGGCCGCCCGCGCCGCCGATGCCGCCGGACAAGGAGTTCGAGGTGTGCCCCGCAGACGTTGCTAGGTTGTCGTCGGGCTGGTGACCGTTGCCCGCGATCAGCCCCGCCACAAAGGCGCGCCCGCGCACAAAGATCTGCGCCGGGTTCGAGCCCTGCAGTCGAAGCTCGGCGCCGCTTTCGACGGTCAAGCTTGAAAACTCGAAGACTCCGCCCGTCGCCGTTCCCACCGGGGGTTGGTCGCTCGGCGGGAAGCTTGCGGGCCCCTCGAGGAGCACGTTGAAGTTCTGGAAATCCATCGAGTCGGTGTCCAGAATGAAGGGCGAGTTCGAGGTGGTGACACGAAGCTCACCATGCACACCTGCGCCGCCACCAAGGCCCGCCACAAGTTGGCCGGAGCCCCAAAGCGCGCCCGTTCGTTCGGCATCCATGTTGCCAACGGTTGTGAAGTCTTCGCCGCCGCTGGGCAAGAGGACATCACCGAAGGAGTTGGCCTCAGGCACGAACGTGAAGACACCCGGGTTCCCCAAGGGCGATCCAGCCAAGTCTTGGATTCCGGTCCCCACCTCCACAACAACGCGGCGCGGCTCGGCGCCTTGTCCTGCGGATGGAAAGCCGGCGCCCGGCGTGAACGTCAACGTCGACGTCAGGTTCGCTTCGTTCAACTCGAGCTCGAGATCCCCCGTCAGGGCAATCCAGTCAGCCGAGTTCCCGGTGATCCCGTCGGGGTCGATGAAGAAGCGGACGGTCGGCGAGCTCGAAGCTCCCGGACTCAGAACCGTCACAGGACTGATGATGTCGTCGAAGTGCAAACGCACCGAGCTGAGGGCCCAGACGTCGGTCAGCTCTGCTGGTCCCGTCACTTCGCCTTGCGCGGTCTCAAGGACCTCGCCGCCCGGTCCATAGCTAACAACCTGATCGGCGAAGATCGTCAGCGTCGAAGGGCCGGGAGAGTTGTCCACAAGGCCAGGCCCCACGGCAACGTTGCAGAGCAGACCGGCCACGTTCTTGTCCCCACCAATGCCCGCAAGGTAGGGCCCTTGGTTGTGCAAGGTTCCGTTCACGCGGATCGTGTAGGAGCTGCCGACCTCGAAGCCGAACTCGGGCGTTCCGTTTGCATCAAACGAGATCTGCGGGCGGAAGATCACACGACGCGGGTTGGCCGGGTCGATGATGTAGACACCGGGAGGCGCAAGGCCCGTCAACGCGTTCGTGATGCGGAATGTCGCCTTCCCAACGGTCGCGAGATCCACAGGCTGCGTGAACTCGATCGCAAGCTCTTCGTTGGCCTTGATCGTCCCCACGCCGCAACTCACAGGGGAACCAAGGATCCCCGAGCCGCACCCGAGGGAGCAAGACAGGATGGCCATGTTGCTACCAAGCCCGCCCGAGAGCGAACCTTCAGGTTGCTTGCTTGAAGGACTGCACGAAACAGCCAAGGCCAAGAGAAACGGAACAGATAGAAGCAGTTTGGATCGGGTCATCGTTAGCCGCGTTGAAATCGTCAGGTGCGTACAGGCGCGCGAGGCCGACGGAAGGTTCCAGAGAAGGAGTATGGACCATACAGCTAACCGGCCTCAGGCGCACCAACCGATCCGTTTGCAAGTGCTCCTAAAACGCCATTTAGGATTCGTGCAAGGTCGGCTCCTTGGCCGGGGCAAGCGCGCCTCGCTTGCTGCGCCCCAGGCGCAAACCTCTCGGAAGGGATGAAGGGCCTAAGTTTGCCCTTGGGCCGCCCAAGCTGAAACGCCGCCAGATCGGCTCAGACGAGCCTAACTGCCAACCTGCCCCCCATGAGGACTTGGTGTCCCGCCCCACCGCCAGCTGTCTCCGCCGCGGTTCCGAAGAACAGCTGTGTCGCGAGACTCTCGCTCGTCGGGACGCCCTTCGACGCGCACATGGGGATCGCCAGGGCATCGGCAAAACAGCCTGGCTCGAGCCGCCCCACAACGCCCGAAAGCCCAAGCGCCAACGCCCCTCCCTCGGTCGCCATCTCGAGCACTCTTGCCGGCGCGAGCGACTCCTCACGACGGAGCAAGCGCCGCGCCTCCGCGCGGAGGTCCAGGCTGTCATTGCTGGCCAGCGAATCGGTTCCCAATGCAAGATTCACACCGGCCGCCTCGTAGCGCCGCAGCGGGAAGGCACCGCGCTCAAAAAACGCGTGCGTACCCGGGCAGTGAATCACACTTGCCCCGCGCGCAGCGATCAGGGCCGGCTCGCCGCGACCGGGCAAGTTGCCATGCACCAAGCTCGTGTCCGGACCAAGAAGCCCGGCCTCATCCAAGAGCGTCAATCCAGCTTGCTTGGGCGAGTCTCCGAGGACAGGGGCAAGCGCCCCTGTCCCGCGCCGCATCCACTCGACCTCGGCCTGGGTCTCGGCCCAATGCATACTCACGGGACGAGCCCGGCGCACGCGCATCCGCGCAAGCCCTTGCAAGAGCGAACGGCTGACCGTGAAAGGCGCGTGCGGCGAGAAGCCCTCGAAGAGTCGCGCCGTCTCGTCGAGCGGCTTGCGGATGGTCTCTAGAGCAGCGGCCGTTCGCCCCGAGTCCCAGGCATCAATCAGCTCCCGGAACAGGCGCACGCGCGGACGATGCCGACGCCCGAGCCTCCCGATAGCAGCCAAGGTCGCCGGTGTCGAGGCGATGTCCCCCACAGTCGTTGTTCCCGACCGAAGGGCCACGTTGAGGCCGGACTCCGCCCCGCGCTCGAGACTCGCCGCCCCTCGCTCAGCCTTCACCTGCAGCAGCTTGCCCACCCAAGCGCCGAACCCGAGCTCCCCTGGAATGAGCCCCTGAAACTCGCTCAGCTCGAGGTGCGCGTGCGCATTCACAAGCCCGGGCATGAGGCACACGTCGCCCAGGTCATGAACCCGCGCACGGCGCGCCTCTGCCAGCCGCTTGCAGGCGGCCGCACCGAACACGAGCGCATGCACGTGCCCCCTAGAAACCAAGAGCCCCGGATCGCGACAAACGCGACCGGGGCTCCCTGTGCGGGCCAGAAGGCCTCGCGCGCGAAGTAGCAGCGGGCGAACTCCCGAGCTCAATCGGGGCTGCCCTGGATCGTCAGATTGGTCACGCCAGCAATCAGACCGGACAGAGGCGCGTCCCCGTCAAAGATCACTTGGAAGCGAATCATGTTCGGACGGCGCTTGGCAGCCAGCTCAGGCGAGCTAGGCAGAGCCAAGTCCCAATAGGTGTTGAGGTCGGCGGGATTGCGGACCCACGGGGTCAGCGAAGCCACATCAACCGGGCCGAGCGGATCGTTTAAATCCACACCGCAAACGTCGTCGACTGCCTTGGTGGCGTGAACGCCTTGGAACCGAACAACGAGTGCACCGGGGGTCGCCCCCCCAAAGTCGGTCCCGAGGAAAGCCTCGGGAGAGACGCCGAACGGGTTGTTCGGATCATTCATGTCGCGGAACGAGAACGGCTGGAAGCCGGGCAACGTCAGGAGAACGTCCACGTCCCACCCCAGAACCGGATTCAGCGGGTCGGTGAAGTCGTCATTCGTGAAGTCCAGGACGAAGAAATTCCCCTCCGGGACGATCCAGCATGACTGACCGCCCGACCGTCCTTCTGGGCCAGAAGTGCCTTGCTGCAGCACACCGGTCGAGAGGATGACCGTCGATTCGGGTCCGCCAGAAACGGAGCCCGGTAGCGGGTTGTACGGCGTCAATTTCTTAGCTTCAGCAGCCGGATCCGGGGCCGAGTTGGCCTCGAGGCGCACCAAGCCCAATCCGCCATCACCCGCGAGGGTCCCGACCCCTCCGCCAGGGCCTTTGCCACCGGCGCCACCTTCGATCGAAATCCGTTCGGCGGTATCGGCGATCTGCACGTTGGGCCCTTGAATCAGCACGGCACCACCTGAGCCTCCACCTCCGGGCGACGCTTGGTCACTCTGACTGAAGGAGACCGGCGGGTTTTGCCCAGAGGCGCCCCTGGCACCATCGGCCAGAATCGCACCGTCAACCTTGACCAGCTTGCCCGCTTGCAGTTGTAGCGCACCACCGCCGCCACCGCCGCCGCCGCCACTGTGGGACCAGTACTTCTTGAACTTCTTGCCGATCTTGCACTCGGCAAAGGGCAGACCGTCGGTCTGCGAGCGCAAGTAGCTCTGACCGCCGCCACCGCCGCCCGCGCCACCACGAAGGTAGCCTTGGTTCGGGTCCAACGTCCGTACATCGGCAGTCAAGCCCAGCACCGAGTTGTCACCGCCCACAGTGGTGGGAGGAAGGATTCCGGGAGGCTGGGGGCTCGGATTGAAGCCCGGGTCGACCAAGACGGGCACGCCGTTACCACCAGAAGTCGCGTAGCCGCCACCGCTGCCAGGGCCTGACGTCATGTCGATCTTGCAGACCGAGTCCGGGAAGATATCCGTCAGATCAGACGAGGTCGCGGGCGGAATCGCGGGCCAGGCAAGGCCACCATTGCCCTCGGCCTGGGAGACCACGCCACCAACACCGACACCGGCTTGACCGTTACGCTGAGCGCCCGGGTTTGCTTGGCCGCCGAGAGCGATCAGGCTGAGATCCGTGTCGTTGGGGCGATCCCCACCACGACCGCCGCCGCCGGCAGCGGGACCACCTCCGCCCCCCTCACCGCCAGACAGCAAGATGCTGTCGTGGCCGGAAGGCGAGGTAAAGGCATCATCCGGAACGGCTCCGCGGACATCGATCGAGCCCGCACCTTGGATATTCGCCAAGCCGCGAGCGAAGACACGTGCAGGCTTGCTGCCTGTGAACTTCAGCTGCGCGCCAGGGCCGATGACGACCTTCGAAAACTCAAACACGCCGTCCGTCACGGTTGTCGTCGGCGGAGTCGAACTGGGCGGGAAAGTCCCAGCGCCTTCCGAGATCACGTTGAAGTTGCTGAACACCTCGTTGTCGGTATCGATGATGCGCGGTGAGGTCGCCAACGTCACGACCAGGGGGCCGAGGCGTCCCGAGCCACCTGACTTGCCGCGCAGGAGAGCACCGTCGCCCCAAGCTGCGCCCGTATTCTCGTCATCGAGAAGCTGGTTGGTCACGAACTGCTCGCCGCCGGTTGGCATGGTCACCGGCGCGAACGGAACGAACTGCGGCACGAAGACCACATCGCCGTGGTTGACGATGGGGTGCGCCCCCAAGTCGACAATCGAGTTCGGCAGCGAAACCACGACCACGCGAGGGATTGCGCCGCTTCCCGACGAAGGCAAGCCGCCGGATGGTTTGAAGGTCACGGTCGTGACCAGGCTGACCTCATCAACGACGATTGTGAAATCACCGAATAGCGAGACCTGGTCCGATGAGTCGGTCGTGTTGCCATCTGGGTCGATGGAGACCTTGATCGTCGAGGACTGCCCGGTCACCGGGTTGACCAGCGTCGCGGGGTTCATGATGTCGTCGAAGGTCAAGCGCACAAGGCTCTCACTCCAGACGTCCTGCAAGAACGCGCCGCCGGTCGCCACCATTGGCGTGGTCTCGGTGACCTCGCCCGTCACCGGGTCCGTAGCCGTCACGACATCCACCGTCGCCGTGACCGTGGGCGGCCCGGGAACCGGGTCGAGAATGCCGTTCGCCAAGATCGTGCAGAACATGCGAGAGGTGTTCTTCGAACCACCGATGCTGCTGACGAAGTTCCCGCCCGAGTCCTGATTCACTCCGCGAATCAAGATCTGGTACGAGTGCTGTTCGTCAAATCCAAAGACGGGGTTGCCCGAGGCGTCGAAGGTCAGGAGCGGGCGGAAGATCAAGCGCTTTGGGTTGCCCGGATCGAGGGCGAAGCTGCCCGCCGGCGACTTGCCCGTACCGATGTCGGTGACCTGGAACGTGTTCTTGTCCACCGTCGAGAGATCGACGGGCTGGCTGAAGGCGATCGAGATCGCTTCGTTCACGGCGACCTGGTTCAGACCGCAACTGATCTGGGTTCCGCCCACGCCACCTCCGCAAGAGAGAGAGCAGGAGATGATCTGCATCCCGCCGCCGCTCGATCCAGAGCTCGACGAAGAGCTCCCCGAGCAGGCGGTAAGAATCATTCCGAGCCCGAGAGCCAAGCCGGCGAAGAGGCCGGTGCGTGTTGGCTTGGATGAACGGAGGGTCGATGCTGGAGTCATGCGGATGGCCATCGAGATAGGGGGGGGATCTGAGAGATACGAAAACCCCAGCGAAACCCAGCTTGGGGATCACTGAAGCCGAATCGGAGGCTGGGCAGCCCGGCTGCAAAGCGCAGTGAGGATCATAGTCCCCCACGCCGCGAAGTTGCCGAGTTATCCCGCCCGAACGGGTCGTGCTGCTGAAACTCTACCGAATTTCCGTCACAACGCACCGCACAGAAAACCCAAGCAAAAGCCTGCTCGGGACCGGGACAGGACTCACCATGCAACTACAGGGCCAACTGATGACCCTCCGCGCTCCCATCACGCCGAGTGAGCCCTCGGAATGGCATCGGCACTCAAGTTCCCCCATGCCACCGACACTCCCGGTCCTAGCCCGTGCGTTTGCGCACGAATTGTGGGCGAGAGCGCACCGCCTTCAGTCCGGTTGCGCGTGGATGCGGAGGTTCGTCACGCCAGCGATCAGGCCCGCCTGCGGAGCCGTGTGATCAAAAATCACCTGATACCGGATCATATTGGAGCGCCGCTTGGCCGCCAGCTCGGGCTGGCTCGGCAGCGCCGCGTCCCAGTACGTGTTCAACTCGGCCGGATGACGCACCCACGGGGTCACCGACGCCGGGTCGACGTCCCCGATCGGATCGGTCAGGTCCACATCGCAGAGCGACGTGATCAGCCGCGTGCGGTGCACGCCCTGGAAGCGCACGATCAGAGCCCCGGGGCTGACACCGCCAAGGTCCGAGCCAAACAAGTCCTCGGGCGCGACACCAAAAGGGTTGTTTGGATCACTCGCATCCCGCAGCGAAAACGGCGGCACATCCGGCAGAGTCGAGACGACGTCCAGGTCCCACCCAAGGCTCGTGTTCTCGGGATCACTCAAGTCGTCGCCGGCGAAGTCGAGAAGGAAGTAGTTGCCCGCGGGAGACATCCAGCACGACTCGCCACCTGAGCGGTCCGCGACGCCGCCGGCGCTGACCGCGAACGTCCCCACCGAGAGTATCACGGACGAGGTGTCACCGCCGGACTCCGAGCCGAGTGCGGGATCATAGGGCGAGATGCGCGGCCCCATCTCTAGGGCGTCGAGGGCCGAGTTGGCCTCCATGCGCACAAGCCCAAGTCCGCCGCTGCCCGCGGAGGTCCACTGCGGTGAGCCGGGGCCGATGCCACCTGCGCCGCCGTTCACCCGGATGCGCTGCCCGGTCTCGGCGACGGTGATCACCGGCGCTTGCAACAACACTGCCCCACCGGCACCGCCACCGCCCGGCATCGCCAACTCGTTCACCTCGCTAAACGCGGTGCCGCCTTGGCCCGCGCCGCCGAGCCCGCCGCGGGCCACGATGCTGCCCTCGAGCGTGAGGCTCTTGCCGGCATGCAACTGCAACGCGCCGCCGCCGCCCCCGCCACCCGCACCGCTGTGGGTCCAATAGATGCTGAACTCCGTCCCGCCTAGGCACTCATCCGCGCCCTTGATGCCGTCGCGCCTCGAGCGCTGGTACCCCTGACCGCCGCCGCCACCCCCGGCTCCACCGCGCAGGAACCCAAGCGCCGGATCGAGCGTGCGCATCGCGCTCGTCAGCCCCAGCTCGGCGCTGTCGCCACCCGCGGTCACCGGCGCGACAAGCCCGGGCGGGTTCAACGGGTAGTTCAGTGGCTTCATGATCGTCGGCACGCCGTCCGTGCCCGAGGTCGCATACCCCCCGCCACTGCCGGGCCCCGGGGTCATGCCAATGCGGCAAAACCGGTTGAACACAAACGCGGAGAGGTCCGCGACGCCAACCGGCGCCATCAGAGGCCAAGGCAAGCCGCCTTGCCCCGCCGCCAGGTCGCCCACGCCTCCCACGCCGCCGCCGGGGCGCCCACTGGTCACCGCGCCGGGGTTCGAGATGCCGCCCACAGCCAAGAGCTCGGCGTCCGTGTCGTCGGGGCGATCGCCACCTTGGCCGCCCGCGCCGCCCGACGGGCCGCCGCTTCCGCCGAGTCCGCCAACCACCGCCGAGGAGTCGTGCCCGACCGGTAGCGCGAGCTGCCCCGCGGCCGCCCGCCCGCTCAGGTCCATCGACCCCGAGCTGCGCACGTACGCCGCACCGCGAATGATCAACCGCGCGGGCTGACTGCCTTCGAAGCGCAGCTGCGCTCCCGCCCCGATATCGAGACTTGAGAACTCGAACACGCCGCCGGAGACCGTGGCACTTGGCACCTCGCTGCTCGGCGGAAACACCACCGGCCCTTCGGCGATCATGTGCACGCTGGAGAAGGTCTCTTCATCCGTGTTCAACACGAGCGCGGCCCCGCCCTGCCCCACAACCAGCGGCCCGAGCCGCCCCGAGCCGCCGCTCATCCCGCGCATCAGCGCACCGCCGCCCCAGAGCGCACCCGTGTTGTCCGCGTCCAGGTGCTCGTCGCTCACGAACTGCTCGCCCCCCGCCGGGATCAGCACCTCGTCGAACGGCACAAACTCGGGCACAAACACAAGCTCGCCGTGATTGATCAGCGCGTGGGCGCCCAGGTCCACGATCGAGTCCGGCAGCTCGACAACGACCGCACGCGGCAGCGCGCCGGTGCCCGCCGAGGGCCAGCCGCCCGACGGCGCGAAGGTCACCTCGGTGACCAGCGTGTTGTCGTTGACGTGAATCGTGAACAGACCAGCGAGCTCGATCCGATCCGCTTGACTCAACGTGTCGCCATCCGCATCGACGAAGACGCGAATGGTCGAGGACAACCCCGTCGCCGGATTGACCAAAGTCGCCGGATTCATCACGTCGTTGAATGACAGCCGCAGCAGGCTCGCATTCCAGACCTCGGTCAGCACAACCCCGCCCGACGCGACAAGCGCCTCGACGGCAAGGACCTCGCCCGTGTCCGGGTCCTTTTGCGTGACCACATCAAGCGTGGCGGTCACGCTGGGCGAGCCCGGAACGAGGTCCGAGATCCCACTTGCCGAGATCGTGCAGAACAACCGGGCGAGGTTCTTCTCCCCCGACAGGCTCTTCACGAAAGCTCCGCCCGAATCTTGGTTCACGCCGCGCACCAAGACCTGATACGAGTGCTGTTCCTCGAACCCGAAAATGGGCGTCCCCGCGGCATCGAAGATCAGCTGCGGCCGAAACATCAAGCGGTTCGGATTGCCGGGGTCGAGCGTGAAGACGCCGGTTGGCGAGGTCCCTGTCGAGAGGTCGGTCACCTGAAACGTGTTCTTGTCGACACTGGCCAGATCGACCGGCTGATTGAAGTCCAGAACCAGCGTCTCGTTCAGTGCCACCTGATTCAAGCCGCAGCTAATCTGCGAGCCTCCCGAGCTTCCGCCACACGAGAGCGAGCACGAGAGGATCTGCATGCCGCCGCCTTGCGAGGGCGACCCCGAAGACGAGCTTGGAGAGCAGGCGGCGACAATCGAGAGGAGCGCCGGAGCGCCAAAGCGGGTGAGTGATCGAGGGATCATGCGAGACACCATCAAGTTGTGAACAGCGGGAGGAAGTGAAAGGAGCCGGGGACCGCGCCTTCCGCACTTGCTAGGGAAGGCCGGCCGCGACGGCTACACATGCGCACGTCCAGCTACAACGCTCCTCCTCTTCTTGGCTAGACTACGCCCATGCGACTCATCTCCCTTTTGCTCCTCCTCTTCGCGACAGCCTGCAACCCTTCGACTTCCGAGGCGGATGCGGCCACCACCGCTCAGCTGCAACGCCAGGTGCGCGACCTCGTCACGGCTCTAACACCTCCGCCGGCCACCGCCAACAGCGCCGTCCGCAACGAGTGGTTCGCGCGCCGCAAGGACCAGATCAAGACACTGAACACAGCCGGCGAGGCGCTTGGTCTGGCCGTGCTCGACGAGTTCCAAGCGCACCCCGAAGCGCCGCTCGATGTACAGCGCGGTCTGCTTGAGGTCGCCTCGCGCAATCTCCCCGAGGTCATGCGGCCCGTGCTCACCGAGCTGGTCCTCGAATACGGCGGCGACAACCTTGGCTTGCGCACGAAGGCCTGCGAGCTCTTGGCCGAGACCAGCCCCCAGGAGGCCTTCGACCTCCTCGCGCCACTGATCACCGAGCGCCGCTCCGGGCGCACGCTGCCCCCGGACGAGATCATGGTCTCTAGCTACTCCACCGCCGCGCGCCTCTCGGGCAGCGACCCCGTCCCTGTCCTCTCGACAATCGCGGCCGACCTCTTCTCCGAACAGACCGCGCGCCTGATGGCCGTCAAAGAGCTCGCCAAGCACGCGGGCGTCCGCAGCCGCGAGACCTTGCGGACGGTCCTTGTCGAGTCCACCGGCAACGCGTATCTGCGCCGCGCCGCGGCGCAGGCGATCGTCGCCCACGCGAAGGTCGACAGCGACACCGAAGCCCAGCTGTGCGCGATCCTCGACGAGGTCATGAACAAGGAATCCGACGTGAACTTCCAGTCGTTCCTCATCAGCATCATCGAGAAGAACTGCCTGTGATTTTCGACTCGCACACGCACCTGTATTGGCGCTCGTTCGACAGCGATCGCGAAGAGACTTTGGCGCGCGCGCGCGCCGCGGGCGTCGAGCGGCTGATGGTGATCGGCACCGACGTCGAGTCGTCGAAAGCCGCGCTCGAGCTCGCGTACAGCGACGCGAACATCTGGGCGAGCGTGGGCATCCACCCCAACGACCTCGACCCCGAGAACACGGACGAGGCCGCCCTCGCCGCCATCGTCGAGCTCAGTAAGGACGAGCGCTGCGTCGCCATCGGCGAGACCGGCCTCGACTACTATTGGGATCGCGTGCCGGCCGCGCGCCAGATCGAAGGCTTCCGCTGGCACCTCGAGCTCAGCGCCGCCACGCGGAAACCCGTCATCGTGCACTCGCGCGACGCCCACGAGGACACCGCACGTATTCTGACCGAGGCACTGCTACCAGGCCACGCGGGTGGCGTGATGCATTGCTTCACCATGGGTGCCACAGAGGCGGCTGCCTACACCGCGCTCGACATGTACATCTCGTTCTCAGGCGTGGTCACCTACCCAAAGAACGAAGGCAACCGCGAGGCTGCGCTCGCCGTCGCTGCCGACCGCTTGCTTGTCGAGACCGACTCGCCCTTCCTCCCGCCGCAGCCGTGGCGCGGCAAGCGCAACGAACCCGCGCACGTCGCCTATGTCGTCGAGCGCCTCGCCGAGTTGCGCGGCGTCTCGAAAGACGAGCTCGCCGAGACCACCGCTACAAACGCGGCGCGCCTCTTCTCGCTTCCGGAATAGAAGCAGCCCGGAGCCCCTTTCGAAGGGACTCCGGGCCACCGATTGGATTGCTGCCCCTTTCGAAGGGGAGCGGATCTCAGGCTTACTGGACCGCGGTCCAGGTGCCGCCGTCTTGAGCGACCGCGCCGTTGATGCCAAGCGCCGAAGCCATGTCACCAGCGGTGACGAAGGCAGCGTCGAAGGCCGGGCCCGCAGCAGCGCCGTCGTACGGAGCAGCAAGGCGGTTGTTCATCTGCAGGAGGTCACCCTCTTGGTTGATGAAGAAGACGCGGTTACCGGTCTTCTGGTAGTCGCTCGGCCAGGCGTAGCACATCCAGAGGATCTCGCAGTTGTCGGCGTCCGGCAGGTTTGCAGGATCCGCGCCGCCAGCGGCGAGCTCGGCAAGGCCGGGCGTCACACCAGCAGCCGTCGCGCCGGGCAGGAACATCTCGAAGACGTAGCCCGAGCGGCTCACGGTGCTTGCGGCGACGTTGCCGAACGCGCTCGACAACATCGAGGGCGACAGCTCGTCGGTACCGACGGCGCCGGCCGCGGGCACACCAGCAGCGCTTACGCGCAGCGGGTCGGTGCCAGACAGCTCGCCGAAGTACCCATACTCTCCGCCGCCGTCAGCGTCGGAGTCGATGGATGCTGACGATTGGATCTGGGCCTGAGCCGAGGCAACCGAACGCAACGTCGAGATGGCAGCCGATTCGTTGGCCGCCAGGCGCGCGCTCATCAGCTTCGGGATGGCGATCGAGGCAATGATGGCAATAATGGCTACGACGATCATCAGTTCGATCAGCGTGAAGCCAGACTTCTTGTTCACTTTCATGTTGGTGCTTTTCCCTTTTGTTGTTCGCGCGGGTGAGTCGCTCTTCCTTCGTGGTGCGTAACCGCAGCCAAGCCCAAAAAGGTCGGGCCCGACACTCCCCATATCGGGAGGGTCGGGCCCGCAGCTTGAGGCGGCTTGCCTACTTTTGGCCGCTAAGTTGTCCAACCAACCCGAGGATCGGCAGGAAGACACTCATCACGACGCCGCCCACGATGATCCCCATGAAGGAGATCAGGATCGGCTCGATCATGCTGGTCAGGCCCTTGATCTGCGCCTTGACTTCACGGTCGTAGAACTCGGCGATTTTCTCCAGCAGCTCTTCGAGCGCGCCCGAGCGCTCGCCAATCGCGATCATGCGCACAACCATGGGCGGGAAGACCTTGTTCTGGGCCAGCGGCTCGGAGAGAAGGTCGCCGGCCTGAACGCTTGCGCTCGAGGCGCGTACGGCGTCCGCAATCACTGTGTTGCCAGCCGTCTTCGCCACGATGTCTAGTGTGCCCAGGATCGGAACACCCGACTTGATCAGCGTGCCAAACGTGCGTGAGAAGCGCGCGAGGGACACCTTCTTGATCAGCGGTCCAAACACGGGCAGGCGCAGCTTGATGATGTCGAAGGTCCGCTTCCCTTTCTCCGTACGCTTGAACGCGACAAGTGCGCCGAACGTGGCGATCATGCCCAGCAGCCCGACACCCACGTTCGCGCGCATCCAATCGGAGGTCCCCAACACGAACGCCGTCAGGGCTGGCAACTCCGCGTCCATCTCTTCAAAGATCTTGCCAAACGTCGGCACGATGAAGATCATCAGGAACGCGGTGATGCCCAGGACAAGCGTCAGCGAGATCACCGGGTAAGTCATCGCCGACTTAACCTCACGGATCAGCTCGTCGGAAGCCTCTTGGTAGTCGGCAAGACGCTCGAGAACGGCGTCCATTTGGCCAGAGACCTCGCCGGCGGCCACCATCGAGACGTACAGCTCGCTGAAGACCTTGGGGCACGTTGCCATCGCGGCGGACAAGTCGCAACCGCCACGCAGCTGGTCGGCCACGTTCTCGCAGGTCGCTTTCATCCCCGGGGTCTCGGCCTGATCCTTCAGCACATCGATCGCCTCCAAGAGGCTGATGCCGGCCCCCACCATCGTCGAGAGTTGGCGCGTGAAGATGACAAGCTCGACCCGGGTTGCCCGGGGTTTGGCGCGGCGCTTCTTCTTGGCGGCGCCGCCCTTCCTGCCAACGCCTTTCTCCAGCTTCAAAACCACGAGGTTCTTCTTCTGCAGTTCGGCGACAGCGTCCCCGCGATCGGGAGCCGTCAACTTCCCGGTCACGGTCTTGCCGGTCTTGTCTTTTGCCTTGTAGGTCCAGTTCGTCATGGTCGTCTTCCGTTAGCGGTCGGGTGTGGTCACCCGCAAGACCTCCTCTAGGGAGGTGTTTCCTCGAATCACGTTCATCAGGCCAGCCCTACGCAGGGTCACCATGCCTTCCTCAAGTGCGCGCGCTTTCAAGGCGGCGGCACTCTGTCCTTCAATCACCATGCGCCGCAGCTCTTTGCCGAGGCTCATGGTCTCAAGCAGCGCAAGCCGCCCGCGGTAGCCACTGCTGCAACGCGAGCAGCCTTCCTTGCGGGGGCGCGAGACCATCAGGCCTTCAACCTCTTCCGGCTCGAAGCCGACACTCAAGAGCTCATCGCGAGGCAGCTCTTCTTGAATCCGGCAGTGCGGGCACAGCCGGCGCACAAGCCGCTGTGCCGCCACGCAGTTCACCGAGCTCGAGACCAAGAAGGGGTCGATGCCCATGTCGATCAAACGCGTGATCGTGCTGGGCGCGTCGTTTGTGTGCAGCGTCGACAGAACAAGGTGCCCCGTTAGCGCGGCCTTCACCGCGATCTCGGCCGTTTCGGCGTCCCGGATCTCGCCCACCAGAACCACGTCGGGGTCCTGCCGCAAGATCGAGCGCAACGCGCCCGAGAACGTCAGCCCACGCTTCGGGTTGACGGGCACCTGGTTGACGCCCTCCATCCGGTACTCGACCGGGTCCTCGACGGTGACAACGTTGATCTCTGGAGTCGAGACCGTCTTCACGCATGAATACAGAGTCGTCGACTTACCCGAACCTGTGGGCCCGGTGACGAGAAGCATGCCGTGGGCTGCCTCGCTCGCCTCGGCGATGTCTTTCAGGCAGCGCTCTTCAAAGCCCATGTCTTGCAAGTCCATCGCCACGCCTGCGGAGTCCAAGATCCGCATCACGGCCTTCTCGCCGCCCACAACGGGTAGCGTCGAGAGGCGCAGGTCGATCGAGCGGCCCTCGTAGCGAATCTGGAACTTGCCGTCTTGCGGGGCCATGCGCTCGGCGATGTCGAGGTCGGCCAGAATCTTGAGGCGTGAGAGGATCGCGGTCGCAAGTGCCTTGGGCGGGCGCATCACCTCGGCAAGCCGGCCGTCGACGCGGTAGCGGACGCGGAGGTTGTGCTCTTCGGGTTCGATGTGGATGTCGCTCGCACGCTCTTTCAAGGCGCGCAAAATGATCAGGTTCACCAACTTGACCGCGGGCACATCGTCGCCCGCCGCCAGTGAGGCCAGATCGAGATCTTCGTGATCCTCTTCTTCCGTACTCAGCTCGATGGCGTCCGCATTGACACCCCCAAGTAGCTCCTCAACCGCTGCCGTCCCATCGTCGAACGTGGCCTCGATCGCTGTGCGGATCGCGCCGGGATGCGAGAGCACCGGACGGATGCGGCAACCCGAGAGCAGCGACAGATCGTCAAACAGAAGCACGTCGAATGGATCCGAAACGGCGATCGTCAGGCTGTCACCATTGCGCACAAGAGGGAGCACGCCCATCTTGAGGCAGGCGTCTTTGTCGAGCGCCTCCCGCGCACGCTCGTCGGGCGTGCACGAGGCAAGCTCAACCGGCGCGACCCCGGCAACAGACCCAACCGCGGACAGGAGTTTGGCTTCGCCGAACTCACTGTCGCTGATCAGCTCCCCAAGTACCGGGTTCCCACTCTCAACAGCGGCTGCCCAATCCTCGGGACTGACCATCCCGCTCTCCAGCAGGATGCGCCGAATCTTTCCAGAGACGCGGACCATTACGCGGCGCGCAGGATAGAGCGCAGCTCCGTCGGGTCCGAAACCACGCGCTCCGCGTCCTTAATGTCAACGCGGCCCGCACGCACGTGCGCGGCGAGAGCGGCTGACATCGTCTGCATGCCCAAGCGCGCGCCGGTCTGGATGTGTGAGTAGATCTGGTGCGCCTTGCCATCTCGCACAAGCGCGCGGATGCCTGGGGTCATGCGCAACAGCTCGGCCGTCAGCGCCCGGCCACGGCCGGAAGCAAGCGGCAACAGTTGCTGCGAGAGCACGCCTTCGAGGCTGAACGACAGCTGCGTCCGCACTTGGTGCTGCTGGTGCGGCGGGAAGACGTCGATGACCCGGTTGATCGTCTGAACCGCATCCGATGTGTGCAACGTGGCGAACGTCAGGTGGCCTGTCTCGGCCAGCGTCAGAGCGGCCTCGACCGTCTCCTGGTCCCGCAGCTCACCAACCAGAACGATGTCGGGGTCTTGCCGCAACACGCTGCGAAGGGAGTTGTGGAAAGACTTCGAGTCGGTGCCGATCTCGCGCTGCGTCACAAGGCACTCGCGGCTCTGATGCACGAACTCGATCGGGTCCTCAATCGTCACGATGTGCTCTTTGCGCGAGCGGTTGACGTAGTCAACCATCGCAGCGAGCGAGGTCGACTTGCCCGAACCCGTAGCACCCGTCACCAGGATCAGGCCGGCGCGAAGGTCGCACAGAGACTTGCAGAACTTCAAGGGCATGCGCAGCTCTTCGAACCCTGCGATCTCGTGAGGCACAAGCCGCAAGACACATCCCACCGCGCCCTGTTCATGAAAGACGTTCGCCCGGAAGCGACCTTGCCCCTCGAGCCCGAACGAGCAATCGAGCTCAAGTTCGCGGTCGAAGCGCGCAATCTGGTCCGCCGAAAGGAAGCTCATCGCCAACTGGCGCACGGTTTCCCCCGAGAGGTCCTCCATCTCGACGGGCTCCAGCACACCATCGATACGAATCCTTGGTGGAACACCCGCACGTAAGTGCAGGTCAGATCCGCCTTTGCGGACCATCAAGGCCAAGAGATCTTCGATCACGATCATAACGGGGGCTCCTTCGAGAAGTGGGTGCAGAGAACGCTCTCCACTTCTCGGCCAAATGAGCCCATTCCCCTGAATGGAATTGCTGGGTCTGTGCATTCCATCGCGGGATTTGTCCAAGAAGGCATAGACAGAGCCCCCTCCGCCGAAGTGGCGGAGGGGGCTCTGTCGATCTAGGACCCGGCGTTCTAGTCGTCGCCGTGAATCTTTGCCTCGGTGGCAAGAACGCGTTTTTGCTCAGACGCCGGCATCGGTGCGTAGTCAGCCATGGCCATCGAGAAGCTGCCTTCGCCCGAGGTTTGCGACTTCAGATCCCGCTGATACGTCTGCATGTTCACCACCGGAACCGCCGCCTCGATCACGGTCACGCGACCATCATCTTCGCTGGTCTGATCCAGGACTTGACCGCGGCGCTGACTCGTGATGTCGCTGAAAATCGTGCCGGCATCTGCCGCGGGGACGTGGATCTCCACCTTGGCTAGCGGCTCAAGCAAGATCGGTCCGGCCTTCTCAAACGCGTTCCGGAAGGCGCGTGCGCCGGCGGCCCTGAAGCTGGCTTCATCGGAGTCCACCGCATGGTACTTGCCGTCGTACAGCTCGACCTCGATGTCCACCACACTGCTTTGCGTCAGGATTCCCTCGCTGCAGATCTGACGCACGCCCTTCTCGACGGCGGGGATGAAGTTGCGTGGGATCGAGCCCCCGACCACCTTGTCGATGAAGTTCACACCGGTTCCCGAGGCACCGGGCCGCACACGCAGATAGCACTCGGCGAACTGTCCACGCCCGCCGGACTGCTTCCTGTGACGGTGATGTCCGTCGGCAGGTTTCGTGACGGTCTCTTGGAACGCGACACGCGGAAGCTTCGTGTCGATCTCGACGCCATAGCGACGCATCAAGCGACTCTCCACCACAGAGAGATGCAGCTCACTCATTCCGCTCATCACCAGCTCATGGGTCAGAGGGTTCAGCTCGGTTGAGAACGAGGCATCCTCGGCTTCCAGCTTGTGGAGCGCTTCACCGATTTTCTGTTCATCCTTTGCTGTCTTGGGCGTGATCGCCAGCGAGACAGTCGGCGTTGGCATCTTCGGAAAGAAGACCTCGTGCAGCGGGTCGCCGGCTAGCGCGAAGACCTCGTGATGGCCCACTCGCTCGACCTTCGAGATGGCGACGATGTCACCGGCCCGGCACTCGTTCACAGCGACCTTGTCTTTACCACCCTTCAGGGCAAACAAGCCGCCCAGCTTCTCAGGCTTTTCGTCGCCTTCCGTGATCGAGTCGGACGCTTTCAAAGTACCGCGCAAGATACGCGCAGCGCAAATGCGGCCAACGTGCGGATCAGAGCGCACACTGAAAACCATGCCGAGCAGCGAGCCTTCGTCGTCTGGCTCGACCACCTCGCCATCCACAACGAAGCGCGGGTTCGTCACAGGCGTCGGCGCGAACTCGTCGATGAACTCAAGCACATCTTCGACACCGAGCCCGGTCTCCGGGTTGCAGCACAAGATCGGCACAAGCGTGCCCTTGGCGATCGCGGGTGGCATCTGGTAATCGAGCTGCTCGCGGGTCAGCTGCTCGCCGTCCAGGTACCCCATCAAGAGCTCCTCGTCGTCGCAGTTGTCCATGACGCGATCCATCAGGCGCTTTTTCCAGTCCCCGATCTCTTCGTCCAAGACGCTTCGCACTTTGGAGAACCCCGGGCCGCTCTCATCGGGAACGTCGAGCGGCACACACACCTCGCCCACCTTCGCGCGCAGGTCCTCAACCAAGGCATCGAAGTTGACGTTTTCCGCGTCGACGTGAGTCACGACGATCATGCGGCCGAGACCAAGCTGGGCAGCGACCTCAAGTTTCTTCATCACGTTGAACGTGATCCCGCTCGTCAGGCTGACGACAGCCACAACGCAATCGGAGGCGTGCATGCCCGAAAGGGTCTCGGCCATGAAGTCTGGATAGCCGGGCGTGTCGATCAGGTTCCACGCCTTGCCGCCCTTGTTCGCGTGAACGACGCTGAGCTGAAGGGTGTGCCCCTTCTCTTGCTCCTCGGGCTCGGTGTCGCAAATGCTGGTCTTGTCAGCGACGGACCCCTTGCGGTCGCTGACACCAAGCTTGTGTGCTAGGGCATCGATCAGAGTGGTTTTGCCGGAGGAGGGGTGGCCGACGAAGGCCAGATTCCGGAGGGTGGACGCGCTCGTTTTCACTGAAAGGACCTCATAGGAACGACAAGGGGATAGAGGCCCTCATCATAGCGCAGGCAACCCGCAGCTCTAGCTCGGAACTTCGATTTCAGATATCCTCGTCCACTTATCTGCCATAAGAAGGAAGCGGCGCGCAGGGGAAACCTGAGCGCCGCTTCAACGTTCCTTGGCCCACTAGCGGGCCGGGGCCTGTCGCTTACTCGTGGACGACGATCTCAACGCGGCGGTTGCGCGCCTTGCCGGCCTTTGTCGTGTTGTCGGCAACGGGGTCGTACTCACCGTGCCCGGCCACGACGCATGCTTCGTCCGGCACACCGCACTTTTCGACCAGGAAGCGATGCACGCTCATGGCGCGCTGCATGGACAGGTCTCGGTTGGACTTGAACCCCGACTTCTTGATCTGGTCCGTGTCCGTATAGCCCTCGATCCAATACTGGGCATTGGGGTGCTCGTTCAGCAAGAGCTGCGCAACCTCGCGCAGCGGCGCTTCGCCCTGCTTCGCAAGCGTTGCTTTGCCGGAAGAGAACGAGATCGAGGAAGGCACGGTGATCACAAGATCGCTCCCGCGCATCCCCACTTCAAGGCCGCCTCCCAGCTGCGGAAGGGTTGGCATGGTGGCCTCTTGCGTGTGTGCCTGATCGAGTTCGCTGCTCGCGTTGGAGAGCGCCATCTGGGTCTGGTCCAGCTGGCCACGGAGACCCGTGTTCTCGGCCTTCAGGGCCGTGCGCTCTTCGCGCAGGGCACCGATTTCCGCCTCGTAGTCGTCAATGACTTTTTGTGAGGCACAGCCGGCGGCGAGGGGCAGAAACGCCAAGAAGGCAAGGGCGCGGGTTTTCATACGGTCTCCTGGGTGATCTGGATCGCTAGTTGAGGGTTGTTGCGGCCGCGCAAGGCGCCTCAAATAGCGCCAAGCAGCCGATCAACCACATTCTTCCAAGCGAGCAGGACAACTCCAATACCAATTCCCAAATAGGGCCCGAATGGCAGGTATCTTCCGGCAATTCGGGCCGTGGCCAGGCTCCGCACCCAGCTCTTCCCCGTCCCGCGCTCGGCGACACGTTGGCGCAGAAGGTAGAGATAGCGCAGCAGATTGCCGACCCCCGCAATGCTCGCCGCGATGGATCCGATGAAGAGAGCCACAAGCGCTCCCCCTGGGCCGATGAACCCGCCGGCGGCGGCCAGCAGCTTCACATCCCCGAACCCCATCGCGTCGCGCCCGTACATGGCGCTGCCCAGCTTGCCGATGGCGATCAGGACTCCCCCGCCGACAACCATGCCCGCCAGGCATGCCGCCAGAGCCGCCACGCGGTCCACACCGCCTGCCGCCAAAGTCGCCTCGTCGGTCAGCATCCGTGCGATCGAGGACTCGTCATGCAGCGCGGGGACAGCGATCGAGATCAGCGGGGCCAAGAACATGCCTCCGATCGAGATCTCATCGGGGATCTCGAAAAACTCGAAGTCCACAAACGTCGCCACGATCAGCCCCGCCAGAACAAGCCAGCGGACGAACAACACGGCCGACGGAAAAGGCCCCGTGATCCACGCGGTCAACAGGAACAGACTAGCCGTCAACACCTCAACGGCCGGGTAGCGCCACGAGATCGGTGTCTTGCAGGAGCGGCACTTGCCCAATTGGATCAGCCACGAGAGCAGCGGCAGGTTCTCTTTCCACGTCAGGCTCGCCCCGCACTTGGGGCACAAGGAGCGCCGCGGATGCGACATCGTCAGCCCTTCTCGCGGGAGCCGGTGGATCGCCGCGTTGAGGAACGAGCCCACGATCAGCCCGAACATGCACCAGGCGATGTACCAAAAAAGGGGAGGGAGGTCGTTCACAGGTCAGTCTCTTCGGTCCAGCGCAAGTCCACGAAGTCCACCATCGGCGGATCCCAGGGCTCACCGGGCCTCATTTCGAGTTCTATCCAAATCCTTATGCCTCCGCAGCGGTCGAGGACGGCCGCATCGTCGACCGGCCCCACCGTCTCGACGCCTCCGCCGGCAAGGTCCCGCTCTCCAAGAAAGCGCACCCGAGCGCTACCCGCGCCCGCCGCAATCCCAAGAGTTGCGGAGCTCCAATTGGGCGCCTTGCTCTCCGGCCGAAACGGCGCTGACAAGGCGCCCAATCGAAGGGGCGTCTGCAGGCGATTGAGCGCAGTGGGCACCATCCGCAACCCAGACTGCCGTGCCGCGGGATGAAGATCCACACCACCGCCCACACCCACGACCCAAATCTCATGAGCTTCGATGCGCCCGCGAACCCGCAGTCGACCGCCAGCCGCAAGCAGCAGTGGCCCCTCGACGGTGATGTCCCCATCGATCCACAGGTCGCCCCCCGCCACAAGCGCCGTCAACTCGCGGCCCTCGTCCGCCTGCTGGGCCAGCCAACCGTCCAGCGAGTCCACCCCGTCGCCTCGGACGCCGGGCAAGTGCGAGCTGCCGCCCAGGCGGCCCACGGACGCATCTTGCGAGGCGCGCACGAGCGGTCCCTCGATCCTCATCGAGGTCTGCGACCGAAGCACCACGACTCCGCCGCGAGCGCTCAAGTCCAGCTTCTCATCCACGGGCAGCCGCAGCCGCGCCGCGTGCAAATCGCCCTGCGCCTCCGCCAAAGCAGCGGCAATGCTCGTCGCGTCCGCAGCCACTTCACCAGCGCTCCCGTCCCCCGCTGCCAAGGGCAGCCACAGCCCGAGTCCACCCGTACCGCTCCAGCGCACCGTCCCGTCCGTGCCCGGCACCTCTGCAGGAGAGGCCAGCTCCATGCTCAAAAAGTCCAGCCGGACACTCCGGTTCCCCGCGAGCTCGGGCCGCAGCTCGACCGTCACCACAGCCGGCAGCTGCGTGGGACTCCACGAGCTCCGCATGGGATGCCCACCCAGATCCCGCGGCGCGTCCGCCCCCTCATGAATCCACAGATGGTAGTCGCCGGGCTCTAGCCGCCGCGGCACGCCGCTCTCACGACTCTGCAACGCACGGATCACGAGTCGCGCTCCCGCCTCCATCGTGTTGCTCTCCAGCGACACATCCACGGCAATCTCCTCAAAGGCACCACCCGGTTGGTACCGGCGCAGCTGAAACGCGCCCGGATTCAGCGAGCGAGGATCCACCGCCTCGACGCAGATCAGTCCAATGGCCTCTTGCGCACCGATCGTCGTGCTCTCGAGGAGGAGCGGGTAGGCTGCATCCGGTGTGCCGTCCAGAAAACTCGCCCCTTCCACACCCTTCTCAATCGTGTCAAAGGCCGAGGTAAAGCTCGCTTCAAGCAGCTCCCCCCTAAGGCTTCGCAGTCCCGAGGGCACGGGAAAGCCCGACAGCTCGACAGTCACGTGCTCAGAAGGCCGAAAGCCACCATCGCTCAACCCCTGAAGCTTGGCCAGTCGAGGCTCAAACACCAAGCGGTTGTTCTCCGCTCGGAACTCCCCCGCTACAAGCCGCCCCGATGAATCCAGGACGCGCGCCGTCGAAGGAGTGACCGATGCTGGGTCCAGCTCGTCGGAGAAGTAGAACACCAACGGCTCGTTCAAGAGCACGCCCATGCCACTCGCCTGCTGGAACCCAAGAAGACGCAGCCCGACTTCGGGCTGCCGAGCTCGGTGACACGCAAGCGCGAGGCAGCCAAAGCCCACAAGCGCGACTCTTCGAACAATCCCTCTCCACATGCTGCCATTGAACCAGAAATGCTCCGCGGAACCCGCCCGAGTCTAGGCCCATTCACGCATCGGTTCTGCTCAAGCGACCTGCCGCGTTGTGGCGCGGCGCAAAGTGACCTCAACGGCGAGGGACACCCCAGCGCCAGGCGGAGAATCGAGATTGAAACCGAAGCAGGAGAGGCGGCTCACAAAACGAGAAGACCCCGCCAAGTCTTCACTTGACGGGGTCTTCTCTTCGAGCGTCTTGAACTAGAAGCGGAACTTGATCCGCGAGAAGTCCAGCGCCGGACGCGGGCTAGTTGCCGAAAGGCCTGCGGCCTGCGCATCAAGGTTGAACACCACCTCGAAGCGGATGAAGTCCGGAGCCGCCACGTTGAGCTCGGAGATATCCGTCGTCATGGCAACGTGGGTTCCGCCGTTCACATCGGGCAGGCCGTCCGGGCCGGCCGGTGCGCCTTCGAACAGGAACTGCACTGTCACGCTGTCGGGCATGAAGTTCTCAACGCCGCTTGTCACGACGCGGAACGAGTTCGGGTACACAACGTACTCGAGCCCTGCCGGCGGGCTGAAGCTCGTCAGGTCAGGCGCCGGGTCGCCATCCACTTCCATCGCCAGGGTCATGTTGCCCACGTCGAAGGTTGCATGGGCGATGTTGTAGCGCACGCGGTGCGTCGGAGCACCGATCTCGCGAAGCTCAAGCGTTGCGTCCCGCAGAAGCTGCGGGTTGCGCAAGTACATGTCATCAAACGTACCGGCGATTGCCGAAGCATCGACAGTCAGCGTTCGCAGGTCAGCACCGATCGACGGCAGACCCGGGCCCGCAACCAAGGACACAGGGCCCAGGATCGATGGAGCCAAGTCCACGTTGTCGTCGCCATCCAAATCGAGAGCAAAGCCGGTCAAGGGATCGGTGCCGTCAAACAGATAGGTCACAGAGCCAACGCCACCGCCGGGAGTCACCGCCGCGCCTCCAACTGCGATCCAACGCGAGCGCGCACGTGAGCGTGCGCCGAACGAAGGAACCAGGGTGATCGCGTCGGGGAAGGTCACGTTCTCGAGCGTGTTCAGACCCGTTTGCGTGTTCTGCACAACGATGTCTGTCAACGGGTTCAGCACGTGGATCTGGATGATGCCAGGGCCACCCGAGCCGCCTTGGTTCAGGGTCGAGCTGGGCTTTCCTTGACCGCCTTTGCCACCTTGCGCCGAAACGCACTTCGCATCAGCGCCGTCGAAGATCACCTGACTGCCGGCTTCAAGCACGATGTACCCGCCGCCGCCGCCACCCGAACCACCACCAAGGTGGTCGTTGTTGATCGTGTTCTCACCCGAGCCGCCCTTGCCACCATTGGCAAGGATCGTCCCGGCGCCTTCGAAAGTGATGTTGCCCAAGCACAGCACGTGCAAGGAGCCAGCGCCGCCGGCACCACCGCAACCCTTCTCGTCCGTACCGGGTTTCCAGTTGCTATGCGGGAAGACCGAGTCCGGGACAGCGTCTCCGCCGGCCCCGCCGCCACCGGCAGCTGAGGGTGCTGAGAGCTCGCCAAGGATGACGTTCGTCCCGTCAAAGCTCGTCCCGAAGAAGTTGTTGTCCGCGTTCGAGTCCAGGAACGGCTGGAAGCCGCCGTCGCCACCTTGCGGCGGCTTCAAACCCGAAACAGCACCGGTCGCTTGCACGCCGCCGTTGAATCCGGGCTCACCAATCATGCCGAAGTTGACCCCGTTCAAGTCCGTACTGCCCGTGGCATCTGCGCCAAGGCGTCCGCCTCCGCCGCCACCGGGACGACGGCCGTCTTTGCCCGAAGGCCCGAAGCCAGACTCGCCGCCTTGACCGCCAAGGTTGGCTTGGCCGAAGGGGCCAAAGCCGTTGCCGCCTTGCGGAGTCGAGGTCGTTGTCAAGAAGCTCGCTGTCCCACCAGCACCACCACCGGCCGTTCCGGCCGCACCCACTTCGGGCTGGTTGCCGGTATTCAGCGTCGCCACGTCGGGGCGGTCGAAGCCACTCACATCCAACGTGCCGCGAATCAAAATGCTACCCGAGGCTTGGATCTTGACGGGGTTGACGCCCACGGCCTTCACCGAAGCGCCATCTTCGATCACGAAGTGGCGCACGTTGACTTGGCCGCCGACGACGTTCTGGGTCTTGGTCGGTGCGAAGGACGCAAGGTTCTCCATGTTGTCACCGATGTTGCCGCCTTGAATGGTGATCGCACCACTCGTGTCCAGCAGGATGCTGACGCCGGTCGGGACAACCCAGTCGAACTCGCCGTCAGGACCGCCGGTGCCCGAGAAGTTGAACGCAGCCGCGAGGACACCATCCCCCCAAAGAGCGCGAGGCTCGGCGAAGGCAGCCGTCTGGTCCTCAAGTGATCCAAGCGTTCCGCCGCTCAGGTTGTAGTCCTCTTTAACTTCATCGCCCGTGTCGTCCGGAGGAGTCAAGCCGGGGAAGTCCACAACGGTCGTCTCGAAGTGGGCAAAGTTGTCGACCTGAAGCTGGTTCCGGTCGCCGACCAGGTCTTCGAACTCGGTTGTGACCACAACACGAACTTCGCTTGCCTGCGGAAGGATGCCCTGTGGCTCCAGGCGAAGAGTCGCCCCGGTCTCGCTGCAGTTGCGCTCGAGCGAGACCTCCGTGGCCACGGGAATCCAGTTGTTCGGCCCGCCTGTCGGGTCCAAGTACTCCAGGAACAAACGGCTATCAGAGATGTTCGCTTCGGCCGGGTTCACCGGTTGGTTGAACTCGATGATGACGGCCAGCTGGGTGGTCGAATCGCTGTAGAAGTTCAAGCCCTGATCCGCGGGCTTACTGAACGTCTGAGAACCTGCGTCGAACTCGAACTCGACCGGGGCACCTGCACCGCCGGCAGTCTCGATAAACGTGACATCATCCTGCGGATTGATCACGCCGCCGAAGCTGTCCATCTGTCGCACCACGGGCGTTGCGGGCCCGTTCTTGATGTCGATGAACGCAATTGCGGGGTTCGCCGAGCCAGGCGTCACGAACGTCAAGTACTGAGAGTTCTTGAGCGTCGAGCCTGCGGCCGACTCGACGGTCAACCCCGAACCACCCACAGAGCCGAATACCGAGATCTGGTACTCAACGCTACCGACTTGCAACCCCGAGTCCGACAGGTCACCCAAGGTCGGGCACGTCGGCTGGAATCGCACCGTCGTTTCGTCCGTCAGACTGAAGGTGCCGGACGCCGGCATCCCAGTCAGGTCGCGAATCGAGATCGTGTTCAGACTGACCGTAGAGAAGTCCACGGGCAGGCTGAAGGTGAAGTCGATCGGGCGGTTGATCTGCCAGGTGGCGCCCGAAGCGACGGACATACCAACGAGTTGGAAGCCATTTCCGAGGACGGACCCACTCGAGCTTCCGCCACCGCCACAGGCGGCCGGCAGAAGCAAGGTGGAGAGCGCCATCAGGCGCGTGAAGTTCTTGAGTTTCGTGTCTGACATGATGAGTCTGACCAGGAGTGGAGGCTCGGAAGGCTTGCTTGGGGGGAGGAGAGCGCTGGCTACAGGGATTCCTGCGCCAAAGCCAAGGTCGACAGCTCGGGGAAGGTCCCCGAAGCAGCGTTATTGATGAAGGTGATGCGCACCTGAAAGAAGACGAGACCGTTGATGTCCGAGATGTTCGAAGTCCAGGCTGTCAGGTTCGAAAGCGTACCGTTGTCTTGACTAGGGTCTCCGAAGACGTTGACGTCGTTCGTGCCGGGAATGTCGCCGTACGCGTTCAGCGTCATGGCGTCACCCTGAGGCGGGTTGCTGGTCAGGTTCTGAGCACCGCGGAAGTCCAGGTTGACACTCGTCCCTGCCGGTTGCTGATCGTTGCGTGGCTCGATCACAGGCTCGAAGTAGACCGGGTTGGCATCGGCGACCTTGTACCAGTGTGTGTACACACGACTGACGCGGATCACGAAGTCCAGCTGGCCCATGTAGTAGACGTTGTCCGAGCCGAGGGTCGGAGCGCCTTTGGGGGCTACGGCGGTCTCGTAGTTGAAACCACCGGTCGGGGCGACTTCCAGGTCGGGATCGCGGAAGACCTTCTGGTTGCCTGCGTCGTAGCCACCGGCCGAGAACAGACGCATGAACGGCTGCTTCGGAAGGGCTGCGAGAGCGTTCTGAGGCGTCACGCCCACGGTCCAGGCGGGAGCCATGGCCAAGGAAGTGTCCAGGCGGTTCACGCCGATCGCATCGTCCGACGAATAGCACCGGTACTCGGTCAAGATGGGCAACCCGAAAGAGGGCATGAAGGTGCCGTCCGGCACGATCAAGTTGTCGATGACCTGGGGATCGGAGGCTTCATCATAGGTGAGTTCGCCGGAGCCGAACGACGAGATCATGCCACCGGGGGCGATCGCATCGAAGCGCACAGGCGGCTCGATACCAATGCCAGCATCGCTTCCGCCACGGGTTGTGATCGCCGTATCGCGGAAGGTCCAGTACTTGAAGTCCTCCAGCGGTGTGTCCCGGTTCATCGGGAAGGGGAACATGAACGTCTGGGAGGTCGACTTGAACTTGTCAACCGGGTCCAGGAAGTACCCGGCGGTACGGTCGTGAACGATCTTCACCTCGTTGTGCGGGTCGAGGAGGATGTTCTCGCTGTAGGCCGTCGCGATCAAACCGCTGGTCGGGAAGACAAGCGCGTTGGGCGGACCGATCCAAGACTCGTCCGGGAACCGGTTCGTCGTGGTCATGCTGATCTGGAAGTCCGGGTAGAACTCGGCGATCACGTTGGAACCGATGGGTGCCCAGTTGATGTGCTCGACGTCGATGTTGAAGAACGCTTCGTCGGCCGAATCGAGCCCCATGTCGAAGTAACGCCACAGGTTCATCAGCTTGCAGCCCAGCGGGTTGAGCGGCTCTTGGACCGTCCCGAGCAGACCGCCCGTCAGGGTTGACGCGTTCGCCACCATCCAGTTCGGGACGCCTTGGTTGCGGTCGATGGTCTGGGAGAAGCGGTCCACTGGACGCGGGCTAATCGTGCCGCGCACCGTGTCGGCTACAAACTGACCGCGGATGTCGGCCGCACCGTTTTCGAAGTCGTCCACGATGTTGCCCAGGCCGGGCACATCCGTGTACGTCGCAAAGCGGAAGCTGCGGTGATCGGTCTTGTGCGTCGCCGCGTTGGGATCGATGAAGAACGGCACGCGGGGAAGCGCGTTGGAGAGGCCGTTGCCGGAGAGGTCCACGACGCCTTCCTCTCCGAAGAGAGAGATGAAGAAGTCATCCGTGGCCACACCAAAGGTGTGGCGGAACGGTGCGGTTTGCACGAAGCGGAACTCGGTCAGATCCGAGCTTGCAGCAACTTCGCCGACGACAAAGCCGCGCACGCCCATCTCGTCGACAGGCGTGTCGTTACGACCAATGACGAACGAGTCAAAAGGGGTCATCAACGCTGGATCCATCGGCTCGCTGAAGCGCACGATCACGTTCGCAAACGGGTCGACGTCCAGGTTCGTGCCAGCGCCCGGGGCCGGGTCGAATTCGACGAAGCAGTCAGCCCCGACGACACCGGTCGGATCCCACGGAGTCTCGAAGTGACCTCCGCCCGGGAAAGGAACTCCTGAACCGGCGGTCAGAAGCTTCATCTTCACACCCGTGATGACGCCCAAAACTGGGGCGCCCCCCGCGGCGGTGACCTCGGCGAACACACCGGGCTGCTCAAGGATGTCACCGACTTTGGGCGCGTCGGCGCAGTTGATGTTGGAGAAGGTCAGGTCCACCAGGTAGTTACCAGGCCCGGCACCCAAGTCGACGGCTGTCTGCGTCACGGTCACGGCCTGGCGGCCGATCACATCGGGCAGCTCGGCGTCCGGCAGGAAGCCGTTGTTGGGGTCCCCTACCTTTTCATTCAAGCCGCCTGTACGCAGGGCGCGCACAGCATCAAGGGTTGCCGAGCTGTAGTCGAAAGGCGCGTTGCCGGCGCCCGTCAGCGGGTGCCCCGTCAGGTTGCTGAGCAACTTGAACTGGCCCGTCGCAAAGTCCGGCGTGGTCGGGATTCGCAGTGCCAAGTTCGGCATGCTGGTGTTGATCGCCGTCGGCAGCCCCAAGCTGTTCACGGGAAGCCCCGAAACTTGGGACTCGGCAGCCGTCACGACGGGATCCAGGATCAGGCGAGTACTGTGGAAGACGCCCCCCACCGAAGCGCCGAAGTTCGGGTCCGCGAGCATGCGGGTCGAGAACGGAGAGGTCGGCTCGTACCCCGACAGGAGTCGGACCGTGTCCTGAGAAATCGAGGTCTCGTCGATCAGGTCCGACAAGCGGATCACGATCGCCGAGTTCCGAGGAACCATCGAATACGGAGGCAAGGTCGAGGGGGACAAATCCTTGGTGAGGAGATCGTCCATGCCCAGGAACAGCTTCGCGAAGGCGGTGTCGTAAGCGACGGTGCCGAAGTCGTGAAGGATCGTGAGGCGCATGACGCGACTCACGGGGTTCGTCTCGATGACGTAGTCGGTGCCATCGCTCTCGATGTCCTGGCCGATCACAAGGTCACGGTGCACCGGAACGGTCCCAGTCGCGTCGTAGACCTCGTCGACCAAACGACCGAACGAGATCGACTTGATGTGCATCGTGGACGACTCGCCGGACTCGTTGTCCTCGACCAAAAAGTGCGTGCCGTCAGGGTTGTCGCCAATCGTGCCCGGCAGATCCGCGGTCGCGTGTCCCGCAGCGGGGCCGCAGGCCGGCAGAAGCAGGGCGGCAAGCCCCATGAGCCCCAGGCCCTGGAAGAGATTCGGATTCTTCATGTTCGTAAGTGTGTGGATGGGGTGCATCAGGAGTTGCGCAAGAAAGCGACGCCAAACGCCGACAGCTCGGGGGTCAAGCCGCTGATGGTGTTGCCAATGAAAGTGAAGCGCGCCTGAATGAACTTGGCGCCATCGATCGAGTCGATGCTGCTAGACCAGGTTTCAACCTGCCCCTGGAAAGTGATCCCCGGGTTCATCGTGATGGGAGCACCATAGGGCTGACTGCCCGTGGTCGGCACTTGATCGCCATAGGCCGTCAATGCATCCGCATTGAGCTGTGGGTCGTCGACCTTGTTCGCGGTGCTGTTGACTTTCCTTGCACCGCGGTAGTGAACATCAAGCACCGTATCTGTGGGCTGATCGTCAGGACGGGGCTCAAGCACAGGGCTCAAGTAGTCCGGGTCCTCTTCATCGGTGTTGAGCCAACGCGTGTAGGTCCGGCTGACCCGCACGACCACGTCCAGTTGCCCGTAGTAGAAGACGTTGTCGGCCTTCGGCGTCGGGGAACCGAGCGGTTGGGGCAGCGCCGGGTTGGCATTGAAGCCACCGCTGGGAGCCACCTCGGTATCGGGGTTCTTGATGACCGGGTTCCCCGCCGTATCGAAGCCACCCGTCGAGAAGATCCGGAAGGTCGGCTTCGGAGAAGAGTTGATCGCGATCGCACTTGCGAGGGAGTTGAGGCCCACGCCTGAGCTCGAGGGGTAGCACTTGAACTCCATAAGGAGTGGTAGGCCAATGGTCGGCACGTTCCCCGCACTCGCAAGGGAGCCGGCGGACTGGCCTAAGGTCCCCATGTCGCCACTGATCAGGCCCACATCTTCTTCGATGATCAACGGCCAGCCGTTGCTGAGGTCGCCGCCACGCGCCAGCACGCTCGTGTCGCGCCAGGTGTAGAAAGTCCACTCGTTCTCGGGGATGTTCCTGTTGACCGGATAGGGCAGGAATTTCGTGCCCGATCCCCCGACGAAGATGTTCACCGGGTCGATCAGATAACCAAGCGGCTTCGCATGCATCACCACGAAGCCGTTGATCGGATCTTCAAGCACGTTGTCAACGAAGGCACTGGTCAAGAGGCCAGAGCTGGGCTTGGTCGGCAGGAGCGCCGTGTTGCGGTGCTCGTCCGGAAGTCGCTTGCTGTGCGCGAGGCTGACCTCGAATTCCTCGAAGAAGTCGGCTTGCACCTGGCCTTGGTGAGGTGCCCAGTTCACGCCCTCGATATCAATGTTGTACCCAGCCGGGTCGGTCTCCGAGTAGCCCACATCGAAGTGGCGGTAGATGTCCATCATCCGGCTGCCAAGAGGTGAGAGCGGAGTCTGCACACCCGTGGTCAACGTGATCATCACAGCGGGCACGGCCTGTGTCGGGTCACCGATTGCGGCCGAGCGCTCAACGGGACGCGACTTGATCAGTCCGCGGTTCACATCCAACAGGAACTGGCCAGCGTATTCGTTGAGCGGAGTGCCGTTGTCGAAGTCGCCATCTTCATTCGGTTGCTCGAAGCGCAAGACAAGCCCACCATTTCGCTCGGAAGCGGCGTCCTTATCGATGCTGAACTGAACCTGGTCGGGGAACTCGGCAAGTGAGTTACCAGCGAGGTCGGTCGCGCCGCCTCCGCCCGATGTCACGTTGACATAGTAGGACTCGGCCGAGTCGAGATTGTGCGCGAGCGGCAGGTTCGGCACGAACCGAAACTCCTTCAGGTCAGAAGAGGGAAGAACCTCGCCGACGATGAAGCTGGTGATGCCAAAGCTGGCCGGGTTGTTTGTCACCGTGAAGGTGTCAAACGGCTGAAGCGACGCGGGGTCCATCGGCTCGCTAAAGCGCAGGACCATTTGCGCATCGGGCGAGACCTCGTTGTTCGGCATCGAGCCGGGCAACGGAGAGAACGCCATGAAGCAGTTGGACAGATCACCCGCGGACTTGTCGAAGGTCGAAAGGACCTGGGCCGTTCCCGGGTGGAAGTCGATCGGATCGCCGGCAAGCAGGCGCACGTGGACGTCCGAGACAAGACCGACATCTGGCGGCGGAGACGGCAGAGTCGCCTCGGCGAAGACACCGGGCAACTGCAGGACATCGCCGACCGCAAGTGCGGAAGCGCAAGGCAGAGAGGCGAACTGGAACGAGACAACGTAGTCGTCCGGACCACCGCTGACATCCGGGACAACCGAGAGCAGGCTGACCGGTTGAGAGCCGACAAGGCGCGGCGGGTTCAAGTCCAGAAGGAAGCCGTTATTCGAGTCCCCCGTGGTGAGGAAGTCGCCGCCAGAGCGCATGCCGCGCACCACATCAACCGTGGAGGACGAGAAGTCCACCGGGCCGTTGCCTGCGTTCGACAATCCGTGCCCCGTCGGGTTCGACAGGATCTGGAACTGCCCCGAGCTGAAGTCGAGTTGAGTGGGAATCCGAAGACCCACGTTCGGCAGCGAAGTGGTCTTGCTGGCCGGCAAACCGAGCGAGTTCAGGGGTAGCAGTGTTTGCCCCGCCTCAAGCTCGGAGACCGTCGTGTCGATGAGCGCACGCGTGGGGTAGAAGACGCCCCCGACTTCCACACCGTAGTTCGGGTCCACCGTCAGGCGCGCCTCGAACGGATCGCTGGGCGGGTTCCCCACCTGCACCAACAACGTCGTGTTGTTCAAAGTGGCCGGATCGATGACATCCGAGAAGCGCACCTCGATCGCCGCATTTCGCGGGACGAAGGAGAAGGGCGGAAGGTCGCCCTCGACACCCTTCGGCAAGATCGGCCCGAGGTTCTGATCCAAGCGATCGAACGCCGATGCGTAAGCGATCGAGCTCGCCGCGTGGAGGATGATCAAGTTGGCCTGCTCAGTGACCGCGTTGATATCCAACTGGTAGTCGAGACCGTCCGATCGGATGTCCTCGCCAATCAGATAGTCGCGGTGCAGGAGAACGCCTTGCGAGTCGAAGACGTTGACCAGGCGGCCCCAAAAGACCTCCTCGATGAACAGTTGTGTCGCGGCGCCGCCCTGGTTCTCTTCAGTGAACCAAATGGTGCCGTCGGCATTCGTGTGTGATTGCCCGATCGTCCCACTGCCTGAGGAGCCACCGCTAGCGCCTCCTCCACCACATGCAGCCACCGAAGCGGCAACAAGAAGTGAGAGAGCGCCCGTAGGCAGACTGCGGCGGAAGGTACGAGGCCTCAAGTTAGGCTCGATCATGGTCATCGACTGGGCGGGGGGGAAGAGGTGCCGAGCTTTGCCGGCAAAGATAGACCAACCCCCCGTCGACGCGGACGCGTCGGCCGAGGGCAGGGTCTTCTCTAGAAGCTGGGGACGAGATTGTTTCATTCCTAGGGCTCTCAAGCAAGGATTCGCTGCACTTGGGGAGTCCCCTCTCAACAGTCATATTGAAAGGGGAATGCACCAAACGGCTTGCAGCAAGGTCTGTGCCAAGCCACCACGAGAGCCCGGCCCATCCCTGAAATGCCCGCCTGGGTCGTCGCCCAAAAGACCGATTCCCAGCCCTTTTGGGCCTTTCCGGTCTTCCCGAAACCTGCAAGAAATTCCAAAACAAGGCGCAAGGAGTCGGGTGCCGTGCGGAAACGCACATGCCCTATGAGCCTTTGCCGGGCCCCGGCTAGCCGAGCGGCTGAACCGAGAAGCCGAACTTCGACGCCTCTTCTGCATCCCGAAACAGCATCAGATCGTCCGGATCGATCCTGCGCGCCTCGTTGCTGGATGGGGCAACCAGTTGGGCCCCTCCGCGACTGGCTACGAAGCTGACGGGGAACTCGCGCGAGCAATACCCGCAAACGGCCCGCACAGGAAACCGCGAGATGATGCGGAACAGCGGTGGGGCTTGGCGGATCTCCGTATGCGACACGCAGCCCATATTCGGACAGGGATTGCCCCCCCACCACGCGGTGTATAGTGAGCCGTGTGTCTCGCCGGCGGCGTCCCCAAGATCGATCCGGCCCAAGAGCATCCCAAGGATGGCCATGCGGATCGGCACCCCGCGAGCAGCCTGGCGGAAGTAGATGCTGCGCGGATCCTGGTCGAACTCGGGCGAGATCTCATCGCGACGCGGCAGAGGGTGCATGACCACAGCTTCGGCGAGCGCTTCGCCCGACATGCTTTGAGTATCGAGGTGCACGTAGTCGTTTGCGCTGTCGTCCGCGGCAAAGCGCTCGGTCTGCGGCCGCGTCATGTAAACCGCGTCCACATGATCGACGCGCCGCAAACCGCGCTGCGCCTCGGTGTACAGGGACAACTGGTGTGGCTTCGTCGGCGTGATGTACACCGCGTCGCTTTGCGCCGCCAGGTCGCCTAGGCGCGTCGCATCGGCCGCTTGCGGTTCCGCGCCATACTCTTCGCGCAAGCGCTTGACGACGTAATCCGGGAGCTCGAGTCCTTGATGCGGCACGCACACAAGGTTAGCACCAAAGCGCGCCAGCGCGTAGACAAACGAGTGGATCGTTCGGCTGTAACGCAGGTCGCCCGAGAGGACCACGTCGAGCCCTTCGATGCGTCCCTTTTCGATCCACAGCGTGTACAGATCGCACAGCGTCTGCGTCGGGTGTTCGTGACTGCCATCGCCCGCGTTGATGACGGGCACTTGGCTGTACCTCGAGGCAAGCCGCGCGGCACCTTCGGCCGGATGTCGCAGGACAAGGATGTCGGCGTAGGCACCGCTGACAACCCGTACCGTATCGGCAAGCGACTCGCCTTTGGCGGCGCTCGAGACACTCATGTCGGCGGCGGTGACAACACCACCGCCAAGCCGCAACATGGCCGACTCGAACGAGAGCCGCGTCCGCGTTGAGGGCTCGTAGAAAATGCTCGCCGAGATCAGTCCTCGGCACAGCTCAGATGAGCCGCGCAGATTGTCGGAGAAGCTTCGGGCGTGCTCGAAGAGAGCTTGGATCTCCGCGATGGAGAGGTCGTCGATGGAGACGAGATGCCGCAATCCTTGCATGGTCTGGATCCTGAGGGGGTGACCCAGAGAGTAGCGTCGAGGCCGCGCTCAGGAAAGCGCGTCGGAGACTGCTTGCGAAGTTGAGGCAAGTTCTGGGCTCTCGCACAGGTCCCGTACGAGCTCGCGTGAGGCGGCGTCGAACGGGGTAGCCCCCTCCATGAGTTTACGCAGTTGCTTTGAGTCGGGCAGCTCAAGCGCGCCTTGAAAGGCCTGCTCGAGAAGCGCGACGGCTTCCCTTGGGCGCGCGAGGGGCGACAGTTCGGCTGCGGCAGTCCCGCCATCTTCGAGGGGCTCGTCCGCGCGGCCAAGGAATTCCACCATGGGGACTCCCAAGGACGGCGGCCGCTCGCCGCGGGCAACCCAGAAAATAAGGTCTGCGTTCCGGCCCGCCAAGAGCGCCTGCCGCTGCCCAGCAGCCTCGACGGCGGCCGCTTCGCCGGACGCCTCGCGCGCGCCGGCCGTGTCGATCAAGTCCACAGCGAAGTCCCCCATCAACACGCGCTCTTCGATCAGGTCGCGAGTCGTCCCCGCGGAGTCCGAGACCACGACGCGCTCCTCGCCGACCAACAGATTGAACAGGGTCGACTTCCCCGCATTGACGGGCCCTGCAAGGACAACCCGCGCGGGCTCGACGAGCCACCGAGCGACCCGGCCCCGCTCGCGCAACCGTCCGGCAAGCTCAAGCCGGGCTTCCGCCGAGTCCAGCCTCAACCAGTGCTCCAGCTCGCGCCGAAGCGCCCCCTCGGCTTGCGCTAACAAGAGCCGCGAGGCTGCCAAGCATGGCGCCGTCGCAAGCGCCTCCGCTGCGCGCGCCTCAAGCGCTCGCGCACATTCCACGAGCCCGTTAGGAGCGTCCTTCACGGTGTCGCCGAGCAACCCGAGCACGCGCGCAACCAGCACGGGGCTCCCATGCAAGTGCACCTCGATCGCCCCGTCCGCGCGGCGCCACACAAGCGCCTCGTCCAGCTCCTCTTCGCCGCCACCATCAAGCTTGGCGAGCAAACGCACAAGCCGCGGGGGCCCGCCAGCGCTTAGAGCCCCGCGCAAACTCGGAGCGAGCTCGAAGACACGCTCGTCGGCTGCTTCGCCGCGGACGGCAAGGATGCTCACACCTCCGCGCCCGCTCGGCGTTAGCTCTTGAACGGAGCTCACGCCGACGAAGATCCGTGCCTGCGAATCAAACCATCAAGCGCGCTCTTGGAATCGGGAGAGCCCACCCCGTCGCCTCGAAACCCACCGGCGAACAGGAGGCCCAAGTGAACCAAGAGCGGCACTTCGAGAAGCTCGATCCCGGGGAAGAACGGTGCCGGAGACAACAAGAGCTCGCGCGCCCCGCCCGTCACGAACACCTCCCCTGGCTCTGTGGCTTCAGCGCGAAGCTGCTCCACGAGTTCACGAGCCGCGCCGCGCAGTCCCACGACAACTCCCGCCTCAAGAGCCTCGGCAGTGCTCTTGCCCAGAGCTCGAGAGCCGGGCCGCGGCTCGACCTCGAACAGCTGCGCGCCGCCGCTGCCAAGCGCCTTCGCGAGAAGTCCGGGACCTGGCGCAATCGCACCGCCCAAGAACGCCGAGTCCTGCACGAGATCCACGGTCATGGCCGTGCCCACGTCCACCACAATCGCGGTCCGCCCGCGCGCCAGTTCACTCGCGGCACGCGCCGCAAACAGGCGGTCGGCGCCGGTGGTCTCCGGCGTGTCGACTTGAAGCTCAAGCCCAGCATCCGGCACCGACACATCGGGCCACAGAGCCCCAAGCTTGTCCATGAGGGCCTGCCTCGCCGGTCGTCCGCTCACGGAGCTCACAACCACTTGGCAGTCTGCAGCATGCGTCGCGACCTCGATCTCGGGGAGGCTCGCAATCGACAGGCTGCGCCACGATTCAACGACCTCAAGACTCGTTTCGCAGCTGCGAAACCAGACGACATCCAAGCTGGTATTTCCCTGGTCGACGGTCAACCAGGAGCGGGTCGTCTGCATGGTGGCAGCTGAATCCGCGCGTCAGCTCGACGGCGTCTCGTAGTACATGGTGCGCTCGGCACCCTTGTTCTCGATCACGATCTCCCATGTCGTGTACTGGTCGGAGTTGTTCTTCGCGAACTGAATCGCCTCCTGGACCGATGACACGGCGTGGCCGTTGATGCTCTTGATCACGTCGCCCGACTTCACGCCGTGAGCCGCCGCGATCGAGTTCGGTGGCACGGACTTGACCTCGATGCCGTCGTATTGCCCCGTCGCCGAGTTGCGGTGGCGACTGTGGCCGACCTGCGCAATGATCGAGGCGTAGTCGCTCGCGAAGCGCTCGGCATCGTCGATCCCGACGCGATACTTATTGCGCCCGATCGAGACTGTCGCGCGCGGGTTGCGGCTGGGCGCATCGGGCAGCACCTTGAACGACTCCTTCGAGGCCGGCACCAGTGCGCCATCAGCTCCGGCTTCGACGATGCGGATACCATCCTTGACCAGGGGCGGCAAGACGAGCTCAGCCTCGCGCGCCTCGTCGTCGAAACCAAACACGACGCCCTCAGATGTGATGTCCTTAACGAAGACGCTCGCGAAAGGCGACGGCAACTTGTCGCCGATCACCAGCGTCGCAACGTCGCCGTCGCGTCGAAGCTGCGCGTCCTTATAGCTAACCAACGTCTGGCTGCGCTCGGGATCAAAAGCCGCGGCTCGAACGTACAGGACTTCGAGCAGGTCCGAGACCGGCTTCGCGTTCGCGACAACCGGCACGTCCTCCGGCGTCTCGACGATCACCGGCGCGACCGGCGGCACACCCGTCCAGTTCATGTCGTGGAAGATCGTCTTCACGACAGGCCAATCGAACTCGACATGGCTCTCGGCCTCGGGGATCACGACATCCCGCACGGCCTTAAGAATGACCTCGTCTTCAATACGAGCCTGCAGCGCAAGCTCGTTCTGCTTGAAGTCGTAGAGGTAGTAGCCGAGATAGGCACCCGCAGCGAGGGAGCCGAGCCAAATCAGATTCTGAATGCCGGAGATGTTCATGCGCGGACCATGCTAGCTATCGAGGGACGTCAAGGCACCCATAATTGAGAAGAGGAAGCCACACGGGGTTGACGCCCAGCATGGCTCCCTCTTCCCGGGATCCTTGGAGAGACAGCTTACGCCATGCGCAAACGCGACTTCGAGCCCGCTGAGAAGCCCCGCAGGGTCAGTGCCAGCTCCTCTGGACGGTCGCTTGCGGCCATGGCCACTTCCATTTCGACGAGGCCGTGGTTCACGAGGTGCGCAAGCGACTCGTTGAACGAGATCAGGCCCTCGACGCCACCCTTGGCTAGCAGCCGCGCGATCTCAGTCGTGCCGCCTTCCAGCAAGATCTCCTTCACGCGCGGAACCGTGGTCAGCAGCTCGATCGCAGGAATCAGCCCCTGGATGCCTCGCCGTGGGACAAGCCGCTGAGAGAGAACACCGGCCAAGTTGTCGGACAGCCGCATGCAGACCTGCGCGTGCTGACGCGCGGGGAAGAACGACAGGACGCGGTCTAACGTTCGACCAGCATTCACGGTGTGCAGGGTCGAGATCACCAAGTGGCCCGTCTCGGCCGCATCGAGCGCCGCCTGCACGGTCTCGGCATCGCGCATCTCGCCGATCATGATCACGTCCGGGCTTTGCCGCAGCGCGTGACTGAGTCCCTGCTGGAAGGTCTCGAAGTCCGTTCCGAGCTCGCGCTGACTGATCACGCAGCGGTCTTCCTTGTGCAAGATCTCAACTGGATCTTCAAGGGTCACGATGTGGCGATTCTCGCGGTGATTCAGGTGCTGGAGCATCGCCGCCATCGTGGTCGACTTGCCCGAGCCCGCGATCCCGGTCACCAGGATCAAGCCGCGCTTGCGCTCGACGAGCTTCTCAAGGTGCTTGGTTGGCAAGTCCAGCCCTGCGAGGTCCGGCGCCTCTTCGGCAACGCGCCGCATGACCACCGCGGGGTCGCCCAGCTGGCGGAAGCCGTTTAGGCGATACCGCCCATACTCCTTGTGCTCGACCGACGCGTCGAGGTGCCCCGTTCGCATCCAGAGGTCGAGGTTGCGCTCGCCGATATACGGCCGCATCACCTCGACAAGTCCTTCGCCCGGAGGCACATCGCCCTTGAGGAACGTGATGCTGCCGTCGATCCGGCAGCACGCCCGCTTCCCAGCGCGCAAGATCAGGTCACTGGCGTTGCCTTCAACAACCGCCTTCATCCATAGCTCGAGGTAGTCGAGTCCGACGTCCCCTTTGTGTTCTTCAGTCATCTCTTCGCCTCACTCTTGTTTCAAACGCACCACGACCCGCCGAAGTCCACTGGATGGGATCCAGAGGCGACGGGAGACTCCACACTCCCTTTCGGCAGGTGGTCGTGCACGGCTGAAACCCAAGCCGCGAAGTCTGGCTCTAGCCTGGGGTTTCGCTCTCTCCTAAGTGCAAAGCCCCAGGCTAGAGCCCGCCGGAGGCAGGCCGACAGCAAACCTGTCGCAGCACCAAGCGGCCGAACGGCGCATTGGGTGTGTGTCCAGCATGGTTGGAGAGGTCCCCGCGCCCGACTTGCCATCTTGATTGCCAAGAGGCTTTTGGCGAACCCGGCGCCAGGTGCACTTTGCTTGAAAGTCTAGGGGTCCCGTAGCGTGTTCTCGAGAGGCGGATTCAGGCTGCGAAACCCCAGTCTAGCGGCCCGGCTGGGAACGCTGGTCGCCCGGCAAAGCCACCCTCGAGCCAGCCAAGGGCGACGCGGGCACCCTGTAGGGCCATTGAACAGGCTCCCGCAAACCGAAGGAGCAACCGTAGCGATCGCGGAGCGGGCACAGTCTCAGTCGAGCGTTTTCGGGCGGGTTGCTCGGTGGGCGCTCGCAGGCGAGCGCGAGCCTGTTGAAGACTGCTAGAGCTCTTCGGGGCGCACGAGCTTGCGCGTCGCTGCAAGCAGCTCGCTTAGACCTAAGCCCGTGTGGGCCGAGATGCGGTGGACCGCAAGGCCGGAGGCCTCCTCCAGCTCTGCCACCCGCTCATCGGTGGTGTCGTCTTCGCACTTCGTCGCGACCAAGAGGCGCGGGCGCGCAGCGAGCTCGGCCGAGTAGCGCACGAGCTCGGCTTCGATCACGCGCCACGCTTCAGCCGGCGACAGCCCGCCGCGGCCCTCGTCGGAGGCCGGCGAGATGTCCACAAGGTGCAGCATCGCCGTGCAGCGCTCGACGTGCTTCAAGAACCTGTGTCCGAGCCCCACGCCTTCGGCGGCGCCTTCAATCAAGCCCGGCAGGTCGGCGATGCACAGCGTGTCGTAGTCACCGACGCGCGCGATGCCAACTTGCGGCTCAAGGGTCGTGAACGGATAGTCTGCGACCTTCGGCCGCGCGGCGCTCACCCGGCTAAGAAAGGTCGACTTGCCCGCGTTCGGCAGTCCGATTAGGCCGACCTCGGCCACCAGCTTCAGCTCAAGCTTGAGCTTGCGAAACTCGCCATCGGCACCCAACTCGTGGTACCGAGGGGCCTGCTGGATCGAGTTCGCGAACTGCGCGTTCCCGCGCCCACCGCGTCCTCCGCGGGCGATCACAACGGTCTCGCCAACCGTGGCCAAGTCGCGCAGGATATGCCCGCGCTCGGCATCGCGCACTTCGGTGCCCGTGGGCACCTCGATCACAAGGTCCTCGCCGCGTGCGCCGGTGCAAGTCTTCGTGCCACCCGGGCGCCCTTTTGGCGCGCGATACAAGTAGCGCCGTCCCGCGTCCAAGAGCGAGTTCAACTTGTCGGTCGCCAGCAAGACGATGTTCCCGCCGTCGCCACCGTCGCCACCATCGGGGCCACCGCGTGGCACGTACTTCTCACGCCGGAAGGCCAGCATGCCGTCGCCGCCTTTGCCTCCGCGCACCTCGATCTCGCATTCGTCTCTGAACATGTTCGTTTTGCTCGTTCGAAGCCTTCAAAGACAAACGAGCGCCTGATTCAACTCAGGCGCCCGTCCGTGTTTCGCTCGCTTCGGAGCGTGAATCGTCGTCCGCCTAGACGGGGTCGACTGTCACGCGCCGGCGTGTCTGGAAGCGCACCTTACCCTCGACGAGGGAGTAGAGCGTGTAGTCGTTGCCCATCCCCACGTTCTCACCGGGGTGGAACTTCGTGCCGCACTGACGCACCAAGATGGTGCCGGGCGTCACAGCTTGTCCGCCGTAGCGCTTCACGCCGCGGAATTGGGGGTTGGAGTCGCGGCCGTTCCGAGTAGAACCCTGTCCTTTCTTATGTGCCATGGTTGTTCCTCGTGATTAGGCGTTGATGCTGGTGATGCGCACCTGCGTATGTTTCTGACGGTGACCGCGCTTGACGCGGACGTTCTTGCGCCGCTTGAAACGGAACACCGTGAGCTTGGGGCCCTTCAACGGGCCAACGATCTCGGCGGTCACGGTGGCTCCGTCAACCATGGGGGTTCCCACGGTCACGTTGCCTTCGCTCGACACGAGCAAAACCTGATCGAAGGTGAGGGCCTTGCCGGGCTCTTGATCTTCCATCAAGTCGCACGTGATCACGTCGCCCTCGCGGACGGCGTGCTGGCGGTTGCGGTCTGAAATAATGGCGTACACTTGTCTTGTCCTTTGGTCGGCCGCGGTGGAGTCCCTCCCGCGGTGTCATGGATCGGAAAATGGGCCGAGCAGGGTAGTCGGAACCCCCTCGGCTGTCAAGGTCCTCAGCGCTTCTTGCGGCGACCGCCAGGGCGCACCTCGCGCCCATCGGTCCTCAGATAGCGCAGGACGCTCTCTTCAAGCTGCTCGGGAGCATCGATCAGAGTCAATTCCCGCTTGTGCTCGGCGCTCAGGGCGTCGAGATCGCGCATGCAGTGCCCCTTGAGGTACTCAATGACCTCGGGCTGGGTGCGCACCTCGACCTTGGTGAAGCCCTTCTGCGTCAGGGCCGAGCCCAGGCGACGCAGGATTCCCTGTGCACGGGCCTCCGGTGTCCGCTGGCGGCCGGTGCCGCGGCAGGTCAAGCAAGTCGTGTACAGCAGCTTCGAGAGGCCGGGCCCCAGGCGTTGTCGAGTCAGCTCGAGCAAGCCGAACTGCGAGATGCGCCCCACCTTGTGGCGTGCCCTGTCGGTGTGCATGGCGTCGCGCAGAGTGCGCTCGACCGCCAGTCGACTGGACTTGCGCATCATGTCGATGAAGTCGAGCACCAAGATGCCGCCCAGGTCGCGCAGCTTGATCTGCAGAGCGATCTCGGCCACGGCCTCGAGGTTGGTCTTCAGCGCGATGTCCTCGAACACCGCCCCATCGCCACGCGTACGGCCGGAGTTGACGTCGATGGCCACCAAGGCCTCGGTCTGGTCGATCACGATCGAGCCCCCCGAAGGCAACTCGACGCGGCGCACGAAAATCTTCTCGTAGTCTTGCTCGACGCCGAAGCTGTGAAACACGGGGCGATCCCCATCGTGACGCTCAATGCGGTCGACGTGCTCGGGCATCAGCTTTTCGGCAAACTCGCGCATCGAGTTGTAGGCCGTCTCGTCATCCACAACAACGCGGCCTGTACGCCGCGTGAACATGTCACGCATCGTGCGGATCGCCAGGTCGTTCTCTTGATACAGCGCGCAGGGAGTCTTGCCGTGCAGGAGGCGCTTCGAGAAGTTGCCCCACAGCGCCAGCAGGTAGTCGAGGTCGCGCGTCAAATCAGCCTTCGTCTTGCCGATGCCAGCCGTGCGCACGATCAGCCCCATGCCACCGGGCACGTCGAAGGACTGCATGATCTTGCGCAAGCGCTTGCGCTCTTTCTCGTCTTCGATCTTGCGGCTCACGCCGACCATCTCGAGCGAAGGCATGAGGACGAGGAAGCGGCCAGGGATCGAGATGTAGGTCGTCAGGGCCGGGCCCTTATCGCCAATGGCGTCCTTCGTGATCTGCACGACGACCTTGTCGCCGACCTTCAGGAGGTCGCCGATCTGCGGACGTGATCCCTCGTGGCTTTTGCGGCCACGGCCACGCCCGCCTTTGTCCTTGTCCTTGCCTTTACCCTTGCCCTTCTTGGAGTCGCCTTCATCAAGATCACTCTCGACGCCCGACAGGTCCAGATCGTCGTTGGACATCTCGCGGGCCTCGAGCAGCTTCGGAAGACTCCACGAAGAGTCGCCGTACTCGGGCAAAACATCCGAGACGTGCAGGAACCCATTCTTCCCCTGGCCAAAGTCCACAAACGCAGCGCCGATCGCGCTCTCGATGTTCACGACCTTGCCGCGGTAGATGTTGTGCACGTAGGACTGCACGCGGTTCACTTCGAGGAACAGCTCGCCGATGCGCTCGTTCCGCACGACGGCAACGCGGGACTCGAGCTTGTCCGCCGCGTTGACCAGGATCACCTCGTCACGGGGTAGCTCTTCGACCTCGATCGGCTCGACGTCGGTCTCGGTGTCGGCGTCGGCGTCGGCGTCACTTTTCTTCTTGCCGCGGCGCCGCTTCTTCTTGTTGGTCGCACCAACAAGCTCGGCCTCGGCCGGAAGTTCGGCGAGCTCGGGTAGATCGTCCTCTTCGCCGGGAATGATCTCGATCTCGACGGGCTGCGATGCGCGTGACGAGCGGCGCTTCTTGCCGCCCCGCCGCGTGGTTTTCTTAATCGCCTTTTTGCGTCCACCCTTGGCGGCCACGGGCTTCTCGTCTTGGCTGTCCTTCTTGGACTCGCCCTCGACCTCGGGCTCACCCTCGGGACGTTTGCTCTTGCGGCGGCGACCGCCACGTGTCCCGCGACGACGGCGCGGTTTCTCTTCTCCGTTTTCACCCTTGGGGGCTTCAGGGGCATGCTCTTTCCGAGCCTCGGGCTCAGCGGAGCCTTGAGCTTCGCCGGAGTCGCCGTTCTCCGCAGCGGGCTTCTTGCGGCGCGAGCGCCGCTTGGACGTGCGCTTCGAGCGATGCTCGCCCCCGCCGGCATCAGCGTCAGCGCTGGGTGCGGCTACGGCTTGCGCCTTAGGCTGCGCAGACTCGAGGCCGCCACCAAAAGAGGTCGCGCCATTACCGGAGTCTGGCTGTTGGGTTTCGGACTTGGGCTTGGAAGCCCGGCGTGGTCGCCGGCTGCGTTTCTTCGCGGCCGGCGCTTTGGAATCGGTTCCCTCTCTGGGCTCGGCGGTTTCGCCTGCACCAGGGTTCGAGCTATTGCTCATCGGGGGGGTCTCACTTTGTCAAGGCCGCGCTCAGAGCCTCATCTGAGGCCTTAGGCACAGAGAGGAGAGTTCAGCGGCGGGTTCCGGACCCCGTGTCGAGGCTCCTCTTGCCTTCGAGAAGGAAGAGAGCGCGCCATCATGGGTCCGCTGTTCGGGTATTTGTAAGGAGCTAAAGCCTTCAGCCCTCGTCAAAACGAGGGACACTCAAGGACTCACTAAGCCCAATATGGCCAATTCGGCCGACTCGATCGAGATCGTGAGCCAAAAAACGGTGAAAAACGCCAAGCGGCCCTCCAGGAGCATCCTGGAGGGCCGCTTGGCTTCGAGATCTGACGAGGGATCAGTCCTCGTCGTCGTCCCCCACGCCGTCGCGGGCAAGCCCCATGTCCTCTTCCAAGAGGCTCATCATGCCCTTGTCGACTGCGCGGCGGCGCTCAGCCAGCTCGCGTTCGAGCAACATGGCGCTGTCTTCCGTCGACCTCAGCAGTGTCGGCGTGATGAAGACAACAAGGCTGCGACGCTCTTGCGTGCTGGTCTCGTACTGGAACAGTTTCCCGAGCACCGGGATACTGGCAAGCAGCGGGATGCGGGACTCGCTCTCAAGCGTCGTGTCCGTGGACAGTCCGCCGATCACTGCCGTCTGACCCGACTCAAGCAGCATCGAGGTGACGATCGTCGATGAGCGCTTGCGCGGCAAAGCGATCGAGCCCTCAAGCCCACTAGCGCCTAGCGTGAAGACGTCGAAGCCGGCCGGTGCAAGACTCGAGTCACCGGTGCCTGAGAGGCTGGTCTCCTTCGGGATCACATCGAGCATGATCTTGTTCGTGTTGGGAACAACGTGTGGCTCAATGAGCAGCTGGAACCCGACCTCGACAGGCGAGGACTGCGCCTCGACAACGGACAGCGAGAGGCCACCGGCCTGTCCCTGCTCCGTCTTGGCTTCGGCGTACCGAATCGTCTCGCCAACGAAGATCGTCGCCTGCTTGCCATCCATCGCGATCAGCTTCGGAGCCTGCACGATCTCGGTCGACGTGTCGCGCTGCATCATGCGCAGCGTCGCGGCGACCTGGGTGAAAGACAGAGCGCCGAAGATCGTGCTCGGGATCGACGTCTCGCCGGCGTTCAGGCTGGGGTCCGTGAAGGGGCCATTACCGGAGTCGTTCGCGATGAAGGTGTCCTCGAAACCACCGTTGCCAAGGTCGAACGGGAACGTGATCGGGATCTGGCCGCCACTCGCGGAGATGCCGATGCCACTGTCGCCGTAGTCAACGCCCAAGTCGAACAGGTCGCTGTTGCTCGTCGAGACGAACTTCACATCAATGAAGACCTGCGCGGGTTCGACATCGAGGCCCTCGAGGATGTCCTCGATGCGCGCGTGCATCTGCACCGTATCGCGGATCAGAAGCGTGTTCGAGGCTCTCACGTAGTCGAGTTCAGCACCCTCGGTCAACACGCTCTCAAGCGCGTCGAGCAGAGGGAAGTCTTTCTTCAAGTCCCCTGTAGGTGGCTTCAGTCCGCCTTCGACGAACTGCGAGTTGATCACCGGGACCCAAGTCCGCGGCGGCCGCACGTACTTCAGTTGGTAGGCACGCGTCTCCATCTGCGCTTTCAGCGACAGCGGGTCGACGACGCGCAGGATGCCTCGCACGTCTTCGACGACGGTGTAGCCGAGCGTCTTGACGGCGACGTCAAGCGCATCGCGCCACGGCACGTCGTTGAAGCGGATCGAGATCGTGCCCGAGACTTCGGGGGCGACCACAATGTTCGCACCGCTCATCTTGCCGATCAGGTCGATGACCTCGCGGATGTCGGTGTCCTTCATCATGAAGCCGACCCGCGTTGGGCGCGTCACGAAGAGAATGTCGAGCTCGCCCTCCTCGACGACACAACCGGCAAGCTCGGCAGCGAGCTCCAGCGTCTGACGCCAAGGCGCGTTGTCGACCTGCAGGCGCGCAATCTTGATCGCGCCAATCGGCTCTTCCCCCTCTGGGGTCTTGATGATGATGTTGGCGCCGGATGCAATCCGGACCCGCTCGACGATCGCGCTCAGCGGGACGTCTTCTTGCGCAATTGTGATCCGAGCGTTGTCGCTCTGGGCAAAGGCGCCGCCTAGCGGAAGGAGTGTAAATCCAACCGCGAAGGCAATTCGCATGAACTGTTTCATAGGTGCTCCCTGAGGTGATGCCGGCTCCTGCCGGAAGGAACGCACAGCCCCTGGCAGGCTGTGCGACTAGAGGTATCTGGTTTGGTGCTACTGACTGACGAGGCGCGCAAGTGCGATGCCTCGGTAAAGAAACTCGACTCGGTCTTCTTCGATGCTCTGGACAAAGAGGTCGGGTGCGACCATCTCGCCCTCCTCGACGGACTTGCCGTCGACGAGCGCCACGCTGTGCTCACCGACAATGACGCCGCCAAGTACGAGTTCAAGGTCATCGAAATCCATGGCCGTTCGGGCCCGGAATGCAAGGTCGCGGATCTCCGCAACCAAGGGGGCTCGCGCCTCGTCCTCGGCCGCTCGGTCGAGACCGGCTTCCAGGGGAGTGAGTGCGGCGAGCGCCTGCTCGAAGCGGCCAACGGCGAGGTGGCCCGCCATGACTTCGCGTGCCTCCTTGAGCAACTCGAGTGCGGGGCCGTGCCCGTACTGGGACTCGCCCATGGCCACCCGGAGGTCGGCTACGGTCGGAACGACTTCCTCGCGGAAGCGGCGGCCAGCATCGAGGTCGCGGAGGCTACCCTCGACTTGAAGAAGACGGACGTCTTCCTCAAGCGTGAACAGCTGCTTTTCGAACGTCACCCCCGCTTGCACGCGGGCTTCGAAATCGGACAGCTCGTGATAGCTCTTCCAAGAGGCCTGCAGATCGCTCGCGCGCTCGACGAGGCCATCGACGACAGCTAGCTGCTCCTCGAGGGTCATCATCGGGCCGAGCAGCGAGTCCGCGGGCGTGCGCGGATCGACAAACGGATCGCGCCGATCGCGCGAGCCGAGATATTCGTAGCTCGCAACTTGCAGGCGCGCGCGGCGCTCGTCGATGGCGGCAGCAAGCTGCTCGACTTTGCGTTCGTAGCCGTCGATCTTTTGCGGATCCGAGGCCTTCTGCGGCTCGTAGACGTAGGTCTCCACATCAAGGGTCACCTTGTGTAGAGGTTTGCCCTCGGCGTCGACTTTTTCACGCGCAGCGGCGGCCAGCTTGAACGCGGGCACACTCATGAAGCGGCTGTCGCTCTCGACCTGGTCGATGAAACCCATCAAGCCGAACACGTCGCCTTCGAAAGTCAGCTGGTAGACCACGCGAGCAAAGTCGCGCTTCTCCTTGCTGTTCAGGCTCTTCTTCTTGACCGCTGTAATGCGCACGCCCGAGGCCTCTTCGAAGCCACGTAGCGTCCTCACAAAGTTGTTGATGTCCTCTTCGCTCGGAAGGATCTCGGCCACAACCGCGTCGGTCTCGCGCTCGACGACGACCTGCTTAACAAGGTCGGGCGTCCCGGCGACGAGCGAGTGTGCGGCGACGATCTCGGCCTTGCGGCCATCGATCTCCAGCTGCACCTCGGTGATGTGCTCGCTCTCGAAGTAAATCGCGCCACCCAGAAGGGCAGTCAGACCCACGCCGACAGCGACCGAGAGCATTACCTTGTTCTTGATCAGCTCACTTAGTTCCATCGGACTTGCGCTCCTCAGGGGATTTCAGGGAGAGCTCCACGGGGAAGCTCCAGACCTCGGACGGAACAAGCTCTTCATCGACCTTGCTCTGCGAGCCTTCGGGCGGCGCGGGCGAGTTGAACCCTTGAGCGAAGGACGACTCCTCGAGGTCCTCGAGGTAGTTGGCGACGTTTGCGAAGTTGCCCGAGCCACTGAAGCCTTCGGCGCGGAACATGCCGTAGGCATCGCGACGGGCGTCGGCGACCTGGCTCACATTCAAGTTGCCGAGCCAGACGAGATAGCGGCTTGCTTTCGAGCCGTGGTCGACAAGGTCGACCATCTCGTCCATCTTCCGTGTCCACGAGATGCGCTCGGAGGTGATCTCGTCGAGCGTTGTCTCCCGCGACAGGTACTGACGATGCTCGGACTCGAGCCCGCGGTGAAAGTCCACCTGGGGCGTCAAACCGGCCATGTCTTCGTCAAGCTGCGCGAGCTCAGAGCTCATGCTGGCAGAGACGCCGATGGACAGCCAGCACCACCAAGCGAGGAGTGAAGCGTTCACGAGAGCGCCGGAGGCAATCAGGGCGGCCTTCTTCGGAGTGATCCCGGGCTGGGGGCGGTACTCCTCGGGCAATAGGTTGATCGTAATCATGCTGCGGTTACTCGGGCTGCAAGTCCGATCGCAACGGCCATCTCTTGGCCGAGGATCTCGAGTCCCTCTTCATCGACACGCTCCGTGTCGATGTTGAGCTTTTCGAAGGGATGCCAAGAAGCGGCCTCGCGGCCGGTACCTTGGGCGAGGGCCTCGATGAGGCCCGGGGTACGTGAGCCACCGCCCGTGACAAGCAGTCGCGTGACATGGATGGACTCGTGGTTTTCGACGAAGTCGAGTGAAAGGGTCAGCTCGCCAACTAGGTCATCGAGGACCGTCTCGAGGGCTTCGGCGATCTCCGCCGCACGGTCTTCGGGCAAGCGCTTGAGCTCTTCTGCTTCGTCATGCTCGACACCGAGACGCCGCGCAATGGCCTGTGTCATGTCCGCTCCGCCCACTCCGATCTCGCGGCTGAAGCAGGTCTCGCCGCCGACGATGACGGAGATCTGCGTGCGGGCCGCGCCGATGTCCGCGATGGCAACCGTGCTTCCCGACAGCGGTGGCGGTGTGGACGGATCCACGTAACCAGCGCCGGTAAAGGGGTCGATGTCAGGGTCGCCAGCGGGCGTGCCGTAGGGATCCTCAACGTCTTCCTCCTCGTCTTCGGCGTAGGGATCCTCGCCGTAGGCATCGTCCTCAGGCGCCTCTCCTTCAAGAGCTTCGCCCTCTTCATCCTCGTCGTCCGCGCCCATCTCGGCGGCGGCAAGCTCGCCGTGGCACAGCTCGAAGGCGTTCGCCAAGGCAAACACCTCAACGTCGACGGCAACAGGGATCAGCCCGGCCGCCGAGACGCCGCGGAACTGCTCTTCGATCAAGGTGTCGCGGCAAGCGGCGAGAGCGACGCCGATGCGATGGGCACCGGGGTCCTCGTCCTCGCCTTCAACCGCGGGAGTGCGCTCGAGCCGGTGGCAATCCATCAAGATCTCCTCGTGCTCGAACGGCAGGAGCTTGTCCGCCTCGAAGCTCATCGCCGACTTGAGCTCCTCGTCATCGTCGATCGGCGTGCTCGTCAAGTGCCGCACCACGACCGATCGGCCGGAGACCGCCGTCGCGACTTCTTTCGCGGTGAAGTTGTTCTCCTCAAGCAAGGCCTCAAGAGCGGCAGGGAACTCCTCGCCGGGAAGAATCGCACGCCGACCAACAGCCGTCACATAGGGGCCGTCCTCGGTCATCGTGACCTCGACGGCCTTGATCACCGTGCTACCAAGGTCAAGCCCGATCAGGCTCGTAATGCGCTTCCGCGACCCGATGGCGCGTAGCTTCTCTAACCAATTGCTCTTCATCCGAACGCTCTCCGTGGGTGTACAAAGGGCGCGGTGTGGGTGTCATCACCACCGCCCTGCGTCTACCCCATCGGGTGTCGCGGCGTTCAGAGTTGAAGCTACATCCGAAGAAACGAGTCGATTTCTTCCGAGCTACTCGTCGAAGCCGCTCTCAACCAGAGCGACGAGCGCGGCGACGGCCGCTTCGGCATCCTCGCCGTCAGCAAGGAACTCGAGCTCGACACCACAAGCGGCGCCCAGCGTCATCAACTCGAGGATGCTCTTCCCATTGACCTCGAGAGCGCCCCTCTTCACACGCACGTCACTCTGGAAGCCCAATGCCGCCGAAACAAGCGCATGGCACGGGCGAGCGTGCAGCCCTTTCCTGTTTACGAGCCGAGCCTTGAGCGCACTTTGCATGAGGACGGCCAGAGGGCCGAAAGCCGACCCTAGAGGGCCGCTTTCTCCTTCAGCAGGCTCATGAGTTCGCGCTTGTTCTTGACACCCAGCGCGAAGCTGCGGAAGTCGTGGTCATGGGCCAGGCGCGCAACCCAGCGCATCATCTCGATGTGGCGTTCGGGATCATGCAAATCGCCGGCAGCCTCGGGGCGCAGGACCGTAATGATGATCTGAACATGCTCCCGGTCGAGCGCGTCCCAGTCGAGTCCCTCGCGATGAATCGAGACGCTCATGACAGCCTGCTTGAGGCCAGCCACCTTGACGTGCGGGATCGCAACACCGCGGCCGATCCCGGTCGAGGCCGCCTTCTCGCGATCTTCGAGAGCCCCCATGGCGCGCTTGCCCTGTGCCTCGTCGAGCAGCCCTCCAGAGACGAAGTTCCCGACCAGCTCCGCGATGATCTCTTCCTTGTTCGTGCCCTTCATGCGCACGCTGCAGCCTTTGGGATCGAAAAGTTTCCAGTAGTCAGCAGGACGAGTCGACATTGCAGTTGGGCAGGGGCCTTGGTTTCGGGCTGCAGCTCATGAAGAAAGGAGCGGCGCGGCAAACCCTGTTGCAGGCGGCCGCGCGGCTCTTCTTTAAAGCGGGGCGGGATCATAACAAAAAGTAAAGCCCGAAGATCCCCATCATTATCAGGGGGGAGTTACGCCCGGCGGGCCTCCACGCGTTTCTCACGGGCCTTACGCAAGGCCCTCGCGAGGCGTTCCGTCCCCAAATCCACAGCCGCGCGCGGGTTGGTGGCCGTCTGCGCCACCACAAGCGGCGCCTCACCGTCCACCTTGGCGATCAGCTCGACCGAATGCTCCTCGCGCTGACAGTCCAAAACCGCTCGAATCGAGCTCAAGCGCCCGTGGAACTTCGTCAGCCCAGAGAGCTTCTCCTCGACAAAATCGCGCAGATCTGGGGCGTAGTCCGGGTGCAGCAGGGAAACTTCGGTGTTCATCAAGTGTTCTCCTTGATCAAGAGGTCCGCGAAAAGGGAACTCCGCCGTGTGGGCTGGCTTGGCGAGGGGCGAGCCTCACGAAATCGAAACGGGGCCAAGCTGAGGGCGGGGATTGTCATGTTGACAAGTTCAATGTGGGCCAAAAGGGCCCGTCGCTCAAGGAGTTCCACGCGAATCGTCTCGGGCCGTCAGCCGCGCGGGTCCATGACCCATTCCAGGGGCTCTCGATAGCGCACCGAGACCATGTACAGGCCCCCGGCGGGAGCGGTTGGCCCGGCTTGGCCGCGGTCTTTCGAGGCCAGGATCGCGGCCACTTCAGCCGGCTCGAAGCGCCCCTTGCCGACTCGGATCAGCGTGCCCGCGATCGCCCGCACCATGTGGTAGAGGAAGCCATTGCCCCCCACCACGAGCGCCAGCCCGTCCTTGCGTGGCAGAACGTGCAGCCCAAAAATGCGCCGGACGTTCGTCGCGCGCGGCGAGCCGGCGCTCGCCATCGCCGAGAAGTCCATCTCGCCAACGAAGTGGCGCGCGGCCGCGCGCATCGCCACGAGGTCGAGCTCGCCCCGCACGAAACACACGCGATTGTGCGTGAACGGGCTTTGAAAACGACCCGTCTCGATGACGTAGGCGTAGCGCTTGCCAATCGCGCTCCTTTGTGCATGGAAGTCGCTGGGCGCGGTCTTCAGCGCGCGCACGGTGGCGCCGCGCGGCAGGTTCGCGTTCAGCGCATGCCACAGACGGTTGTCGGACAGCGCCGTGTCGATGTGGAAGTGCGCCACTTGGGCGAGCGCGTGCACGCCCGCGTCCGTGCGGCCGGAGCCGCGCACGGTGATGTGCTCGCCCGTCACGGACAAGAGCGCCTCTTCAAGCGCCTCTTGCACGGACTCAAACCCCGCTTGGCGTTGCCAACCGAAGAAGTGCGACCCGTCGTAGGCCACAAGGATGCGAATGTTCCGCGACATGGCGGAGAGGGTATCAGGCCACGTAGCGCCTGCGCCTGTACGAGCTGGGGATCCCGAGCTCGCGGCGGTACTTCGCTACGGTGCGGCGGGCCAGAATGAAGCCGCGCTCTTGCATGCCGGTGACGAGCTCTTCGTCGGAGAAGGGGCGGGCGGGGTCCTCGCTCTCGACAAGCCGTCCGAGGACGGCGCGGACGTCGTCGCGTGCGGCGGCGTCCGACGAGCCCGCCGCGGATTGGAAGAAGTGCTTGAGCGGGAAGATGCCCCACGGCGTCCACGCGTACTTGCCGGCGGTCGCGCGGCTGACCGTGCTGCGGTGTACGCCAACGAGGCTCGCGAGGTCCTCTTGGCGCAGCGGCGAGAGGTGGCCGGGGCCGTGCTCGAGGAAGGCGCGCTGATGGGCAAAGAGCGAGCGGGAGACGCGCAGAAGAGTCGTGCGGCGTTGCTCGACGGCCGAGACCACGAGGCGCGCCTCTTCCAAACGGCCGCGCAGGTAGCGGCGCAGGCCGACTTCGGTCGCGGGGTCAGTGGCGAGCGCCGAGAGGTCTTCGTCCAGCCCCACGCAAGGCCATGCGGCGCCGTCGACGCGCACGGTGAAGGTTCCGGGATTCTCGGGGTCCTCTTCCACCAGGACCTCGGGCAGGATCGCGGGGGCGCCGAGGGCGTCGCCTGACGCAGCGCTCTCTAGCGGCCGCGTCGAGAGCTCACCCGCACGGGCGATCAGGCGCCCGAGTTCGGCGACCTCGATCCCGAGCTTCGCGGCGACGGCTGGCAGCTTGTTCGCGCCGAGCTCTTCGAGAAAGTCACCAAAGAGGTGCTCCATGAGCGCGGTATCTGGGTCATTCGGATCCAGCTGCGCCAAGAGCGCCTCGACCGGGCTGCGCGAGGCCACGCCGGCAGGACCAAGGCCGGCAAGGATCGCAATCGAGGCCTCGAGGACAGCGACAGGATCCTCGGAGTGGAGGCCACGCGTCTTGGCCGCCAAGAGGAGCGCATCGTCGTCGGCTGGCAGGAGGCCGCCCGCATCCAACTCGCCGATCAGGAAGCGACACCACGACTCAAGCTCGGCGGCATCGGGCCCGCCGAGGTTGCGGAAGGCCAGCTCTTCGGTCAGGCGCTCGGCGAGGCTTGGGGTGCGCGCCGGCTGGCTCGCAAGCCAATCCGAGTGGCGATCCGTCGCCTCGCGCCGCGCCGGGCCTGCGATGCGCGGCTCATCAAGAGTCAGCGCCTCGTTGGACTCGAAAGCTTCACGCAGGTAGGCACTCAGGTCGGTGCTCGCCAGTTCAAGAATCGCCAGCGCCGGCAGCATGTGCGCCGACAATCCCTGTTGCATGCGCTGGCTCGCGCCCTGTTGCATGCCTGTGCTGAACTTTCCCATCTGGCCCCACTCTTCGGCCGGAAGCCGGAAAAGATTGAGGGGCGAGACCTGCTTCGGAAAAGCTTTCCTGCGCGAACTCAGAGAACGAACGCGCCGAAAGCCGTGCTCGGCAACGCGGCGCTGAAGTCGATCGCCTGCACCCAGACCTCGAAGCCCAGCAAACCGGGCGGCAGGACGACGGGCACGAGGCTCCCGCCAAGCCCATCCGCAACCAGCACCTGGTAGCCCACCGGCACGCCGACGTCCAGGAGGCCCCACAGGCTCGGCAAGACACCCTGCGGTCCAAGGGCTCCACCCCACGAGCAAGACGCCGGCAGGCGTTGCTCCAGAGATCTCCAATGTCGCCGTAGCACCGGCGACCAAGTGGTTCACGGTCAAGAGCGGCCCACCCGCCATCGTGCGGTGCAGAAACGCCGGACTGCAGCACGGGAAGCCGCCAAAGTCCGCGAGCGTCGCCTTCTGATACACGGCGTACTTCCCGCCGCCCGAGATCGAGCCGCCCACCGCGGGGAAGAAGTCATCACCATCGGAAGCCACACTCACCCGGCGCGTGATCCCTGCCCAGCGATCGCGCAGGAAGACGTCCGCTGCGCCGTTGTTATCGCCGGGCACGAGGTTCGTTGCATAGCTCTCGAAGAGAACAAAGCGCCCGCCCTTCGAGATCCCCATCGCGTTCGATTGATCATCGGTTTCGAGGCCATGGCTGCTGACGCTGACGCGCTCGAGCGCTCCGGTCACGAGGTCTTTGACAAAGACGTCGCCATAGTTGTTTGTGTCGCCACCCAAGGCCAGGTTGGACGCGAAGCTGCGGAAGGTCACATAGCGTCCATCCGCCGAGATCTGCTCGTAGTCGCAGTGCCCATCGGCATCCACGCCCGCCGCCGTCTCGCTGATCACCACCGTGACACCGAGAGTCATGTCGCGCAGGAAGACCTGGCGCCTATTCGGAGAGCCCGCGCTCAAGTTGTAGGCATCCGACGAGAAGACAACCAGCGCACCGTCATCGGAGATCGAAGCGCTGTAGATGTCGTTGTCACTGATGGGCTTGCCATCGACGGTCGTCGAGATGAGGTCGGTCACGCCCAATAGGCGGTCGCGACGAAAGAGATCCAAGCTGTGCGTGTCATCGCCGGGAAGGATGTCCGAGGCGAAGGTCGTAAACAGCACGAAACGCCCAGCTCCCGAGATGTCCCGCGGCTTGGCGGAGCCTCCGCAGGGTGCTCCCGCCGGAGTCAGGCTGATCGTCTCTTCGAGTCCGGTCAACCGGTCGAGCAGCATCACCTGGTGGTTGTAAACAGGCCCGCCCATCCCGCCGCCCGTGTAGGCCAACCCGCCGGCGTAAATGACAAACCGCCCATCGGCGGAAGTGCCGCCATGGCTCATCAAGGTCTCGTGATTCGCAGGCGGCACGGGGCTCCGCACCAACTCCGTGGTAGCTCCCGTCAGCCGGTCGTAGTCATAGACGGCCGTCAGCCATGCGCCGGCTTCGAGGAACGAGTGATCATAGATCACGTGCCCACCATCCGCGGAGACCTGAATGTTGTGCGCCTCAGCAGGGCTGATCTGGGTCGTCACGGGAGCGATCTGAGCGCTCGCGGGCAAGGCAAGAACAAGGACGAGACTGGCAGCAAGGCGCATCGTGACCTCCGGGTGCAGCACAGAAAGAGCGCGCCACTCTCTTGGGCCACTCTTCATCCCAATCCTAGAGGCTGCTCGGCTCCGGCTCAGTCCGAGCTGCGCAGGCGCAGCTCGCGGCGGTCTTCGATCGCGTCTTCCAGGACGCCCTTGTGCAGATACTCAATCGCGCTGCCTGCGGGGAGGCCACGTGCGAGGCGCGTCACCCGGACCGGCGCGCCGGCGCGCTCGATCGCATCCAAAACCAGGACCAGCGTCGCCTCGCCCTCCTTGTCCGGGTCCATGCCCAGGACGATCTCGTCAAACGACTCGCCGGCCTTGCCGCGCAGGCGGTCGACAAGCGCGGGGATCGCGAGCGAGCGCTCTTCGACGCCTTCGGACGGCATCAGGGTGCCGAACAGAACGTGGTAGCGGCCGCGCCAGACGCCCGCGCGCTCGACGCTCTCGACGTGCGTCGGCCCCTCGACAACCAAGACGCGCTTTGTGTCGCGCTTGGGATCGCTGCAGATCGCACACGGGTCTGTCTCGGACACGTTGCCGCAGATCGAGCAGCGCGTCGTGTCGCGCACCGCGCGTTCGATCGCCAAGCTGAGTCCGCGCGCCCCGGGGTCGCGCAGAACGAACAACGCGAGCCGCTCGGCCGTGCGCCGGCCGATGCCGGGTAACCGGACGAAGGCTTCGACGAGCTCTTCTAGAGGTGCGGGGAAGGCCATCGTTGCGCGTCTACATCAAGCCCGGCAGATCGAGCCCGCCAGTGATCTTGGACATCTCCTCGGTTGAGACTTCCTCGGCCTCAGCAAGCGCGGCGGTCAACGCCAAACGCACAAGCTCCGACAGCCCCGCCGCGCTGTTGTTCGTGCGCGCGTCCTCGGTGATCTCGAGGCTCAGCAAGTCCTTCGAAGCGCTCAACTTCACGACAACTGCGCCGCCGCCGGCCGTGCCTTCGATCTCGCGCTCCTTGAGCTCGGCCTTCACGCGATCGAGCTCGCGCTGCATCAATTGGGCCTGCTTCAAAAGGCTGCCCATGTCTCCCATGGCTCCGCTCATAACTGTTCCTCGTGGTTTCGGGATTCGGTTGATCGTTCCATGGGACTCACTCTTGCTCGACGATGCCGCCGAACATCTCAGCGACGCGATCGGCGAACTCATCGGGGCCAGGACCCGGCGCCTCTTTCTTGACCTCGCCGACCTCGAGCGTGACCTGCACCTCGCGGCCAATGGCCTCGCCAAGTGCGCGCCCGAGCGCGCCGAGCACGCGGCGATCCTCGAGCACCTTGCGGTCCGCATCGGGCATTGCACGCGTGGTCACGCGCGCGACAGAGCCCTCGATGCCGCCGAGGCGCGCGGCGCGGCCAAACAGGCGCGCGGCCTCGCCGTGGCGCTTCTTGAGCTGGTCCAAGCTGGCCTTCCACAGTGCCGCGTTGTCCGTGGCTGCGTGGGCAGCCGCGCTTTTAGGAGCGGCGCTCGCCGGGGCCGCAGCGTCCGCATTCGGGCTTGTGTCGCGCCGCAGCATCGTGGGTTTCTGCGGCGGCTCTGCGGCGGAGCGCGCCGCGTCCCTAGGGCGCGGAGGGGGTGCCTCGCTGGCATGGGGTGGCGGAGCGGGCGCGCCACTGGCGAGCCGCGCCTCGAGCTTCGCGAGCCGCGCGACAAGCTCGGACAGCGGCATGTCGCCACCGGGACGAGCGAGGTCCAAGAGAGCGACCTCAAGCACCATGCGCGCCTGTTCGGGAAGAAGCCGCATGCGCTCGCGCGCAGCCAGAAGCTGCTCGAGCCAGACCTGCAGGCGCTCGCCGCCCATGCGCTTCGCGCGCTCGTCGAGAACGGCGCGCTCTTCCTTGCTGGCCTCGACCAGCGGTGAGTTCGCGCCGCACAAGCTGACCACAAGGGCCTGGCGTAAGTGCGACAAGATGCGGCCCGTGAACTCGCGCTCGCCGCCCTCGCGCGCCGGCAGAGCCTCAAGCACCTTGCCGGCCTCCTTGTCTTCGACAAAGCGCAAGAGCGCGTCGAGCTCGGCCAGACCGCCCTCGCCGCCAAGCCTGGCGACATCGGCGACCGTGGGGCTTGTGCCCGCCAACGCGATCAGCTGATCGGCCATCGACAGGGCGTCGCGCATACCGCCGCGGGCGAGGCGCGCGACCTCGCGCGTGACGCCGTCCTCGGGCGTGAAGCCCTCGGCGTCCAGAACGAAGTCCAACCGGCCGGCGATCTCGACCTCGGTGATCGGGGCGAGGCGCAGGATCTGGCAGCGCGACAGGACTGTGTCGAGCAGCTTCTGCGGCTCGGTCGTCGCGAACAGGAACTTGACGTGCGGTGGCGGCTCTTCCAGCGTCTTCAACAGAGCGTTGAAGGCCGCCTTCGACAGCATGTGCACCTCGTCGATCAGGTAGATCTTGTAGCGCGCGGCCATCGGCGCGTAGGCCGCCTCGTCGCGCAGTGCGCGCACGTAGTCGACACCGGTGTGCGACGCGGCGTCGATCTCGATGATGTCGAGCTCGCGCCCCGCGTCGGCCGCGACGCAGCGCTCGCAAACACCGCACGGGGTCGGGGTCGGACCTTCGACGCAGTTCAGCGCCTTCGCGAAGATCCGCGCCGTTGTTGTCTTGCCCGTTCCGCGCGGGCCGCAGAACAAGTAGGCGTGCCCGACGCGGTCGTCCTTGATCGCGCCGCGCAGGACCTCGGTCAGGTCCTTCTGCCCAATGACAGATTCGAAGTCCCGAGGGCGGTACTTGCGGGCGAGGACGAGGTAGGACATGCGGGAGTAGTCTAGCGCTTGCCAGCAGGATCGCCAGCGTCAGGCTCGGGTCGAGTCGGGATGTGCGGGTGGCGCAGGTTGTAGGCCCCTTGCGCCTGCCACGAACGAACGATGCGCGCGAGATACGGCTCGTCGTACAAGCGCCCGGTGAACGAGATCGCCGCGGGGGTCTCGCGGCCCTCGAGGAAGACCGGCGCCACGATCGCGGGGTGCCCGGTCAGGTTCGTCATCGACAGGATGCCGCCCGCAAACGGCGGGTGCATCAGGAAGTCGACGTCCCCCATCATGCTGCAAAAGTCGCGGATCAGGCCGCTGCGCAGGCGCTGCGCGTTGATGTATTCGACCGCCGGGATCAGGCGCGCTGCGCGAAAAACGTTGGGCCACGCATCGCGGCTCTGGCGCACGAGCTCGTCGTCGCGGCCGCTGCGCGTCAGCTCGTCAAACGCCGCCGCCGCCTCGGCCGACAGCGTGATCAGCATCGCGCCCACCGGGTAGTCGGGCAGCTCGACGTCGACGAACTCAACCGTCGCGCCTTCGGCCTCGAGCGCCCTTCGCAGCTCGTCCTTCACGAACCCAAGGCTCGCATTGCGGCCCTCGAACGCGCCCGCCGGAATCCCCACGCGCAGCTTCTTGCCCGTCAGGTCGTACCCGTCGGCAAAGGCGATCGGCACCTCCACCACGCCCGAATCTGCGTCGTCCAGCCAGCCGTTCGTCGCCAGAGTCGGGCCCGCGATCGCGTCCAGCACCAGCCACGCGTCGTCAATCGAGCGCGCCATCGGGCCCAGCTTGTCCATCGACCACGACAGCGCCATCGCGCCGTCACGGGACACGCGCCCGAAGCTCGGCCGGATCGCCGACACCCCGCAGCGCACGCTGGGTGACACGATCGAGCCCAAAGTCTCCGAGCCGATCGCAAAGACCACGCCGCCCGCCGCGACGGCAGCCGCAGGCCCGGCCGACGAGCCCGAGCTGCCTTGCTCCAGATTCCACGGGTTCTTCGTGACGCCACCGAACCAAACATCGCCCCACGCGAGCGAGCCGAGGCTCAGCTTCGCGATCAAGACCGCACCGGCGGCATCCAGCCGCCGCACGACGGCCGCGTCGTGCTCGATCACCTGCTCATTGTATGGCGCCGCGCCCCACGTGGTCGGCGCACCAGCCACACTGATCAGATCTTTCGCGCCCCACGGAATGCCATGCAAAGGCCCGCGATCGTGCCCCAGCGCGAGCTCGCCATCGAGCGCGCGCGCCTGCGCAAGCGCGCGCTCGGGTAGCAGCGTGATCACGCAATGCAGGCTCTTGTCGAGCTCGGCAAGGTGCGCGAGGTAACGCGTCGTCAGCTCGACCGAAGTGATGTCCCCGCGCCGAAGCAGCGCGCCTAGCTCGGGAATCGAGAGCTCGAACAAGCGCTCGTCCCAGTCATCTGGAACCGCCGCCGTGAACGTCCGCGGCACGCGCTTGCCCACGTGGCCATTCGGCCGCACTCCCGGGATCAGCGGCGTGAACGCGCCGGTTGGGGCCACGTCGTTGGGCAGTGCCTCGGCGCGTAGCTCGAGGTAGCTTCCCAGCTGATCGGCGACATCGCTCGCCATCAGCGCGAGCTCGTCTTGGGTGAAGTCCAGCCCAATCAGCTCGGCGGCTGCCTGCACGCTCGTTTCGGTCTCGGGCGGCGTGGGCACGGCGGATTCGGGCTCCTGCATAACGAGCAGGCTAGCGCACACAAGGGCGACAAGCATGTTTGAGTGAGTGAGGAGGGAGGCGAGCGAGCGGCAGAGGGCCCGGGCACCCGGCACAAAAGGGCACATCCTTAGGGCTGCTCCGTTCCCGGCCTGACCCGGTTCGAAAGGCCCCCTTTGCCGGGGACCGAGCCCACTGCCGCTCGCTCGTTGAAATGGCGGAGAGGGGGGGATTTGAACCCCCGGTACCGTTGCCAGCACACGCGCTTTCCAAGCGCGCTCCTTAAGCCACTCAGACACCTCTCCACTTTGATCTCCACAAACTCTACAGGCCACTCGCGCGCGGTGTGCGCGGCGCGACCCATGAAAATGGCGGAGAGGGGGGGATTTGAACCCCCGGTACCCTTGCGAGTACTCTGGTTTTCGAAACCAGCCCGTTAAGCCGCTCCGGCACCTCTCCGCTATGGATTGATCTTGAGTTGTTTTCCTAGTCGGCTACTTGCGGCGATTCCTGAAGAAGCCCACGAGAAGCTCGCGGCACGCCTCGTCGAGCGGGCCTTCGGTCAGCCGCGCGCGGTGGTTCAATCGCGGGTCGCTCAGGACCTCGCCCAAGGACACACAGCCGCCAAACTTCGGGTCGCGCAAGGCGAACACCACGCGCTCGATGCGCGCGTGCGCTAGGGCGCCGGCGCACATGAAGCAAGGCTCGAGCGTTACGAAGCAGGTGCAGCCATTCAGCCGCTCGTACCCGGCTTGTTCGCAGGCCGCTTGAATCGCGATCATCTCGGCGTGAGCCAGCGGGCTCTTGTCGGTGCGCGTCCGGTTGTGGCCGCGGCCGATCACCTTGCCCCCGGCGTCGACGATCACACATCCGACCGGGACCTCGTCGAGGCCCGCGGCAAGCTCTGCTTCGGCCAACGCCTCGGCCATGAAGTCCGTGTCGCTAGGAGTCAAACTCATCTCACTCGTTTTCAAAGTCCCACGCAGGCCAAGGCCCCGCCGGTAAAGAACGAACCCGGCGTGCGACGCCATCGCTGCGGCCGGGTTCGTTGGAGGTGGTACACCCTACAGGATTCGAACCTGTAACCTCCTGATCCGTAGTCAGGTGCTCTATCCAGTTGAGCTAAGGGTGCACGTTTTGGGGCAGAGGTTGTATTCCGCTGGAGCCTCGGTGTCAACCAAGACCGTGAAGAACTTCGACGGGTTTGTTTCGCTCACCGACTTGCTGGGATTCTAAGTGAGCCAGAGGCCCCGGGCGATTAACTTGGTGCGGTCCCCTTCCGGCCCCCACGAGCACGCGCTCTTCGCCATGCATACCATCCCCTCTCCACGCCACGTGATTCGCCTTGGTAACCTCAGTGTCGAGGCTCTCAACGACGTCTTTGACCTCTCTGCGCGACTGCGCTCTCGTGCCAAACGCGGTGGCGAGCGGCCGTTAGATGGCCGAACCGTGGGCATGCTGTTCTTCCGTGGCAGCCTGCGCACGCGTGTGTCGCTCGAGGCCGCGGTGCACGCCCTCGGAGGCCACCCGATCAACTTGAACGCCACCAGCGACTTCTGGGAGCTCGAGCATGGTGAAGGCGCGGTCATGGACGGCCGCGCTCCCGAGCACATCAAAGACGCCGCCGCCGCGATCTCGTCCTACGTGGACGCGCTCGCCATCCGCACGGCGATTGACGGCTCGGATTGGAAGCGCGCGCGCGCCGACAGCGCGGTCAATTCATGGGCCGAGCACGCCACGGTCCCCGTCATCAACATGGAGAGCGCCCTATGGCACCCGCTGCAAGCGCTCGCCGACCTCCTGACGATCCGCGACACACTTGGCGGCTTCAAGGGCCGCCGACTCGCCGTCACCTGGGTGCAATCCCCCGCTCCCGCCACCGCCGCCCCGGTGCACTCGCTCGTCGACACGGCGATGCGCCTCGGCATGAACGTCACGATCGCGAACCCGCCCGGTTTCGAGCTCGACCGCGGCGTCATCGATGACGCGAAGAAGGCCGGCGAGCCCACGGGCGGCACGCTCACCGAAGGCCACGACCAAGTCGCCGCGATCGAGGGCAGCGCGATCTGCTACGCCCGCTCATGGCGAAGCCTAGAGACCTGGGACAACCCCACCTTAGCCGCCAGCCGCCGAGCCCGAGTCGCCCGCGAGTCCGACTGGCGCATCACCGAGAAGCTACTAGAGTGCGGCGACAACACCTCCCTGATGCACGCCATGCCACTGCGCCGCAACGTCGAGGTCACCGACAAGGTCATGGACGGCCCAAGAAGCCTGGTCAAAGCCCAGGCCGCCAACCGCCTCCACACCCAAAAGGCCCTACTAACAAGAATCCTCCGCTAGCCAAGCAACCGAGCAAGCAACCCCCCACAAGCAGCAGCAGAGCAACGAGCAACGAGCTACGAGCTACGAGCTACGAGCTACGAGCTACGAGCTACGAGCTACGAGCTACGAGCTACCAGCTACCAAATCAAAATTCGAACTGCGCCTCGCCCACACCGAGGAGAGCCTCCGACTAGGCGCGAAGGCCGCGTGGGGGGTTGAGGAGCGCTTGGAGGGCCGAAGGCCCGACGCGCTCCGACGCCCCCCACGTGGCCTGAGCAACGTGAAGCGCAACCACCACCCTCACCCCTCCCTCCGACTTGGAGCGAAGGCCGCGTGGGGGGGGTTGAGGAGCGCTTGGAGGGCCGAAGGCCCGACGCGCTCCGACGCCCCCTCACGATCCCGGAGCAACGTGAAGCGCAACCAACACCAACAACAACCAACACCATGACTGAATTCGTCCATCTCCACGTCCACTCCGAGTACAGCTTGCTTGACGGAGCAAACCGCATCTCTGACTTAGTGAAGGCGTGCCAGGCGGACGGACAGCCGGCCATCGCTCTGACCGATCACGGCAACATGTTTGGGGCGATCGAGCTGCACAAGAAGTGCACCGCCGGGGGCATCAAGCCGCTACTGGGCTGCGAGGTCTACGTCGCCCAGCACTCGCGACTGCAGCCGCACAGCCGGCGCGACAACCGCTACTACCACTTGACGCTGCTTGCGCGCAACGAAGAGGGGCACGACAACCTGATCAAGCTCGCGACCCTCGCCTACACCGAAGGTCTGCACTACCGCCCGCGCATCGACCGCTCGCTGCTTGAGAAGTACGGCGCGGGCATCAACTGCCTCTCGGGTTGTCTCGGTGGCGAGATCAACCAGCTGTTCCTTGCAGGCAAAGAACAAGAGGCCAAGGAGACCGCCGGCGCCCTACGCGACATCTTCGGCCCCGAGCACTTCTGGCTCGAGCTGCAACGCAACGGCATCAAGGAACAGGACGACGTCAACGAGCATCTGATCCGGCTCGCCGACCAGACTGACATTCCGCTCGTCGCCACCAACGACATCCACTACCTGCGCGCCGAGGACTGCGCCGCCCAGGACACGTTGCTCTGCATCAACACCGGCGCACGCCGCGACGACCCCGACCGCTTCCGTTTCGACACGAAAGACCTGTTCTTCAAGACACGTGAAGAGATGGGGCACATGTTCCGCGACCTCCCCCACTCGCTGAAGGCGACCTTGGATGTCACCGAACAGGTCGAGCTCGACATCTCGAGCCACTTCGCTGATACACCCGACAAGTACCACCTGCCGGTCTACGTCTCCGAGACCGGGGAAGAGCCGCTCGAGCTGTTCGACCGCCTCTGCGACGAGGGTCTCGTCAGGATTTACGGCGGCAAGACCGCCAAGGGCAAAGACCTCGATGCCGCGCGCGAGCGCTTCCGCTACGAGCGCTCGATCATCGTCAAGATGGGCTTCGTGTCCTACTTCTTGATCGTCTGGGACATCATCAGTTGGGCGCGCGACAACGGCATCTCGGTCGGCCCTGGCCGCGGCTCGGCCGCGGGCTCGATCATCGCGTTTGCGCTCGACATCACCCGCGTGTGTCCGCTTGAGTACGACCTTCTGTTCGAGCGCTTCCTCAACGAAGAGCGCGTGTCGATGCCCGATATCGACATCGACTTCTGCAAGGAGGGGCGCGAGAAGGTGATCGCCTACACGCGCGACAGATACGGCGCGGACCACATCGCGCAGATTGGCACCTTCGGCACGATGGCCTCGCGGACGGTTGTGCGCGACGTGGGCCGCGTGCTCGACATCCCGCTGAAGGACGTCGACATGATTGCCAAGAAGGTCCCCGCCGGGCCCGGCGCGCCGAACCTGCGCAAGGCTCTGAAAGAGGACAAGGACCTCATTGCCTTGCAGAAGGAGCACCCCGAGTGGACCGAGCTCTTCGAGCTTGGCAAGTCGCTCGAGGGTCTCGCGCGCCACGTCTCGACGCACGCCGCCGGCGTCGTGATCGCGGACAAGCCGATCGACCAATACGTCCCCTTGTGGACGCAGGATGGCGAGGCTGCCACGCAGTGGCCTGGCCCTCTTCTGGAGGAGCTCGGCCTCCTCAAGATGGACTACCTCGGCCTGCGCACGCTGACGATCATCGATCGCTGCTTGCAGTACATCAAGCGTCAGGGGATGGAGGTGCCCGACATTGAGAACCTGCCGCTCGACGATCCGAAGACCTACGAGCTTCTGATGCACGGCGACACCGAGGGGATCTTCCAGCTGGAATCAGACGGCATGAAGCGCCTGATTGCCGGTATCCGCCCCGACTGCTTCAACGACCTGATCGCCATCCTCGCGCTGTTCCGCCCGGGACCGCTCGAGTCGGGCATGGCGGACATGTTCACCAACCGCAAGCACGGTCGCGAGGAGATCGAGCTCTTGCACCCGAGCGTTGACCCTCTCTTGGCCGACACCTACGGGTGCATCGTCTACCAAGAGCAGGTCATGCTGATCTCCTCGCAGCTCTCGGGCTTCTCCCTGAACCTCGCAGATAACCTGCGGAAGGCGATGGGCAAAAAGAAGCCCGAGATCATGGAGAAGTTCTCGGCGCAGTTCATCGAGGGCGCCGTCGCGAACAAATGCGACGAGGGCGTGGCTCGGGACATCTGGACGAACATCGTCAAGTTCGGTGGCTATGGCTTCAACAAGTCTCACTCGACCGCCTACGCGCTGATCAGCTATCAGACGGCCTACCTGAAAGCTCACTTTCGCACCTGCTTCCTGGCCGCCAACCTGTCGTGCGAGATGCAGGACTCCGACAAGCTGAAGAAGCTGCTCGACGATGGCCGCCGCGCGAACATCGAGGCTCTCGGGCCGGACGTCCTCAAGTCCGAGTGGCACTTCGTCCCGGAGGGCGACAAGATCCGGTTCGGACTCGGCGGCATCAAGGGCACGGGGCAGAAGGCCATCGATTCCATGGTCGCGGCCCGCGAGGCCCTCGACGACGCCCTGCCCACCTTCCACAACCTCGTCGAGTCCGTCGATCCCCACCAAGTCAACCGCTCGACGTGGGAGGCCCTCATCAAGGCCGGCGGCTTCGACTACACGGGGCACGACCGCGGCTCGCTTGTCCACTCGCTGGACGAGGCGATGGCGGACGCCTCGCGGGCGGCAAAGGACCGCAAGGCCGGTCAGGGCGCCTTGTTTGGCGGGGATCCCGAGCCCGAAGAGGCCAGCGCGGACTCCGCTGTCGATCAGCGCTACGCATGGGAAGAGCGCGCACGCCTCACCGCAGAACACGAAGTGCTGGGTTTCTACCTCTCGGGCCATCCGCTCGAGTCGAAAGAGGGCCTGTTCCGCATGCTCTCTTCCTGTAGCACCAAAGATCTCGGTGATCGCGAGCCCGGGTCCGCGGTCGTGATCGCGGGCCTCTTGGTCAAGGTCAACCAGAAGGTCACCAAGAAGGGCCATAAGATGGCCGACTTCCGCCTCGAGGACCTCGACGGCGGCGTGGATGGCACGGTCTTCCCGCGCACGTTCGAGAAGTTCTCCGAGTCTCTCGTCGAGGACACGATCGTCATCGTCAAAGGCAAACTCGAGGAGCGCATCACGATGGACGACAGCGCCCCCGCCGAAGTCCGCATCCTCTTGGATGAGGTCCTGACAGTCGAAGGCGCCCTCAAGCGCTTCGAGGGTTCGCTCGTGATCCGACTCGAGCCCATGGACGCCGTCCTTCTGCCCCAACTCAAGGGCATCGTCGACAATCACATCGGTCAACGGCCGCTGTACCTAGAGGTGGCCGGCCGCGACGGCAAGACACGCCGAGTCCGAGCGGGCACCGAGAGCCGCGTGGGGATCTCCGCCGAACTTGCAACCGACATCGATCACCTACTCGGGAAGGGACGCACCCATCTCGCCCGCCAGGGCGGTGGTCGGGCGCGCTCGCACCGCTAGGCACCGAGCACACCGGGCCAGAACCTGCTCCGATTGGGCAGTAGATACGAAAGTAGCAGCCCGCCCCAGCGCTTCACGCGGGGCGGGCTGCCTATGTGTCTGCGAGAGCCGCGCCTACTCGGCGGCGACTGCTTCTTCGACGCTCTCTTCGACGTCAGCGGCTGTGCGCTCGACGAACTCGAGCAGGGCACGTTGGCCGTTGTCGCCAAGACGCGGCTTAGCAAGCTTCAGGATACGGCAATAGCCGCCCGGACGCTCGTTGAAGCGGGGACCGAGGACGGTGAACAGTTTGTTCACAGCTTCGATATCACGCAGGTGAGCAAAGGCCTGTCGACGGTTGTGGGTCGAGTCTGTCTTCGACAGAGTGACCAACTTTTCGACGACGGGTTTGACGTGCTTGGCCTTCTGAATCGTGGTCACGATACGCTCGTGTTCGATCACAGAGACGGCCATGTTGCGCGTCATCGCTTTACGGTGACTGTGGGTGCGGCCGAGCTTCCGGCCTTTCTTACGGTGTCGCATGGCTTCTTCCTTAGGAGCTCACCTTCATGCCGAGCGAGAGGCCCTGCTCGGTCAACTTGGTCTTGATTTCGGTCAGACTCGTCTTGCCCAGGTTCTTGAGGTTCATCACCTCATTCTCCGAGAGCGAGACAAGATCCGCGAGGGTCTGGAGGTTCGCACTATCGAGGCAGTTGCGGGCGCGCACGGACAGATCAAGATCTGTCAGCGGACGACTCAACTGGTCCTCGAGGCGCTGTTGCTCGCGGTTGCGAGCATTGAACTCCGACTGGGACGGGTCCCCCACCACGGGCGCGTCCGAGCTAGCAGCATCGAACAGCACAAACGGGTTGAGGTGCTTACGGTAGATCTTGGCAGCCTCGATCAGAGCAAGCTGGGGATGGATTGAGCCATCGGTCCAGATCTCCAACACAAGCCGGTCGTAGTTCGTGAACTTACCGACACGGGTCGCCTCGACCGCATAACGCACACGGTGAACCGGTGAGTAGATCGCGTCAACGGCGATCGCACCGATATCCTGGTCGCTTGAGGAGTTCTCCTCGGCGGCCACGTACCCACGCCCCTTCCGCACCGTCAACTCGGCTGCGAAAGTCTCGTCTAGGGTCATGTTCGCGATGACCAGATCTGTGTTCGTAACCTCGGCATCGCCGGGGCAAACCACATCAGCACCGGTGATCGGGCCGACTCCGGTCTTCTCGATCCGGCAGACGATCTCGTCCTTGCCAGGATGTTGAATACGAAGCTGCTTGAGGTTCAGGATGATGTCAGCCACGTCTTCGTAAACCCCCTCAAGGGAATCGAATTCGTGGTTGGCACCCTCGATACGGACCGACGTGACTGCCGCCCCTTCAATCGAGGACAGAAGTACGCGCCGCAAACCATTGCCGATCGTGTGGCCGAAACCACGCTCGAAGGGCTCGACGACGAACCTACCGTACTGACTGGTCAGCGTGGGTTTGTCCACATCGACAGTGCTAGGCAGCTCGAAATTGCGCCAACGGATTCTCATTTTGGGATGTCCAGGTTGGGGGCTTACTTGGAGCAGATCTCGACGACGAGCTGCTCTTGAATCGGGTGGATCACATGCTCGCGGCGCGGCATGGCGATCACCTTGGTCGTCATCTCTTCCTTCGACACCTCAAGCCAGTCCGGAACGGACTGTGAGGTGGTCGTCTCGGTAGCTTCGGTGACCATCTTCTTGGTCTTGTCCTTACTACCGATGGTGATCACGTCACCAGGGCGCACGCGGTATGAGGGGATGTCCACTCGGCGACCGTTCACAGCGAAGTGGCCGTGATTGACCATCTGACGTGCGTGGTTCCGCGAGTAAGAGAACCCACTCGCCAAGACAACGTTGTCAAGTCGACGCTCAAGAAGCGTCAGGAGGTTCGACCCCGTGTTGCCCTTCTGGCGCTCAGCTTCTTTGAAGTACAGCGTGAACTGACGCTCAAGAAGACCATAGATGCGCTTGAGCTTCTGCTTTTCGCGCAAGTGAAGACCATAATCGGTGATCTTCGAGCGGCGTTGAGCATGCACTCCTGGCGGGTAATCCCGGCGGGAGAGGGCGCACTTATCAATAAAGCAGCGCTGGCCTTTGAGGAAGAGTTTCATCCCCTCTCGGCGGCAGAGCTTGCACTTGTTTCCGGTGTAACGTGCCATCTTCTCAGTTCTCCTTAGACGCGGCGACGCTTCTTAGCGCGGCAGCCGTTGTGCGGTAGCGGGGTCACATCTTCGATCTGAAGGATCTTGAGGCCCGCGTTGGAAAGCGCGCGGATCGCCGACTCGCGGCCGGAACCTGTGCCCTTCACGCGGATGTCGAGTTCCTTCATGCCGTTGCGCATCGCTTCGGCAGCAGCACGATCGGCGGCGCGTTGGGCGGCGAAGGGAGTGCTCTTGCGAGTTCCCTTGAAGCCCATCGCTCCTGAAGAGCCCCAGGCGATCGCGTCGCCGTGGGGATCCGTGATCGTGATGATCGTGTTGTTGAATGTCGCGTGAATGTGCGCAACACCTCGTGAGACGTGCTTGCGCGCTTTGCGCTTCGTGGACTTTGCCATGGTTTACTTCATCCCCTTGACGGACTTCTTGCCTGCGACGGTGCGCTTGGGGCCCTTGCGGGTCCGAGCGTTCGTACGCGTGCGCTGACCGCGGACGGGGAGTCCACGACGGTGACGAAGGCCGCGATAGCAGCCGATGTCACGCAAGCGGCCAATCGCGCTGGCCACCTCTCTGCGCAGTGCACCTTCGACGACATAGTCACTCTGAAGAGTGGTCGCGAGGACTTGGACCTGTTCTTCGCTCAGGTCGCCTGCATTCATCCCGGGCTCAAGCCCGAGTTGCTTACAGATTCTGAGCGAAGTGCTCCGACCTACACCGAAGATATAGGTCAGCGAGATTTCCAGACGTTTTCTCGCCGGGATGTCAACACCGATTACTCGCGGCATATTGGGGGTTCTCCTAAGGACAAGGGCTACTTGCCCTGGCGTTGCTTGTGGGTGGGATCGGCCTTGCAGATCACGCGAAGCACACCACGGCGCTTGACGATCTTGCAATGGACACACATGCGTCGGACACTACTGCGGACTTTCATCTTCTCTGTCTCCGTTTTCTCTCGCCCCTGTAAACAATCCGACCCTTAGTCAGGTCGTATGGGGACATCTCGACGGTGATGGTGTCGCCGGGCAGGATCCGGATGTAGTGCATCCGCATCTTGCCACTGACGTGAGCCAAAATCTCGTGGTCCTCGGCGTCTACGAGCCGAGCACGAAATCTGGCGTTCGGTAATGCTTCGGTGACGATCGCCTCAACTGTGATGGGTTCTTCTTTCGCCATCAGTGGGCTCCTGTCTCCGAGCCGGCCAGAGAGGCCAGCAAAGCTTGATTGACATGGTCCGGCGACGCTTCGCCGTCCACACCGTGCAGAACGCCACGCGTGGAGTAGAACTCCACGAGCGGCGCAGTCTCCACATGATAAACGTTTAGACGCTCGCGGACGACGTCTTCCTGATCATCTTCTCGAGTATAGAGCTCGCCACCACATTGATCGCAGATACCAGCCTTCGCTGGCCCACTGAAATCACGATGGTAGATCGCATCACACCCGTGGCATAGGAGCCGACCAGACGCACGCTTGACGATCGTGTCGTCGTTCACCTCAAGGTTGAGCGCCATGAGATCTGCGTCTGTCCCAAGCGCTGTTTCCAGCGCCTCGGCTTGAGGGATCGTGCGCGGGAAGCCATCCAGAAGATAGCCCTTGGCGCAGTCCGCGCGTGACACGCGGTCGAACAGCATCTTGATCACGAGCGCATCGGGAACGAGGCGGCCTGAGTTCATGAACTCTTTGGCCTCTTGCCCCAGCGCGGTGTCGTTCTTCAGGTTCTCGCGGAACAGATCGCCGGTAGCGATGTGCGCAAGGCCCAAGCTCTCACTCAAGCGCTGCGCCTGAGTCCCTTTGCCTGCGCCCGGAGCGCCCAAGATAATGATCACCCGACTCATGACTTCTTCTGATCCCGCTTGGCCCAAGCCGCGCTGCCACCAGTCTTCATGAAGCCGTCGTAGTTGTGCATGACGAGCTGGGCGTTCAGACGGTCAACCATATCCATGGCCACCCCCACAACAATCAGCACCGATGTGCCGCCCAGGAAGTAAGCCAGAGAACCACGCAGCTCGGGGATGCTGGCCGTCACAAAGTTCGGGATGACCGCGATCAGAGCGAGGAACGCAGCGCCCGCCAGCGTGATGCGCTGCAGCGAGCCCTTGATGTACTCGGCGGTGCGCACACCAGGACGGATGCCCGGGATGAACGAGCCGTGCTCGCGCAGGTTGTCCGCGATCTCCGTCGGCTGGAACATCAGGTTGTTCCAGAAGAAGCAGAACCAGAACACCAGCACCAGATACATCGACACGTAAACAAAGCCGTTCGTGGTCTGGAAGACGTTGCGCAGGTAGCTCCACCCCATGACCTGGAACAGAACCCCAGGGATCATGAACAGGGCGGACGCAAAGATGATCGGCATGACGCCGGCCATGTTGATCTTGAGCGGCAGGAAGTGCTTCTGCCCTCCATACACGCGCCGGCCACGTGTGAGCCGGGCGTATTGGATGGGAATCCGACGCTCGCCCTTCTGCATATACACCACAACCACAACGATCGTGACCCAGATGGTGACCAGCGTCAGCACGGTCCCATAGAAGTCCTGACCGGTCGTAAAGATGCGCTGCAAGGCCGCTGGCATGTTGGCAATGATGCCACCCATGATGATCAGCGAGGCGCCGTTGCCGATGCCATGCTCTGTGATGAGCTCGCCGATCCACATCACGAAGATCGCGCCGCCCGTGAGGGCCAGGATCACAACGACGGCCATCGGGAGCGAAGGGCCACCCGTCAAGATGCCAGGCGTCTTGGTAAAGACACCGAACCAGACGAACAGCGCTTGGATCAAGCAGATTGGGACGGTCACAAGACGCGTCCACTGGTTGATCTTCTTCTGTCCGGAGGCCCCCTCCTTCTGGATCGCTTCGATCGCAGGGGAGACCTTGCCCAACACGGAGAAGATGATGGACGCGGAGATGTAGGGCATGATGCCCAGCGAGAAGATCGCAGTCTGGCCGATGGCTCCGCCAGAGAAGGCGTTCATCACACCAAAGACCGTGCTCGCCGCGGAGCTAGACGCCTCGCGCAAGAACTCAGGACTTGTCCCGGGGATCGGGATATGGAACCCAACCCGGTACGCGAGCAAGAGCATCATCGTAGTGACGATCTTGTCGCGCGTCTCAGGAACGCTCAGCAGCTGTCGGAACTTCTGGAACAAGCTTGAATCCCCGTGGGCCTACTAGGCCTCGACTTCGCGGCCTTTGTTGTCGAGCACCACGACGGAACCGCCGGCTGCTTCAATCTTCTCTTTCGCGCTCTTGCTGAACTTCTGGGCGCGGATGGTCAACTTGCGAGAACACTCGCCGTTGCCCAGCACCTTCAGCAGGGGCGTGTTGAGACTCACGAGGCCGTGACCGATCACGGCATCGAGATCAACCGTGTCACCATCGTTGAACGCATCGAATACGCCCACGTTGATCACGGTGTAATCCGTGCGGAAACGAGCGTTGGTGAAACCACGCTTCGGCATCCGACGATAGAAGGGCATCTGCCCGCCTTCGAAGCCGGGCGAGCGGGAGTAACCCGAACGCGAGCCCTGACCTTTGTGGCCACGACCGCAGGTCTTACCGCTGCCGCTGCCGATGCCACGGCCCACGCGCTTGCGGGTCTTGTAGGCAACGCCTTTCTTGCAGACTGTTGAGAGATCCATATCAGTACCTTGTTGTTCAGTGCTGGCCTAAAGCGTGACGCCGCGCAAAGCGGCGACCTCTTCGGCAGTGCGCAGCTGTGCCAGGGCCGCGAGAGTGGCCTTGACGAGGTTGGTCGGGTTGGAAGAGCCGAACGACTTGCTGAGGATGTTGCGGATACCGCCCATCTCGCAGACCGCGCGGACCGACTGGCCGGCAATCAGGCCGGTACCGTCAGACGCGGGAAGCAAGCGGACGTGCGCGCCACAGAAGTAGCCCGAGACCTCGTGAGGAATCGTACCAGCGCCCACGACGGGAACACGCATCAGGTGCTTGCGCCCATCCTTGGCTGCCTTTTCGATCGCAGCGGGGACTTGGCCGGCCTTGCCGAACCCGTGCCCCACGATGCCATCGCGGTTGCCCACGACGCTGAGTGCGGAGAACGAGAAACGACGGCCACCTTTGGTCACGGCAGAACAACGGTTGACGTTAAGCAGCATTTCCTCGAGACCTGCGGTCTCGGCAGCTTCGACGTGATCGAGATAGAGAACTTCGACTTTCATAGTTTCGTAGGGATCAGAAGTTCAGGCCGCCCTCGCGGGCAGCATCGGCGAGCGCCTTGACGCGACCGTGGTACTTGAAAGGTCCGCGGTCAAAGACCACGGCGGACACGCCGGCGGCAACCGCACGACGGGCAATCTCGAGGCCGATGAACTCGGCGCACTCGACTTTGGACTTGCCGTCGAGATCTGCCGAGAAGCCGCCCGCAGTCGAGCCGCAGCCCGCGAGGGTCTTGCCGGTTGCGTCGTCGATCACCTGAGCGTAGATGTGCTTGCTCGTGCGGTGGACCGAGAGACGGGGCCGATCGGGAGAGGAGGTCAGCGCGCGCCGGTTCGACATCTTGCGCCGACGTGCCTGCTTGTTCTTGAGACGAATGGGCTTCATGATCAGTTACCGAAACTCTTGCCGGCCTTGCGGCGAACGACTTCGCCCTTGTAGCGGATGCCTTTGCCCTTGTAGGGCTCCGGCGGACGGACCTTGCGGATGCGTGCGGCGAGCTGGCCTACGGCCTGCTTGTCAGCACCCGAGATCACGATGGTGGTCAGGGCCGGGCAATCGATCGAGAGCCCGGCGGGCAGTTCGAATTCGACCGGGTGGCAGAAGCCGATGTTGAGGACCAGCTTGGATCCCTGCATCTTGGCGTTCCAACCGACACCGATGATGTCGAGTTGCTTCGAGAAGCCTTTTGCAACGCCCTCCACCATGTTGTTGATGAGGGCGCGGGTCATTCCGTGGAACGCACGGCTTGCGCGCGCAGCGCCCGAGCCATTCGGAACCACAGAGACAACGGCACCGTCGACAGTCACGTCGATCTCTGGGCGCAGCGTCAGAGACAGATCACCCTTGGGGCCTTTCACGGCAACATTGCGACCTTTCAGATCGAAGGTCACGCCGCCAGGCACGGTGATGGTTTGGTTTCCAATACGAGACATGGCTTAGTGCACCTTGCAGAGGATCTCGCCACCAACGTGAAGCTCACGGGCCTTGCGGTCCGAAAGAACACCTTTGGGGGTGGACAGAACGTAGATGCCGAGACCTCGAAGAACCGTTCCGAGGTCCTTGATCGAGGTGTAGACACGGCAGCCGGGCTTGCTCACGCGGTCGATCGCGCGGATCACGCGCTCGCCGTCGGGGCCATACTTAAGAACGAGCTTGAGCTCACTCTGCGGAACGGCTTCAGCAACCTCGAAGGACTCGATGAAGCCCTCTTCTTGGAGAACGGCGGCAATCGCCACACGTAGTTTGGATGCGGGCATCTTGACTCCGCGCATACGGATCGCATTTGCGTTCCGGATGCGTGTGAGCATGTCCGCGACGGGATCGGTCATCATGGCAGTATCGCTCCTATTGGATGATCTGGGGACTTACCAGGCTTGGTTGGGTTTACCAGGACGCTTTGCGCATCCCAGGGATCTCGCCGAGGTGAGCACGCTCACGCAGGCAGATTCGGCAGATACCGAACTTCTTGTAGACGGCACGGGCGCGCCCGCAGAAGTTGCATCGTGTGTAACCACGAACGGTGAACTTCGGCTTGCGGGCGGCTTTGATGATGAGGCTAGTTTTTGCCATAAGAGGACTCCTTAGTTCTTCTTGTCCTTGTCCTTATCTTTGAAAGGCATTCCGAGCTCCTTGAGCAGCGCATAGCCCTGCTCGTCGGTCGGCGCAGAGGTCACGAACGTGATGTCCATCCCTTGCGTGAACTCGACCCGGTCAAATTCGATCTCGGGGAAGACGATCTGATCAGCGAGGCCGAGGCTGTAGTTGCCACGTCCATCAAGCTTGGTCTTCACGCCACCGAAGTCACGAATACGGGGGAGGACGATCGAAATCAGACGATCAGCGAAGGCCCACATGCGGTCGCCGCGCAGCGTGACGGCGACGCCGATCGGCATGCCTTCGCGCAACTTGAAGCCGGAGATCGACCTCCGAGCCAAACGCACGGTCGGCTTCTGACCCGCGATCATCGCGAGGTCCTTGGCCGCCGCATCGACGCGGTTCTTGTTCTCAACAGCGCCTTTGCAGCCCATGTTGATCACGACTTTCTCAAGCTTCGGAATCGCCATCGGGTTCTCGATGGAGAAGCGCTCCTTGAGGTGGCCAATCACGTCGGCCGTATACTTTTCTTGCAGTCGGGAAGTCATCTAGTTCTCCTGACCCGGGCGCTTGCGCACGGCTTTCTTCTGGGCATCGTCCCACAGCATCACATTGCTTGCGTGGATCGGGCACTCTTCCTGGACACGCTCCCCTTGAGGAGTCGACTGAGTCGGACGCTTATGCTTCCAGCGCAAGTTCACGCCTTCGACCAGCACGCGGTCGGCGGAGCGATCCACACTGAGCACGGTCTTCGGCTCGTTGCGGTTCTTGCCGTTGCCAGCGATCACGACCACTTGGTCACCTTTCTTGATCTTCATCGGATTCGGTCGGTTAGACGACTTCTTGGGCGAGGGAGACGATCTTCATGAAGTTGCGTTCGCGCAGCTCTCGTGCGACCGCTCCGAAGATGCGCGTACCGCGCGGATTGCCATCGTCGTCAACCAACACGAGCGCGTTCTTGTCGAAGCGCACGTAAGAGCCATCACGGCGACGGGTATTCTTTTTGACACGCACGATCACACCGCGAACGATGCTGCCGGGCTTGACGTCGGAGCCTGCCATCGACTTCTGAACAGAAGCGACGATCAGGTCACCGAGACCAGCGTAGCGGCGGTGCGTACCACCAAGGACTTTGATGCAACGAACCCGCTTAGCGCCGGTGTTGTCAGCAACGTCCAGAACAGTCTGCATCTGAATCATGCCTCGCCCCCTTCGGTAGCAAGCGGCGCCACGTCAGTCGTGGACAGGATGCGCTCAAGACGCCAACGCTTATGCTTGCTCATCGGGCGGCAAGCTTGGATCGAGACGAGGTCCCCCACCTTGGCGGAGTTGTCGGCATCGTGCGCCATGCACTTCTTGTGGCTGCGGACGAACTTACCGTACAAGAGGTGCTTGTATCGGCGCTCGACGCGAACCGTGATGGTCTCCTGCATGGCGTCGCTTACGACGACTCCTTGCAGGCTACGACGTTTGTTACGGGTTTCGGACATGGCTATCGGGCCTCCTGGCCACGCACGCCGGATGAGCGCTCGTGGAGGATGGTGGTGATTCGGGCTACGGAGCGGCGCACGACCTTGACCCTGGACGGATCGGTTCCGGTCTCAGTCGCCGTGCGGAAACGCAGGTCGAAGAGCTCCTTCTTCAGGTTGCCGAGATCGAACCGGAGTTCGGAATCGGTCTTACTGCGGACTTCTTCAATGTTCATGATGTATCTCCCTTCTATCTATTATGAGGGACGACTCAGTTGGTCGGCATACGCCGGACCATGCGGACCTTGATGGGCATCTTGTGGGCAACCCGCTTGAAGGCGAGCTTCGCCTTGTCTTCGGTAACGCCACCAAGTTCGAACATGACTGTTCCAGGACGCACGGCGGCGGCCCAGTAGTCAACATCACCCTTACCCTTACCCATCCGCGTTTCCAGCGGCTTGGAAGAGACGGGCTTGTGCGGGAAGATCCGGATCCAGATCTTGGCAGCACCACCGCATGCACGGTTGGCCGCGACGCGCGCGGCCTCGATCTGGCGGCCGTTGATCCAGCCGAAGTCGAGGGACTGCAGACCGTACTCACCGAACGAGACCTTGTTCCCGCGGTTCGCATTACCGCGTAGGCGGCCACGCATCACCTTGCGGTGCTGGGTCCTCTTGGGCATCAGTGCCATGGTTTTCTCCTATCTGTGCCTAACGGCTACTTGCGGCGCGGACCGCGGCCGCGACCTTGATGACGAGGCACGGGGTTCCCGGCCATGGGCTTTTTGTAATCGATCATCTTGCCGGGCTCGATGTCGCCCTTGTAGATCCACACCTTGACGCCAATGATGCCGTAGGTGGTGTGGGCAAGAGCCGTCCCGTAGTCGACGTGGGAACGCAGGGTCGAGAGCGGCACGCGGCCGTCGCGCTCCTTGGCGGTCCGTGACATGTCGCCACCGTTCAGGCGGCCGTTGACTTCGATTTTGATGCCCTTGGCACCGGCCTGCATGGTCGACTGGATCGCCTTCTTGATTGCACGGCGGAACGCCATACGCTTCTCGAGGGCTTCCGTGATCTGCTCGGCGACCAGGGTCGACTCGAGCTCGGCACGTTTGATCTCACGGACGGTCAAGTGAACGACCGAACCCATGGTTGTCTGCAGGTCCTTCTTCAGCTGCTCGACGCGAACGCCTTTGCGACCGACAAGCACGCCGGGGCGTGCGGTATGGATGATCACGTTGATCGAATCGCCAGAGCGCTCGATCTCGATGCGGGGAATACCGGCGCCTTTGAACTCCTTCCGGACATAGTCGCGGATGGTTTTGTCCTGAAGGAGCATCTGGCTGAAGTTCTTCTTGTTGGCGAACCAACGTGACTTCCAAGGCTCGATGACACCGAGGCGGTACCCAGAGGGGTGGATCTTCTGTCCCATAAGTACTCCTAAGCCTCCGCTGGAGCTTCGCTGACGACGACGGTGAGATGACTGGTTCGCTTGCGGAACGGCATCGCGCGACCCTGTGGTCCCGGACGCCAGCGCATGCGGTTGTTGAGCAAGGGGCCGTCGTCGGCGCGGATATCAGAGATCCGCAAACGGTTCAGGTTGACCTGCTCGGATTGGGCCGCGTTGGCCACGGCGCTCTTCAGCACCTTGAGATAGAAGGCAGCAGCACGCTGAGGTGCAAACTGCAGAGTCTCGATGGCTTCGTTGACAGCCATGCCTCGAATCGCGTCTGCAACAAGGCGGGCCTTGCGGGCAGTGATCCGGGCGTAGCGGTGCTTAGCCAGAAAGTCTGTATTGGTTTGCATTAGCGTCGCGCCTCTTTCTTGTTCGTGTGTCCACGGAACTGGCGGGAAGGGGCGAACTCGCCCAACTTGTGCCCCACCATGTCCTCGGTCACATAGACCTTTTGGTGCCGGCGTCCGTCATGAACCATGAAGGTATGACCGATGAAGTCCGGCGAGATCATCGAAGAGCGGGCCCAGGTCGTGATCGGGTTTTTGCTACCCGCCGCGTTCTGAGTCTCGACCTTCTTGGCCAGTTTTGGGTCGATGTACGGACCCTTTTTGATGCTACGTCCCACGATGAGTTCTCCTACTTACGCTTCTTCCTGCGACGCAGGATGAACTTGTTACTGGGGTTCTTCGAGCGGCGGGTACGTCCGCCCTTCGCCAACACTGCGTTCGGGGAACAGGGGTGACGGCCACCCGCGGTGCGCCCTTCACCACCACCCATTGGGTGGTCGACCGGGTTCATCGCTGTACCACGCACTTTCGGGCGGCGCCCGAGGTGGCGACGACGGCCGGCTTTGCCGAGCTTCACGTTCTGGTGATCGGTGTTGCCAACGCGACCGATGGTCGCAAGGCAGTTCACATGGATGCGTCGCACTTCGCGCGACGGCATCTCGACGACAGCATAGTTGCCCTCGCGGGCGGTCAGCTGAGCCGAGCTACCAGCGGAGCGGCAGATCTGGCCACCTTTCCCCGAGTGCATCTCGATGTTGTGGATCGTCATGCCCAGCGGAATGTGCGCAAGGGGCAGGGCGTTCCCGGTCAACGGCTCGGACTCTGGGCCGTTCGTGATCGTCTGACCGACCTTCAGGCCAACCGGCGCCAGGATGTAGCGCTTCTCGCCATCGGCGTACCAAAGGAGAGCGATGTTCGCGGAGCGGTTCGGATCGTACTCGATCGTCTTCACAGTCGCGGGCACGCCCACTTTGTTGCGCTTGAAGTCAATCAAACGATAGCGACGCTTGTGGCCACCACCGCGACGACGCGACGTGATACGCCCCGTATTGTTCCGGCCGCCGGTCTTCTTGATCGGGCGCAGCAGGCTCTTTTCGGGACCGACGTGAGTGATCTCACTGAAGTCGAGGACGCTACCGTGGCGGCGTCCAGGAGAGGTCGGTTTATATTTACGGATTCCCATGATGCTTTTACCTCGCCCTACAGGACGTCGATGCTCTGGCCTTCGGCGAGGCAGACCATGGCCTTCTTCCAGGCGGGGGTCTGGCCGATGCTATAGCCGCGGCGACGTGCCTTCGAGCGGACACGGAGGGTGTTCACCGAGGTCACCTTGACGTCGAACAAGCGCTCGACGGCCTGGCGGATCTCGATCTTGTTAGCGTCAACGGGCACCCGAAAGGTGTACGCATTGCGCTGCGCGGAGTCGTCAGTGGCCTTTTCGGTCACCACCGGCTTCTTGATGATGTGGTATGCGCGGTCGAGAGTGCTCACGACTTGTCTCCTTGGTTGGTCACGCCAACGCGGGCGCTGACTGCGTCGAGAGCAGCGCTCTCGGCAAGGATGAGGCCGCCAGCGACGACATCGAAAGTGCACAGGTCTGAGGCCACGCGGACCTCAACACCAGGGAAGTTCCGGAAGGACTTCCAAACGTTCACGTCGGGCTTCGCGAGCACGATCATGACACGCCGGGGAGTTCCCAAATCGGCGAGGATGCCACGGGCCATCTTGGAAGACGGGGCCGGGAAGTCGCCGAGCTCGGCGATCATCAACTCTTCGTCGCGAAGCTTGCCGAGCAGTGCCGCTCGCAGCGCAACACGACGCGCCTTCTTAGGCATGTGGTAGCTGTAGTCTCGCGGCTGAGGGCCGAAGACCGTGCCGCCGCCACGCCAGATGGGTGACTTGACCGAGCCCGCACGGGCGCGACCGGTGTGCTTTTGCTTGAACGGCTTTTTGCCCGTTCCCGCAACATCAGAGCGGCCCTTGGTCTTGACCGTGCCTTGGCGCTGGTTCGCCTGGTGCATGACTACGGCGTCCTTCAAGGTGCGGAAAAGCACCTTCTCGCCAAAGGCAGCGGCGTCGAACTCGACGGTGCCGAGGCTACCGGCTTTGTAGGTTTTGACTTGCATCGCTGAGGGCCCTACTTCTTGACGCCGGTTTTGGCGTCTTGGACTTGGATGAATCCACCGTTCGGCCCCGGCACAGCGCCGGCGATAAACAGAAGGTTGCGCTCGGTGTCAACGCGGACGACCTGAAGGTTCTTGGTCGTGTGGCGTTTGTTGCCGAAGTGGCCAGGCATGCGCTTCCCTTTGAAAACGCGACCCGGGTAAGCACAGGCACCGATGGCGCCAGGCCGGCGCACGTTCATGCAACCGTGGGTCTCGTTACCCCGGGAGAAACCGTGGCGCTTGATGGTGCCCGCAAAGCCGCGACCCTTGGTCGTGCCCGTGACGTCAACAAGGTCGCCTTCGCCAAAGATGGACACATTGATTGTGTCCCCAACGGCTGTCTCGGCTGGTGCCTGGAGACGGTCTTCGCGGAGGAAGCGTTTGGCGGTCACGCCAGCGGCTTTGAAATGCCCACGCTGGGGCTTGCCGATGACCTTCTCGCGCACGTCCTCGAACCCGAGCTGAACGGCGTCGTAGCCGTTTTGCTCTTGAGTGCGCACTTGGGTGATGACACAGGGGCCAGCCTCGACGACGGTCACGCCTATGGCGTCTCCGGCATCGGTGAAGACCTGGGTCATTCCCCGTTTGCGTCCTAGAATCAGCGTCATGATTGCTTGAACTGGTGGTGACAGACCGGTTCGACCCCGCGGGTTCAAAAGGAACCCGAACGCGTGGCCACGCGGTGAACTGTCGTTAAGTGGATTGTGAGTGCGAGCCGAGGCTCGCGAGCACCGAGCCCCTAGGCTTTGATGCGGATGTCGACCCCGGCGGGCATGTTCAGACTGCTGAGCGCGTCAACCGTCTGACCCGTGGGCTCGGAGATGTAAATCAGCCGCTTGTGAGTCCGAATCTCGAACTGCTCGCGCGACTTCTTGTCAATGTGCGGGGAACGCAAAACCGTAAAGCGCTCGATCCGAGTCGGAAGCGGGATCGGACCGCGCACAACGGCGCCTGTCCGCTTGGCCGTATCGATGATGTCGGCTGCGGACTGGTCCAAGGCCTCGTGGTCGTAGGCCTCCATGCGGATCTGGATCTTCTGACTCATGGATCAAAAGGACACCCGATTGGGCATCCATGCTTGGCCCCGCTTGCGCGGCGCTCCTGTTGTGTTCGTGACGATTCTCAGGTCCCTCCAGGCAAGACTCTTGCGTGGGGGTGACAGAGAGGGGCGAAGAATCTACCAGTCGACCCTTCTGGGGTCAACCAGCCTGAAGCCTTTTCCAGCGATTCCCCATATTCTTAGCCGCTCAGGTCCAGATCAGCCCTCGCGAGGCCAACTCGGCCTCGGGAACTGCCCGGAACCCGCCCAGCTCCATCGACATAGTCGCTCGCCCCTGTGAGAGCGAGCGCAAGGAGGTTGTATAGCCAAACATGCGCAGGAGGGGTACCTCGCCGCGCAGGAGCCGCAGCTCGCCTTCGCTCTCGACTTCCGAGATCACGGCCCCCTGCGCGCTCAAGTCCGCGAGGACTCCCCCTGCGTACTCCTCCGGTGACGACACCTCGAAGGTCATCACGGGCTCGAGGAGCACCATTTGGGCCTTAGCAAGCGCCGCAGCGAACGCCATTCCGGCCGCCTGCACGAAGCCAGCCTCGGTATCCGCGCCAGGGCGTGACCGTCCACGCAGAAAGCGCACCTTCAGACCCTCGATCGGGAAGCCGAACCGCGGCCCCGCGCCTGCATCGGCCTGGGCAGTCTCGACCAAGGCCTGGCGCAAGTCCGCGGGAATGGCGCATTCGTCCGCCCACTCAACGCCTAACTGGGCGCCCAACTCGGGAGCCGGAATCAGCTCGAGTTCGACCTCGCCGAACGCGGCCCGACCACCAGGTCCTGCATCGCTATGGTCGACGACGCCTTTGCCACTGACCGCAAACTCAAGGCATTCGCGGTACGCGACGCGCGGAGAACCTACTCGAATCGTCAGATGGAAGTCACGCTCGAGCCGATGCTGCATCACCTCAAGATGAAGCTCGCCCATCCCCGAAATCAACCACTGTCCCGTCTCGGGGTCCTCGCGCGCGTGAAACGTGGGGTCCTCGAACTCAAGCCGCTCGAGCGCCGCGTGGAGAGCCTCGCGATCCGCCGACGACTCTGGCTCGACCGTGCGCGCAATCACGGCCTCGGGGAACGTCAAGCCCTCAAGCACGAGCGGCCGCACGCGCGACGAGAGTGTGTCCCCGGTGCGCGTCAGCTTGAGACCTGTGAGCGCCACAAGGTCGCCAGGTCCCACGGAATCCACCGCAAGCCGATGGTCCGCGTGCATGCGTAGAATGCGTGCAACGCGCTCCATTCGGCCCGTGCGTGCGTTCCACAGTTTAACGCCTGGCTTGATTTTGCCAGCGTAGAGGCGCACGAAACAGAGGTCCTCATTCGGATCCGCAACCAGCTTAAAAGCCAAGAGAGCGGGCTCGTCTCCGGCCGCCGGTTCGCACGTCACCGCGGCCCCCACGGCGCCGCCCTTGAGCGCTTCGTGCCCCGTAACCGCACCGCGATCTAGCGGCGAGGGCAGGTAGTCCACGACCGAGTCCAACAGCGGCTGAATCCCGATGTTCCGCAGCGCCGAACCGTACAAAACGGGCACCAGCTTGGACGCGATCGTGGCCCGACGCAGCGCGGCCCCCAGCTCCCCCGCCCCGGGCTCGACACCCTCCATCACAAGCTCCCCCAGCTCGTCGTCGACCTCGGCCACTCTGTCGACAAGCTCCGAACGCATCACGCCAGCCTCGAGAGCTAGGTCCTCGTCCATCTTGACCAAGACCGGCTGTTCCTCGGGCTTGGACCGATTGAAATGCCAGGCCTTCATCTCGACCAAGTCCACGACCCCGTCCAACGTGTCCCCCATCCCGATGGGCAGCTGCACCTGCGCCGGGTTGAGCCCCAAGCGGCGCTCGAGCTGCCCCATCAAGGCACCCGGATCACACCCCGCTCGATCGCATTGGTTCACAAAGGCCAAGCACGGCACGCCATGTCGCTTCATCTGACGCCACACGGTCTCGGACTGCGCCTGCACGCCGGCAGGGCCCGAGATCACCAGAATCGCCCCATCAAGCACCCGCATGCAGCGCTCGACCTCAACCGTAAAGTCGACATGGCCGGGCGTGTCGATCAGGTTGATGGCATGCCCACGCCAGGGCATCGAGGTGACCGCCGAAGTGATCGTGATCCCGCGCTTGCGCTCCTCGTCCATCCAGTCCATGACGGCCGTGCCATCGTGAACCTCCCCCATGCGCCGCTCGACGCCGGTGTAGAAAAGGAAGCGCTCGGAGACGGTCGTCTTCCCCGCGTCGATGTGCGCAGCAACCCCAATGTTGCGCAGCCGCGCGAGGCTGTCATGTGCTTCTGCCGGAGGGACCATGCGCACATCCTAAGCTGCGGCCAGCAGCTTCCACCACGGCAACGGTCAGATGAGCGAGTACTCGCCGAAGAAGCTGGCGTTCTGCTCGAGGAACTCGTCGCGCCAGCGGTACGCGGCGAGCAAATCCAGGCGCGGCGCACCGATCAGAACGCTGGCGACGAACAGCGCTTCGATCGACGCGAGGCCGACCGAGGGATCGTTGAAGACGCGGCTGACACGCGGGTATGCGGTCGTCAACTCGGGCAGCCGGCGCCGTAGCAGCTGGCCGTCCACTTGCGCCCTCAGGCTCGGCACACGCCGCCACGCACAGTCGATCAAAAAGAGCGGCAGCCCCTGGTCGCTGGCCGAAAACGGCTCGCCCTCCGGATCCAATAGGATCCGCCCACCGGCCTCCAGCCGGCGCTCGCGATTGTAGGTCACGAACCGCACGCCCGGCTTGCCAGCAAGCGGCGTCAACGAACACTTCTTCTTCGATTCACGCGGGTCGCGCAGAATCAGAATGTCGAGTGAGGGGGCGGTCATCGGCTTGTGGATGTACGGGTGAATTGAACAAGGACCCGCAACCACCCGAAGGGGTTGCGAGTCCTCTGATGGAGGCAGTTCGCGCCGGTCTTAGCGGGCGAAGTGAGCGTAGGCCTTGTTGGCCTCGGCCATCTTGTGAACGTTCTCTTTCCAGGTCACGGAGGTGCCGGTGCCGTTGTAGGCGTCGACGAGCTCCTCAGCCAGACGCAAGTGCATCGGCTTACCCTTCTTCTTCCGAGCGTTGTCAACCAGCCAGCGGATCGCAAGGGCCTGCTGACGGCCGCGCTTGACTTCACGCGGGACCTGGAAGTTGGCGCCGCCGACACGCTTGGAGCGCACCTCAACGGACGGGCGAATGTTGTCGATCACCTGAACGAAGATGGCCTCTTGGCGCTCTTCTTCAGTCTCGCCTTCCACGTCGGGCAGCTTCTTGGAAGCCACATCGAGTGCCGAGTAGAAGATCTTCTGCGCGGTGGTTTTCTTTCCACCTTGCATCAGCTTGTTGATGATCTTGGTCGCTAGGAGCGAACCAAACTTGGGATCCGGCTTCGTGAAGACAGCCGTTGACTTAAAGTTGCGTGGCATGACGTGACCTGCTTAGTTCTTGGGCCGCTTGGTGCCGTACTTGGAGCGACCTTGAGCGCGACCGTCGACATCCGAAGCGTCGAGCGTACCGCGGACAACGTGATAACGAACACCGGGGAGGTCGCGAACACGTCCACCACGGACGAGCACGACCGAGTGCTCTTGGAGGTTATGGCCTTCGCCACCGATGTATGCGGTGATCTCTTTGCCATTGGACAGGCGGACACGAGCGACCTTACGCAGAGCCGAGTTCGGCTTCTTCGGGGTCTGTGTCTTCACCTGCAGGCAGACGCCCCGGCGCTGGGGGCAGCTGTCCAGCACGGGAGACTTGGACCGCTTCGTCTTTTTCTTGCGGCCCTTACGGACAAGCTGGTTGATGGTCGGCATATCTGTTCGCTTTGGGGGCCCTTGATCAAGGGCGGAATCCGGCGCTCTCGCCGGGAAAGGGGCGACCAGTATAGGAACTGCTCGCCTTGGGTCAAGGAGTGAGTTGCATGCTTACTTGCCGCTTCTTCGAAAAGCGGCAAGTAAGCGGATAGATCAGGCTTCCGGGGCGGGCTCGATCGGGGGTTCGGCTTCGAGGACTTCCGGGATGTCAGCGGGCGCCTCCGTTCCGGTCGGGGACAGCATGGCCCCCCCCAGATCAGCTTCGCCGGCGAACAGGGCTTCCATTTCCGGGTCCAGGCCTGCGCCCGAGCCCATCATGCCCTTACCAATCTCGCCGAAGTCGATGTTCTTCTTCACGCGCGTCCGGTAGTGATCGCGGAATCCGGTCCCCGTAGGAACCATGTGACCCAAGATCACGTTCTCCTTGAGGCCCACGAGGTAGTCCGACCTGCTGGCCATAGCGGCCTCGGTCAGAACCTTCGTGGTCTCCTGGAAGGAGGCGGCAGAGATGAACGAATCGGACGAGAGCGATGCTTTCGTGATCCCGAGCAGGAGCGTGTGGCCAATCGCTGGCTTTCGGCGCTCTTTGCGCAGGCGAATGTTCTGCAGACGGAAGTTGGTCCGGTCGACCACAGCACCCGGCAGGAACGAGGAGTCACCCGGGTCCTTGACTTCGATCTTCCGCATCATCTGACCCAGAATGATCTCGATGTGCTTATCGTCAATCGTCACGCCCTGGCTGCGGTACACAGACTGGATCTCACCCAGCAAGTAGACCTGAACGGCCTCGTCGCCAGAAATCTCAAGGATGTCGTGGGGCACCAGCGCGCCGTCGACCAACGCGGAACCAGCCAGGATCTCGTCACCTTTGTTGACGCGCAGGTGTTTGCCCTGGGCAACGAGGTGCTCTTGCTCCTGAATAATCTCACCCTTCGAGCCGATGGCCCGAACGATGATCGTGCGCTTGCCACGCTTCTTGTCACCGATCTCGACGACGCCGTCGATCTGGGCCATGACGGCCGGATCTTTCGGACGACGCGCTTCGAACAGCTCCGTCAGACGCGGCAGACCACCGGTGATGTCCTGCGTACCCGAGATCTCGCGCGAAGTCTTCGCCAAAAGAGCACCGGGCTTCACCTCTTCACCGTCTTTGACCTCGATGTAGGCGCGCTCGGGAATCGGGTACAGAGCCACGCGGTCGCCAGCCTTGTCCAGCAGCTCGAGCTGCGGGTGCAGGTCACCCTTGTGCTCGATCACCTGACTTCGGGCAGTGCCGAGACGAGCATCACGCTCGACGGCCATCGTTTTGCCCTCAATCAAGTCCTCGAAACGGATCTTACCGGCGGCCTCAGCCAGGATCGGCACGTTGTGCGGGTCCCAGGTCAAGAGCACTTCGCCGGCTTTCACCGCCTGGCCTTGCACGACCGACAGGGACGCCCCCATGGGGACCTCGTAGCGGTCGATTTCACGATCTTGGTCATCCTGCAAGACCAGCTCGCCGTTCCTGTCGAGGGCAACCATTTCGCCCTCGGCGTTCTCGACGATCCGCAGCTTGTCACCGAAGTGGACCTTGCCTTCGCGGCGGGCCTTGGTATCGGTGTCTTCCACCGAACGGCTAGCCGTACCACCGATGTGGAACGTCCGCATGGTCAGCTGGGTACCGGGCTCGCCGATCGACTGCGCCGCGATGATGCCGGCGGCCAATCCGCGCTCGGCAGCAATGCCGCGCGAAAGGTCCATGCCGTAGCAGCGACTGCAGAGCCCCAAGGGAGCCTCGCATGTCAGCGGACTGCGCAGCTGGATCTTCTCGATCCCAAGCTCTTCGATGCGCACGGCGATCTCTTCGGTGATGAGCTCGTTTTCCCGCACCACGACTTCGTCGAGGATCGGGTCCACCACGGTCTGGCGCGCGGTGCGGCCCCGGATGGCGGCCGACAGCGAAAGGACCAGCTTCTCACCTTTGTAGATCGGCTCTTTGATGACGCTGCTGGCGGTCCCGCAGTCCTCCATCGTGACCACGACATTCTGCGCCACGTCGGTGAGCTTCCGTGTGAGGTAGCCAGCGTCAGCGGTCTTCAGAGCCGTATCAGCCAGACCCTTCCGTGCACCGTGCGTCGACGAGAAGTACTCGAGGACCTTCAGGCCTTCACGGAAGTTGGCCTTGATGGGCGTCTCGATGATCGCGCCTGACGGCTTGGCCATCAAGCCACGCATTCCGGCAAGCTGGCGGATCTGGTCAATCGAGCCACGCGCGCCGGATTCCACCATGCAGTAGATCGGGTTGACGTAGGGGTTGCCCTCGCGGACGTCCTCCTTCAGCACCTGGATCAGGTGCTCACCAACCTCTTCGCGGCAAGCGGTCCAGAGGTCAATGATCTTCAGATAGCGCTCGCCATCCGTGATCAGGCCCTTGTCGTAAGACAGCGCAATCTCGTCGATCTCGGCTTGCGTCTTCGCGAGAAGCGCGCCCTTGGTCTTCGGAATCCGCATGTCGTCCTTGGCGAACGACATCCCTGCACGTGTGGCAGCCTTGAACCCGAGGTCCTTCAGGTCGTCCAGAAGAGACAGCGTCGCGTCCCGGCCCAAGAGCCGGTGGCAGTCGTTGATCAGGCCCTGGATGCCCTTCTTGGTCAGCTCGTAGTTGTAGTACGGCATCCCGGCAGAGAGGATGTCGTTGAAGATCGCGCGGCCAATCGTCGTGTTCAGGTAACCACGCTCGCCGTCGATCTCGACTTTGCCATCCTCATCGACCTCGACCATCGTGCCGCTCGGGTCGAGCTTCACGAGAGTGCCGGGGCGCATGCGCACCAGCGCCGGCTGGTGCGTCAGAAGGCCACCATGGCCATAGGCAAGGTAGAGCTCGCCGAGGCTGGAGTAGCGGCGCGGCTTGATGCTCGCGGTGCCCGCGTGCTCCTTGGTGATGTAATAGATGCCCAGCACCATGTCTTGCGACGGGGCGATGATGGGCGAGCCGTTCGAGGGCGAGAAGACGTTGTTCAGCGACAACATCAGCGTCGCGGCCTCGATCTGCGCCTCGTACGACAGCGGCAGGTGGACAGCCATCTGGTCACCGTCGAAGTCGGCGTTGTACCCGCCACAGACGAGCGGGTGCAGACGAATCGCGTTGCCCTCGATGAGAACCGGCTCGAACGCCTGGATGCCCATTCGGTGCAGCGTGGGTGCCCGGTTCAGCATGACGGGGTGATCGCGGATCACCTCGTCAAGGATGTCCCAGACGGCCTCGTCGCGACGCTCAAGCATGCGCTTGGCCGACTTGATCGTGTCCGCCAGACCCAGCTCTTTGAGGCGACGGATGATGAAGGGCTGGAAGAGCTCGAGAGCAATCTTCTTCGGCAGGCCGCACTGGTGAAGGCGCAGCTCCGGACCGACGACGATGACGGAACGAGCCGAGTAGTCGACACGCTTTCCGAGCAGGTTCTCGCGGAAGCGACCCTGCTTACCCTTGATCATATCGGTCAAGGACTTCAGCGGGCGGTTCGACGAACCGAGCACGGGGCGACGGCAGCGACCGTTGTCGAACAGGGCGTCGACGGCCTGCTGCAGCATGCGCTTCTCGTTCCGGATGATGACTTCCGGAGCATTGAGGTCCAGAAGCTTCTTCAGGCGGTTGTTCCGGTTGATCAAACGACGGTAAAGGTCGTTCAAGTCACTGGTCGCGAAGTTGCCAGAGTCGAGCAGCACCAGCGGACGCAGGTCCGGCGGGATCACGGGGATCACGTCGAAGGTCATCCAGTCAGCCGAGTTGGTCGAGTCCCTAAGGGCCTCCACCATCTTCAGACGCTTGATGATGTCCTTGATGCGCTGCTGCGAGCGCGTGGCGAGGAGCTCGTCACGCAGCTCTTGGCTGACCATCGGCAGGTCCAGGCGGCGTAGCATCTTGCGCACCGCATCGGCCCCCATGTCGGCCTCGAACTCGGAGCCGTACTTGGCACGGTTCGCGCGATACTCCTCTTCAGAGAGCAACTGGCGCTCCTCAAGAGGCGTGTCACCCGGGTCGACCACGACATAGTCCTGGAAGTACACGACGCGCTCAAGCGCGCTGGACTTCAGCCCGAGCAACGTGCCCAAGCGGCTCGGCAGAGCCTTGAAGAACCAGATGTGTACGACCGGCGCAGCCAGGTTGATGTGGCCCATGCGCTTCCGGCGCACGCGGCTGTGGGTGATCATCACGCCACATTTGTCGCAGACAATGCCCTTGTGTTTGATGCCCTTGTACTTGCCGCAGAAGCACTCCCAGTCCTTTTCTGGGCCGAAGATGCGTTCGCAGAACAGGCCATCGCGCTCGGGGCGATAGGTGCGGTAGTTGATGGTCTCCGGCTTCTTGACTTCGCCGTAGGACCAGGAACGGATGTCCTCCGGAGACGCCAAGTTGATCTTGACGCTGCCGAAGTCGTTGATGCGGTTGTAGATCGAGTCGCCCATAGTTCCTGCTCCCCCCTAGAGGGTGACCTTCTTCTGAAGTTCCATGTTGAGCCCGAGGCCCTTGATCTCGTTCGTCAGCACCTCGAAGGAGACCGGGGTCCCCGGCTCGAGGATGTTGATGCCTTTGACCATGGCTTCGTAGATCTTGGTCCGGCCGTCGACGTCGTCCGACTTGACAGTCAGAAGCTCTTGCAAGATCGCCGCAGCGCCGTAGGCCTCGAGGGCCCAGACTTCCATCTCTCCGAAGCGCTGGCCGCCGAAGCGCGCCTTACCACCGAGAGGTTGTTGCGTGATCAAGCTGTACGGGCCAGTGGCCCGCGCGTGCACCTTCTCGTCCACGAGGTGGTGCAGCTTCAGCATGTACATGACACCGACGGTGACCTCTTGCTCCATCGCCGCTCCGGTGCGGCCGTCATAGAGCGTGAACTTGCCACTTGTGTCGAGGCCAGCTTCCGTCAGTGCGGCAGAGATGTCGTCCTCGGAGGCACCATCGAACGCCGGTGTCGCAAAGCGGCAGCCGAGCTTCTTGGCAGCGATCCCGAGGTGTGTCTCGAGGATCTGCCCCACGTTCATCCGCGAGGGCACGCCCAGCGGGTTCAGAACGATGTCGACGGGCGTCCCGTCGTCCAGGTACGGCATGTCTTCCTGAGGCATGATCTTCGAGACCACACCCTTGTTGCCGTGGCGGCCAGCCATCTTGTCGCCAACGTTGAGGTTGTGCTTGGTGGCCACGTAGACCTTGACCATCTCGAGCACACCGGTCGGCAGCTCGTCGCCGCGACTCAGCTTGTTGACCAGCTTGGTCTTCTCAGCTTCGTCCGCGTCGATCTTGGTCTGGTGCTCGCCGATCGCGTTGTAGACGTTCTCGCGCACTTTGCCCTGGGACTCGTCGGCAGCCGACTGACACAGGAGCTTCACGCGGCGAAGCTCGTCGAACGTCGCGGTGTCGTCCAACTCGACCGGCTTGCCGGTCATGTCGTCCATCACCGAGTCGCCGAGCGCGCTCGTCACGTCACGCAGCATGTCCGCGCAGTGCTGGCGGTGCTTCAGCAAGCAGCGCTTCTCCGCATCGCGAATCTGGTCCAGCGTCATGCGCCGGTCCGCATCGGTCATGTTGATGCGGCGCGTGAAGTGCTGCGCGTCGATCACGACTCCGCGGCTGCCCGGGGGCATCGTCAGAGACGAGTTCTTCACGTCCACACCTGCGCGACCGAAGATCGCGTGCAGCAGCTTCTCTTCAGGAGTCAGTTCGCTCTTCGACTTCGGTGCAACCTTGCCGACAAGAATGTCGCTGGCCTTGACGCGCGTGCCGATGCGCACGATGCCCTTCTCGTCGAGGTTGGCCAAAGCCTTCTCGCCGACGTTCGGGATATCGCGGGTGAACTCTTCCTTGCCGAGCTTGGTCTCGCGGATCTCGACGTCGTACTCCTCGATGTGAATCGAGGTGAACGCGTCGTCCTTGACCAGGTTCTCACTCAGCAGGATGGCATCCTCGTAGTTGAAGCCGTCGAAGGGCATGAACGCCACAACGAGGTTCTTGCCGAGGGCCAGTTCTCCATTCGAGGTGGCTGCGCCGTCGGCCAGCAGGTCGCCGACTTCGATCTCCTGCCCCACAACCACACGTGGGCGGTGGTTCTGGCAGGTGCGCTCGTTGAGCCCGTGATACTTGGAAAGCGGGTACTCCTCTTCGTCCACGATGATCAGCGTCGAGTCGACGTGAATGACCGTGCCCGAGCGGCGCGCGCGCACGACCAAGTTGCTGTTCGCGGCAACCAACTTCTCCATCCCGGTGCCCACGAGGGGCGGCTCGGTTTTGAGGAGCGGAACCGCTTGACGCTGCATGTTCGCGCCCATCAAGGCACGGTTGGCGTCGTCGTGCTCGAGGAACGGGATCAGGGAAGCCGAGATGCCGACGATCTGCTTCGGAGAGACGTCGACAAAGTCAACCTGGTCCGGGGGCACCTCGACGTTCTCGCCGTCCATCCGCGCAAGAACGCGCTCATTGGAGATTTTGCCTTTCGAGTCGATCTCGACGTCGGCCGGCGCCATCACCATGCCTTCCTCTTCATCGGCCCGCAGGTAAGCGACCTCGTCGGTCAGCTTGCCCTTCTTGACGCGACGATAAGGAGAGACGAGGAAGCCGTAGTCATCCAGGCTGGAGTACAGCGCAAGAGACGAAATCAGACCAATGTTCGAGCCTTCCGGCGTCTCGATCGGGCAGAGGCGACCATAGTGCGACAGGTGGACGTCTCGGACGTCGAAGCCCGCGCGCTTCCGGTTGAGACCACCAGGGCCCAGCGCCGACAGGCGACGCTCGTGCGCCAGCTGGCTAAGCGGGTTGGTTTGGTCAACAACTTGGCTCAGCTCACCGCGGCCGAAGAAGTAATCAACAGCGCTGGAGAAGGTCTTCGAGTTGATCAGGTTCCGGGGCGAGATCGTGTCGCCCTGGTCCATGTTCATGCGCTCTTGCGCGGTGCGCCGGAGCTTCAGAAGGCCTTTACGGAATTCTTCGGAAGCCAGCTCCGCAAGACTGCGGACACGACGGTTACCAAGGTTGTCGATGTCATCAAGGACGCCCTTGCCACCGCGAAGGCTGAGCAGGTACTTGACCGAGTTCAGAATGTCCTCGGGCTGCAGGACCTGGATCTCTTCGGGGATGTCCTGCTTGAACTTGCGGTTCAGGCGGAAGCGGCCGACCTTGCCCAAGCGATAGCGCTGGGGGTCAAAGAACTTCTCGTGGAACAGCTCGCGCGCTTTGTCGAGTTGCGGCGGGTTGCCGGGACGAAGGCGGGTGTAGATGCGCAGCAGGGCGTCCGCGTGACTACGACAGGCCGGGTCATCCTTCATCGAGTTGATGACGAGCATGTCCAGGTCTTCGATGTCCCCTTTGACGATCTCGACTTCAGCCAGATCACTGGCCGCCACTTCGAGAGCGGCTGTCTCGGAAATCGGCTCGCCCGACGGGACGAGGACCTCGCCCGTCTTCAGCACGACGATGTCACCAACGGCGATCCGGTTGGTGATCTTCTTGGCGAACGCGTTCTCGGTCTGCCCCTTGCGGCGCTTGACCTTGGCGGTCTCGTAGAAGGTGCGCAGGATGTCCTGGTCACTCGACAGGTTCTCGTCGAGCGCACGCAGGAAGGTCACCGCCGAGAACTTGCCCGACTGGTCGATGCGGATCTGAAGCAGTTCCTTCTTTGTGACGTTCAGCTCGATCCACGAACCACGCTCAGGAATGATCCAGCAGTTGTGGAGCTTCCGGTCCGTCGTCGCCTTGTCGATGCCGAAGTCGACACCGGGCGAGCGGTGAAGCTGGCTCACGACCACGCGCTCCGATCCGTTGACGATGAACTCGCCACCACCGATCATGATCGGGATCTCACCGAGGTAGACCTCTTCCTCGATCGGCTCGTCCTTCACCAGACGCAGCCGGACCTTAAACGGATAGCCGTAGGTCAGACGGAGCTGGCGGCACTCTTCGATCGTGTAACGAGCGGCGCCGAGATCGTACGAAACGAACTCGAGGCACATCGTCTTATCGAATGAGTAGATCGGAAAGACCTCCGCGAGGAGGGCCTGCAGACCTTGGCTGATGCGGTTCCCTGGGGGGGTGTCCGCCATCAGGAACTCGGAATAAGACTTCGTCTGGATCTCGACGAGATCGGGAAGCGGGACGATGTCCGGGTATTTCCCGAAGGTACGTACAGGCTGGGAGGTCGTGGTCATGAAGGTCACTCGACAATTAGGTGCCCGCAAGGCCTTGCGGGCGGAGTGGTACGGCGGAGCTTCAGCTCACACCGAGTGCGCAAAATAGCAGACCTTCGAACCGAGATCGCACGCAGCGGCTAGCGCTACGAGAAACCGATCCCGTTCGACGAAAAATGGCCCGATGCGGGCGCCGCACTCGCGGCGACCGCACGGGATGAGCTACAGGGCAGGAATGCCTGGTGAAGGGCAAGATCGACTAATCGATCTTGACAGACGCGCCGGCGGCCTCGAGCTTACTCTTGAGCTCTTCAGCTTCTTCCTTCGAGCAGCCCTCTTTGATGGGCTTCGGAGCGTCGTCGACAAGGGCTTTGGCCTCCTTGAGACCAAGACCGGTGATCGCGCGGACCTCTTTGATCACGGGGATCTTCTTGTCGCCGGGGCCGGTAAGGATGACGTCGAAAGACGTCTTCTCTTCGACGGCGTCGCCACCGCCGCCGCCGGCGGCCGCAACGGCCACGGGAGCAGCAGCGCTCACGCCCCACTTGTCCTCAAGGTACTTGACCAGCTTGGACGCGTCGAGGAGGGTCAGGGAGTCAAGCTTATCGGCAACCTCTTGCAGACCGGCCTCGAGCTCCACCACGTTGGTTTCTTCGGACATAACTTCTCTCTTATATTGAGGGATTTGGAGTGATCGGATAAAGGGCCCCGCCGCCTGGCGCCGGCGGGGTGATACTGAGTTGGCTGGGCGCGGCGCCTAGCCTTCGGCGTTCTCTCCCGAGTCGCCTTGAGAATCGATGCGCGCTTGGAGGACCCGAGCAAGAGAGCTCTGGTTTCCATTGAGCACCATGACGAGCCCTTTCGCCGGGCCACTGATGGCGCCGAGCAACTGAGCTTGAAGGGTGAGACGGTCGGGGATGTCGGCCAAAGCGGCCGCGTCGTTCGCGTCGAGCAGATTGCCCTCGAGCATTCCGCCGCGAACACCGACTTTGCCGGCCTTCTTCAGAGGAGACTCGACGACGGCCCTGGCAGCGCCAATGGTCGCCTCGGCATCGCCCCAAGCGATGGCCACGTTACCCCTGAAGGTAGAGCGGTCCACGTCGTAGCCATTTGAACTGAGCGCGAGCATGGCGAGGCGGTTGCGCACCATGCGGAGGCCTGCGCCCGTGTTCGCGATCGCGCCACGCAGCTCTTCGTTCTCTTCCATCGTGAGGCCGCTCATCGAGAAGAAGAGCAGGCCCTCCGCGCTGGAAAAGGCAGACGAGAGTTCGTTGACGCTTAGTTTGTTGACGATGTTCGGCATAGTCCTAGGCTCCGTACTGGATCCATGCGCCGGGGCCCATGGACGTGCTGATCGAAATCTTCTTGAAGAAGTCGCCTTTGACCACCGGGGGGCGCATGCCGTTCAGGTGATCAAGGAAGGCGCGTAGGTTGGCTTCGAGGTCCTCCACAGGGAAGGAGCGCTTGCCGAGGCCCGCGTGAACGTTGCCACCAGAGTCGGTCCGGAACTCGACCTTACCGGCCTTGAATTCCGTCACAGCGTCCGCGACGTTGGGGGTCACCGTGCCCGACTTCGGACTGGGCATCTTGCCTTGAGGGCCGAGCACCTTACCGAGCTTGCCGACATAACGCATCATGTCGGGGCTCGCGATGCAGACGTCGAAGTCCATCCAGCCGCCTTCGATTTTGGCAGCCAGGTCGGCGCTGCCGACCTCGTCCGCACCGGCAGCGACGGCCGCTTCGGCCTTGTCGCCCTCAGCGAAAACGATGACTTTGACGGACTTTCCGAGCCCCTTCGGCAGCGAGACTGCGCCACGGACCAGTTGGTCCGACTTGCGCGGGTCGATGCTGAGGCGCACGACTATGTCGAGAGTCTCATCGAACTTCGGGGCCGGAAGGCCCTTCAGGAGCTCGAGGGCCTCCGTGATGCCATAGGTCCGAGCGCGGTCAACGCCCTCGGATGCGGCACGGTATCGCTTACTTTGCTTCACCATAAGATTACCTCTCGGTTAGCCCTCGACCTCAATGCCCATCGAGCGCGCAGTGCCCTCGATGATTCGGCATGCGTGATCGACGTCCCGAGCGTTCAGGTCGTTCTTCTTGATCTCGACGATCTCTTCGACCTGGGCGCGCGTCACCTTCCCCAGCATCATGTGTCCCACGAATCCTGTGGCCTTTTCGATGCCAGCAGCTTTCTTGAGCAACACAGCCGCGGGGGGCGACTTGAGAATGAAGTCGAAGCTGCGGTCTTTATAGACCGAGATTTCGACGGGAATGATGAGACCCATTTGGTCACGGGTGCGATCGTTGAACTCCTTGACGAAGCCAGCGATGTTCACACCATGTGCGCCTAGGGCGGGACCCACGGGCGGAGCAGGGGTTGCCTGTCCGGCCGGGCATTGCAGTTTGATCTTTGCTGTCAGTTCTTTGGCCATATCAGACGGCCTCCACTTCCCAGTACTCCAACTCGACGGGCGTCGGGCGACCGAAAATAGTCACGATCACCTTGACAGTTCCCTTGTCTGGATTGACTTCATCAACGGCTCCATCGAAGCCGTCGAATGCACCAGACTTGACCTTGACCACATCACCCTTCTTAAGACTGATTGCCACCTGTGGGCGATCCTCGCTCTCGCTCATTCGCGAGAGAATCGAGGTCACTTCACCTTCAGAGAGGGGCGTCGGCTCGCCCCCCATTCCCAAGAAGTCACCGAACCCACGTGTCGCCCGAAGGGTCGTGCGTGCGTTGATGACTTCTGGCGCCTCGGGATCGTCGATGTCCGCTTGGATCATCAGGTACCCGGGGTAGAGTTTTTTGTTCACGATGCGCTTCTTGCCACCGCGGAGATCCGTCACGCGCTCGACCGGAACGAGGATCTGCGGCACTACCTCTTGCAGGCCGGCGACCCCGATACCCTTGAGGAGCTGCTTGCAGATCGAGTCTTCGCGGCCGGACTGGCAGCGGACGAAATACCATTGGTAGCTCATGCCATGCCCCCGCCGAGGATAAAGCCAAACACGCGGGACAGAAGCACGTCTGCGCCCGCAAGGAAGACCATCAGGAAGAGCACGAAGCCGATCACTACCAGCGACGTGTTGATGACTTCAGGCATCTTGGCCCAAGTCACCTTCTGAAGCTCGCCTTCCGTGTCGATCAGGAGATCGGCAATCTTCGGAGTCTGGTGCCATGCCCACAGCAGGTAGAAACCCGCCAAGAACAGCAGCCCCGAGATCATGAAGGCGCCCGTGAGACGCCAACCCAGGATCGGGATCGTCCCGAGGAGATCTTCGTTCAGCGAGTCCACGAACCCACCGAGCGTCTGATTCAGCGCCATGCACCCGTATAGGTACAAAAGGGCCAGGATCCAGAATGCGCCCATGCGGACCATTCGGCCTTGATCGCTCTTATATGCCTTCATCTCCTTATGGGGTCGGTTGTTCTTGGGGGACTCTCGGGCCGAGGCGAGCGCCCCACAGATGGGGACGGATCAGCTCGGATTCGAACTTGCGGTTTAGAGCTTGCGCTCTTTGTGCGGGACGTGCTTACGGCAGAAACGGCAGTACTTCTTCTTCTCAAGCTTGTACGCAGCCTTCTGACGTTTGTGCGTGGTGTAGTTCCGGTTGCTGCACTCGGTGCAAACAAGGAACACATAGCGCTCTTTGGTCTTCACGTGGGACTCCTACGGGGGTTTCCCCATCGGATGATGGGGAGCTTGCGCGGGCCGCCTCCCCCACCATCAGGTGAGGGAGGCAACTCGCTTGGTTGTCATCTACTCGATGACTTTGGTCACGACACCGGCGCCGACGGTACGGCCGCCTTCACGGATAGCGAAGCGCAGCTGAGCATCCATGGCGACCGGGGCAAGAAGCTCGATCTCGAGCTTGACGTCATCACCAGGCATGCACATCTCAGCGCCTTCCAGGAGGTTGGCGGTCCCGGTCACGTCCGTGGTGCGGAAGTAGAACTGGGGGCGGTAACCCGAGAAGAACGGCGTGTGGCGGCCACCTTCGTCTTTGGACAGGATGTAGACCTGCGCTTCGAACTTGGTGTGCGGCGTGATGCTGCCGGGCTTCGCGAGGACTTGGCCGCGCTGGACCTGGTCCTTCTTGATGCCACGAAGGAGAGCGCCAACGTTGTCACCAGCACGACCCTCAGCGAGAAGCTTTTGGAACATCTCGACACCGGTGACCGTGGTCTTCTGGGTGTCGGTGATGCCAACGATCTCGATCGTCTCGCCGACCTTGATGATGCCGGTCTCGATGCGGCCGGTCACAACCGTGCCACGACCTTCGATCGAGAACACGTCCTCGACGGGCATCAGGAAGTCCTTGTCCGTCTCGCGCTCGGGCTCGGGGATGAACGTGTCGATCGCCTCCATGAGTTCGTCGAGGCACTTGAACGCTTCGTCGTCCGCAGGCTTGCCCGCGGCCAGTGCGTTCTCGGCGCCGAGCGCAGAACCACGGATGATCGGCGTGTCGTCGCCCGGGAAGTCGTACTTGTCGAGAAGCTCGCGGATCTCCATCTCGACGAGGTCGAGGAGCTCATCGTCATCGACCTGGTCGACTTTGTTCATGAAGACAACAACGGCGGGCACGTTGACCTGACGGGCGAGCAGGATGTGCTCTTTCGTCTGAGGCATCGGGCCGTCAGCTGCGGAGACCACGAGGATCGCGCCGTCCATCTGGGCGGCACCCGTGATCATGTTCTTGACGTAGTCGGCGTGACCGGGGCAGTCAACGTGAGCGTAGTGACGGTTTGTCGTCTCATACTCAACGTGCGCAGTCGAGATCGTGATACCCCGAGCTTTCTCTTCGGGGGCCTTGTCGATCTCGTCGAATGCCATGGCCTTAGCAAGGCCAAGATCCGCCTGGTGCCGGCAGATGGCAGAAGTCAGCGTGGTCTTGCCGTGGTCAACGTGACCGATGGTGCCAACGTTCACGTGCGGCTTTGTCCGCTCGAAGGTTTCCTTAGCCATGTCGGAGTTCCGAAGGTTGGGCCTGATGGCCCAGAGGTTCTGGGTGAAGCACGCCCGAATGGGTGTGCGCAAAAAAAAGTTGAAAGATGAGTTGTGGAGCTGCTGACGGGACTTGAACCCGTGACCTCTTCCTTACCAAGGAAGTGCTCTACCACTGAGCTACAGCAGCCTCGTGCCCGCCGCAAGAAGCGGTGGACGGTTCGGCGATGAGGAGCGGCGGTGTGGAGCGGGCGAACGGACTCGAACCGTCGTCATTAGCTTGGAAGGCTAAGGTTCTACCATTGAACTACGCCCGCTTGAGCATGTGCCGACGGTAACTGTGTCGACAACTGTAGGCAGAGGCCCGAACCGGGGGCCTGACGAGACGGCGCTGCTTGCCGGCGCGGGCCCTCCCCACCGCTTGGCGGTAGAGAAATGGTGGGGGGAGCAGGATTCGAACCTGCGAAGGCTAGGCCATCAGATTTACAGTCTGACCTCGTTAACCACTTGAGTATCCCCCCACTCGGATCGAACCGACACGCTTAGCAGGTGCAAGGCACCCGCCCTAGCGTCCCGATGAGACCAAAGTGGCGTCGCGTCGGCCGGAGCGCGGTCGTGCGCGACGCTTTCCAACGCCAGTGATGCTAGGCATCACTGGCGGAGCGTCGCTCCCGTCATTTCCGGTCCTCGTCTCGTTGTCACTGAGCTGAAGCCCCAAGGGCTTCTTTGTTCGTATCGCTTCCGTGGAGCCAGCGGTGGGACTCGAACCCACAACCTCTTGATTACAAATCAAGGGCTCTGCCAATTGAGCTACGCTGGCGTAGGCAGGGGGTTCGGGGAACACTCCGCCTGGGGTGCCCACGGAAAGGGGACGGAGAGTTTAGGGATACGGGCTCCCTGGTCAATGGGTCCCCTGGGTTTTTCTGCACCAAGCGGCAAACTTCCTCAAGTCGCGCCGGCTTACAACCCTGAGGCGCGCTCGCGCCATGTCTCGAAGTTCAACCGCGTCAACTCCATGGTCGCCCCCCCGAACGCCTCCAGAAGCGCGCTTGTGAACTCGAGGGCCACCATCGCCTCGCCCACCACGCTCGCGGCCGGCACCGCCGTCACGTCCGAGCGCTGATAGGTCGACTGCACCGGCTCGCCGCTGCCAAACGCAACGGTCCCGATCCCTTTCCTTAATGTTGCGATCGGCTTCATCGCCGCCCGCAGCACCACCGGAGCGCCCGTTGTCATCCCGCCCTCAAGCCCGCCAGCCCGGTTCGAGGCCCGCCCAAAGCCCCCAAAACCCCACTCAGCGTCCCTCGCGGGCACAATCTCGTCGTGGACCGCAGACCCAAGCTCGCGCGCGGCCGCAAAGCCCATCCCCACCTCGACGCCCTTGATCGCAGGCACCGCCATCAGCGCCGCTGCCAGCCGCGACGTCAGTCGCTCGCGCGGATCGAAGCACGAGCCCAGCCCCGGCGGCAGTCCCGTCGCCACAACCTCGAACACCCCGCCCAGGGTCTCGCCGGCCGCCTTGGCCGCATCCACGTCGGCCTTCCAGCGCTCCTCGACGGCTGAGTCGAGGCACGCAAACTCGCTCGCGGCCCGCGCCGCCTGCGCCCGCTCCGGATCCGCCCAAGCCAGCGCGCGCGTCTGCACATCCGCGCCCACGCCGCCCAGCTCAACCACATGCCCAAACACGCGCACCCCAAACGCCTCCAAAACCTGCCGCGCCGCCGCGCCCAACGCCACGCGCATCGCCGTCTCGCGCGCACTCGCCCGCTCGAGCACGGCCCGTGGGTCCGCCTCGGCCATCCGCTGGCACCCGGCCAAGTCCGCGTGCCCCGGCCGCGGGCTCGGCGGCACCGGCAGCGAGTCGATCACCGCATCCTTATTCCGCACCAAGAGCCCCAGCGGCGAGCCAATCGTCCGCCCGAGCCGCACGCCACTCAGGACCTCAACCCGATCCGTCTCAATCCGCATCCGCCCGCCGCGCCCGTAGCCGCCTTGCCGCCGCACAAGCTCCGCGTCAATGCGCCCCACATCCAGCTCAAGCCCGGCCGGCAGCCCCTCGAGAATCCCCATCAAGGCCGCCCCATGGGACTCCCCCGCCGTCGTCCACTTCAATCCGCTCATGCGCGGCAGTCTAACCGCAGGCTGGCCCCGCGCAGTTGGCCAACCCGTGCCGATGCAGCGGACGGCCCGCGGCCGCCGATGATCGGCAGGGTGCATGCCTTGATCACCGCGTTCCAATATGATGAGGTCGGTTCGACTGCGGAAAAGCTGCACTCTAGGCCCCGGAAAAGCTGCACTGAGCCCTCCGGGAAAGCCGCGTCGCAAACGTCACGATGGGGGCCGCCCCCATCGCAGCCCTTTGGTCGTAACCCCGCACCTACTCCCCGTTCAGATCGAACGCGACGCGCACCTCTTCGCCCTCCGCGACCTCGATCTCGCGTCTCTCCTTCTGCCCGTCGTGGGTCTTCATCTCGACCACGAGATGCCCGACCGGCACCTCCTTGGTCGTCTCGGTCCCATCGTGCAGCCCATCGAGCGCCACCACCGCCCGCCCCGAGCGCACGTAGTAGTTGCCATATTCCGTCGAGCCCGAGTAGTACACCGTCACCCGCCCGGTTCGCTTGAGCGCAATCTCGACCCCCTCGACGCTCTCCCCCAGCCCGACCTCGATGTCATCGAGCCCGCCCGCGCGCCCCTCGCCCGTCACCACGCCCAGGTGATACGTCCCCGGCGCCAGCCCCTCGATCCGAAAGCTGCCGTCCTCGTCCGAGCCCGCGCTCGCGATCGTCGCATCCGGCCCGCCACTGCGCCAAAGCGACGCCTTCAGCCCCGCGCCCGTCTCGCCGTCGCGCACCACACCCGCGATTGAGCCCCCGCGCACCGGCTTGATCACCAGCCCCTCGTCGCCCGGGAAGACCGTGATCGGCTCGGGCACCACAAGGTTCGAGCGCATGATCGAGACCCGCAGCGTATGCGCCCCCGGCATCAACGGCCCCATCAGGAACGCCCCATCCGCCTCGGCCGTCACGGACAGCGAGCCGCGCCCTCCATCAGGAGTCAGCGTCAGCCGCACGTACGCCCGCTCGACGCCCTCGGGCACCACGACCTGCCCCGCAACCACGAGCCCACGGTGCGCCACTAGCTTGACGCCCAAACGCTCGACCCCTTCGGGCACCACGACCCGTGTCGCCGTCCGCGAATAGCCACGCCGCTGCGATTCATTCGGACTGCGCCCCAGTGGCGCCGGCCCGATCCAGACCTCACCCGGCTTGATGTCCTCGAACGCAAAACGGCCCTCCTCATCCGTCCGCGTCTTCGTCCCGAGGTCATTCCCATCGGACGAGTAGAAGTAGATCTCCTCCAAAGACGAGTCCTGCCCCAGCGGGCTGCGGCACAGCCAGATCTCGGCGCGCGCCACCGGGCTCCCAAGGTCGTCCACCAGCTGCCCGTCGATCGCGGCCCCCGCGTTCAGCCGCCACACCATCTCGCGCCGCTCGCCCGGCTCGAGAGTCAGGTCGCCAGGGTACGTCGCCGCTCCGAAGCGCATCGCAAAAGGCACGCGCGCCGGCAACTCGACCCGAGCGACCCCATCGCCGCCCACGTCCACGAACCACACCTCGTCCGAAAAGAACATCCGCCCCGGCCCGCTAAACATCGCGCCTGTCAACGAGCGCGTCAGGTTGTACCCCGGCGTCTCGAACTCGAGTCTAGACAGCGCATCCAGCTCGACGCCCTCGAGCCGCACCTCGAGCCACGCCGAGCGCTCCATCTCGATCACCCACGGCTCGCCCGGATCCGCGTGCGCGCCGTCCACATAAAACCCCGCCACGCCATGACCCGTTGCCATGGCCAAGAGCGGCGCATCTTCGCTCCACGCGAGCTCGAAGCGCCCATCCGCATCGGTCACCGCCAGCTGGTCGCCCGCCTGAATGCCTTCGGCGAGACGCACAACATCACGGTCTGCAAGCGCCACGCCGGTCCCGCGATCGCCACGCCGGTCCCGCGATCGACGATGCGCCCGAAAAGCGGCACGGTCTCGACCGGCGCCTGCTCGGCCGCTTCCACGGCCAAGTCCTCCCCCGAGGTCTCTTCACTCCCCTCCGCCACAAGCTCGGCCCGCCGCGCGCCCGAAGGCTGCTCAAGCTGAGGCGCAGAGCGCTCGGCCCCGCCCTCCGCTTCGCGTGCCAAGCCAGGCCCCACGGCGAGATCCTCGCCACCCCCGGCCCCACCAAGGAACCAAAACAGCCCCGCGCCAAGCACGAGAGCCAAGAGAACCACGAACTTCTTGTCGAGCATGATCACCGAGGGTCGTCCAGCCGCTCTCTCTTCTCCATCTCGCCGAGCAAGAAGCGCGCGCCTTGATTGTCGTTTGGGTTGAGGCTGAGCAACCGCTCAAAGATTGCGCGCGCCTCGTCGAGCTCACCAAGCTCAAGGTTCGAGATCCCGAGCCCGTGCAGGCAACGCAGGAACGGGCGGTTGTCGATCCAGCCCCACGGCAGGACCCCATCGAAGTTCGCACCCAGGCTCAGCTCACCGATCGCGACACCCACTGCATAGGCCCGCTTCGCCCCGTGGGGCCAGTCATCGAACCAAAAGCACCCAATATGCGCATAGGCGTCAAGGCATCGCAGGTCCTCGGCAAGCAGCCCGACCAAGAGCCCGCGCGCGCGATCCTCTTGCCCACTCCCGTTCAGCTCGACCGCCCGCAGAATGTCGTCATCGACGTCATCAAACCGACTGCCGGGTAAGACCTGCTGCATCTCGAACGCTTGGCGCGGACCGCGCTCCAGAATCCGCTTCTCCCAAGACTCGAGCGCCGCGCCGTCCTCGAAGTACAGCTCTTCCGCCGGGTCAAAGAGACCGCAATCCCGAAGCGCCAGGGGCACGAGCCCAAGCGCTTCTGGATCCACGCGCTCGCCCACAAAGTCCGCCGACAGCACAAGCCCCTTGGCCCCCTCCTTCCAAGTGCGCGGCTCGACCACAATGATCTCCCCTGGCACCATACTTTCCGCCGAGTGGCACCTCAGCGTCAGCTCCTTGTCCTGTCCCAAAACCCGGCACCGCGCGACCCGCAGCTTCGGCTCCAAGACGATCAACTCAAGCGATTCGCGATTCCGATTTGCATGCTTGTGCGCCATTGCCCGAGCTTACACCCCGTGGCCAAGGACGTGTTCGCCGAGTTCCCATGGAGTATCCTTCGTTCCCATGACCTCCCCCCGTCGCAACGATCCCTGCCCCTGCGGCAGTGGCAAGAAGTACAAACGCTGCTGCATCAACACCCAAGCTCCGCTCCCACCGCTGGCCCCGTGGCTCTCGCGAGGGGGCGCAGTTCTAGAGCAACTAGCGCGGGCCGAAGGCGAGGTCGCCGTGAACTACTGCCGCGAGGTCTACGAGAGCGTCAGAGCCTTCCTAGGCGGTTCGACCAATGCCACCTTCTCGGTGGCCGCCCGGCGTGCATTCCTGGCACGAATTCCCAACGCGGTGGACTCGCAAGGGTTGAACCAGTTCCTGGAGAGCGATGACTTTCGCGAGCAATTCGAGCACTTCTTCGCCCTCGACTTCCGGCTCGCCTCTGGCAGCACACCCCTCGAGAGCTTCGCAGCCCAGCAGCCCCTTCCAGCGAACAGCATGTTCGTGCGGACCCTGCGTGCACTGGGGCACTCCCAGGTCCGGGTCTACCGCTTCATAGGTGACGGCACCGAAGCCGAACCAACCTTCGAGACAATCTTGCCCGCCACGTCGGAGAAGCTCCAACTCACGGGCCTGCGGGACCCAGCCAAGCTGCGCCCCGGAGCGCTTTTGGCCATGCGGCTCGCGCCCGTATTCGCACGCCACATCCTACTCGACACACCTGTAGTCCTGACCGATGCCGGTGTCGAAGATCTACGTCAACATTCCCCCGATGCGGACTCCTTGTCACCGGTAGTTATTGCCCTTAAGGCCAGCGATATTCTCACCGCTCCTGCGCCATCTCCCCGCGCACAGCGCGAAGGACGCCGCGAGGAGGTGCTCGACTTCTCAGAGCTTTTCGACCCAAGAACAGGTCTCGCCTATCCCGTGCTTGCGAAGGACCTTCAGCGCCTGTTCTATCAGGGTCGTGTCGCCTTGCGGGCCACCGCGCTCGAGGCCCTCGGCAAGCCCCCAACAGACCTACTCCCCTGCCGCCGGCGCCCGAACGGGCGTGCATGCCCCGGGCAACTTACGGCCCAGGTCCAGCGGCTCAGTCCAGACGCGGGCCCGATGAGCCGCGTCAATTGGACCTGCCCCGAGTGCGGCGACCACGGCGCCATTTGCGAATGGGAGGGGAGTCCACTCGATGCTGTGAGCACCGCCTGCTTTCCCCGTGAGCTGCCTTCCGAGTTACACCTCGACCAGGGAGCCTGCCCGATTTACATGCTCTCGAAGACCGAGCTTGCCATGTTGCAGAGACGCGCACGCCTCGGGCCCTTGGCCCTGGCCTTGCTCCTTTACGCCCACGGTCCGGTCCTCAAAGGGGGCACGTTCGTCATCTGTGGCCCCCCAGAGGCCTTCGTCGAGCTCGCCCGAGGCGCAATGATCGAAATCCTGCACCCGAAGGAAGATGCCGCCAAGGATGCTTACTGGGAGCTCACCGAGCGCCTCTGCCGGTTCACGGCCATCCCGAGCCGGCTGACCTGGCCGCGCATCATGGCCGAGGTCTTGATCGATCAAGCCCGGCTCCATGGGCCCAACCTCCCCCTCCCGAGCGACGCCCCGCACTTCCAACTCAAGGTCACCCTCGAAGGGCTCACGCCGCCCATCCGCCGCTGCCTCAGTGTGCCTGCCGCCATCAGCCTCGAGGACTTGCACGCCCTCCTGCAGATCGCCATGGGCTGGACACGTAGCCACCTCCACGACTTCCAGCACCAAGGCCACCGGCTCGGAGCCCCCCATTTCGACACCGACGCGTCCATTGCCCTCCGCAAGATCCGGCTCGACTCCATCCTGCACGAGCCCGGTGACACCTTGACCTACATCTACGACTTCGGCGACGAGTGGCGCCACACCATCGAGCTCGTCAAGCCCCAATCTCCCGCTCACAAACTCACACTCATCGATGGCACCCGGGCCTGCCCCCCCGAAGATACCGGCGGCCCAGATGGCTACTCGCGACTCTTGGCGCTCCACCAAGACCCGGCCCATCCCGACCACGAGAGCGCGGCCGAAAGCCTCGGCCTCACCTTCAACCCCGAGCGCTGCGAACTTGAAGCCACGCGCAACTCCATCGAGCGCCTCGCCGCAGCGTGGTCCGAGGCCCAACTCGCCTCCACCTAGCAAGCCCAAACCCCACGGACCTGCCGCTCGCCTTCCAGGAAACCCCTTGCTCACCTTTGCGGGAACAACAGACGAGGCCCTTCCCCACATCGCGCGCGGGAGCCAACGCGATCGCCCTTCTTCCCGCGGGAGGCGAACTGACACACTGCCCGCTTAAAGCGGATGAGCCGCTGCATTCGCAGCGGCTCAGAGCCTGGAGATCGAGTCTCTTGGTGTGAAGACCAGGACCCTGATCCGTTACACTACCCGGATCATAAGCCACGAAGGGATTTGGTGCAACCCCATGCACACCATATTCACCACCAAAGGGATCTCGCGATGACCGACTACATTCTGGGCCTCGACCTCGGCCCCAACTCGATCGGATGGGCGCTAGTCGCCGTGAAAGCCTCTGGGGATGACTTGAAGCCTGTTGGTCTTCTTGACACGACTGGAACAGGGCATCCAGCTATGGGGGTTCGTGTCTTCGAGGCCGGGCTCCAGAACTTCAACACTGGCAAAGAAGCCTCCCTCAACCAGGCGCGGCGGCAGGCCAGGGCCGCTCGGAAGACAATCTCTCGCCGCCGGGCCCGGAAGGCTGCTTGCCTTGAAGTGCTGCAGAGCGCGGACCTGCTGCCAGAGAGCGAGCAGGACCTAGCCCAAGTCTGGAAGATGGATCCCTACAAGCTCCGTGCAGACGCGCTTGATCGCAAGCTTGACCCCCAAGAACTCGGGCGCGCCCTCTTTCACCTCGCCCAAAGAAGGGGGTTCAAATCCAATCGGTTGAGCGGCGACGAGAAAGAGGAGAAAGGACTGCTGCTCGAGATTTCCAAACTCGACAGCGAGATCCAGCGCTCGGGCGCACGCACCCTTGGCGAGTACCTCCACAAGCAACGCGGCCATGCTTCCGGCACCCTGCCCACGCGCCTCAGGGCACGCCAAGCCCGTCTGGACTTGTATGAAGATGCACCACGTCGGACCCGCCGGTCTATGTACGAAGCTGAAGTCGAAGCCATCCTGACAGCCCAGGAAAGGCTGGCCGGCAAGGCTGCTCTGACCACGGAGCAGCGCGCCGGGCTCCACAAGGCGCTCTTCTTCCAGCACCCCTTTGCGCTCACCCCCGGACGCATCAAGAAGGCTCCTAGTCGCGCCAACCTCCACCGCGCCCCCGGTATCCGCCCATGCCCTTATGAAAAGGGCGAAGTCGGCTGCCCTAAAAGCGACTGGCTCGCCCAGCGCTTCCGCACCCTTAAGGAAGTGCAGAGCCTGCGCATCAGCGAGTTGCACCGCCGCGAACGCCCACTCACGCCAGAAGAAGTCGCTTACACCGTCGACCACCTTTCGAGCAATAAGAAAAGCAGCTTCGCCAAGCTGGGTAAGGACCTGGCGCGCCAGTTCAACCTGGCGGAGCCAATCAGCTTTAACCTCGCTCGCGGTGGCCGAGCCGACATCAAGGGCAACGAACTAGAAGCCACCCTCGCGGGCGCCTTTGGCAAGAAGGCTTGGCGCGACAAGGACGAGAGCGAGCGCCAACGGCTGCGCATTGCCATGGTCAAGTCGACTTCCGCCGACGACCTCGGGCGAATCCTGCAGACTGCGGGGCTTGCCGACGAGGCCAAGCGCGAAAAGCTCACCAAGTGGCGGCCCCGGGACGAGGGCTACCTCAGCTTCTCCAAGCAGGCACTCAAACGTCTCTTGCCCCTCATGGAAACAGGCATGCTCGAGCACGAGGCCATTGCCGAGGCCTACCCGGACTCCTTCGAAGCCCACGGCCTTGCCAGCCTGCCCTCCCTCGTGGCCATGCAGCTCGATTCAGCCATTCGCCAGAAGATCCCGCCCCAGATCCAAAACGAGCTGACGAACCTCACCAACCCGGTGGTCCGCCGCGCGCTTGTGGAGGTCCGCAAGGTGGTCAATGCCCTCATCCGCGATCACGGACGCCCCATTCGGATCGTCGTCGAGATGGCTCGCGAGATGAAGCAAGGCAAGGATGCCCGCAAGGAACACAGTGCTCGGCTCAACGACCGCCAGAAAAGGCGCGAAGTTGCGCGCCATGAACTCAAGGCCCTTCGCTCAGAAGGCTGGCCCTCTCGCTCTGACGTCAACCGATGGATCCTCTGGGAAGAGCAAAACCACAACTGTCCCTATTGCGGCACAGGCATCGCCTCAGCTCAAGTCGCCAATGCAGACGTCGAGGTCGACCACATCCTGCCGCGGTGGCGCAGCCTTGATGACTCGATGAACAACAAGGTCCTCGCCTGTGCCAACTGCAATGCCGACAAGGGCAACCGGACCCCCGTTGAATGGCTTGGCAAGGACTCTGAACGACTCGCCACGATCCTCAAGCGCACTTGGTCCTGTGTCGCCAAGAAGGACAACCCCGGCGGCATGCCCTTTGGCAAGATCAAGCGCTTCGAGGCCGAGGAGCTCGACGCCGACCACTTTGCCCAAAGCCAACTCAACGACACGCGCTACATCAGCAAGCTCGTCTCCAGTTACATGCTGCTCTTGTACCCGACCAACGAACACGTTGGCCAGAAGCGCGTCCAGACCTCCAAGGGCAACCTAACCGCGCACCTGCGTCGCATGTGGGGTCTGAACAGGGTCATCCCGCCGTTGGTTCAAGCCCATGGTGAGATCGTGCCGGGCTTCATCGAGCATAACGGCTGGAACGAGAAGATCCGCATCGACCACCGCCACCACGCCGTTGATGCTCTCGTTGTTGCGCTCTCGACACGTTCATTCGTCAAGCGTCTGCAGGACTGCTGGCGCAAGGACGACGATCCCAAGGAGCGAACCTCGTCGTTCGAGGCGCCATGGGAGTCCCTCCGGGATGATGCGATCAACGCGATCCAGAAGATCAACGTCTCGCACCGCCCCATGCGCCGCAAGCGCGGCGGCCTGCACGAGGAGACGTACTACGGAGCCGTCGATCCTGCGAGTGGTGTCTACGTCACTCGCAAGCGCCTCGAAGACCTCACCGGTCCAATGATCAAGAGCATCCGGGACCAACGCGTCCGCCAAGTCGTCACGGAACGACTGCTCCAAAGTGGCTGGGACGGTAAGGCCTCGAAGCTCCCCAAGGACTGGCACCGCGAAGAGCTCTTTCTGCCCACGACTAAGCCCCGAAAAGGGCGCCAGCCCCGGACGCCACATCCCATCCGAAGGGTACGCATCGAGGTCCAACTCGGCCGCACGGTCCGCCTTGGCGACAAGAACCACCGCTTCGCCAAGCCCGGCTCGAACTACTGCCTACAGGTCATCGACACCATCGAGGGTCCCCACCCCCAATTCCGGGTCGTCACGCGATTCGATGCCAATCAGCCTGGGGATTGGATGTCACTCCCACTTGGGGCCAGCCTGATCGGGACGCTACACCGGAAGGACTCCGTCCTCATTTCAGTCCCCGGTCTAGACGAACCAGTGCTTTGCGTCATTCAGTTGATCTCCGGTTCCTCGGAAGTGGGAACAAAGGGGCTCTCCATTGTTATTCGGGACGCACGGGATTCCCGGCCAGCGACCGAGGGCAATAAGAAGCCGCTTGCGCGGCTGCGTAGCCATGGCGCCTGGAATGGGGCTGCGGTTCGATCGGTCGAGGTCAGTCCCCTTGGCGTCCTTGCGTCGGACCAAACCGCTTTAGTCGCCTCCCCGTGATTCCCTAAAGCCAATCCGGCAAAGCTACCGATAACCATGGCCGGCACCCGCTCGCGCCATGAAGAGAATCGTTGAAGTCTCATCCCTCGGCTCCTACCTCAGCCTCAAGCAAGGCAACTTGGTCATCACCCAGGACCGCCAAGAGGTCGGTCGTGTTCCAATCGAGGACCTGGGCGCTCTCATTCTAGCCAGCCAAGGCCTGACGATCACTTCGGCCGCCCTCGCCAAGCTCGCAGAATTGGGCGCCATCACCGTCGTTGCCGGTTCCGACCACCAACCGGAGGCCGTCATGCTTCCATTGCGCGCGAACACCACGCGGGGTGAGCGCATCGCCGCGCAGACAAGCGCCAAGCGCCCCCTCGAAAAGCAACTCTGGGCGAGTCTGATCCGCACCAAGGTGCTGAACCAGGCAGCCCTTTTACACGACCTGGATGGTGTCCGAAAACTCAAGAGACTGGCCACGCAGGTCCGCTCGGGAGATCCAGACAACCTCGAAGCTCAAGCCGCGAGGGCCTATTGGCCGCTTGTCTTTGAGCAGCAAGCCGACTACTTGCCACCGGGACCCTTCAGGCGCGGCCAAGCGGGTACCTGGCCCAACAACCTGCTCAACTACGGCTACGCAATCCTTCGAGCGATCACGGCCCGGTCCCTCTGCGGCGCTGGGCTCCTGCCCGAGGTCGGCGTTCATCATCACAATCGCTACGACGCCTTCGCCCTGGCAAGCGATGTCATGGAGCCATACCGTCCCTGGGTGGACCACGCATGCCGAGAATTACTCCCCTCCGGCCCATGTGAACTCGACCGCCAGACCAAGCGCACCCTACTTGGCATCTACAACGACCCCGTGCAACTTGGAGACGAGCAGACGCCCCTATTTGTCGCTATCGAGCGCACGGCAGCCTCCTTAGCTGGCGCCTTTCTCGCCTCGAAGTCCGGCTGCGGCGCCATCGAAGCCTCGGCGGGCCTACGGCTGCCAAGTTTCCTGTCCAGCCATGAAGGTTAGCGGCTTCCGTGCCATGTGGTTGCTTGTGCTCTTCGACCTGCCCGTCCGCACCAAGCCCCAACGAAAGCGGGCCACCGAGTTCCGCAAGCACCTCCTGCAGGACGGATTCAGCATGATGCAGTACTCTGTCTACATGCGGCCCTGCGCCAGCGAAGAGAATGCCACCGCCCACCTCCACCGCGTCCAAGTTGTCCTGCCTCCCCTCGGCTCCGTTCGGATCATGCAGATCACGGACAAACAGTTCGGACGGATGCTCTGCTTCGATGGAAAAAGCTCACTGCCCCCCGAAGGGATGCCCTCCCAACTGGAGTTCTTCTGATCGAAATCCGCCGCAAACCCATACATATCAAGGGCTTACGGCGGATGTAGTGTAACGGATCAGGGCCCGGGAGCGATTCACAACTGCTCATGCTGCAAGTGGTGAGTGGCATCTAGTGTAACGGATCAGGGCCCGGGAGCGATTCACAACCCCAAAAAATCCGTTACTCATATCTCCTAAGTGTAACGGATCAGGGCCCGGGAGCGATTCACAACGAGCTCGAGGTCCTCACCGATGCAAGATTAGTGTAACGGATCAGGGCCCGGGAGCGATTCACAACGAAGAAGGTCGGATTCTCTTCGGGGACCGTAGTGTAACGGATCAGGGCCCGGGAGCGATTCACAACTACGACGATTCACTGGCTTGGGCAGACTTTAGTGTAACGGATCAGGGCCCGGGAGCGATTCACAACCATCCAAGCGTCGATGATTTCGATGAGCTGAGTGTAACGGATCAGGGCCCGGGAGCGATTCACAACACGATCGTCGCTTGTTGCGGGATCGTCGGAAGTGTAACGGATCAGGGCCCGGGAGCGATTCACAACAGTGTGCAGGTAAAGGTTGCCCCCATGTAGAGTGTAACGGATCAGGGCCCGGGAGCGATTCACAACTACTGCGTCGATCGCGTCAGGTTCGAGCTCAGTGTAACGGATCAGGGCCCGGGAGCGATTCACAACGTACAGATTCGTAAACAGACGGCGCGCGAAAGTGTAACGGATCAGGGCCCGGGAGCGATTCACAACCTACACGGGGGCAACCTTTACTTGCATGCTAGTGTAACGGATCAGGGCCCGGGAGCGATTCACAACCTGAGCGTTCTGAGCGTTCATAATATAAGAGTGTAACGGATCAGGGCCCGGGAGCGATTCACAACAGTCTGCCCGTAAGTAAGCGTACGGCAAAGAGTGTAACGGATCAGGGCCCGGGAGCGATTCACAACAGTCTGCCCGTAAGTAAGCGTACGGCAAAGAGTGTAACGGATCAGGGCCCGGGAGCGATTCGAGGCTTCGCCTCGAATCGCTCCCGGGCTTCTTTCCTGGAGGCGGCAGAGGGTGGCGTTTCTAGGCGAGGATTCGCGAAATGGTGAGTGCCTGCATCGGACTCGGCTCAATTGCCTGACTGCCTCAGATCGTGTCGTACGTCGAGATCTCTTCGAAGCCGATCTCGAGGTCCTGGCGGCCGAAGCGCACGCTCACGCGCTCCTTGTCCTTGTAGATGCGCGTGATCGGGCACTTGCGGCGGTAGCGCGGGATCCACACGTGGTCGCCCTTCTTGAGGCTCGCGAGAAACTTGCGGCGCGTGTCGTCGAGGGTCGCGCCGGTCAGCGTTTCATCAAGAGCGTCGAGCGCGACACCGAGCTCGACAGCCTGGGCCTTCGACAAGCGCGGCAACAAGCTGCGCGCGGCTTCGAGCTTCGACTTGGCGTCACGCAGGCGCGCCTCGAGGCTGGACTGCGCCTCGCGGACCAAGAGCTTCTGCTCGGCCTCGGCGCTCTGCCGCGCCTCGTCGAGAGCGGCGCGCTCGAGCTCGACGGCGCGCAGGCGCTCTTCGGTTTCGCTGCGCACGGCCTCGATGTCGCGACGCGCGCGGGAGAGGTCGCGGAACAGCTCGTCGCGCTCGGGCGCGTTGCCGGTGGCGGCTTCGAGCAAGGTCGTGGCGCGGTCGATGAGAGCTCCGGGCAGGCCGAGGCGGCGGGCGATGCTGAGCGCGCGCGACTCGCCGGGCTCGCCGATGACAAGCCGGTAGGAGGGCGCGAGGGTCTCGATGTCGAACTCGCAGGAGGCGTTCTCGGCGCGCGGCAGGCGGTAGGCGATCTCCTTCAGGCGGCCGAGGTGGGTCGAGACGAGCGCGGGCACGCCGCGCCGCACGAGCTCTTCGAGCAAGGCCTCGCCGAGCGCCGCGCCCTCGTCGGGATCGGTGCCGCCACCTAGCTCGTCGACCAAGACGAGCGTGTGCGGGCCAGCGCCGGGAGCGCCGTCCTCGCCCAGCGCGCGGCGGATGCGGGCAAGATGCGAGGAGAAGGTCGAGAGGCTCTGCTCGACCTCTTGTTCGTCGCCGATGTCGCAGAAGATGCGCTGATAGAACGGCACGCGCGAGCCCTTCGCGCAGATCACGGGAAGGCCAAGAGACACCGAGAGGGCGGCGAGACCGGCTGTTTTGAGCGCGAGTGTCTTGCCGCCGGTGTTTGGGCCGGTGATGACGACGAGGTCGAAGTCGTCCCCAAGGCGCAGGTCGATCGGGACGCAGTGATCGAGCTCGCCGGCGGCCTCTTGGGCCACCAGCATCGGGTGGCGGGCAGCGATCAGCTGCATGCCGTCGCCACCGTCGTCATCGACGAACAGCGCGCCGGTCTTGTGCGCGTACCCAGAGGCGATCATGCCCAGCTCGAGCTCGGCGACTCCGGCGATCGCGGCCACGAGATCGAGCTCGCGGTCGAGCACCAGCCGCGTGAGCTCGGTCAGGATCCGGCCGACCTCGCGGCGCTCGTCGGCGGCGAGCCCCGCGAGGCGGTTGCCGGACTCGACGACCTCTTCGGGTTCGATGAACATCGTCTCGCCGCTCTGGCTGCGGTCGTGCACGATGCCGCGCAGCTTGCGCCGCTCGCGAGCGCGCATCGCGAGGCAAGGACGCCCGCCGCGGCGGTGTACGCGGCCCTTGCCACCCTCGGCTTGCGCGGTCCGCAGCGCTGCGGACGAGGCGATGTGGCGCACGACGCGCTCGACCTCGCCTTGGAGACGCGCGATCTCGCTGCGCAGCTGGGCGAGGATCTTGGAGGCGCTATCGAGTACGCGGCCGCGGTCGTCGAGCGCCTCGTCGAGCGCTTCAGACAAGTCCAGCAATTCGGGAATCGAGGCCGACATGCGCACGTTCGTGGGGAACGCGGAGGCGCGCACCGAGAACCAATGGCGCAGCTTTCCCGTGGCGCGCAGGAAGACCGCGAGGATACGGAACTCGTCCTCGTCGAAAGGACGGCTGTAGTCGCGCGCGGCGGCCAAGAGCGGCAGCGGATCGGTGATGCCCGCAAGCGGCGGGAGGCTCTCGGCGCGGTGGATCTCGCGGGCGCGCTCGAGCGCAGCGCGCGCTTCGGGCTGCTGCCTTGGCGCCAGCTCGATGAGGGCGCGGCGGCCCAAACTGGACAGCGCGTGCGCCTCGAACAAAGCACGCACGGCGGGCCAATCGAGGGATGCGGCGGCGAAGTCGTCGAGACTTGCGCGGGGGGCTCCAGCCGGACTCATCGCGGGTTGGAGGTCAGGGCGAGCAGGCGCACGAGCTTCGGCGGGCCGAAGGGTTGCGGGACCTGCACGCTGCCGAGCTCGCGGCGGGCTACGGCGCCGGAGTCGATCAAGCGCTGCTGATAGGACTGGATGAAGTTGCGCGAGCCGCGGCCGCGCAGGTCGGGGGGCGTCGTGGTGAACACGACGTCGAACCCGGCGGCCCAGACGCGCAGCTGCTCGTCGTTCCAGCCCGGATCCACGCCTTCGAAAGTAACGATCATGGCGGGGTTGCCGTCGCCGCGCACGGTGGCGGCGTCCTGGCGCAGCCGCTTGGGCTCGCCGGCAAGGTCGTGGATGCCGATGTGCAGCGCTGCGGGCGAGAGCTCGGACGAGATGCCGAGCCAGCCGAAACGCGCGGGGTGGTCGAGGACCTTGGCGCGCGCCTCGAGCTCGGTGTTCACGAGCTTGAGAAGGGCGTCCGAGGCGTGGCGCTCTAGGCCCGCCGTCGCGAGCGGGCGGCCGGGGCCGAGCGCTTGGAACTCGGCCAAGACCCGGTGCTGGTAGGCGTCGACCGCGGGCTTGTCGCTGAAGCCGACCGTCTTGGCGAACATGAGCTGCCCGTCCCACGAGCGGCCGACGAGGCTGGCAAGGAGAAGCAGCGGGGCGAGGGCGAGGGGGCCGAGGGTCGTGGCTCTTGACTCGAAGCCGAAGAAGCGGCCGAGGCCGGCGGCGAAGAGCGCGGCCCAGCCGACGGCGGCCAGCGGCATCACAAGCGGGACGAAGGCGACGAGGAAGCGGTCGAGGTGGAAGTTGTGGGTCAGGATCGGGAGCGCCATGGCCACGAACACGATCCAGAGGCGCAGCTGGTTGCGCGCGCTCGAGCAGCCGCAGCGCAGCTGGCGGAGGCTGAAGACGAGGCTCATGACGAGGCCGACGAGGACAACGACAAACAGCCGCGGCGTCGCGACGAAGGACGTGGTCCAGTGCAGGAGGCGCAGGCTGTCGGGGGTGCGGACGAGCTCTTGGTTGCCTGCCAGGAAGGCGGCGAGGGCTTCGCGGTGCGCGGCCGCGATGTCGGCGCCCAAGGGCAGCGGCAGAAGGAACCACCAGGCGAAGCTAAGGGCCGGCAGGATCGCGAGGCGCAGAGTGGCGATCAGGAACGGGCGCATGGCGGCGCCGCGGCCGCGCAGCGCCATGACGAAGTCGAGCGCGAGGTCGATCGCCAGGCCAAAGCCAAGCAGCAGCCCGTAGTTGAACTTGGTGAAGAAGGCGAGCGCGATCAGGCCGCCCGTGGCGAGGTCGCGTAGCCAGGCGCGCGGCGAGGGCTCGGCGCTCGCCAATAGGCGTGCGCGGCGCACCCAGGCCAGAAGGGTGAAGGTCGCGACGGCGGCGAAGGGCGCCTCAAGGAACCAGGTGCCGGAATAGTTGATCAAGAGCGGCGATGCAAGCGCGAGCAGCGGCGCCATGAGGAGCCCCCACGGCGAGCGCGTGCCGCGCCAGCACTCGCGGGCGAGGAGCGCGAGACCCAGCAGCATCAGCGCCATGGCCCAGCGGCCGAGCTCGCGGCCTTGAGTCTCGATGTCGCCGGCGCGGGGCGTCGAGTTGCGGACGATGGCGGGCTCGCCGATGGCTCCCGACCGCGCATGGAGGGCGCCGACGACCAGCGGCCACACGAACGGATACTGCATGCAGCCGTGGATGACGTTGGCGAACTCGCCGGTGTCGCCCGCCTGCAGGGATAGGGCGATGCGCTCGGCGGGCAGGCCGGCGTGCATGGACTCGTCCCACCCCCAGCTGCGTGAGGTGTCGACGGCGCCGGAGTAGATCCAGCCAACGACCAGCGCTAGAACAAGCGCGGCGAGGACAAAGAGCGGTGGTCGGCGCCGCTCGGCGTGAGTTTCGGGGACAGGGGCCATGACGGCGAATCCTAACCCGCGCACGGGAGGCGGCGTGCGTAACCGGCGTGCAAACAGGTCGCGCGTGGCTGTTTTCCCGACTTCGTGTGACACCAAACCGCGCGCCGCCCATCTTTGAGGGTGGAGGTTGGGGGCGGTGGGTTCCCCACGAAGTTGGCGGGTCCGGAACGGGGCTCTTGCCCTAGTTTGGCCTTGAGCACTTGCGGGCCGAGCAAAGCGTCTCGTGGCCCGCTTAGGGAGATGCGCCCCAAAAGTTAGGGCTCTTCTCAGCTGACGCGCCTGGGCGAAGAGACTTGGGCGAGCGCACACAGCACGCCCAAGGTGGCTTCGGCCGCGGGTGTTCCTGGAACGGATGACTGACGCCGAATGCTCCCTTGCGGTCGCTCGGCGTCACGGCGGCTCCGCCGCCGGCCCACCTTCGGCGGGCCTAGCCTGCAGTTTCGCACATAGGAATGTGCTGAACTCCAAGCTAGACTACGCCCCATGAGCACCATCGATCTGAACAAGGCGCGCTTCGAGACGCGCGCAATCCACGCCGGCCAGTCCCCGAACCCCGAGAACGGGGCCCTGATGACGCCGGTCTACCTCAACAGCACCTACGCGCAGCCGGCGCCCGGCGAGCCGCTCAACGGCTACGAGTACTCGCGCACCACGAACCCGACGCGCACCGCGCTCGAACAGAACCTCGCGTCGCTCGAGGGCGCCGCCTGGGGCCTCTGCTTCGCGTCCGGCATGGCCGCTGTCGACTCGCTGTGCTCGCGCCTCTCTCCCGGCGATCACGTCGTGGCCGGCCTCGACCTGTACGGCGGCACGTACCGCTTGTTCACCAAGTTCTTCCAGCGCTTCGGTGTCGAGTTCACGTTCGTCGACACGACCGACCTCGCCGCCGTCAAGGCCGCGATGCGCCCCACCACGAGTTACCTCTACCTCGAGACGCCGTCGAACCCGTTGCTGGCGGTCACCGACATCGCCGCGTGCGCCGAGCTCAAGGGCACGGCCGCACTCGTCGTCGACAACACCTTCGCATCGCCCTTCCTGCAGAGCCCGATCGAGCACGGCGCCGACCTCGTCCTGCACTCCTGCACGAAGTACCTCGGCGGCCACTCCGACGCCGTCGCCGGCGCGATCTGCGGCAACGACGACACGCTGCGCGAAGAGATCGCCTTCTACCAGAACTCGTGCGGCGGCCAGCTCGGCCCGCTGTCCAGCTTCCTGATCCTGCGCGGCACGAAGACCCTCGCCCTGCGCATGGAGCGCCACTGCGAGAGCGCGATGAAGATCGCGCAGTTCCTCGAGTCCCGCGATGAAGTCGCGCGCGTGATCTACCCCGGCCTCGAGTCGCACCCCGGCCACGCTGTCGCCACGCGCCAGATGCGCGGCTTCGGTGGCATGCTGTCCTTCGATCTGAAGTCCGGCCTCCCCGGCGGCAAGGCGTTCTCCAGCTCCACGCAAGTCTTCACGCTCGCCGAGTCGCTTGGCGGAGTCGAGTCCCTCGTCGAAGTCCCGCCCATCATGACCCACGCCTCGATCCCGGCCGCCGAGCGCCACGCCGCCGGCATGGAAGACGGCCTCGTCCGCCTGTCGGTCGGCGTCGAGCACATCGACGACCTGCTCGCCGACATCGAGCGCGGCCTCGCTGCGGCGAAGTAGCCACGTCGCCTCACGAAAGAAGCCGCGCAGCGTTCAACGCTGCGCGGCTTCTTTCGTGAACACGTGTTGCTCAGCCGAACTTCGAATCGGGGTTCAGGTTCGGCGGTGTCGACGCCTTGAAACCCGAGCTCGGGTTTTGGTTCGCGGGCGAGTCGGCGGCAGAGCCCTCAGCGCTCGCCTCTTGCACTTCGCCTTCGCAGACGAGCTGCCGCATCCGGCGGCCCACCTTGAATTTCACGACGCGCTTGGCGGGCACCTGCACTTTGTCAAGCGTGCGCGGGTTCTGCGCCATCCGGGCCGCGCGTTCGCGCACCTCGAAGACACCAAACTCGCGGAACTCAAGGCGCCGGCCTTGGGCAAGCTCGTCGATGATCGCGTCAAGGAAGCGCTGGATGACGTCCTTGACGAGCACCTTTTTCTCGCCAAGCTCGGCCGCAATGCGGTTGACGAGCTCCTTCTTTGTGGTGGTTCCGTTGGTCTGACTCATGCTTGGGCTTCGAGGGGGGGTGACGAGCCACGGGCCATGGCTCTAACTCGATTCTTAGTCGGCTTCAACTTCTCGTCAAGTAAGAACTTGTGACGATTGCGCATCTTGTCGTCTGGGCTCCTCTAGATGGAACGTCACGGGCCCATCGCCCACAAGTTCGACCTCCATCTCCTCCCCGAACACACCGCACTCGACGGGGACACCAAGCTGGGCCAAGCGCTCGGCGAAGTGCTTATAAAGAAGCCGCGCCTCTTCGGGAGGCGCGGCGGCGTCGAACGACGGGCGCCGACCCTTGCGCCCATCGGCGGCTAGCGTGAACTGACTGATCACCAGGGCGGCCGCTCCAACGTCCAAAGCGGACAAATTCATGCGTCCCTCGTCATCGGAGAAAAATCGATAGGCCGCGAGCTTCTCCGCTAGTGCCTCGGCGTCCTTTTCGGAATCTCCACGCAGAACGCAGAGCAGCACAACCATGCCCATCCCCACGCGCCCGACCACGCGCTGGCCCTCATTCGGAAGCCGCACCTCCGCGCGCTTCACGCGCTGCACCACGAGCTTCATTTGGGCGCGTTCGCTTCCAGCCGCGCCAACCGCACGCGCGCCTCGAGCGCGCGCAACAGCTCGTCGAAGTCGACCTCGGAGCCCGGCTGATCAAAGCGTTCGAGCACGGCCCTCCAGGCCGCCGCCGCATCCAAATCGCGATCCAAGAACAGCTCGGCCAGCAGCGCTTCGTCAACCATCGCCAAGCGGCCTGCACGCGAGTCCTCGTCGACCAGCTTCCGCGCCGCACGCACCTTCTCGAGCGCCGCCATCGGCTCGCCGTCTTCCGCATCCAGCGCGGCACGCGCGAAGAGCGCATCCGCCTCTTGCGCACGTGGCGCAGCGGGGAACGGGGTCGCACCCAATGCCGCGCGTCCGGCCTCAAGCCGCGCGAGCGCCTCGCGCGCGCCGTCGCTATCATCGAGCGCCGCCCGCACCGTGCTCAGCTCGACACACGCCGCGTACCAGACCTCGCCGCTAATCTCAGGCGCCTCCTCCGACAAGTCCAGCCAATGATCCAGCAGCGCATCCGCCCGCGCTGCCTCGCCATCGGCCGCCGCAAGCCGCGCCTCAAGCCGCCGCGCGCGCAGCCCGCCCGGATCCAACTCGAGCGAGACGTCCAAGGCATTCCGAGCGGCCGCCCCATCCCCGCGCTCCAGCGCCAAGTGCGCCAGCGCGTACCGGCACGCCGCGGCGAAGTCCGTGCCTAGGTTTGCGGCCAGCGCGCCCTCGACAAGCAGCCGCGCCGCCTCCCCATCGGGCTCGAGCCGCGCGGCCAGCAGGGCCTCGATCGGGGCCGCTCCCGGCTCTGCGGCGCGCGCCCGTGCGCTTGCAGCCAACACGGCCACGTCCGCACCGGGCGCAGTCAAATCCAGCTCTTGCAGCATGAACCGCGCCGTCAGCAAATCCGGATTCGCCAGCAGGATACGAGCCAAGAGGCGTCGCGCATCCTTCCGCTCACCCGCGTCGAACGCGATCCGCGCATCGACCATAAGCTCGCGATTCGTGTGCTGCCAAGCCGCCGTCTCGGTGGCCTCCCACTCAACAACGGGCCCCGAACTTCCGCACGCCGTGGCGATCACAAACAGCAATCCAAGCGCGCGTCTCACGGCGCCGCGCTTGAGAGTTCAAGCCGCTCACCGCGTCGCTCGGCGGGACCCGAAAGCGGTCCGGCAGGATCCGTCGAACGCCACCAGACGCTCCCCATCGCCACAATGCGTACCGGCACGTTTCCCGGCCGCTCGAGCACGACGATCCGCTCCAGAGCCGTAATGTCCAAGGCATCAAGCGCCGCCTTGATCTGGATGAAACCGACACCGCTCTTGCGGCTCACCGCCTGCCGAAAGCCCTCGGGCAACGTCTCGACTTCGTAGTCCAGCGAACTTGGATCCTGCGCAAGCGCGACGTGATCCAACAGCCCCTTAGGCCCTTCGATCAGGACCTGATCCGCCACCAGCAAGGCAGCGCGCTCGAACGTATGCGGCCACGGCTGGCTCGCCATGTCCTTCACCGTCTGGGGCACAAAGCCCTCGTCTTTCGGCGTCGAGCCGCAGCTCGAAACCAACGCCAACAGAACCACCAACCATCCGACTCGCTTCATCTTGATTCCTCGCTTTGAGATTTCGGGCGCGACCATTCCTAGCGAAGTCCACAAGCGCTAAACGCTCGATCTCGTACGGCACAGGCCCTCTCCCTAGCAACCACACCACCCTTGGCAAGAATCCGATCCAGCTCGGCGGGATCGTCCAAGAGCTCCGTACGACGCGCGCGCGCCTCGCCGAAGTGCTCGTCGATTGCGGCCACGAGCCGCATCTTCAAGTGCCCATACCCGGGCGCGCCTTCGCCGCCCGCGCGCACCTTTTGCTTCCAGTCCTCGAGCTCGTCCGCCGCTAAGAACAGCGCCAATAAATCGAACACGACAAGCTCGTCGGGCTCCTTCGGCTCTTCCGGCGGGCGGCTGTCGGTCGGGATCTGATTGATCGCCTTCTTGAGCTTCTTGCCCTCCTCAAAAATCCAGACCGCGTTGCCATAGCTCTTCGACATCTTGCGCCCGTCGGTGCCCGGTACCTTCTGGAACGCGGCGACGTCCGCCATCTGCGCCTCGGGCAACGTAAAGACTTCGCGATAGGTATTGTTGAAGTAGCCCGCCATGTCTTTGGTCATCTCGACGTGCTGCTGCTGATCCTTGCCGACCGGCACGATCGTCGAGTCGTACGCCAAGATGTCCGCCGCCATCAACACCGGGTAATAGAACAGCCCGACCGACGGCTTGATGTCGTTCGCAATCTTGTCCTTGTACGAGTGCGCGCGCTCAAGCAATCCCATCCCCGCCTGGCAGCTCAAGAGCCACGCAAGCTCTTGCACCTCGGGGACATCGCTCTGACGAAAGAACACCGCGCGCTCGGGGTCGAGCCCAAGCGCAAGGTACGTCACCGCCACCTCGCGCACATAGGTGCGCAAGAGCTCCGGATCGCGGACGGTCGTCAGCGCGTGGTAATCCGCGATGAAATAGTAGTGCTCGCCGGGCTTTTCGGTCGCCGCGATGTGCTGGCGGATCGCACCGAAGTAGTTGCCAAGGTGCAGAAAGCCGGACGGCTGAATGCCGCTGAGGTAGGTAGTCATAGGTGCTATGGGGCGGTGGGCTCCATAGCCTGACGCGGGCGGCGCCGTGGGTCCAGCAACGTCAGCCGGTTTCCGGCGGCTACTTGGGCGCCCGCGCCCCCACGAGGTCCTCGAGTACGATCCGGCGGAGTACGAGATTGTCGATCAGCTCCGGCTCTTCGCCGGGCTCTTCGAGAGACAAGTCGAGCATGAGCTGTTCACCCAAGTGGTTCCATTGGTACCGAATCGTGTACGCGAGCTGAACCTGACGACGATCGGCAAAGCTGGCGATGCGCACACTTTTGGGAACGCGCCAGGTGCCGCTGAAGTCATCGGCGATGCTCACCCCCCCGACCGCTTCGAGTCGAGCCGTCTCTCCCTCAAAGCGGAAGATGAAGTAGTTCCAGTAACGCGCATACCAGGCCCCCACGCTGCCGGAGGCGACCCACAGGGTCTCGTCGTCGAGCCAAGTGAAGGTCGGGCCAGTGTCCGCCCACTCCGTCGAGTCCGAGTACGCGCTCGGTGTCGTGAAGAGCGCGCCCTGATGGTCGGCCCAGTTCTCAAGTGTGCCGCTCTTGACCGCCGCGAGTTCGAGCGGAAGGTAGCGGCCAAGGAAGGGTGACCCGGGATACTGCCCCAGCTCCCCTTCCCCCGCGTACCCCAGGCTCCACAGAGGAACCTCGAGGTCTTGGCGGGCGACGAAGTCCTCGGGCGGAGCCTCGTCGCTTGGAGACGGCGGGGCCACGTGCACGAGATCAGAGCCTTGAGCGCCCGCGCTGCCGGGAGCCCACAGCGTAAGCTCGACCGCAACGAGGACCAGCCCGGCGGCAAGTGCCACAACCAAGAGGCGAGCGAGGGTCAAAGGCAGGGAGTTTTTCATCGCGGGGCCGCTTAGATCAAGTAGATCGAGAGCCCGGTGCAGACGTACAGCACGGCTTGGGTCGCAAGGTCGATGCGCCGCACGCCGACGGGGCTAGGCTCGCGGCCAGCCAAGCGCTGGTACAGGTAGCTCATGTAGTTCTCGGAGCCGCCGCGACCCGTGCGCCGCCAGAGGCGGTGCTGGAAGTCGGTCAAGAAGCACATGCCGGGCTGGCCCATGAGCGGGCCCAAAAGGAACCACGAGAACAGTGTTAGGCCGCAAACGACAAGCTGCGCCGGGCGCGTGGTATCGAAGGCCCAGCCGACCATCACCAGCACGATCACAAAGAGATGCAGCCCGTGTAGAGCCGCGTTGGCCAACTTGAGTTTCACCCGAAGACGCGCCCGAAGGCGGCGAGGGTCTCGTCGACAAGCGCGCCGTCCTCGGGAGCCGAGAGCACCGGCAGACGCAAGAGACGGTCGTTCTCGCGCTCGGTGGCGCGGAACTCTTCGGGGTCCAGGCACGGGCGTGCGGCGCCGGCGGGGAAGCGACCGACGGCCTCGTAGTGCCCCTCGGTGAAGAACGGCTGGCTGTGCAGAAGCGGGTAGCGCGGATGCAGCGCGGCGCAGCCCTCGGCTTGCAGAGCTTCGATCGCGGCAGGCACGTCGAAGGCGGGATCGCGGTGGCGGATCAAGTACTCGAAGTAGACTCGCTCGATGTGCGCGGGCGGCAGGAAGCAGTCAAAGCCGAGCTGCTCGAGACCTTCGGACAAGCGCTGCATGTTCGCGTTGCGCTCGCGGTTGTGCGACTCCAACTTGGCGAGCTGCACGCGCGCGATCGCCGCCGAGAGCGGGGCGATGCGCGTCTTGATGCCAAACGAGGTCGCTGCAAAACGCCGCGCGGGGGACTCGAGCTCGATGATGCGCGTGATGTCGCCCAAGCAGACCGCGCGCTCGTACATGTCGCCATCATCGGTCAACAAGATGCCGCCCTCGCCAGCGGGCGCCAGCTTGTCACCCTGCAAGCTGAAGACCGAGATATCACCGAAACGCCCGCATCGCTCGCCGTTCCACGTTGCGCCATGGGCGTGCGATGCATCCTCGATCACCTTGAGGTCGAACTCGTCCGCAAGTGCCCGAAGCTCGGTCCATTTGCAGGGTAGACCCCAAAGGTGCACCGTGACGATGGCGCGCGTGCGCGGCGTGATGCGGCGACGCATGTCGTCCGGATCCGGTCCGAGGCGCTCGAACTCGTTGTTGCAGAAGATCGGCACAAGCCCGAACCAAAGCATCGGCAGCACCGAAGCCCAGAAGGTCGCGGTCGGCACCAAGATCTCGTCACCGGGCTCCAGGCCGAGCGCGTGAAAGGCCGCCATCAGAGCCGCGGTGCCGTTGTTGTGCGCGAGGGCAAACTTGCGCCCCGCAAAGGCGGCGTAGTCGGCCTCGAGCTCGCGGATCACGTGGTGCGTGCTGATGTCGCCATCGTCGAGGATGCGCTGCAGCGCGACGCGTTCGTCCTCCCCCAGGCGGGGCCAGCGTGTGGCTTCTTTCATACGGCTCCTAGAAGTTGGTCTTGCTTGGCGGCGCGCTGATGAATCTCGGCAACGTCCGCTTGAGCAGCGCTCTCGTCGTTCGTGAGTCCAGGCTGCGCCGCGCCGGACACCCGCGGCTCGATCCTAGCCCGGTTGGAGCGAATCGCGCGCGCGATCTCGACCAAGTGATCGGTGTTCTCGCCGCTGCGGCCGAGCGCTTGGCGTGGCACCCACTGCGCCAAGTTCGTGCGGCGACGCAGGTAGTCATCGAGCGTGGCACACGCCTCGTGGCGCTGGCACCAACCGGGATCCGGAAGCGCCTCGTCAAGGCCGGGAAAGTGAACTTTTGGCGACGTCCGACTTGTCGTGTAAACCGGCGCTTGCCGCGGCAAGAGATAGCTCTCGAGCGCGTCCGCGGCCTCGCGTGCCAGCACGTGGGCCGAGGTGATCTTGCCACCGAACAGCGTCAACGCAGCGGACTTCGCATCGCGCTCGACGACGTGCTTGCGCGACAGGTCGAGCGGATATTCGGCAGCGCGATAGCCGCGCCTGACCGCCAGTGGACGAATCCCGCAGCGCATCGAAACGATGTCCTCGGCCCCGCGCTGACGCACAAGGTTGCGGTTCGCCTGCCCCAAGAGGAAGCGCACATCTTCGACCGTCGGGGTGAGCCCCTCCTCGATGCGCTCGACCGCCGTCTCGGTCGGGCCCCAGAGCGCCACGGGCCCCCACGGCGTGAAGGTCTGGCTGTCGCCGTGCTCGCCCATCTCGAATACCAGCGCTTCGTCGAGCTCCGCCGGCCGCTCGAACGCCAAGTAGACGCCTTTGCTGAGAACGTGCCGGTGCACGCTCTCGATGCCACACTGCTGATTGATCCGGTCGGCCCAGATCCCGCCAGCATTGATCAGGGTGCGCGTCCGGACTTCAAGAGTCCGCTTGCCCAGGCGATCCTCGAGCTCGAGCCTCCACGTGCTCACGTTGCGCTCCCAAGAGCCGCGGGCAAGCCCGCAGTGATTCAAGGCCACCCGTGCCTCGTCCCGCCAGCCAAGAATCCACTGCAGGGCAAAGCGCGAGTCCGACGAGGTGAGGCCGGCCTCCTCGTAGACGAGCGACTTGAGGAAGCGCTCGGCCTGGATCAGCTTGCGGGCGGGGAATTTGCGCTCGCTGCGCGGCCACGGACGGCGCCCGCGGCCGAGCGCCCAGTAGAGCGCCAGGCCCGCGCGCACAACGAGGCGCGAGCGCCCGCCGCTCTCGAGCGGCAGATAGCGAAAGGGCAGCCGCGCCACGCCTTCGGGCTCCTCGAGCAGCATGGCGTCACGAGCGGCGGAGAGCTTCCAGACCGTCGCGAGATCAAGGTTCCTCAGGTACAAGAGCCCGCCCCAGATCAACATCCCCGAGGCCTGGCTGGTCCCGGCAGCAAAGTCCCCGCGATCCACGAGCAGAACTCGGTAGCCACGCCGCCCAAGCTCCCGAAACGTCGCGGCACCGCTGACACCACCACCGACGACCACTGCGTCGAAGGTGCCGTCGCCCGCAGCTTCAAGGGCCTTTTCTCGTGTCAACATGAGCTCGCTCTTCTCCGGCCCCGTGCTACGTCGCCACACCGCAGGGATTTGCAGCATTTTGACCTCGGGGCGGCCATCTGCGCGATCAAACCTGAGTCCTTCGTTAAGAATGATGCAGCAAGCGGGCACGGAGCTTGCCCCAAGCGCTTGGCTCCGGGAGACTGTGCGCCATGGCTTTCGGGAGGCGAGGCGCGCGCGCGGTTTGGACCGCGCTGATTTTGTGGGGGCTCAGCTCCTGTGCGAGCTTGGATTCCGATTGGCACTTGGCACCGCTGGTCACGCAGGTCAACCGCCAAGACGGCGGCACAACGCGCGAAGTTCTGGGCGGCATGGTACTGGCAGAGGATCCGCCCGAGGGCTACGAAGGTCACGACGAGATCACCGGGCGCACGGTGCGCGCGCTGCGCCCCTTGATCTCGGACATCCAGCACGTGAACGGCGACCGCACGATGGAGTGGCTCCCGCCGCTCGGGCGCACGGTCTGGCACGGCGATGAAGTGTCGAGCTACTTCTTCCTGTTCTACACCGCGCGCCTGACGCCGCCGGACAGCAAGGGCCGCACGTTCTCGATGCTGTTCCTGCCGGGATTCTTTTGGACGCGCGACGTCAACGACAAGAACCGCGTGGCGTTCTTGCCGGTGTATGGCGACATGCAGGACTTCCTGACGTTCACGCGCATTCAGTTCATCCTCTTTCCGCTGTACATGCGCACCGAGCGCGCTGGGAACCGCACGGACAACTTCCTGTTCCCGATCTTCAGCTGGACGCGGCCGCTCCCAAACATCGAGGACCAAGACGAGATCACGCAGATTGAAGCGCGGCCGATTCACGGCTGGCGCGCCTGGCCGCTCTTGGGTCACGTCGAGCGCGAGGACAGCTACGACCGCCGCTTCTTTCTGTGGCCGGTGTTCCAGCTGCAGACGAATCACAAGGAGCGCGGCGAGGACGGCGAAGAGCACACGTGGTCGGTCTTCCCGCTGTTCACCTCGACGCACATGGGCACCTACGAGGGCTACAATTTCCTGTGGCCGTTCTTTGGATGGGCGCACGATCCGCGCGGCGACTTCTGGTCGCTCGATGCGCCCTGGCCGCTCGTGCGCTTTCAGCGTGGCGGCGAGAATACGGGCGGCGTGATCCGCAGCCGCGTGTGGCCGTTCTACAGCCACTTGAAAGCCGACCACGCCGAGTCGTGGTCCGTGATGTGGCCGTTCATTCATTGGCGCCACGAGGACTATCGCGGGCACGATCGCGACAGCGTCTACGTGCTGCCGTTCTGGCGTCAGTGGACTAGCTATGTCGACGAAGGGCCGGCCGTTGGGCGCGAGCTCTCGTCGTGGAAGAAGTTGTGGCCGCTGTGGAGCCAAGAGCGCGTGGGCTCACGCCGGACGACTACCTTGCTCCCCTTGAATCCGCTCTGGAAGAGCGACTTCATCGATTTCCATTGGGGATGGTTGTACCAACTGTACCGCGAAGTCGATGATGGGCTCGTTCAGCGCGAGCGCGCGTGGATGGGGCTCTGGTGGCGCGAGAAAAATGCGGTCGAGGATCGCAAGTCGCTCACTGGGCTCTGGTCGCGTCGCAAGGTCTCTGCCGAGAACGAGTCGTTTACCGAGACCTCGCTCTTGTTCGGCCTGCTGCGCTGGCACAGCTCGGATGAGGGCACGCGCATCATGCGTCCCGCTCTGCCTGGTCCCGGATGGCCCGCGATGGCAAGGCCGGCGGGCCCGCAGTCTCCCCCCACCGTCTTCCCCACTTCGACCCCATGAGCCTTCTGCGCGGCTTCCTTCAGTTCGCCGAGAACGTCGGCTACCAAGTGCGGCTCTTGATTGCCGTCTTGGCGCGGCTCGGGCACGTTGGCAAGCGCCGGATGCAGATTGCGTCGCAGCTGTATGGCGCCGGCAACAAGGTGCTGCACGTGGCGCTCTTGGTGTCCTTCGTGATGGGCATGGTGATCTCCCTGCAGACGGGGCTCGTCTTGGCCGAGTACGGGCAGCAGGATCAGATTGGCACGGTGGTCGCGATCACGATGGCGCGCGAGATGGGGCCATTCATCACGGCGATCATTCTGGCTGCGACGGTGGCGAGCGCCATGGCGGCCGAGCTTGGCACGATGTCGGTCAGCGACGAGCTCGCCGCCCTCGAGGTCCTGTCGGTCGACCGCACGAGCTACTTGACGATGCCGCGGGTCTTGGCGATGGCCGTGATGGCGCCGCTCTTGACGATCTTCAGCGATGCCGTGGGCATTGTGGGCGGCGCGTTTGTCGCGCGCTCGCAGCTCGGTGTCGGGATCACGTTGTACTACGACACGGCGATCGAGGCGCTGCAGGCGCCGGCGGCCATGATCGCGCTGCCCAAGGACGTCTATGGCGGCCTGTTGAAGGCGCTTGTCTTTGGCGTCACGATCGCGGTCATCGCCTGCGCGACGGGCCTGCGCACGCGCGGCGGTGCGCTCGGCGTGGGCAACGCGACGCGCAACGCGGTGCGCGACTCGATCATCGCGATCATCGTGACCGACTACTTCCTCAACTGGCTCTTCTATCAGTCATGAGCCTCGACGCAATCACCCGCGGGCCGCACGAGCTGCCCCCCGACGTCTGCATTCGCTACATCGATCTGCACAAGGCGTTTGGCAAGAAGAAGGTCTTGACCGGGTTGACGCTGGATGTGCGGCGCGGCGAAGCGCTGGTGCTGATGGGGCCCTCGGGGACGGGCAAGTCGGTGACTCTGCGCCACGCGATCGGCTTGATGAAGCCCGATTCGGGCCAGGTGATTGTCGAGGGCTTCGACATGGGCAAGATCCGGCCCGCCGAGCTGTTCGAACTGCGCAAGCACATGGGCTACTTGTTCCAAGAAGGCGCGCTGATCAACTGGCTCTCGGTCGCCGAGAACATCGCTCTGCCGTTGATCGAAAACTCGAACATGACACGCGACGAGATCGACGAGCGCGTCCACGCGAAGCTCAAACTCGTCCACCTTCCCGACGTCTGGGACGAGATGCCCAGCGAGATCTCGGGCGGCATGAAAAAGCGAGTTGGCCTTGCACGTGCGCTGATCACCGAGCCCGAGATCATCATGTACGACGAGCCGAATGCCGGACTCGACCCCGAGATCTCGGGCGCCATCAACCACTTGATGCGCGAGGTCTCCGAGACCCTCGGCATCACCTCTCTCATCATCACCCACCTCGTCTCCTGCGTCCGCGCAGTCGCAGACCGGGTGGTCATGCTTGACGAGGGGAAGGTCATTGTGGACCTGCCCCCCGAAGAGTTCCTCGCCTCCGACCACCCGCGTCTCGTACGATTCCTCGGAACGGACCCCGACTGATTCATGTCCAGCAAACAACAGACCCTGCTCGGCCTGCTCACCGTCGCCGCCTTCGCGGTGCTCGGCTTCTACACGCTGTTTCTGACCGACGTGAACTTGTTTGGCAAGTCGATCCAGATGGTCGTGCAGTTCCCCGACGCCAACGGATTGCGCGAAGGCGACGCTGTCCTTGTCGCTGGCCTGCGCGTCGGGCGCGTCAAGACGATGACGTTTGACGCGCGCGCCGAGCGCGAGAAGCGCATCACGGTTGTGATCAACCTCGACGAAGAGATCCCGCTGTTCGAGGACTACGCGATTGTGATCGAAGAGTCCACGCTGCTCGGCGGCCGCAACGTCAGCATCCTGCCCGGCCAATCGGCCGCGCCGCCATTGGCCTTGACGCCCGGCATCGCGCTGGTCGGCCACGTGGCACCGAACCCGATCGATAGCCTGTCGAGTTTCGCGAAACTGCTCGATGCGAACAGCGGCTCAATCACCGATCTGTTCACAAACATGGCCGCCGTCAGCGACGACCTGCGTGCGGGACGCGGGCTGCTTGGGCGCATCCTGACGGACGAGACGCTGGCCGATACGGCGAGCCGCGGTGTCGAGGACTTCGCAGCGATGGGCGCGGACCTGCGCGAGCTCTCGCGGCGCATCACGGCCGGCGAGGGCACGGTGGGCAAGCTCTTTAGCTCGGACGAGATGTACGATCAGGTGTACGCGACGGTCACCGACTTGAAGGACCTCTCGAGTGGTCTCAAGGACGGCAAGGGCATCATCGGCAAGCTTTTTGGCGACGAAGCGCTGGCGAAAGAAGTGGACCGCGCGCTGCGGAACTTCACAGGTATCTCGGATGATCTTGCGGCTGGCAAAGGCACGATCGGCAAGCTCTTGAAGGACGGCACCACTGCGGACAACCTGGCGTCCATCACGACCGACATCCGGGGCGTCACCGAGAAGGTTGCGGCGGGCGAAGGCACGATCGGCCAACTGTTCGCCTCGGACGAGCTATACCAGAGCCTTTTGAGCTTCAGCCAGAGGCTCGACTCGATGACCGAGAAGCTTGAGAACGGCGAAGGCACGCTGGCCAAGATCCTGAACGACGACGAGCTGTACGACGAAATCCTGACCGGCGTCAAGCTCTTGAACCGCAGCCTCGAGGACTACCGTGAGGCGGCCCCCGTCTCGAACTTCACCTCGGCCCTGTTCAACATCTTCTAGGTAACGTACGGAGCCAGGCTCAAAAGTGAACACTTTGGCGTGCAGGTCACCTGCGCGCCAAAGTGTTCACTTTTGAGCCTGGCTCCGTACGTTACCTCAGCTTGTCGAGGTACGGCGCGAGCAGGTGCTCGACCCACTTGCCCAGTTGGTCGGCCTCGAGGTGGACCGGGTCGCCGACCTTGTTCGAGCCCAAGGTGGTCACGCGCAGCGTCTCGGGGATCACGGCAACGCAGAACCGGTTGCCTTTGGGGCGCACCACCGTCAGGCTGATGCCGTCGATGGTGACGCTGCCCTTCTCGACGAGGTAGCGCCCGAATTCGCCATCACCCTCGAAGTAGATCAGCTGCCCGCCGTCACCCGAGTCCTCGATGGCCGTCACGCGGCCGCTGCCGTCGACGTGGCCCGAGACGACGTGCCCGCCCAAGCGATCACCAAGGGCCAGCGCGCGCTCGAGGTTGACCCCATCCCCCTCGGCGAGCGTGCCGAAGTGCGTGCAGGCCACCGTCTCGGCCGACAGGTCGAAGACCATGTCCGCGCCCGCCGTCGTGGCCGCGACCGGCGCGCCCGACTCGGGATCGCGGCACTCGACCACGGTCAAACAGCAGCCCGACACGGCCACGCTGGCGCCATGCCCGACGTCCCACGCCGGCATCGGCGCCGCCAGAACGATCCGCAAACCCGTACCGAGCGGCTCCACGGCGCGCACGCGCCCAAGCCCTTCGACCAATCCAGTAAACATCAAACGCTCCGCGCCAAGTAGTTGGTGAGTGCCGCCAAACAGCGGCCCGCACAGGTTGCCGCTCCAAGCCCGCTGTCCCAAGGATCTGCCCCGAAATCTTGAATGCGCCAGCAGCTCCCCCCATACTCGCTGACCGGGGGCAAGAGCCTCTAGGCTCCCTTCGCAGACCTCACAACCAACAGAGCGCTCGCTCAGCGATCCATCATGTTCGAGACCAACACGCGCCCGCGATTCAGTCTGCAGCTCGCATCAGTCGTCACGCTTGCGGCCGTGCTCTTCGGCTGCAGCTACGACTCTCCCGACGAAGATCCCGATGGCGGAAGCCGCCTCACGCTCCTTGTGGATTTCGACCAGTCGGTCCAAGCCGGGACGCTGACGCGCACCGAGGCTAAGAACCACCAAGCCGTGCTCGACCAAGCAGCGGAGACCCTCCGCGAGCGCCTGGACTCCTTTGGCCTGTACCCGCCGAAGGTCTACACCGAAGGGCGCGATCGGATCGTCGTTGAGCTGTCTGGCTTCGCCACGCCTGGAGGCTGGTGGCTCCACTCTTCGCTAGCAGCGGAGCTCGCTCCCGGTGCCACCAATCTCAGCCTTGACGAGAGTGCCACCTTCCTGCCCGCCTTCGGTGGAGTGATCCGCATCGACGACGAAGACCTGCGCTACGCCCAACGTCGCGGCGCCGACTTGAACGGACTCGAGCGCGGTGCGCGCGGCACCCAACCCGCGCTCCACGCGGCCGGCTCACAGGTCACGCTCGTGAGCGACAGCGCCATCAAGACCTCGCTTGAGAGACAGGGGCACTTATCCTTCGTGATCAACGCCGAGGCGTCCGACTTCGAGAGCGTTCAGGGCGACCTCGCCAGCGAGCGTCTCAAGCTGAACACCTGGCTTGCGGCGCACCCGTCGTCGGGGGTCCTCGCCTTCAACAAGGTCGCTCCCCAAGACGGTGGTCCCAATCCGCTGATCGAGTGGTACTTCTATAGAGAAGACCCCATGGCGCCGGCTTCCGAACTCGAGCGCGCCACCGCCGTCCTCCGCCAAGACAAGCTCGGCCACCCCGAGTGGGTGTTCGAGCGTGACTCACTGGCGCAGGCCTACGCGAGTAATGACGAGCTGGGTTTGCCCGCTGTCGGCTTCAAGATGGTGAAGGAACGCGGCGACCATTTTTCCGACTTCACCGACACCTACAGGGGTCGCCTGATGTCCATCGCGATGGACGGCCGGATCCAGTCCACGGCCACGATCGCCAGCCGCCTGCCGGGCTCGGGCCTGATCTACGGCAGCTTCACGGTTCTGTATGTCCAATCGTTCGTCGCGCTCTTGCGCACACAGCCCCTCAAGGTTCAGCTCCGCATCATCAGCGACGAGCGGCTCACCGAAGCCCAAAAGTCAGACTAGCCGCGCCTCCCAAGTCTTTTGTTCAAAACCAATTAGCCCCGCGCCGAAGTCCCCCTAGGCCACCCCGGAGCCCATAGGGCCCCCATCCGGCGCTGAACCGCCCGACTCCTGGCCTCTAAAGCCGTCAAGACCCGCGCCAATTTCTTGACTAAGAAGCCGTCCCGGTCTATCCTCTCGGCCCCAATTTCGTGGGGGGACTCCGTGCTCTTCACCTTCCTGACTCTCTTCCCAGAACTCGTTGACGCCTATGCCAAGGCGAGCATTCTGGGTGGCGCACAAGCCAGAGGCATCATTAAGGTAGAGCCGGTCGATTTCCGCGATTTCACTCGGGACAGACACCGTACGGTCGATGATCGACCTTTCGGCGGCGGCCCCGGAATGGTGCTGAAACCTGAACCAATTCTCGACGCTGTCGAGTGGTTGGAGAGGCGCTCAGGACCCTTCCGGAAGATCATGTTGACCCCCACTGGGCGTCCCTTCGACCAAGCGATGGCGAAGGAGCTCAGTGAGGAGAAGCGGGTCATGCTGCTTGCAGGAAGGTACGAAGGCTTCGACGAACGGGTTCGAGAAGAGTGCGAGTGGGTTGAAATATCGATGGGAGATTTCGTGCTCTGCGGAGGCGAACTTCCAGGACTCTCGATCATCGAGGCGGTTTCTCGCCTCTTGCCGGGCGTTCTGGGGGATGATGAGTCCGCAGTGCAAGATTCCTTCCAAGCCGGGGGTGGTCTTGACCACCCTCACTACACACGGCCACGAGTCTTCCGAGGTCGAGCAGTACCCGATGTACTGCTCTCGGGAGACCACGCCGCCATTGCTGCCTGGCGCAAGGGACAAGCCCTCGAGCGAACGCTCGAACGGCGTCCTGACCTGGCAAGCAGCAAAGGCGACAGGGCCACGCAACGAGACAAATAGAAGCCAAGCCGAGAACCGCCATGAGCAGCCTGATCGAAACCCTTGAAGGTGCGATGATCAAGGATCACGTCACCACCGTGAACCCTGGAGATACCGTCGAGGTCCACTACCTCATCCGCGAGGGTGAGAAGGAGCGTATCCAGGTGTTCACCGGTACGGTGATCGCCTCCCAAGGTAGCGGCATCCGCCGTGCCATCGTCGTGCGCCGCATCGTCCAAGGCGAGGGTGTCGAGCGGATCTTCCCGCTGCACAACCCGCGCGTGCAGGACATCGTCGTGACCCGCCGTGGCCGCGTCCGTCGCGCCAAGCTGTACTTCTTGCGCGACCGCGTTGGCAAGAAGACCCGCGTCCACGAGTGGCTCGGCGACAAAGCCCGCGCCGCGCGCGAGGCCGATGCCACAGCACGCAAGCAGCAAGCCGAGAAGGCCGAAGCTGCCAAGCAAAGCGCCGAGACCGTCGAAGCCTAGCTCCCCCCGCCGGCGGCGCGCCCCCTCGCATCCCGAGGTCTCGGCGCGCCGCCGGCGGACCGTATTTCCGTTCCTTATCACTGAACCGATCGGCCTAGGCCGATCCCCCGCCGGCCCAGAGCCGGACCTCCGCCATGGTCGAGAACATCGGTCGCAAACTGACCCTGATCTTCGTACTGCTCGCCGTCTCGGCCGGGCTCTTGTTCCTCAAGGACAAGCCCTTCACCCTCGGCCTCGACCTGCAGGGTGGAACACGCTTGACGCTCCAGATCGACTTCGATCAGGCAGTGAAGGACGGAACCCTCACCCAGGACGAGGCGAACAACCCGCAGGAGGTGCTGAGTCAGATGATCGGCATCTTCCGCGATCGCATCGACCCCAACGGTGTGCTCGAGCCGATCATCCACTCCGAGGGCTCCGATCGCATCGTGATCGAGCTTCCTGGCGTGGCGAACCTTGGCGGTAAGAAGGCGCAGGCGCCGCTCGCCGCAGCTCTCGACCCCACGGGCGAGAGCCTCGTGCTTGGCGACGGTGGCGCAGACTTCCCCGCTGAAGGCGGTGTCATCCGCATCGGCGAAGAGGATATGCGTTACCGCGTGCGCGCCGAAGTGACCCTGACGCAGGCAACCGAGGACGTACCGGCCATCGTCGAGCAGCGCTTGCTCAACCTGCAGCGCGGCATCCAGAAGACCACACGTGCGGCGCACGAGCCGGGCGAAGAGGTCGTTCTCGTCAGCAACAACGCGATCCGCAACGCGATCGAGAACCTGGGCAACCTGGCCTTCACGATCAACGCGACCGACTCGGACTACGTGGGCAAGGGCACCGACAGTGTGACCGAGCGCAACAAACTGACCAACTGGATCGCGGCGAACCCGACCAAGGACGTCATCGACTTCAACGCGGTCCCTGAGTCCCAAGGCGGCCCCAGTCAGATCATCGAGTGGTACGTCGAAAAAGACGACCCCATCAACCCGAAGGACCAGGTCGAGCGCGCGACGCCCGTCTTGCGCCAAGCCAACATCGGTCACCCCAACTGGATCTTCACGGGCGAGGCCCTCGCCCAGGCCTATGCCAGCCAGGATGACCTCGGCCGCCCGGCCGTGGGCTTCAAGATGAAGACCCCGCGCGTTGGCGACTTCACGGACTTCACGGACGAGTACACCGGCCGCTTGATGTCGATCATCCTCAACGGACAGATCGAGTCCACAGCGACGATCAACGGCGTGCTGCCGGGTTCTGGCCAGATCTACGGCAAGTTCACGCCCGAGTACGTAAACACGCTGATCACGGTGCTGCGCACCGGTTCGCTGAAGATCAAACCCACGATCGTCAGCGACGAGCGCGTGGGCGCGACACTCGGCTCCGAGTACGTGCGCATCGGCTTCATCTCGTGCCTGCTCGCGATCCTGATCGTGATCGCCTTCATGTTGGCCTACTACCGCCGGCTTGGCGTGTACGCGGCCCTCGGCCTCACCAGTACGTTCCTGATGCTGATGGGCGCGCTGTCGTTCATCGATGCGACGCTAACCCTACCCGGTGTCGCAGGCATCATCCTGACGGTCGGTATGGCGGTGGACGCCAACATCCTGATCTTCGACCGGATCCGCGAGGAGATGGACAACGGCCGCAACATCAAGCAGGCCGCGAAGAACGGCTTCAGCCGCGCCGCTGTCACCATCTTCGACGCCAACATCACGACGCTGATCACGGCCGTCATCCTCTACAACGTCGGCACCGGCCCGGTGAAGGGCTTCGCGGTTACGCTGATGATCGGCGTTCTGACGTCGATGTTCTCGGCTCTCGTCATCGTCAAGGTGCTGGTGCACAAGGCTCTCGAGAACGGCCTAAAGTCGATTCCCATGGGCCGCTGGCTCGTGACCGCCGACTACAAGTTCCTGAACAAGTCCAAGATGGCCATTACCGGCTCTCTGGTTGTCATGGTCGCTGGCTTGGTGCTGTTCACCTCGCTTCCGAATAAGCTGAAGATGAGCATCGACTTCCTCGGTGGAGCCACGATGCAGATCACAACGGCCGAGCCCCAGACGGTCGAACATGTCAAGGAACTCATCGCCGCCATCCCCGGCGACATCAGCGACTCCGAAGTCAAACCGGTCCTCTCTGAAAGCGATGGCGCCGATACTTACTCGTCGTTCCGCATCACCTTCAAGACCGAGAGCGAGGGCGCAGGCGACGACTCCGGAAGTTCTTTCAAGAACCAGGTCTCCCAGTACCTGAAGGAGATCCTGCTGACCGAGCCCATCATGGCCTCTGTCCAGGACACAGGCGATGCTGAGGTCCTTCTGCACTTCGGTGAGAAGCACGATCTCGCCGACATTCAGACGATCGTTGCCGACCACGGCCTCGAGAACACAACCGTCTCCCCGCTGACGGGCGACGGCGCCTTCCGCGTGATCGGCACCGTGGTCGGGGGACTGACCGAAAGCGATGTGGCCACCAACTTCCGCAAGGCCTTCAACAATGCTGGTGGCTACACCCTGGCCGAGCCCGTCCCGGACTACTCCGAGGTCGGCAGCCAGGTCGTTGGCGAGCTTCGCGATAAGGCGATCCTCGCCATCCTCGTCAGCTTGTTTGCGATCGTGATGTACATTCGCGTGCGGTTCGCCGAGTACTCCTACGGCATCGCCGCAGTTGTCGCCGTGATCCACGACGTCTTGATCACACTCGGTGTCTTGTCGGTGTTCATGCTGACCGGCCTCGTGCAGGTCGAGATCAGCGTCGCACTCATTGCTGCGTTCTTGACGATCATCGGCTACTCGTTGAACGACACCATCGTGTTGTTCGACCGAGTCCGCGAGGTCCTGCCGCGCATGGAAGCCCCGATGGATGAGGTCCTCGACGCGTCGATCAACGTGACTCTGTCGCGGACGATCCTGACGTCCTTGACAACGTTCATGGCCGTTGTGGTCCTCTTGGCTTTCAACTTGGGCACCGGCAACGTGCTCGAGGGCTTCGCCTTGACCATGGTCATCGGGGTCATCGTCGGTACTTACTCGTCGGTCTTCATCGCAAGCCCGGTGCTTCTCTTCCTTGAGAAGCGCTCGGCGGCAGCCGCCGAGAAGCGCTCCGCCGTCGCAGCCAACTGAGCCCCGGGCTCACCTTGGCGAGACAGAACTCAAGCGGCCTGCGCGTCCTTCTAGGGCTCGCAGGCCTCTTTCTTTTGATCGTGAGTGCTTGGTACGCACAAGACCAGCTGGTCGGGAAGCTACAACAGGATCAACGGCGCTCGGGCGACCTCTTAAGCGAGGGGGCGGAAGCGCCTCCCGAAGAGGCCGGCTGGGGACATGTCATCCTCGGCGCTCCGTCGGGTGCCAAGCCGATCAAGCGGCTCGAGGCTGCACAGCCGGTGCCCGCCCCTGTCGACTTGGCCATCGACTCGCCCCCCGTTCGCGAAGACGAGCCGCAGGTCGGGCCAGCCCCAGTCCAGCCACGTTGGCCCGCCGACCTCGAGCTCGTCGTGCGCCCAGGCCAGTCCCTGTCCAAGATCGCGGCCGCCGAGTACGGCCGCGCCACAGACGAGCTCGTGCACCTGCTCGCCGCCTACAACGGCCTCGCCGATCCGAACAAGCTGCGCGCCGGCCAAGCCTTGCGTGTCCCTGTTAAAGAGAAGCTGCTCGCTGGCGAATAACCGCTAGCTCAGTCGGACCGAAGCCAGCTAGGCTTGCCTTCGTCTTCGGGCGAGCTCGTGAAGATCCGCTCGCGTGCAGGCTCGAGCAGCTCGAACTTCACCTCGCCTTCTAGCTCGCCCCGAATCAAGCCAAAGGCCTGATCGGGTAGGCGCATGATCAGCTCGATCGCACCGTCGTCGGCATAGGTCTCGGAGATCAAGCGGCCCGCCATGCGCAAGCGCGCGGCGATGCCCCCCGCCGCAGGAGGCAAGGTGGCTTTGACCAAATCGGACCGGGCGTCCAACCGCTCCGAGACCGCCTCATCGAGCCGATCGAGCCCCTCGCCGGTATGGGCGGACACGAACACGGCCTGCTCGGCGCGGTTGTTCACGAGTAGCGCGCGCCCACCATCGTCCTCGCCGTCTTCGAACAGATCGATCTTGTTGTACACGATCATGTCGGCCGGCCGATGCGCCGAGAGATCGCTCAGGACCAAGTCCACGGCCGCCATTTGTTCGGCCATGTCGGCATGCGCCGTGTCCACCACGTGCAGGAGCAGGTCGACCTGCAGAGCCTCCTCGAGCGTCGCGTGAAACGAGGCCACTAAGTGGTGCGGCAGACGCTGCAGGAAACCCACAGTGTCCGAGACCAACACGATCCGCTTGTCGGCAAGCTGCCACTTCCGCGTCCGTGTATCGAGCGTCGCAAAGAGCATGTCTTTGGCGACCTCATCGGACCCGGTCAGCGCGTTCAAGAGCGTGGACTTCCCCGCGTTCGTGTAGCCGATGAGCCCCACCGTGTAGGCGCGACTGCGCGAGTGGACCTGACGCTGCTTGCGATCCTCGATCGTCTTCAGCTCGCGTTTCAAGTCGCGCGCGCGATTCAGAAGCAGGCGCTTGTCCGTCTCGAGTTGGGTCTCCCCCGGCCCGCGCATGCCGATGCCACCTTGCTGCCGTTCGAGGTGCGTCCACAAACGGCGCAGCCTCGGTATCAGATATTCGATCTGCGCGACTTCGACCTGAATCCGCGATTGGCGGGTCTGCACGCGCTTTGCGAAGATGTCGAGGATGAGCTCGGAGCGGTCCACAACACGTACGCAGAAGATCTTCTCGAGGTTGCGCACCTGCGCCGGGCTCAGGTCGTTGTCCACGACCACAGCATCGGGCTTGAGACGCTCAACCTCCTCCGCGATCTCATCAGCCTTGCCGCGCCCCATCAACGTGCCGGGATGCGGGCGGCTTCGGTTTTGCGTGATGCCTTCGCCGATCACCACCGCCCCACTGGCACGAATCAAGCCACGCGCCTCGGTCAGCGGACCTTCGCGCTCGACAGGCTGATCGTCCAACAAAACCCCGCAGACAAGCACACGCTCAGGCCCGCTGTCCGTCTTGTGCATCTCTTGACTCATAGGCTAGGCTCGGTTGCGGGCTCGGTGACCGGCAGGGCTGTGCGCGTGAGCTCGACACCCACGATCTCTTCCCCGCAGGTGACAGCAACTTGTGCGGAGTGCGCATGCCAGGCCTCATCGCGCTCGGGAAAGTCGGTTCGAAAGTGCACACCCCGACTCTCTTCGCGCGCCGCCGCCCCAAGGGCAGCCAGCCGCGCAACGGTCAGCATGTTCAAGAGCTCATAAGAACGCGACCGCGGCGTGGCCAGGTCCTGAACTGCCCGCGTCCACAGGTCGATCTTTTCGAGCGCGTCCTCGATCTGGGCACCTTCGCGCTCAATCCCAAGCTGGCGCCACATCAAAGACTTCAACGAGTACGTCACGTCCTCCAAGTTGATGTCAATGCCGCTGCCCTCATCCGAATCGGCAAGCGGCCCCGTCGCCTCGAGGCTCGGGACGCGCCCCCCTGACCCGGCGGCAGTGAGCCCCGCTCGGTGCCCAAGGACGACAGCTTCCAGGAGCGAGTTCGAGCCCATGCGGTTCGCGCCGTGCAAGCCCGAGCTCGAGCACTCGCCCGCAGAAAAGAGGCCGGCCACCGAGGTACGGCCATCGAGGTCCACCGTCAACCCGCCCACCATGTAGTGAGCACCGGGCCGCACCGGCACGGGGTCGTGCGCAATGTCGATCCCAAACAGCTTGCACGTGCGGCTGACCACCGGGAACTTCCGGTGCGGGTCGCCCTCGACTTGGGTCAAGTCCAGGTAGACGCTTGTGTCCTCGGTCGCCACCATGCGCGCGAAGCACGCGCGGCTGACGACGTCGCGCGGCGCAAGCTCGGCGTCGGGATGCGCGCCAGGCATGAAGCGCTCGCCGTTCTTGTCGACAAGCAGCCCGCCCGCGCCACGCACGATCTCGCTGATCAAGACACGCGCCGCACCTGCAATGTAGAGGCAGGTCGGATGGAACTGGAAGAACTCCATGTCGCGGACTTCGGCACCCGCGCGAAATCCAAGCGCAACGCCGTCGCCGGTCGCGATCTCGGGGTTGGTCGTCTCGCGATAGAGCTGCCCCGCCCCGCCGGTCGCAAGAAGCACGCTCGGCGCAGCAAAGGCCACGCGCAAGATCGGCTTAGCCGGATCGAAGCGCGCCTGCTTCCGCGTGTCGCGCAGAGCCAGAACGCCCTGTGCCTCACCAGCTTCTCCGCGCAGGATGTCGGCGACAAAGTGTCCGGGGAAGACGGTGATGCCAGGATGCGCCTCGACGGCATCGGACATGCTGTTCTGGATCACGATTCCGGTGGCATCGCCCGAGTGGAAGATCCGCGCGCGGCTATGCCCGCCTTCACGTGTCAAGTCTAGCTCGCCGTCGGGCGTGCGATCGTACTGCCCACCCAGAGCCACGAGCCGGTCGACAGCGGCAGGACCACCGCGGACGACAGCATCGACGGCCGCAAGCTCGGACAGGTCGCAACCCACAGCCATTGTGTCGGCGACGTGCAGGTCAAACGAGTCGTCGGGAGCCAGCACTGTGGCCATTCCGCCTTTTGCCCACCACGTGTTTGTCTTGCGGAGTTCGCCCTTAACTAGGATGGCGACCGAGAGGCCTTGGTCTGCCGCCGCCAACGCTGCAGCCGAGCCGGCTGCGCCGGCACCGACTACGATGAGGTCGAACCGGAAAACCGGAACTTGGCGCGGATCGAAAGCCTGAAGTCGCCGTTGAAGGCGCGTATCAAAGGGGTGTTGCAAGTGATGTCTCCTTGGACGGTCGCGCATTTTAGCGGCGAAGTCGAGGACTGCCCGTGCACAAACCCAGTCCGTCGCATGTTCTGGCCATGCCCTTTCCGAGCCCTCGCACCGAAGCGCGTGTTCCGGGTGCCAAGGCCCCGTCTGAAATCGTCAGCCTGCTGTTCAACAACACGAGTAGGCACCCCCCGTGCCCCCACGACTTCAAACCGCGATTGAGGCCCCACCTGACGTTCGGCTTATCGCCGTGAATAGGGCTCAGCCACGCGGACCTGTTAGGGACGCAAGCCCCTGAACCGATGGATCGAGCGGGCCTCATCGAGGTCTTCGCCCAGGACCCGAACGATGAGTACAGCCCCGATGGGGGGGGGCATCCCAGCACTTCGGGTCCGTGCTTGAGGGTTTTTCGGCCCGAAACAGGCCGTAGCGCCTCCTCAGGGGGCATACCGAACAGAGTCCCTAACAAATCCAAGAAGCGCCCTTGCACCCGAACAAAACCCTACTAGCATTAGGTCAACGTTCGGGTTTTCCGAACGCGGCACTTGCACCCGGCCCCCTAACAAGAGCACCATGAAGCACATCCAAAAGACCCTTCACAGCGAAGCCCTCTCGTATGCCTTCTTCGGCCTGATGGTTGCCGCCACGTTCCTGGTCTAGGCCCCCCACCCCCCCCTGCGATGAATCGAGTCCCCCTCACGCGCCGCCAAAGCGAAATCCTTGCCTACATCCGCGAGTATGTGAGCCAGCAAGGCATCAGCCCGACTCTCGAAGAGATCGCGAACACCTTCGGCGTGAGTCGGGTGACGATTTTTGGCCACGTAGGCGAGCTCGAGGACAAAGGCTTCCTCAAGCGCCCGACTCGCGGGATCAGTCGCGGGATCATTCTGACCGAGACCGACTCGGACACCAGCTCGTCCACACCGGCTCCCACACCGCAGTTCTCCGTTCCGATCCTCGGCTCCATTGCCGCTGGCGTCCCGATCTCCGCCGTGGAAGAGCCTGAAGAGTTCTCCTTCAGTGACATGATCCCGAGCCAAGCCGAGGTCTTCATTCTTCGCGTTCAGGGTAACTCCATGATCGAGGATGCCATCTGCGATGGAGACATGGTCTTGGTCGAGAAGCGCGACGATGCGCACAACGGGGAAACCGTCGTCGCCATCCTCCCGGACAACGAGACCACGCTGAAGCGCTTCTACCGCGAGTCCGACTGCGTGCGCCTTCAGCCCGCAAACTCGACAATGGACCCAATCTTCGTCGACCAAGTCGAGATTCGGGGCGTCGTGATCGGCGTCATCCGGCAGATGAACTAGGTCTCAGATTGACCCGAGATCAGAGGGGTGCACTCCCGCGCCCCAACGCCGGTGCGACGACACACTTCGCTCGCTTGCGAACCTGAACGAGCGTAGCCACGCACCTTGCGCCGGCGGCCCTTCCTAGATGGCCGGCAGGAACTCAGGCGGCCATTCGACGCTCGCCTCTGCGGCCAGCAGCGTCCCTAGATGCGCTAGGTGAGAGAGCCCTCAGTCAAACGCTCTGCTCCTGCCGACTTCGCTGTTCTAAGTGGACGCGAGAGCAGCCATACGCCGCTGTTGCCCTCACTAGGGCAGCGTTCCCGTAAGTGCCGAGTCGTGCCCGGCTTTCCCTCTTGACACCCAGTCTCCAAACCACTCAGCTTGTGTGTCTCGTCTCGGCAGGCACTCCTGATTCCGGCGATCCCACTCTCGACTTCACCATCCAACCCGAACTCCCCCTCCGGGGCTACGCTATGAAGATCAACAAAACCAGGGGCTACTGGGTTTCGTGTGGAGTAGCGGGGATTGGGTAGAGATCAAGACCTCCGAGATGGAACATGATGGCGTCACGGAATCGAGCCCGATTGTGGTAGCCGTTAGCTCG